>Ga0207427_100895_pt1 | contig 12930 bp, 13 predicted proteins | sample AraplaCL_Cvi_mMS_FD_184268 | JGI IMG/M metagenome (GOLD analysis project Ga0207427, IMG submission 184268) | Arabidopsis root microbial communities from the University of North Carolina, USA - plate scrape CL_Cvi_mMS (SPAdes) (version 2) | ecosystem: Host-associated > Plants > Roots > Endosphere ... | reverse complement strand
CAGGCCGCCGGATCGAGCTTGCGCACCGGCATGCGGCGCGTGGCGAGCGACCACAGGCCCTGCGGCGTGACCTGCAGCACGAGGATCAGCACCATGCCGAACACGACCAGTTCCACCGGGCCGCTGGTGCCCAGCAGCGCCGGCAGCCAGTTCTGCAGCTGGTCTTCCGCGACCTTGACGGCGGCCGCGCCGACGAACGCGCCGCCTACCAGTCCGACGCCGCCCAGCACCGCCATGAACAGGTACTCGATGCCCATCTGCAGCCCGAACGGCGACGGGTTGACCGAGCGCTGGTAGTGCGCAAACAGCCAGCCCGACAGCGACGCGTAGATCGCCGCGATCACGAAGGCCGTGACCTTGTAGCGCAGCGTGCCCACGCCCATCGCCTCGGCCATCAGCGTGCCGCCCTTGAGCGCGCGGATGGCGCGGCCGGGGCGCGAATCGAGCAGGTGGCGCAGCGCGAGGGCGCCCAGCAGCGCGACGATCCAGATCAGCCAGTACGACGCGCGTCCCGTGCGCAGCTCGGCGCCGCCCACGGACACCGGCGGGATGCCCTGGATGCCGTCGAACTTGCCCAGGAAGTCGAGGTTGCCGACCAGGAAGAACAGCGCCAGGCCCCAGGCGATGGTGGCCAGCGGCAGGTAGTGGCCGGACATGCGCAGCGTGACGCCGGCGACCACCAGCGCCACGACCAGCGTCAGCACCAGCCCGCACGCGAGGCCCAGCCAGGGCGAGAGGCCGTGCGCCGTCGTCACGTACGCGCTGGCGTAGGCGCCCAGGCCGACGAACGCGGCCTGGCCGAAGGACGTCAGCCCGGCGACGCCGGTCAGCAGCACCAGGCCCAGCACGACGACCGCGTACAGGCCGATGTAGTCCAGTTGCGTGATCCAGAACTCGGGCACCGGCAGCAGCGGCAGCGCGAGCAGGACGAGCACGCCCGCGGTCGCGGCGATGTGGCGGGGAGACGGTTTCTTCACGGCCGGGTCACTCGTCGTCGTCATGGTGGCGGTCGGTCAGCGAGCGCAGCAGCAGGATCGGGATGATCGCGGTGAAAACGATCACGTCCTTGTAGGCGCTGGCCCAGAACGAGCTGAACGAGTCCAGCAGGCCCACCAGCAGCGCGCCGCCCACGGCCAGCGGATAGCTCGCCAGGCCGCCGAAGATGGCGGCGACGAAGCCTTTCAGCCCGATCAGGAAGCCGCCGTCGTAGATCATCGTGGTGCTCGGGCCGATCAGCAGGCCCGACAGCGCGCCGATGAACGCCGCCATCGAGAACGCGCTGCGCCCGGCATGCTCGGTGGAGACGCCCATCAGTCGCGCGCCGAGCCGATTGATGGCGGTGGCCCGCAGCGCCTTGCCGGCCAGCGTGCGCGCGAAGAACAGGTACAGCGCGCCCATCAGCAGCGCCGAGGCCAGCACCGTCACGATGGTCTGGCCCGAGATCGTGACGGCGCCGGCGTTGAACGTGGCGTCCCAGAACGGCGGCGTGCGGTAGCCCTCGGCGCCGAAAAAGACCAGGCCCAGGCCGACCAGCGTGAAATGCACGCCCACCGACACGATCAGCAGCAACAGCACCGACGCGTCGGCCAGCGGCTGGTAGGCCAGGCGGTAGACCAGCGGGCCCAGCGAGGTGACCAGCACCAGCGTCAGCAGGCCTTGCGCGAGCAGCGGCCACGCGTGCCCGCTGGCCACGTACGTCAGCGCCGCGGCGGCGACGGGCAGGGCGCACAGCCGCGCGACCTCGCGGCCGGTGGCCGCCCACGCCCGCTGCGCGCGCAGCCCGTCCAGGAGTTCGCGCACGACCGCCAGCGCGGCCAGCAGCAGCGCCAGCCACACCGTGCCGGGCACCCGACCGAGCTGCAGCATCGCCAGCGTGAGGGCGCTGTAGGCGACGAACTCGCCCTGCGGGATCAGGATCACCCGCGTGACCGCGAACACCAGCACGATGGCCATGCCCAGCAAGGCATACACGGCGCCGTTGCCGATGCCGTCCAGCAGCAGCACGGCGGCGATCGTCGAATCCATCCAGACCTCTTTCTCTTGTCGGTGCGCGCCGCGGGCGGCGTAGGCGAACTCCCCGAATTTACCTTGCCCGACCGTGGGCGCGGCGCGCGGGCGCGAGCCTTGCCGGAAACGGCCATCGCGCGGCGCGTGCCGCGCCCGGAGGAAACGACATCATGGACACCACCCCTGGCACCGTCACCGTCTGGCAATCCGGCCGGCTCGCGCCGCATGCGATCGCCCCGCGCTTCGACCTCGCGCGCGTCACGCGCGAGCAGTGGCTCTGCGCCGCGCTGCTGCTGGCCTGCGGCGTGATCATGGCGGTGTACGTGAGCGTCCTGCAGCGCGACGTCAGCGCCAGCGAGATGGAGCACATGGCCCAGCGCTCGCGCGCGATCGCCGAGGCGCAGTGCGAGGCCGACCGGCCCGCCGAGCGGCGCGGCCAGTGCCTGGCCCTGTTCAACGGCGACATCGTGGCGGACCCGCCCGTGGCGGCCGCCGCGCCCACGCCGGGGCAGGTGCGCTACGAGCAGGACAACGCGGCGCGGGCGATGACCGTCTCGCTGGTCGGACGCTGAGGCCCGGCATGGAAGCGACCGAGTTCCTGACCCTGCAGCACCGCGAGATCGAACAGGCGCTGCGCGACGCGCTCGACCTGGACGACGCGGCCGCGCGCCGCAGCCGTTTCCTGGACATCGCCGACGCGCTCGTCCTGCACGTCGCCTCCGAGGAACAGGTGTTCTATCCGGCCGTGCACGCGGCCCGCAACGAGGACGTGCTGCTCGAATCGCTCGAGGAGCACCTGGCCCTGAAGCGCCTGGTGGCCGACCTGCTGGCGCTGCCCGGCGACGACGTCACGTTCCCGCCCAAGCTGCACGTGCTGCGCGAGCTCGCCGAGCACCACCACGGCGACGAGGAGCGCAAGCTGTTCCCCCAGGTGCGCGACAAGCTCGATGTGGATGCGCGCGAGGCGCTGGGGCGCGAGATGGAAGCCTTGCAACTGCGGCTGCAGGCCGGCGGCAAGCCGCGGCGCGCGGTGCATCAGCAGACGGACGCCGCCGAGCCGCTGCGCTGAGGCGTTCAGTCGTCCAGCAGGCCGTGCTGCCAGAGCGCGTCCGCCTGGGCGATCGGGCTGGCGTCGCCGGCGAAGGCGTCGCGTTCGTGCGCGAGCGCCAGCCAGTGGCGCGTGTCGTGGTGGCCGCGCGGCGTCTCGTCGGCGCGCGCGTCGTCGAACCAGGCCAGCACCTGGCCGAACTGCTCGGCATGGTGGGCGTGCGTCCAGGCCAGGCCCACGAGGTCGGCGAACGCCTCCTCGCGGCGGGTGATGCGCATCTCGCGCGCCATCGCCTGCAGTTCGGCGGTGGGCTGGCGCGACTCGATGGCGTCGGGCTTGTCGGCCAGGCCGGCGGGCAGGCTGTCGAAGGCGCCGCTGCGGTGGCGCTGGCAGTGGCCGATCTCGTGGGCGGTCATCGCCTCGAGCGTGGCCTGCCGCATCGGGGCCGGGATGGATTCGAGGGTGGATTCGGCGGCCGGGTTGCCGCGCATCGCGAAGACGAGCTTGCAGCGGCCGTCCTGCCAGCCCATCGCGATGGGCGCGGCGCCGGGCTGGGCCTCGGGCAGCACGACGATGTCGATCGGCATGCCCTGCTTGAGGGCCCAGGATAGCGGGGGGGTGGCGCCGGCCAGCCAGCGGCGCTCGGTGTCGGTCAGGTCGGCGGCGGCGGGTGCCGCGTGGGCGGCGCAGAGCAGGGCGGCGAACGCGAGGATCGCGGGAAGACGGACGGCCACGGCGATGCCTCGTTGAACGGCGTCGGGCCTTATTTCTGGCGCGCCTGGCGGCACGAGGCCATCGTGCGCTCGAGCACCGAACGCGCCTTGTGCGCGGTGGCGTTGGGCTGCAGCAGGTGGCCGGTTTCCTCGAAGAAGCGGTTGGAAAGGGCATGCACGACCTGCGGATGGGCACCGCCCTGGCGTTCCAGCAGCGCCGGCGTGGACGCGCCCAGCAGCGCCTTGCGCAGCATCTTGGCGTGTACGCGGTAGCGCAGCGCGTTCATGGGCACGCGACCCACCTCCATGGCTTGCAGTTCGCCGGCGAGGTGTTCGATGAAGAGTTGCTTCGAGTCCATGAACGAAGCATGACACCCGGGGCCCGGGGCAGTCCGGGGAACACCGGGTGCAATCGTGCGTTTTTCCCGGTCGGAACGGGAATTCTGGCGGCCAAGGTCGCGTTGGAGGCGGCCTGGCGAGACGGCTGGTTACACGGCTTGCGGACGGACAAGCCTGGTCGTGGGTTCAGCGCAGATCGCCTGCCCGGCGGCGCGGCATGGGCGAACCGTCGGGCATCGTGTCGACGTGCTCGCGCAGCGAGCCGCAGCGCCGCGCGTAGACCCACGTGAACTCGGCCCCGAGCAGGAAGATCTGCGCCGACCAGTACACCCACACCACCATCGCCACGAGCGAGGCCGCGGCGCCGAAGGCCGACGCCACCGCGCTGCGGCCGATGTACACGCCGATGGCCATCTTGCCGACGGTGAACAGCAGCGAGGTGACCACCGCGCCGATCCACACGTCGCGCCACTCGACGCGCACCCGCGGCATCAGCTTGTAGATCATCGCGAAGGCCACCGTGATGAAGCCGAAGCTGACGCCGAAGTCGACTGCCGACGCGAGCCCGCCCAGGTCGATCCAGCGTCCGAACCAGCGCTGCACCGTGGCCAGCGCCGCGCTCGCCAGCAGCGACACCATCAGCAGGAAGCCGATGCCCATGATCATGCCCAGCGACGTGAGGCGCGAGTGGATCCACTTGGCGATGCCGCCCTCGTTCGGCCGGCGCGGCGCGCGCCAGATGCGGTCGAGCGCGTTCTGCAGCTCGCCGATCACCGTGGTGGCGCCCACGACCAGCGCGCCCACGCCGAACAGCGTGGCGAGGATGCCGGCCTTGGGCTGGTTGACGCTGGCCAGCAGCGCCTGCACCGCGTGCGCGCCCTCGACGCCCATCAGACCCTCGAGCTGGTCGAGGATCTCGCCGCGCGCGGCCTGCTCGCCGAAGAACAGGCCGGCCAGCGAGATCACGATCAGCAGCAGCGGCGCGATCGAGAACATCGTGTAGTACGCCAGCGCCGCGCCCATGCTGGCGGCGTAGTCGTCGCTCCATGAAGACAACGTTTCGCGGGCGAGCGTCCAGGCGGTGGAGGGCTTGATCACGTGCTTGGGGTGGGCTGCAGATGCGACGGCGCCCGCACGAGGCGGGCGCACGGGCGACGGGCGCGGGGCCCGTCGGGCGACGTCAGGACGCGTTGGCGCGGGCCTGGTCGCGCAGGCTGCGCACCTGGGCGTGGTTGCGCTTGACGCCTTCGTACTGGCGCTCGATCAGCATGCGGATGTTGTCGGGCAGCGCCTGGTCGAGGGCATCGCGATAGCGTTCCATCGCCGAGTCCTCGCCGCGCTCGCAGGCCTCGAGCAGCGACTTGTCGCTGTGGCCCGAGAGCGTGCCCAGCAGCGAGACCCAGCCGCGGTGCAGCGCGCCGCTGGCGCTGCCGCCGGTCTCGGGATCGCCGCCCAGCTGCAGCACCTGCGCGCGCAGGTCGGCGCAGGCCTGGCGGCATTCGTTGGCGCGAGTGGCGAACAGCGTCTTCAGGTCCGCCGAGTGCACGTGTTCGGCGACGTTGCGGAAGCCGCGCTCGCCGTCGTTGCAGGTCTCGATCAGGGTGTTGAGGACGTCGATGGTGTCTTGGTTGTCCATGGTGAGGCCTTTCAGGGTTGCCAGGAAGTAGCCCTCCAACGGCAGATCGTGTGCCCAGGCCTGGACGACGGCAAGGGCTGCTGGTCGGTGCAGGTCAGAGGAAGAACTCGAAGCGGCGCGCCACCGTCTCGGCCAGGCGCTGGCGCCAGCCGCGGCGTGACCACTGCGCGCGCACGATCTCCTTGGAGCGCGCCAGGTCGTCCTGGTAGACGCGTTCCATCTCCTGCGCGAGCGCCGCATCCAGGACGACGAGGTTGGCCTCGGCGTTGTGCAGGAAGCTGCGCCAGTCGAGGTTGCTGGAGCCCACCGTCGTCCACAGCCCGTCGATCACGCAGGTCTTGGCGTGCAGCAAGGCGTCCTGCAGTTCGTGGATGCGCACGCCGCCGCGCAGCAGCCGGCCGTAGTGCGAACGCCCGGCCTGCAGCGGCAGCCAGAAGTCGCTGGTGCCGGGCACCAGCAGGTGCACCTCGACGCCGCGCTGCACGGCGCGCAGCAGCGTGCGCATGAAGCGGCGCGTCGGCACGAGGTAGGCGGTGGTCAGGTAGATGCGATGCTGCGCGGCGTCCAGCGCGGACAGCAGCGCGCGGTAGAACGGATTGCGCCGGCGGCCGGCATCGCAGGCGGCGAGCGCCACGCGTTGCTGGCCCGCCGGCCCGAGCGGCGGGAAGTAGTGCGTGCCGCGCAGCGCGATCGACGAATGCTTGCCCCAGTGGTGCATGAACAGCCGCTGCAGCTGCGCGACGATCGGGCCCTCGACGCGCACGTGCGTGTCGCGCCAGCCGGGCGCGGGCGCGGCGTCGCCGTGCGCCTGCGCGTCGCCCGAGGCGCCGAGCGCGGCCAGCGGCGACGATCCGGACGCGTAGACCGGGCTGATGTTGACGCCGCCGATGAAGCCGATGCGGCCATCGACCACCATCAGCTTGCGGTGGTCGCGCAGGTGCAGCGCACGGCTGAGCAGGTTCCCGAGCCGGCGCAGCGGGTTGTATTCGCAGACGTTCACGCCGTGGGCGCGCAGATTGTCGAAGTAGCTCTCGGGCGTGCCGATCGAGCCGAAGCTGTCGTACAGCACGTTGACGCGCACGCCGGCCTTGGCGCGCGCGATCAGCCGGCGCGCGAACTCCTCGCCGGGGCCCTCGGCCTCCAGGATGTAGCTCTCGAGGTTGACGTGGTCGCGCGCCTGCTCGATGGCCTCGAACATGGCCGCGTAGGTGCCCGGGCCGTCCTGCAGCAGGTCGACCCGGTTGCCGGTGACCAGCGGCTCGGACAGGCCGGCCACGAGCGCATGGGCATGGCTGTGCAGGGCCATGAGCTGGGACTGCGGCACGGGGCCGGACACGAGCTTCGGCGGCGTGGTCAACCGGAGCGAGACGGGCGCGGACATGGAGCGGTTCCTTCCCGGGTTCGGCTGCGCGTGGATCGCACAGTGCCGGAGGCGGGGACGGTCCCTATGGCAACGGCCATGCCCGCGCGGCGCGCCTGTAGGACGAGCCCGCGTCAGCAGCTCCTCGAGGGGGTTGAACGCTCGTCTGCGCACGGTGGTTGCCCGATGGAGGCCATCCCATCTCCTACAAGCCTCACCGCGCAGGAACCCCAAATGACCTCCCCACTTCGTGCACTCACCCACGGCGCCGTCGCCGCGGCGGCGCTCGGATTCGCCGTCGGCGCCTGCGCGCAGGATTCGCAGAACAGCCTGGCGCGGGAGATCGGCGGCGCCCGGCAGCAGGCCGGCAAGAGCTTCATCGACCTGTCGGTCGGCAAGTCGACCTACAACACCTCGTGCGGCAACCTGGCGGGGCTGACCTGCTCGCGCGGCACGACGTCGTACAGCCTGACGGCCGGCAACATGGTCACGGACAACGTGGGTGTCGAGCTGTCCGCGATGAACCTGGGCAAGGCCGACCGCGCAGGCGGCAGCGTCATCGCGCGCGGCATCAACCTCAGTGCCGTCGGGCGCCTGCCTCTCGGCGACATCTTCGCGCTCGAAGGCAAGATCGGCCCGACCTACGGCGTGACCAAGGTGAGCGTGCCCGCCAGCTCGGGCCTGCCCAGCGGCCGCGCGCGCGGCGTGGGCCTGGGCTATGGCGTCGCGCTCGACATGAACTTCACGCGCGGCCTGCACGGCTCGGTGGGCTGGGAGCAGCACGACTTCAAGTTCGCGGGGCAGGGTCGCTCGAACGTCCACAATGTGACGTTGTCGCTCGGCTACATGTTCTGACCCGCACGATCTGCAGGAGCATCGCGATGAAGCACGTCTATCCGCCCCGGCATCCCGCCTGGTTGGACGAGCAGGCCCGGAGCCAGGCGTCGCCCGCGCCGCCGCGAGGGGGCCAGGCGCCCGCCGCGCCCCAGCAGCACGAGATCGGCCGCAAGGCCTATGACAACGCCACCGACGGCAGCGCCGACACCGATCGCGGCCCCGTGCTGGACAAGGTCTACAACGACAAGGTGGCGCCCGATCGCGGACCGGACAAGCCGCGGCAATGAGGTGTCCGGCGGCCTCGGAACCGCCTTGCGGCAAATCTGGGGCCCGACGCCTGTCCAGTCTGTCCGCGCCGTTCCAAGCGTTCCGGAACCCGGAGCAATGACGGGCGGATTTGGCGCCTGAACGTGCAAGAAACGCAGCAATCGCCGCGTTTCGGCGGCTCGTTCGGCCATCGGATGCGGGTTTACGCGGCCCGGACATTTCTGGCACGCGCGTTGCATTCCTCCTGGCATGAACGCGGATCCGGCAACTCTTGCCGGGCTCGCGGCCCCAAGCTCAGGAGGAACCAATGGGTTCGATGGACTTCCGCACGGAACAGCGACAGACGCAGACGCTGTCCCCCCGCCTGCAGCACGCCGTCCGGCTGCTGCAGCTTTCTTCGCTCGAATTCGCGCAGCAGGTCCACGACGCGCTGGGCAAGAATCCGTTTCTTGAGGAAGATTCGTCGGACGAGGGCAGCGACGACGTGTCGCCTGAGCAGGCCGCCGAAGCGCAGGAAGCGCGCGAGGCCCAGGAGGCCGCCGCCGAGACGATGGCCGCGCCCGAAGGCGAGGCGCCGGGCGAGGGCGACCGCGACATGTGGCAGGCCGACGGCCTCGGCTCGGGCAAGCGCGCCGAGGACGACGAGACGAGCGCGCTCGACATGATGGCCGTGCCCACCTCGCTGGCCACGCACCTGCACGGCCAGCTCGCCGTGCTGCCCCTGAACCTGCGCGACCTCGTGCTGGCCAAGGTGATCGTCGAATCGCTGGACGACGACGGCTACCTGCGCACCGACCTGCAGGAAATGATCGAAGTGGCCGACCTCGACCCGCCGGCCACGCTCGAGGAAATGCAGATCGCCCTGAAGCGCGTGCAGGCGCTGGAGCCGGCCGGCGTGGCCGCGCGCAGCGTGTCCGAATGCCTGCTGGCGCAGCTGTCGACGATCGAGGACGCGGACGCCCGCGGGCTCGCCGGCCACATCATCGGCGAGCACCTGAACTGCCTGGCCGCCAAGGACGTGAGCACGATGGCGCGCGCGCTGGGCCGCACGCCGGCCGAGATCGAGGCCGTCTGCGACCGCATCCGCCGCCTCGACCCGCGACCGGGCTGGCGCTTCGGCTCGACGCAGCTGCAGTACGTGATCCCCGACGTCATCGTGCGCAAGGTGCGCGGCCAGTGGAACGTGCAGCTGAACCCCGCCATCATCCCCAAGGTGCGCCTGAACCAGGTCTACGCGGAGCTGTTCCAGCGCCATCGCACCAAGCAGAATCCGGAGATGGCCACGCACCTGCAGGAAGCCAAGTGGACGATGCGCAACGTCGAACAGCGCTTCTCCACCATCCTGAGCGTGGCCGAGGCCATCGTCTCGCGCCAGAAGCACTTCCTGGAATTCGGCGCCATGGCGATGAAGCCGCTGGGCCTGCGCGAGATCGCCGACGAACTGGGCCTGCACGAATCGACCGTGTCGCGCGTGACGAACAACAAGTACATGGCCACGCCGATCGGCGTGTTCGAGCTGAAGTACTTCTTCTCGCGCGCGATGACCACCGCCAGCGGCGGCGCGTGCTCCGGCACGGCCATCCGCGGCCTGATCAAGGACATCATCGAGGCCGAGGCGCCCACCGCGCCACTGTCCGATGCCGAGATCGCGCGCCAGCTCGCCACGCAGGGCCTGCAGGTGGCGCGCCGCACGGTCACGAAGTATCGCCAGCTGCTCAAGATCGAGGCCGTCGAGCGCCGGCGCCGCCACGCGCCGTCCTGATCGGCCGCTCAAGAAACGCGAGCCCCGGGCCGTACAGTCGGGGCCTCGCGCATCGCGCGTGCACGCCGGCCGGCGTGCGCGCGGGGTGCGCGGCTGAAAAAAAGTAGAGTTCCGTCATCTCGTTCCTTGTCCTGATCTGCGTGGCCCTCGCGGGCTTCGTCGTCGTCCTCGCGGCGCGCCTGCGCCTGGCGGCGGCGTTGATCGCGGAGCTGCGGGACCAGCGCGAGCGCGATGTCGCGACGATCGCCCAGGCCCGTGAGGAGGCGTTACGGATGTCCTTGATACCCGATGAACTGCAGCGCACGCGCAGCGCGCTGGCCGACGCCCAGGCGGCGCTGGCCTCGCTGCGCGCCGAGCGCGACGCCGCGGTGAGCGACGCGCAGGCCGCCCATCGCCAGCGCCATGCCTTCCTGGCCGGCCTGGCGCACGACCTGCGCAACCCGCTGGCGCCGCTGTCCAACGGCATCGAGCTGCTGCGCCTGACCGACAACGACCCGGCCGGCCGCCTGCGGACGCGCGGCATCATGGAACGCCAGGTGGGGCACCTGATGCGCATCGCCGACGAGCTGTCCGACCTCGCCCGGCTGTCGGGCACCCAGGCCACGCTGCATCGGGCGCCGTTCGACATCGCCGCCGCGCTCGGTGCCGTGGGCGAGCGCCTCGCGCCGACGCTGCGTGCGCAGGACATGACAATGGACGTGCAGCCCGCGGCGGGCGCGTTGCCGCCGGTGCGCGGCGACGCCCAGCGCATCGGCCAGGCCATCGGCTACCTGGTGGACGACATCGCGCGCCACAGCGAGCGCGGCAGCGCGATCCGCATCGGGGCCGGCGTGCAGGGTGGGGCGCTCACGCTGACGGTGGCCAGCGCGGTGGACCTGGACGAGGCGCCGCGGCCCCTCGAGGACGTCGATTGCGCCGCCCTCGGCCTGGGCGTGGCGCTCGCCACGCAACTGGCCGCGATGCATGGCGGCAGCCTCCGGGGCCAGCGGCCGCCGGGGGCGCGGCGCGTGCGTTTCGCGTTCGCGCTGCCCGTCGACTCGGCGGCCGACGCGCCGGCCGTCAACGCCCCCGGCCTGCCGGTCAAGGGCGAGCCCGCGCTGAGCGTGCTGCTGGCCGACGACAACGTCGATTTCTCGCAGAGCTTCGCGACGATGCTGGAGCTGCTGGGCCATCGCGTGGAGGTCGTGCACGACGGGCTGGAGGCGGTGGCGCGCATCGTCGGCTCGCCGCCGGACATCGCCTTCCTCGACGTGGGCATGCCGTCGCTGGACGGCGTCGAGGCCGTGCGCCGCGTGCGCGGCCAGGGCAACACGCAGGACGTGCTGCTGGTGGCCGTCACGGGCCGCGGCGGCGCCGAGGATCGCGCCCGCGCCGCCGAGGCCGGCTTCGACCGCTACCTCGTCAAGCCCTTCGCGATGGAGGACGTGCGCGACGCGCTCGACGCCGCGCAGGCCGCGCGCAGCGGGGCCACGGGCCGTGCGGCGGGCACGTTCGCGTCGAGCCGCGTCGCCTGAGGCCTGGGCATGGGCGTTGCCGCCGGATGGGCGAGGGCGCCCGTTCCGGGGCGTCCACCGGACGGAGAACTGCCATGCCCCAAGGCCAATGGAGCGCCAAGCGAGAGCGCCAGTACACCGACATCAAGCGCAGCCTGCAGTCGCGCGGCCGCAGCGAGAAGGTCGCCGAGGAGATCGCCGCCCGCACCGTCAACAAGACGCGTGCGCAGCACGGCGAAACGCGCGAGGCGAGCCCGCAGTCCCTGCGCGACATGTCGCCCGCCAGGCGGGGCGGCAAGCATTCGCACCTCGGCGCGCAGGGTCGCACCTACGCGCAGCTCTACGAGGATGCGAAGCGCGCGAACCTGAAGGGCCGCTCGGCCATGTCCAAGGCCCAGCTCGAACGGGCGCTCAAGCGATGACGCGCGCGGCCATCTCCTGCATGGGCCCCGACGGCGGCACGGTGCCCGTCCCGCCCGACACCGGGCTGCCGCCCGTCGCGCCGCCGACGCCGTCCGCGCCGCCGCCGATGGCGCCGCCGCCGGCCCCGTTGGACGACCCGTCGCCGTCCGCGACCCCGCCGGCGCCGGTGGGCGAGCCGCCCCGGGCGCGGCCGCCGGCTTCGCTCCTGACGAGGCTGTGAATGAAGTGCAACTTGCGCACGGCGGGCCGGGACAGCACGAACGGGTAGAAGTCCGGCTCGCCCATCGAGCGCGTCACCTCGTTGAGCGCGCCGGTGAGCTCGATCCAGCCGTTGACGATCGCCAGGAAGCGCAGGTCGTCGGCCGACGGTGCGGACGGCGCATCGTCGGGATGCAGCACCTGCGCGGTGAACGGCTCGTACTGGATCTCGTCGTGGTGGGCGACCAGGCCGAAGCTGCGCGCGGTGTCGAGCACGTCGACCATGTGCAGGTAGTGCGCCCAGGTCTCGGCCCAGTCCTCCCACGGGTGGGCCGTGGCGTACGCGCTGACGAAGGCGTTCTTCCAGTCCGGCGGCGCGCCGTTCGCGTAGTAGGCCTGCAGCGCCTGCGCGTAGTCGGCGCGGTCGTCGCCGAACAGGGCGCGGCACGGTTCCTCCCACGCGCTGCCGCTGACCAGGCGCTGCCAGTAGTAGTGGCCGATCTCGTGGCGCAGGTGGCCGATCAGCGTGCGATAGGGCTCGCCCATGCGCGTGCGCATCGTCTCGCGGTGGACGTCGTCGGCTTCCTCGACGTCCAGCGTGACCAGGCCGTCGGCGTGGCCCGTCATGACGCGCGGCCCGTCGGCGGGCGAGCGCAGCAGGTCGAACATCACGCCGCGCTCGGGATCCTCGCTCACGCGCGAGGCCACGGGCAGCTTCAGCGCGATCAGCTGCGAGACGAGGGCGCGCTTGGCCAGCTCGACCTTGAGCCACAGCTCGGCGTTGTTGCGATCCGCCGGATCCGGCACGGTGCGGTCGAGCCCGCAGGAGCGGCAGAACGGCTGCAGC
>Ga0207427_100892_pt1 | contig 12972 bp, 8 predicted proteins | sample AraplaCL_Cvi_mMS_FD_184268 | JGI IMG/M metagenome (GOLD analysis project Ga0207427, IMG submission 184268) | Arabidopsis root microbial communities from the University of North Carolina, USA - plate scrape CL_Cvi_mMS (SPAdes) (version 2) | ecosystem: Host-associated > Plants > Roots > Endosphere ... | reverse complement strand
GCTCCGAATGCACCCCGGGGACGGCGTCGTCGTGGAAGCCGACCCCGACATCGGCCTGCCCGCCAAGCACGGCCAGGGCGGTGGCTTGAAGCGACCCGTCGAGCAATCGCAACCGGATGCCCGGGTAGCGTTCGGTCAGGCGCGACAGCGCGTGGGGGACGAATCCGCACGCTGCCGAGGGCACCGCCGCGACGGTCAGGCGTCCGGAGTGTCCGGATGACAGCTCGTTCACCCCCAGGATCGCGTCATCCAGATCCTCCAGGACCGCGCGCACGCGCTCGACGAAGGCTTCTCCCACCACGCTCAAGCGCACCGAACGGGAAGTACGCTCCAGGAGGCGGGCCCCCACGCGCTCTTCGAGCCGCTCGATGCGCCGGCTCAAGGCGGGCGGCGACAGGTGCAGTTCGTCGGCCGCCTGGCGGAAGCTGCGCAGGTCGGCCACGGTGACGAAGGCGCGCAACTGGTCGAGATCGAGGCCGTTGCTTTCCATGCAACGATCATAAGCAACGTTGCAATGGACGTCGACGGGCTCGCGCCTCATGATGGATTCCATCGGAGACAAGGCAGCCCACCGGGCTGGTCAGAACATGCCATCAGCTCGCCGTACCGCAGCCGGGCGCCGCGCCCGCCGCGTCCGCGTCCCCTCGCATTCGGCCTGCTCGCGGCAGTCCAGGCCCAGGCTGCGGACCTCGCCGTCGTGTCGTCCGGAGGCTTTGCCGAGGCCTTCAAGACGCTGGCCGCCCGCTACGAGGCGCAGGATCCTGATCGGCGCATCCAGCGCGTCTTCGGCCCGTCGATGGGAACGACGCCTGGCGCCGTGCCGGCACGCCTGGCCCGCGGGGAGGCCCTGGACGTCGCCATCATGGTCGAGCCCGCGCTCGACGACTTGATGGCGCAGGGCCGACTGCTGCCGGGCAGCAAGGTCAGGCTGGCGCTGTCAAGGATCGCGTGCGCCGTGCCTGCTGGCGCGCCTCGACCGAGGCTCGAGACGGAGGCGGACGTACGCCGTGCCTTCGTGGCCGCGTCGTCGGTGGCCTGGTCCGACAGCGCAAGCGGCACGTACATCCAGAACGAACTTCTGAGGCACCTGGGCATCGACGCGCAGATCCGTGGCAAGGGACGCCAGATCCCGGCCACGCCGGTCGGCGAGATCCTGGCACGGCACGAGGCGTCGTTCGGCTGCCAGCAGCGCAGCGAGCTCCAGCCGGTGACGGGCATCGACATCGTCGGCGACCTGCCCGACTCGCTGCAGCGCACCACGCCTTACGCCGCCGCCGTGGTCGCCACCAGCCCGCATGCGCCGGAGGCGCGCGCCTTCATCGCCTTCGTCGCCGACGCGGCCAATCGTCCGGTCATCCGCGCCGCGGGCCTCGAACCCGTCGCCCCTTGATCCACGTGCCCTCGGCGTGGCCGAGGGTCTCTCGAATGCTGCCAGGAGACACCATGGCCGAGCCCTCCCGTTCCTCCAAGTTCGGTGCAGTCATCCGCGTCACCAGCGGCAACTTCATCGAGATGTACGACTTCTTCCTGTTCGGTTTCTACGCCAACGCGATCTCGAAGGCCTTCTTCCCGGCCGCCAACGAATATGCGTCGCTGATGCTGACCTTCGCGTCCTTCGGGGCGGGCTTCCTGATGCGACCCGTCGGTGCGGTGGTGCTGGGCGCCTACGTCGATCGCGTCGGCCGGCGCCGCGGACTGCTGCTGACGCTGGCGATCATGGCGGCGGGGACGGCGCTGGTGGCCTTCGTTCCGGGATACGCCACGCTTGGCTTGCTGGCGCCGCTGCTGGTGCTGGTGGGCCGCCTGCTGCAGGGTCTGTCCGCCGGCGTGGAACTGGGCGGCGTGTCGGTGTACCTGTCGGAGATCGCATCGTCCGGGCGCCGCGGCTTCTTCGTCAGCTGGCAGTCGGCGAGCCAGCAACTGGCCATCGTGGTCTCCGCGCTGCTGGGCTACGGCCTGAACGGCTGGCTCGACAAGCCGGTGCTGGAGTCCTGGGGCTGGCGCATCCCGTTCTTCATCGGCTGCCTGATCGTGCCCGTCATCTTCGTGATCCGCCGCCAACTGCAGGAAACCGAGGCGTTCCGCACCGCGAGGCACCACCCGACCTTCAAGCAGACGCTCGAGGGCATCGCCACCCACTGGCGCACCATCGGCCTGGGCACGCTGCTGGTCATCATGACCACGGTGTCGTTCTACCTCATCACCGTCTACACGCCGACCTTCGGCAAGGCAGTGTTGAAACTGTCGACGCGCGACAGCCTGCTCGTCACGCTGGCCGTCGGCGTCTCCAACCTGGTCTGGCTGCCCGTCATGGGCGCGTTGTCGGACCGCATCGGCCGCTGGCCCATCATGCTGGCGGCGACCGCCGTCACCGCCGTCACGGCCTACCCGGCGATGCTATGGCTCGTCGACGCACCGGGGCTCGGGCGCATGGTGGCCGTCGAGCTCTGGCTGTCCTTCCTCTATGCGAGCTACAACGGGGCCACCATCGTGGCCCTCACGGAAGTGGTGCCCGCGCGGATCCGCACCGCGGGCTTCTCGCTGGCCTATAGCGTGGCCACCGCGCTCTTCGGAGGCTTCACGCCGATGGTCTGCACCTGGCTCATCGAGGAAACGGGGAACCGTGCCGCTCCGGGCTTGTGGATGACGGTGGCGGCATTGGCGAGCCTGGTCGCGACCATCCTGGTCTTTGACCTGCGGCCGGGTCATCGACCGCGCGCCGTCGCGGCTCCCTGAAGAGCGTCAAGGCGACGTCCGGACGGACCCGCAGCGCCGGCCAGGGTTCGCCGACCGCCCGTTGGCTCGAGTAGACATAAGTCTACTTTTTGTTGCGCGCTATATCGACATGATCCGGCACTATTCCACGGCTCGTTCCGCGCCCACGATTGCGGGGTCGGCGCCCACGCTGCAACACTGTCGTCGTCTTGCATGCGTCCCTGGGCGCGACGCCCGTGCCTGTGTCCTGGCATGCCGATCCGGTGGCGGCGCGTCCGGCAACCGCGCGCACGGCCAGGCGTGCGGCGGCAGGGATGCTGAAAGTGGAATTGATGAGTCAACTACCTGTCGCGGAGGAATCGCTGCTCCGGACGCTGGACGAAGTCCGCGACCTCCTGCGGTGCGTGGACATGCCCCGCGCGTTCGAGTTGGCGCGCGCAGCGCGGGCCGCCGCCTCCACGACCGACGAGCAGATTGCCGCCTGCTTCTGGCTCGCCAGATGTCACTACGTGGCCGGTGAGATCGACGTCGCCATCACGTTGGCCGCCGAGGCGGGCGACGCTGCCGCCGCCGCGCACGATGTCGATTGGCAGGCGCGTGCGCATGCGCTCGAAGCCCGGTGCCTCGAGATGGCTGGAGAGACGGAAGCCGCCCTCGACGTGGCGCTCGTGGCATGGAACGCGCTCGAGCGGGCCGACAGGCCGGGACATTCGAGCCTGCTGGCGCGCCAGGGCGTGGCCATGGCCCTGGCCGTCATTCACTTGCGGCTGGAGGACTTTGCCGCCGCGATGACCTGGTGCGAGCGCGGCGCGGATCTGGCAGGCTACCTGCCGGACGACGGCGCGCTCGGCGCCGCGATCGACACGCGGGCATGCATCCACGCAGCGCTGGCCTCGAAGGCACGGGTCGCGGGAGACCCGGTCGAGGCCGACCGGTGCGAACGTCTGGCCATCGCCGACTCGCTCCGAGCGGTCAACCTGGCCCGTCGGCTGGGGCATGTCGACTACGAGACCAGCGCCCTGCTGAACCTGGCGGAATCGCTGACCCTGGTCGGCGAGCCCGAACAGGCGTTGGATCTGCTTGAAGGCTGGGCGGCCCGCCATCCGGAGGCGCTGGCGCGCCAGTGGGCGCACCAGCGCGACTCGCTGGGATCCGTCCTGCTCGCACTCGACCGCCCGGAAGACGCCGTCCGCGCTTTCGAGCAGGCGGCGAGCCAATGCGAATCGCCGGCGTATGAGGTCGTCATCGTCGAGCATCTGGCCGCAGCGCTCGAACGCTGCGAGCGCTGGCAGGAGGCGCTCGTCCGCTACAAGGAGTTCCACGTGCTGCAAGTGCGGCTGAGCGCCGAGCGGGCGCAACGCCACGCCCGTGTCGCGGCGGCGCGACTGGACATCGGTCGCGAGCGCGCCAGGGCCCGGCATCTGGCCACCTCCAACCGGCGATTGCGCCGCCGAGCCGATGACCTGGCGCGCCAGGCGCAGGAAGATGCCTTGACGGGACTGGCGAACCGCAGGCAAGTCGACAGCGTGCTGGAGACGTGGCCACGACCGATGTCGCTGGCCATGATCGACGTGGATCATTTCAAGCAGGTCAACGATCGCTTCTCGCATGGCGTCGGCGACGAGGTGCTTCGCCAACTGGCGTCGATCCTGCGCGCCAACTGTCGCCAGCGCGAACTGGCGGCGCGGCTGGGTGGCGAAGAGTTCGTCGTCATCGTCGAGAGTGACGATGAGGCGGACATCGGGCGCGTCGCCGAGCGCCTGCGCGCGGCGGTCGAGGGCTTCGACTGGACGTCGGTCTGCGCCGGCCTGCGGGTGACCGTCAGCATCGGTGTCGCCCGACCCTCCGAAGTCGCCTCCGGGGCACAATTGCTCGCTGTGGCCGACCGCCGCCTGTACGCGGCCAAGAGCGCAGGCCGCAATTGCGTCATGCTCGAAGGATGAACCCGACTTGCGACGCCGCAGCGCGTGTCCCGGAAGTTCGATGCGCGTGCTCGCACGAATCGCGCTGATCCTGCTGCTGGGCGCATGGGCGGCCACGGGATGGGCGATCGACCATGCGGCCTTGCTCGCGACCCGCGACTACCCGCATGTGTTCCGGCGGGCTGTCGGGCTCGATCTCGAATCGGGCTACGCGCTGGCGCAGGACCGGGACGGCTTCATCTGGCTGGGCACGCAGTCCGGTGTCGTTCGATGGGACGGCCATCGGCCCCGGACCTATGTCGCCGATCCCGCCGCGACGGGAGGCCTGCCTGATTCCTATATCAAGGCGATGCTGGTCGACCGCTCGGGCCGGTTGTGGGTCGGAACCAAGTCCGGCGGCGTGGCGCGCCATGACGAAGCGTCCGACGGCTTCGTTCCGCTGCGGGACTCCCAGGGCCGAATCGGAAAGGACATCGCCGCCCTGGCGGAGCGCCAGCCATCGGGGATCTGGATCGCTTCCAATCGCGGCCTGGCGTGGCTCGAGCCGACGAGCGGCGAGATCACGCAAGAGCACTTGCCCCCGGCCCTGGGCGCCATCCAGTGCATGATCGTCGCCCGCGACGGAACGCTCTGGATCGGCACGGATCGCGGCCTCTGGTCGCGGCCCGCCTCCCGCGCGCAGTTCACGTCGGTTCCGATCGCGCCTCCAGCGGGTGGTGGGCCTGTCAGCGTCCTGCATCTGCTCGAGGACGCTACGGGCCGCGTCTGGGCCGGCACGCGGCTGCAGGGAACGTTCGTCGTGGCACCGGGCGCAGGCACCGCCGAACGTATGGGTGGCGGTGATTCCGGCATGGCCGGCGACACCGTGTATGCGCTGGCTGACGCGGGCAACGGCGAGGTGTGGATCGGCACCTATGGTGACGGCATCGTGCGGGTCGACATCGCGAGCGGCACCCTCCATCGGGAACGCCACGATGCCGCGCGTTCGACGAGCCTGCTGGACGACGACGTCGGCGCCTTGATGCGCGGACGCGATGGCATCGTCTGGGTCGCATCCGCCTACGGCTTGTCGACTTACGACACGCGCTTTGACGGCGTCGCCACGCTCGAGGGTGGAAGCGGCCGGACCATCCGCGACGCGAACGTCCCGGCCGTCATGGCAAGCGCCAGCGGGGCCGTCTTCCTGGCCAACGGCTCGTACGGTCTCGAGATCCTTTCTCCTGCAGGCGGGCCGCCCACGGTCCTCAAGCCCGATCCTTCCCGGCCGGCGACGTCGCTCCCGCGAGCGCGCGTCATCTCGATGGCGCCTGCGCCTGACGGGGGCGCGTGGGTGGGCACCCAGGGCGGCCTCTATCTCGTTTCAGCCGACGGAGCCCGTGTCCGGCGCATCGAAGTGGCCGGACGCGGCGTCGCGGCTGACGTCTGGGCAATCGCATCCGATGGGCCGGCGCTCTGGGTCGGCGGCTCGGACGGGCTCTGGGCGCTGGATGTCAGCGACCTGGGCAACGTCAAGACGCTGCGCCATCTCGACCAGGAACTGCACGGCACCCAGGTCAGGGCGCTTGCGTTCGGCCCCCAGGGCGAGCTCTGGCTCGGCACGAACGGGCACGTCTTCCGCTTCGACCGGGGCGGCGCCACGTTGCACGAGCTTGTCGTCGATCCGGCAGACAGCCGCGCCCTGCCCGGCGGGCTCGTCAGCGGACTCGTGGTCGACAGGGCAGGGCGGCTTTGGGTCGCGACGCTGGGACACGGTGTCCAGGTACAGGTCGGCCTCGACGCGGCCGGACAACCCGCGTTCCGTCGACTGACCACGGCGGATGGGCTGCCCAACAACGGCGTGGATGCGCTCATCGTCGATCCAGCAGGCCAAGTCTGGGCGAGCACGGACGATGGCCTGGCGCGCATCGATCCGGGCACGTTCGCCATCCTGTCGCTGCACGCGGCGCAAGGTGCCGGAATCAGCACCTTCTGGACAGGCGCGGCCACGGCGACGAGCGACGGCAAGTTGCTGTTCGGTGGGGAAGGCGGTCTGCTGCTGATCGATCCTGCCCGGCTTCCTGGCGTGGCCGGCCGCCTGGCCGCGCCGGTCGTGACGCAGGCCATCATGGGCGGTCGCCTGGTGAGCGCCGGGCAGTTGTCCGCCTCCGCGGAGGCGAGCCTGCCGGCATCTGCGCCACGGCTGCAGGTGGAGTTCGCATCGCTGGCCTTCGGCGAGCAGGACGTCCTTCGGTATGCCTATCGGCTCGAGGGATTCGACACCGAGTGGAACGAGACGGCCTCGCGCAACCGGATCGCCAGCTATACGAAGTTGCCGCCGGGGCACTATCGGCTGGCCCTGCGCGTGGCCCGGCCCGCCGGCGACTGGTCCGATGCAGCGCAGATCGCGTTCCGGGTCGAACCGCGTTGGTTCGAGCGCCTCGACGTGCGCATCGCCGGCATGCTGGTGGCCGTGGTGATGGCGTGGCGCCTCCATGTGTGGCGAGTCAGGCTTGCTGCGCGGCGCCAGGCGTCGCTGGAGCACGAGGTCCGACTGCGCACCTCCGAGCTCGAGCAGTCGCGCAGCCAGATCCGCCTGCTGAGCAGGCACAACGCAAATGCCCTGGAACAGGAACGCACCCGCGTCTCGCGGGAGCTTCATGACGAGATGGCGCAGCAACTGGCGGCGCTGCGGATGGAAGTCACGCTGATGCACCGGCTCTCCAACCAGTCCGGCCGCCGAGAGGATCTGCCCGTGCAGGGCCTCGTGAACCGGGTTGACGCCGTCATTCGAAGCATCCGCGATCTCGTCACGCAGCTGCGTCCGCCTGCGCTGGACGGCGGCCTGATCGCCGCGATCCGATGGCTGGCCGCACGATTCGAGCAACAGACGGGAATCGCCTGCGAGCTGGCGCTGGCCGACTGCCCGGGATTCGCCCACCCCGATGCGGCGACGATGGCGTTTCGTGTCGTCCAGGAATCGCTGACCAACATCCGGCGCCATGCGAAGGCCAAGACCGTTCGCATCCGGCTGGACGCCGAGGGCGGATCGTGCCGGCTCGAGATCATCGACGATGGCGTCGGCTTCGACCCGAAGGCGGTGCACGCCGGCTATGGCCTGCTGGGAATGGAGGAGCGGGCGGCCGCCCTGGGCGCCATGTTCGAGATCATCAGCAGTCCGATGCAGGGCACCACGGTGCGCGTCAAGACGAGTTGAGGGCGGGGCCGCCGCGGCCGCGCCGAGGACGCGATCGAGGCATTTGGTTCGCTGGCGATCGAAGGTCATCATTCGACTCCCACCTTCCGGAGTCGCCATGGCGAAGTTGTCCGCCTGTCCCTGTCGAACGTCGAGCGTGCCGCGGATATCCAAGCTGCGGGGCTGCCCGGGCGTTCCTCGTCGGCAACGCGTCGCCCATCGCGTTCTTGCCCTCCTGCTCGTGATGGTCGCCGCAACGGCCGCCTGGGCCGCACCGCATCCGGCCCGGCGCATCGAGCCGCTGGATGGCCAATGGCGATTCCTGCGCGAAGACGCGCCTGCGGCCCGTGCCGAGAGATTCGACGATTCGGGCTGGTCGATCGTGACCTTGCCTCATACCTGGAACGCCGTCGACGGCGAGGCGGGCGGTGACTACTACCGCGGCCCCGGCTGGTATCGCCGGGAATTGCCGTTGCCCTCGGCACCGGTCGCGGGCAAGCGCTTCCTGCAGTTCGACGGCGCCGCGCTGGTCACGGATGTCTGGGTCAACGGTCATCCAGCGGGGCACCATGAGGGCGGATACGGTGCGTTCCGCTTCGACATCAGCGAGTCGCTGCATCCGGGACGCAATGTCATTGCCGTGCGAGTCGACAACGCGGCGACCAGCCGGGTGGCCCCCCTGGGCGGCGATTTCACGGTGTTCGGCGGGCTGTATCGGACCGTCGAGCTGATCACCGTGAGCCCCCTGCACCTGGATCTCCTGGACGATGGCGGGCCGGGGGTTTACATCGCTGCGAGCAAGGTCGATCCGGATCGCGCGGAGCTGGCTGCACAGGCCCGGTTGTCCGTTCCCGACGGGGTCCGCGGGCGCATGCGCATTCGCTGGACGCTGCTCGATTCGCGCGGCCGCCGGATGGTGCGCGCATCGACCCGCGTCGCCGCGACCGCCGCCGGGGTGCATCCGGTCACGCAGGCCTTGACGGTGCCGCACCCCCGGCTGTGGCAGGGCGTCGAGGACCCGGCGCTCTACAAGTTGCAGGTGGAAGTCCTGTACCGCGGCGCGGTCGCCGATGTCGTGGAGGTGCCCATCGGGATTCGCGAGTTCTCCATCGACCCGAGCCGAGGTCTCCTGCTGAACGGCCGCCCCTACGCCGTGCACGGCGTCGACCTGTTCCACAGCGGCCGCCCTGGCCACGGCGTGGCCGTCACGGACGCCCAGGTGGACGAAGATTTCAGCGCGCTTGCCGAGCTTGGCGTGACGGGATTGAGGCTCGTCCACTTCCAGCATCCCCAACGCGCGTATGACGACGCCGACAGGTCGGGATTCGTCGTCTGGACCGAGATCCCGCTGAACTCGTCCATGGACGGGAGCAGCGCGTTCCACGCCAATCTCAGCCAGCAACTCCGCGAGCTCGTCAAGCAGAACTACAACCACCCGTCGGTCCTGATCTGGGGCCTGGGAAACGAGGTCTACAAGTCGGACGCGGCCAGCCACGCGCTCCTGGCGGATCTGCACCGCGAGGCCAAGGCGCTCGATCCGCGTCGGCTCACGAGCTACGCTCACTGCTGTGCGGCCGACGACGACCCGCTGACGCAGCAGACCGACGTGATCGCGTACAACCGCTATTACGGCTGGTACGACGGCCAGATGGCCGACATCGGCCCCTGGGCCGACCGGGTGCACGCGGCCCAGCCCGGACGAGCGATCGCCGTGAGCGAATATGGCGCCGGCGCCAGCGTGCTGCAGCAGGAAGAACCGCCGGCGCGTCCGGTCCCGGCAAGCCACTGGCATCCCGAGCAGTACCAGGCGCTCTTCCACGAGGCGTATTGGCGCCAGCTCGGCGCGCGCCCGTGGCTGTGGGCCACGTTCGTGTGGGTCGGATTCGACCTGCCTTCGGCGGGACGCGATGAAGGAGATCGACGGGGCGTCAACGACAAAGGCCTGGCGACGTACGACAGGCGCGTCCGCAAGGATGCGTGGTACTGGTACCAGGCCAACTGGAGCGCCAGGCCCATGCTGCACCTGGCCAATCGGCGCTGCGCGCCGCGCGCCGGGGTGAGCTCCGACATCAAGGCCTACACGAACCTCGACGAGGTGGCGCTTGCCGTCGACGGCGTGAGCCTGGGGTCGCGCCGTGCATCGAACCGCGTCGTGACCTGGAACGCGGTGACGCTGCCTCCGGGCGCACATCACCTCATGACCACTGGCGGCGGAATGAGCGATTCGATCGAATGGATGGTCGCGGCGCCGACGCCGTGACCCTGGCGCGCTGTCGACCGCAGCTCAGCCTGCAAGGTCGTCCAGCTCCCGCCGTGTCGGCAATCCGTCGCTGTCGCCCGGGAACTGCACCGTCCGTGCCCCGATCGCGTTTCCCCTTCTCGCTGCGGCCGCCAGGTCCACGCCTTCCAGCAGTCCGCTGATCACGCCCACCGCGAAGCCGTCGCCAGCACCGACGGTGTCGACCACGTGCCGCACCGGGACGCCCGGCACGAAGGCGCGCAGCCCGCTGCGATCGGCACAGAATGCGCCCATCGCACCGAGCTTGACGACGACCGCGCCCGCGCCCGCGTCGAGGTAGAACGCGGCAATGTCTTCGGGACGGTCCTTTCCCGTCAGCAGCCGTCCTTCCGACAAGCCCGGCAGCACCACGTCGGATCGGGCTGCAAGCTCATTGATCGCGACCGTCATCTCCTCCCGGGACGGCCAGAGCCGCGGGCGCAGGTTGGGATCGAATGACACGCGGCGGCCTTGCGCGCGCGCCGTCGCGACCATCGTGAACGCCAGCGCGCGACAACCGGCCGACAGCGCGGGGAGTATTCCGGTCACGTGTACATGGCGGGCGTCGATCGGGCCTGCCGCTGCCAGGTCGGTCGCGTCCATGGCGCTGGCCGCAGCGCCGCGGCGATAGTAGTCAATGAGCGGATCGGCCCCATCGACCGCAAGGGACTTGAGCATGAAGCCCGTCGATCGGTCGCGGTCGGTCGCGACGAGCCCGAGCGGAATGCCTTCGCGTTCCATCTGCGCACGCAAGAACCTTCCGAAGGCGTCGTCGCCGACGCGAGTCACGTAGCCGACGCGCAGGCCGAGCCGCGACAGCCCGATCGCCACGTTGAGCTCCGCGCCGGCACTGAAACGGCGGAAGCGGTCGACGTGCTCGAGCGCGCCGGGACTCTCGGCGGCAAGCAGCACCAGGGCCTCGCCGGCGGTCAGGACATCCAGCTCGATCACATGACCGCCCCGAGTTGCCACGGCACGAACTCGTTGTTGCCCAGGTCGTTCCGCTCGCTGAGCGTCCGCTGTCCCGACGCCGTCGCGAGCATCAGCTCGAACAGCCGTGCCCCGGCCTCGGCGACGCTGAGGCGGCCATCGATGATCTCGCCGGCGTTGAAATCCATGTCCATCCGCATGCGGCCGTACATCTGGCTGTTGGTCGCCAGCTTGATCGACGGCGTCGGCTTGCAGCCGTAGGTCGAGCCGCGGCCCGTGGTGAAGCAGATGAGGTTGGCGCCGCCCGCCACCTGCCCGGTGGCGGACACGGGATCGTAGCCGGGCGTATCCATGAAGACGAGCCCGTGCGTGCGGACCGGATCGGCGTACTCGACCACGTCCATCAGTCCGCTGTTGCCGCCCTTGGCGACCGCGCCGAGCGACTTCTCGAGGATGGTGGTGATGCCGCCGGCCTTGTTGCCCGGCGACGGGTTGTTGTTCATGTCGCCGCCGTTCTTGCCGGTGTAGTCCTCCCACCAGCGCAGCCGCTGCATCAGCCGGTCGGCGATCTCCGGCTGCGCGGCGCGTGCGGTGAGCAGGTGCTCGGCGCCGTAGATCTCGGGCGTCTCGGACAGGATCGCGGTCCCGCCATGGCGCACCAGCAGGTCGACGGCTGCACCCAGCGCCGGGTTGGCGCTGATGCCCGAATAGCCGTCCGAACCACCGCATTGCAAGCCCACGGTCAGGCGGCTCGCGGGTACCGTCTCCCGCCGCGCCGCGTTCGCGAGAACGAGGAGCTCGCGCACGATGGCGGAACCCTCGTCGATCGCCTCGCGGGTGCCGCCGGCCTCCTGGATCGTCATCGTGCGGATGCGGTCGCCCGAGGCGACGAGCGGCTCCACGAGCGCGCCAACCTGGTTCACCTCGCAGCCCAGTCCGATGACCAGGACGCCGGCAAAGTTCGGATGCGCCGCGTACCCGCGCAGCGTGCGTCGCAGCAGCGCGATGCCTTCGCCGCGGCCGCTCATGCCGCAACCGCCCCCATGGGTGATCGCGACGACCCCGTCGACGCCCGGCCATTCGGCCATGGCGTCGCCGGCAAATGCCTTCTCGATCGCCTTGCAGACGGTCGCCGAGCAGTTGACGCTGGAAATCACCCCCACGAAGTTGCGCGTGCCGACGCTGCCGTCGGATCGCACGAAGCCCTCGAAGGTCGCTGGCTCGGGCACCGGCACGGTCGGCACGTAGGCGCGACCGACCGCGTGCGCAGGATGCGATTCGCCCATGTCGAGGTTGTGCACGTGGACATGCTGGCCGGCGGCGATCGCCGTGGTCGCGACGCCGATGACCTGTCCGTACTTGCGCAGCGGCGCCCCGGCAGCGATGGCGTGCAAGGCGATCTTGTGGCCGGCCGGCACGCCGTCGACGGCGCGCAGGACACCCTGCGGAACGGCGAGCAGGGTGCCGGCCGCGATGGCGTCGCGCGCCACGGCCACGTCGTCGGCCGGATGCAGCCGCAGCAGGAACGAAGAAGGAGATTCAGTCGACATGGAACACCTCTTCCATCGCCGCCCAATGCTCGCCGGGCGCCCGGCTCTCCAGCGGACGCTGGCACGGGTCCGTGAATGTCCACCAGCGCTGCGTCTCGGGGTCCGCGGCGATGGCGGCCATGTCTGCCGCGAGGTCGGTGCCGTGGTATTCCCAGCTCGCGAACAGCAGGTTCTCCGGCTCGCGCAGGTAGATCGTGTAGTTGCGGATGCCCGACGCCGCGATGCGTTCCAGCACGCCGGGCCAGACCGCGGCATGCAACCGCTTGTACTCGGCGATGCGCTCGGCTGCCACGCCGATCACCATGCCCATTCGCTTCATGTGGATGACTCCTTCGTTTCGAGGCGGCCTGTCGAGGCGAGGGCGCCGCGCAGCCAGGGTTGGGCCAGGGCGGGCGCGCATCGCTG
>Ga0207427_100890_pt1 | contig 12980 bp, 8 predicted proteins | sample AraplaCL_Cvi_mMS_FD_184268 | JGI IMG/M metagenome (GOLD analysis project Ga0207427, IMG submission 184268) | Arabidopsis root microbial communities from the University of North Carolina, USA - plate scrape CL_Cvi_mMS (SPAdes) (version 2) | ecosystem: Host-associated > Plants > Roots > Endosphere ... | reverse complement strand
CGCCGCCCGCCTGGCGGCGCCCCGTCCCGCTCAATGGATGCGGAACGACGAGAAGGTGTCGTTGCAGGCGCTGCCCACCCACGGCGTGTCGGCCGTGAAGGTGCACTTGCTGCCGCCGAAGTGGCCGTCGGTGTAGGCATCCACCGTCCAGCCGGCGGGGACCTTCAGCGAGCTGACCCAGTCGTTGGGGATGTCGACCGGCAGCGACGCGTAGTCGCCCTTGCCCTTGGGCGCGCTGTAGCTGCCGCCGAAGTTGATGTCCTGGAAGAAGGTCACGCCGACGGCGCCGGGCACGGTGGCCACGCCGTTGAGCTTCCACTGCTGCGCCACGGCGCCGTTGCAGTCCCAGATGCGCAGCACGTTGCCGTTGTTGGCGATGCCGTTGGGGGTATCCAGGCAGCGGCCCGATTGCGGGTTGAAGATGGAGCCGTCGGCACGCGGGATCCACTTCTGGCCGCCGACGCCGTTGCAGTCCCACAGTTCCACCTCGGTGCCGCCGGCGGTGCCGTTGCCCTTGATGTCCAGGCACCGGCCGAGCGAACGGAAGGTGTTGTCGGCCAGGTCGTACTGCCAGTGCTGGTCGACCGCCTGGGTCTGGCAGTCCCACAGCTGCACGTTGGTGCCGTTGCCGCCGTTGTCGTCGCCGGCCACGTCCATGCACTTCATGCCCGGGCCGGTGACGGTGTTGACCTCGCCGCCGCGGCTGTCGCCGCCGTAGCCCGCGGCCACGATGTTGGCCTGCACCGCGGCCTCGGTGGCGTCGGACGGGTAGCCCGCCACCATCACGCCCTCGAAGAACGAGCCGACGCTCCAGTTGCTGTTGTCGCCGCCGGTGCCCAGCACGATGGCGCCTTCCAGGCTCATCGGGATGTAGCCGCCGCGCGTGGGCAGCGTGCCCGCGTATTGCGTCGTGAGGCCGCCGGACTGCGCGTTGCCCGAGCGCAGCGCGAACTTCGTGCGCGCGTCGTTCTTGAGCATCGCGGTGACGAAGTTGGACGTCACCGGCGTATTGTTCAGGTTCGAGCTGTTGCCCATGAACAGGCCGTTCTCGAGGTCGGCCTGCACCCACGGGCCCGTGCCGGTGCACGGCGCGAAGTAGCAGGTGGTGCCCAGGTTGACGGCGTCCATGTGGCCGTTGCCGGTGTCGTTGGTGCTGGTCTCGGCGTTGCCGTAGTCGAAGCAGCAGCCGTCGTTCACGTGCGTGCCGCTGGCCACCATGTACATGCCCTCGGGGTTGGCGCCGAACGCGACGCCGTTGGTGGCGTTGTTGCGGTAGCCGTTGCGCGCGGAGATGTACAGGCCGTAGACCGGATGGCCGTTGGCCACGATGGGCAGCGCGTTCGCCTTCGAGCCGAAGTCGAACGGCGCGGCGCCGCCGCTGCCCTCGATGGTCAGGTCGTTGTGGCGCGTGGTCTGGTCGTACAGGACGGTGACCAGGCAGGTCGTGCCGGCGCAGAAGGCGTCCTGCTGCGCGGCGTTGGCGTAGCCGCCGGTGGCCAGCGTCGTGACGTCGGTGGACGCGCCGTCCGACTGCCGCTGCACGCGGTACAGGCGGCCGGAATAGCCGTTGAACAGCGCGCGCGTCGTGCTGTGCGCGGCCACGCAGGGCGTGCCGCCGTTGGCGTACAGGTCGCACGGCCCGGCCTGCGCGTGCGTGGAGAACGCCGCGAGCAGGAAGCCCAGGAGCCAGAGCGCCTTCAGGAACAGGGTGCGTTGTCTCGTCATGTCGGTCTTTCGGGTCTTGTGTTGATGGACGGACCGGCACCGCGCCGCGCACCCGTCGATGCGCCGCGGCAGGTGGCCGGTGTCGTGGTCGGGCATTGCAGGACTTGCGTCCACCGCGCGGCAATTTCGGGTTCCCGCAGCGGCAGCGAAGCGTAGCCAGACGAGGCGGCGCGATGGATGGAGATTTCGGCCGTCGGGATACGGGTTCGGGTATGGCGACGTTTCCGCGCGTGGCGCGGCGTGGGGCAGGCACGCGGCTCGCAGCGCGGTGCGGCGCCATCGCATCGGCACGGCGCGACGCCCGGGTGCGCAGGCGCGGCGCGCGCCGTCGTCGCGCTGTCGGCACCGGCCTCGTCCGCGGCGTTCGATGCGAGCGGCCGCACTTGGGCGTGCCGGCGCCACGTCCACCACCATCCCTCGAATCCGGTATGGCCACGGCGCACCGGCCCGCCGGCATGCGCGATCGCCCGCCCCCATGATTACCCCAATGTGCAATTCACACAGTTGAAGGACGATGGGTCGGCAGCCCGGCAGGAAACGCCGGGGCTGCGTGGCAGCGGCAGGCGCTCGAGCGCACGCCGCGGCGACATCTCCCAGGAACTCTCCCGTCGTTGTTCATGCGCCCGCCCCTGCGGGCGCCTTTCTTGGTGCGCCAGGCGATGCGCTATGCTGCGCGCCGTGGGATGGGAATGGGGCTTCCCGACAACCGCCGATCCTGGCTGATAGCTCCTGCCGACACCGGGCGTCCGAACGCCTGCGGCGGGAGCGTGCGTTGTCCACGAGCGCGAGCCCGCCGCGGCCCAGGATGTCCACCGACACGCCAACCGCGAACCCTGGCCATGCACAAATACCTTCTCGTCTTCCTCGGCGGCGGCCTCGGCGCCGCGCTGCGCCACTTCGTCAACGGCGTCTCGCTGCGCATCGCCGGCAGCGACTGGCCGCTGGGCACGCTGTTCATCAACGTCACCGGCTCGATCCTGATGGGCGTGGTCGCCGCGCTGTTCGCGTTCAAGCTCTCGCTGCCGCCGACGCTGCGCCTGTTCATCGCCACCGGCATCCTCGGCGGCTACACGACGTTCTCCACGTTCTCGCTCGAGACGGCCCTGCTGATCGACAAGGGCCAGGCAGGCATCGCGCTGCTGTACGTCGCCGGCTCGGTGCTGCTGGGCGTGGGTGGCCTGTTCGCCGGCATGTGGGCGGTGCGCGCGCTGGCCTGACGCGCGGGCCTGTCGACGAAAGATCGGGCGGGAAGCGGCGCTGATCCGAGGATCGGCGACCGCCCGCCTCCGGGAAGATTCGAGGCATGCCGGCCCCGTCCGGGCCACCTCGAAGGCGCGCGAGCGCCGTCCCGTCCATGTCGTTCCGTTCGTTCTGCGTCCTCATCCTGGCCGGCGCCGCCTGGCAGGCCAGTGCCGCGACCCACGCCGCTCCCCCCACGCTCGCGCCGGAGACGCCGTCGAGCGACGTCCGCTTCGCCGCGCAGTGGGTGCGCGAGCACGGCGACAACCACGGCCGTCCCTACGCGATCGTCGACAAGAAGACGGCACACATCTACGTGCACGCCGCGGACGGCCGCCTGATCGGCAGTTCCGCCGTCCTCACCGGTTTCGCGCGCGGCGACGAGTCGGTGCCCGGCATCGGCGCGCGCCCCGTCGACCGGATCCGCCCCTTCGAGCGCACGACGCCGGCCGGCCGCTTCGACTCGCAACCGGGGCGCACGCTCACGGGCGAGGCCAACGTCTGGATCGACTACGACACGGCCATCGCCATCCACCGGCTGCGCCCGGGCCGTTCGCAGCCCGCCCGCCAGGCCGCGCTGAAGTCGGCCGACCCGGCCGCGCACCGCCAGTCCTACGGCTGCGTCGTGGTGCCGCCGGCGTTCTTCGATGGTGTCGTGATGGGCGCCCTCGGCCGCACGCGCGGCGTGGTCTACGTGCTGCCGGAAGACCGCCCGGTCGAGACGATCTTCCAGCAGACGCTGGCCGACGCGGCGGCGCGCAAGCGCCCGCTGTAGGCCGGCGCGCGCCGTCAGGCCGCCGGCGCGGCGCTCGCCGCGCCCGCTTGGCGGCGTGCGCGGCGCTCGGCGCGCGCCTCGGCCCATTCGTACATCAGCGGCAGCAGGAGCAGCGTCAGGGCCGTCGACGTGAACAGCCCGCCGACCACCACCGTGGCCAGCGGCCGCTGCGTCTCGGCACCCGCGCCGCTCGACAGCAGCATCGGCACCAGCCCCAGGATCGCGACGGACGCCGTCATCAGGACCGGCCGCAGCCGCAGCGCCGCGCCCTGCGTGACCGCATCGCGCAACGACAGGCCCTGCCGCCGCAGGCCGTCGAGGAACGAGACGAGCACGATGCCGTTGAGCATCGCCACGCCGAACACCGCGATGAAGCCGATCGCCGATGGCACCGACAGGTACTGCCCGCTGACGAACAGCCCCACGATGCCGCCGATGACCGCGAACGGCACGTTGGCGATGATCAGCGTGGCGTGCCGCAGCGAGTTGAACGCGGTGTAGAGCAGGATGAAGATCAGGCCGATCGTCAGCGGCACGATGACGGCCAGCCGCGCCATCGCACGCTGCTGGTTCTCGAACGCGCCACCCCACTCGACGTAGTAGCCCGGCGGCAGCGGCACCGCGGCCTTGATCTTCTCGCCCGCCTCCTTGACGAAGCCGTCGACGTCGCGGCCCTTCACGTCCATCTGCAGCACCGCATAGCGCTGCAACGCCTCGCGACGCACGAACGAGTAGCCCTCGTCGAGCTCGATCCTGGCCACCTGCGAGAACGGGATCAGCGCGCCCTCGGACGTGCGGATCGGGATCGCCGCGATGGCCTGCGGCGACGCGCGCCAGTCGTCGGCCAGGCGCACGGCGATGTCGAAGCGCCGGGTGCCGTCGATCAGCGTCGACACCGCGCTGCCGCCGATGCCCGACTCCACGAGCTCCAGGATCTCGTCGGCGTTGATGCCCAAGCGCGCCGCGGCCGCGCGGTCGACCCGGATCACGAGCTGCGGCTTGCCCTTGTTGGCCTCGGCCGAGAGGTCCGCCACGCCCGGCACCTGCCGGAGCGCGCCCTGCAGCTGCGCGGTCAGGCGATCGAGCGTCTCCAGGTCCTCGCCGTACAGCTTGAGCGCCAGCGTCGCCCGCACGCCGGAGATCAGCTCCTCGACGCGCATCTGGATCGGCTGCGTCGCGCCGAACACCGCGGTGGGCACCGCCTTCTCCAGCGACGCCTGCATGCGCGCCGCCAGCCCCGCGTACGTCAGGCGCTCGGGCCAGTCCTTCTGCGGCGTCAGGTCCAGCAGGATCTCCATGTAGTTCACGTCCGCGGTCTCGCCGCGTTCCGCGCGGCCGATCGTGGACAGCACGGACTTCACCTGCGGGAACTCCTTGCGCAGCTGCGCGTCGATCACGTTGGAGACGCGGATCGACTCCTGCAGCGAGGTCGACGGGATGCCCGTCACGCGGAACATCAGCGTGCCCTCCTGCAGTTGCGGCATGAACTCCTTGCCGAGGAACGGGAACAGCGCCAGCGCGCCCAGCAGCAGCGCGACCGCGCCGCCGACCACGAGCCTCTTGCGATCGAGCGCCCAGGCCAGCAGCGGCAGGTACGCGCGCTTGGCCGCGGCCACGAGCCAGGTGTCGCGCTCCGCCTTGGGCCTCAGGATCAGCGCGGCCAGCACCGGCACGAGCGTCATCGACAGCACCAGCGAGCCCGCCATCGCGAAGGTGATGGTCAACGCCATCGGCTTGAACAGCTTGCCCTCCAGGCCGGCCAGCGAGAACAGCGGCATGAAGACGACGATGATGATCAGGATGGCGAACGCGATCGGGTTGGCCACCTCGCGCGCCGCCGCCAGCACCAGGTGCGTGCGGTTCACCGGGTGCCCGGACTGCCTGGCGTGCGACAGCAGGCGGAACGCGTTCTCCACCATCACGACCGCGCCGTCCACCATCATCCCCGTCCCGATCGCCAGGCCCGCGAGCGACATCAGGTTCGCCGACAGCCCGAACTGCCCCATCAGGATGAACGCGATCAGCATCGCCAGCGGCAGCGTGACGACCACCACGATGGCCGATCGCACCTCGCCCAGGAACAGGAACAGGATCACGGCCACGAGGATGGCGCCCTCGACCAGCGAGCTCTCGGCCGTCGCGAGCGCCTTGTCGACGAGCTCCGTGCGGTCGTAGATCGGCTTGAGTTCGACGCCCCGGGGCAGCGCCGCCTGCGCGGTGGCGAGCTTGGCCTTGACGTTGTCGACCACGGTCTTGGCGTTCTCGTCGACGCGTGCGAGCGCCATGCCCAGCACGGTCTCCCGGCCGTTGCGCGTGACGGCACCGAAGCGCATGGCGGGCGCCTCCTTGACGGTGGCGACGTCGCGCACGTGGACCGGCACGCCGTTGCGCTCGGCCAGCACGATGCTGCCGATGTCGCCCGTGTTCGACACCAGGCCCAGTCCGCGCACCAGGTACTGCTCCGAGCCGATGTCCAGCGACTGCCCGCCCACCTGCTTGTTGTTGGCGGCCAGCCGATCCATCACCTCGCGGAACGAGAGCTGGTACTTGATCAGCCGGGTCGGGTCGATCTGCACCTGGTACTGCTTCTCGTCGCCGCCCCACGAGATGACGTCGTCGACGCCGGGCGCGGTGCGCAGGATCACGCGCACCGTCCAATCGTGCAGCGTGCGCAGGTCCATGGCGGACAGCTTCCTGTCGGCCGATTCGACCGTGTACCAGAACACCTGCCCGAGCCCCGAGCTGTTGGGCCCGAGCACCGGCTCGCCATAGCCTTGCGGCAGGCGCCCGCGGGCCTCCTGCAGCTTCTCGCCGACCAGGCGGCGCGCGAAGTAGATGTCGACGTCGTCCTTGAAGTAGACGCCGACGTACGACAGGCCGAACAGCGAGACGGAGCGCACCTCCTGGACGCCGGGCAGGCCGGCCATCGCGCCTTCGATCGGCGCGGTGAGCAGCTTCTCCACGTCCTCGGCCGCAAGGCCGGGCGACTCGGTGTAGATGTTGACCTGGATGGGCGTCACGTCGGGGAACGCGTCGACCGGCACTTGACGGAACGCATGCACGCCCAGGCCGATGACGATCGCGAACCCGACCAGGACGAGGACCTTGTAGCGCAGGGACGCATTGACGATGGCTTCGAGCATCGGGTCACTCCTCGCTGATCTGCGACTTCAGCAGCCGCGCCTTGAGCGCGTACGCGCCGCTGGCCACGACCTGGTCGCCCGTCTTCAGGCCCGCCGTCACGCGCGTGCGGCCGCCGAGCTTGTCGCCGATCTCCACGGGCCGGGGCTCGTAGGCGCCACGCGCGAGCACGAAGACGGTCGGCTGGCCCTGCAGCAGGATCACCGCGCCGTCGGGCACGCTGAGCGCCGCCGCACCGGCCTGGCCGGAATCGACGAGGGCGGTCGCGAACATCTCGGGCTTGAGGCGGCCGTCGCGGTTGTCGACCTCGATGCGTGCCGGGATGGCATGGGTGTCCTTGTCCAGCACGCCCGCGATGTAGGTCACCTTGCCGGCGAAGCGCTCGCCAGGCCACGCGGCGACGGTGACGATGGCCGACGCGCCCGGGCGCACGCGCGCGAGCAGGTCCTCGGTGAGGTTGGCCTCGATCCACAGCGTGGACAGGTCCGCCACCGTGAATACCGGCACGGCCGGCGTCGCCAGTTCGCCCACCGTGGCGTCCTTCTGGATCACCGTGCCCGCCAGCGGCGAGCGCAGCTGGAACGTGGCGCGGCCGCCGGCGCCGTCGATGCTGGCGCCCAGCAGGCGCAACCGGTCGCGCGCGGCGTCCAGCTGGGAGCTCGACTTCTCGTAGTCGCCCCGGGCGCGCAGCCAGTCGCGCTGCGGGATGATCTCCTGCGCGACGAGCCCTTGGGCGCGCCTGTATTCCGCCTCGGCGACGCGGTGCGCGGCCTGCGCCTCGCGCAGCGCGGCCTCGGCCTCGCCAAGCGCGACGCTGTCCAGCGTGGCCAACGCCTGCCCCTGGGCGACGCGGTCACCCAGCTTGGCCGGCGCCGCGACGACGCGGCCCTCGATGCGCGGCGCCACGCGCGCGTAGCGATCCTGGTTCGCCTTGATGGTGGCGGTGACCGTGACGGCACCGGCCTGCGGCTGCAGGCTCAGCGTCTCGAGCCGGATGCCGGCGCGCTGCGCCTCGTCGGCGCTCAGGTGCAGGCCTTCTTCCTTGCCGCCGCTGCTGGCGGCGGGCGCCGCGGGCCTGGCCTCGGCGGACCTGTCGCTGGCCGAACAGGCCGACAGGCCGAGCACGAGGGCCAGGACGGCGAGCGCCGTGGCACTCGCGGGAAATGATTGACGTTGATTCATGGGTGATTCCTTCAGGGGCGGTCGATCCACCCCGCGTCGGCCTCGAGGGCCAATCGGGTCGTCTGGTAGTCGAGCTCGGCCTCGACGAGGTCGCGCTGCGCGTCGAGCGACTGGCGGCGCGTCACGATGAGGTCGAGCAGGCCGATCTGGCCGGCTCGCAGGGACTTCTGCGACAGCGCCTCGTTGGCCTGCAGCGCCGGCAACATCGCGTGCCGCAGCCGCTCGATGCGCTGGCGCAGGTTCTCCAGGCGCGCCCACTGCGCATGCACCTGCGCGGGCAGGTCGCGCTCGGCGGTCTCGTGGGCCAGGCGCGCCTGCGCCGATTCCGACGACGCCGCACCGATGGCCGCGGCGTTGTGCTGGAACAGCGGCAGCGGCACCGACACGCTCAGCGTCGTGAGCCGCTCGCGCGCGTCGACGCTGCCCTCGCGGCCCGTGCTCAGGCCCACCGTCACGTCGGGATAGCGCCCGGCGCGCGCGAGCGCCAGGCGCGCCTGGGCGCTGGTCGCGCGCGCGGCGAGCGCCTGCAGGCGTGGCGACTGGCGCAGCCGCTCGAGCAACGCCGCCTCGTCGTAGGCCACGGGCGTGGGCGCGAGCTCGCCCGCGACCTGCGGCAACTCGCGCGGCGGCAGCTGGAGCGGCTGCGCGAGTTCGCTGCGCGCCTGGATCAGGGCGTCCTCCACGCGCGCGACCTGGTTGCGCGCGCGCTCGGCCTCGACGGCGGCGACGTTCGCATCGAGACGCGTGTCCTCGCCCGCCACGCGCCGCTGCTCGATGGCGCGGGCCGTGTCGTCGAACAGCCGCGCGGCCTGCGTCTCCAGTGCCAGGCGCTGCTGCAGCGACAGCACCTTGTAGAAGCGCTGGCCGACCTCGGCGCGCTGGCGCCGGCGCAGGTCGTCGATCTCCAATTGCACGGCCTGCAGCGCCAGGCTGCTGGCCTCGCGCCGATGGCCGCGCTGGCCGGCGACCTCGAAGGTCTGCGACAGGCCGGCGCTCCACTCGCGGCGGTCGCCCCCGTCCATGGGCATGCGGCGCCGCGTGGCGTCCAGGTTCAGTTGCGGGTTGGCTGCCAGCAGCGCGGACGCCTCCGTCGCGGCGCCTTCGGCGGCATCGCGCTGGGCGAGCTTGTCGCGCAGCGCGGGATCGGCCTGTTCGGCCAGTGCAAGGGCTCGGTCCAGCGTCAGCGCCGGGGCGGACGTGGCCGGTGGTGCGACCGGCCGCGCGGGCTGCGCCGCGGCCGGGGTCGAGCCGAGAGTAAGCGTGGCGGCGAGCGCCAGCGTCGCGATTCGCATCGAATCCTCCAGTTGATCGAGATCAAGGCGGGATGGATCCGGGACGCGGTCGGTCGGACGCTAGGGCTTCGTCAGGAAAGGGGAAGGGTCGCCGTCGCCGCGCCGGATCAAGCCGGCCGCGCCCAGTTCGGGCGTTCGGGACGTGCGGGAGGTGCCGATGGCGGCGTGATGGCGACGAGCGTCGCCGGGGTGCCGTGCGGTGTGTCGACCTGCACGACGGGCATGGCCGGCGGCAGGGCGCCGCCGCTGCCCAAGTGGGCGCACGCGGGGCAGTCCTTGTCCGCCTGCACGCCGGTCGAGCCGGCATCCGCCGAGTTGGCCGTCGTCTTGTGGACGTGGACATGGTGGCCGAAGTGCTGGCCCGCGGCGCCGGACTCGTGCTCGCAATTGACCGCGGCCGCGCTCCAGCAGAGCTGGAACGGCAACAGGGTCAGGAGCAGGAGGGCGATCCAGCGGCGCATCCGGCCAGTGTACGCGGTCACGCCATCCGATCGCCGCGCCGGGCCCGTCCGCGCCGCTGTCGGGAGACCTGGAAAGCGCAGGACATTGGGCGCCCGGACCGCGCGCTCGAGCGGACATTTCTCACAGGCCGTGAGCTGGTCACCTGCTCGACCAGAACTCCCGACACCCCGCGGGGTACAGGCCGGGCGCACCATCACCGAAAAGCCGAGCAAACCCGCCTGGAAAGTCCGTCCGCCATGTCCTCGTCCCTCGTCAGCAAGATGCAACGCCTGCGCCGTTGGCTCGTCCCAGGCAGCCTCGCCACGCGCGCCTCGCTGGCGACCTCCATCGTCTTCCTGGCGGGCGTGGCCGTGATGGCCTCGGTCTCGCTGGAGACCTTCGACCGGCAGCTGTCGGCCGTGCTGTCCAGCGAGCAGGACCTGCTCGTCGGCCGCATCGCCGAGAACGTGGACTACCGCATCGAGCTGCTGCAGAACGCGCTGCGCGACAGCGCCGCGCGCATCGACGAGCACGACCTGGCCGACTACCGCAGCGCCCGCGACGCGCTCGAGCGCAACGACGGCCTGGCGTCCGTGTTCGACCGCTCCGTCTTCCTGTTCTCCGCCAAGGGCGTGCTGCAGGCCGAGCGCCCGTACCGGCCCGACCGCATCGGCCAGGACGCCACGTGGCGCCCGTACATCCGCCAGACGATCCAGACCGCGCGGCCGGTGATCTCCGAGCCGTTCAAGACGAATGCGGGCGACGGCAACTACGTCGTCGTGCTGACGATGCCCATCCTGTCGCGCGACGGCAAGCTGATCGGCCTGCTCTCGGGCAGCCTGGGACTGACGCGTCCCGAGATGCTGGGCAGCGTCGCCAAGACGCGCATCGGGCAGACGGGCTACGTGGCCATCGTGACGTCGGACGGCAAGCTGATCATCGATCCGGACGCGCGCCGCTTGTCCAAGCCGATGTACGCGCCCGGCAGCAACCCGCAGTTCGACCAGGCCCTCAAGGGCGTGGAGGGCACGGCCGCGGGCGTCGACGAGAACGGCCGCCCGGCGTTCATCAGCTACCACCGCATCAAGACCTCAGGCTGGATCGTGTCCGCGGTCTACCCCAAGGACGAGGCCTATGCCTACGTCGGCCACCTGGTGCGCAACTTCCTGCTCGCGCTGGCCGCGGCCGCGCTGGGCATCCTGTTCGTGATCTGGTGGATCACGCGCTACCTGACGCAGCCGCTGATCGCGCTCAGCCGCCACATCACGGCCTACTCCGCGACCGGCGGCCGCATCGCCCCGTTCGCGGGCGCCAGCGCCGGCGGCAGCGGCGAGGTGCACGCGCTGACCTCGGCCTTCAACGCGCTGACGAGGCGCCTGAACGAGCGCGAGGAATCGCTGGTCAGCACCATGCGCCAGTACCAGCTCATCACCGAGAGCTCCACCGACCTGATCACCCGCCACGCGCGCGACGGCTCGATCCGCTTCGCCTCGCCGGCCAGCCAGAACGTGCTGGGCGTCGCGCCGCAGGCGCTGCTGAATTCGAACATCGCCGAGCGCGTGCACCCCGACGACCTGGCGCTGCTGCAGGCCGCGTTCGACGCCACCGCCGGCGGCGACAGCGCGACGACCGTGGCCTACCGCGCGCGCCTGGCGAGCGACGAATACGTCTGGCTCGAGAGCGCGCTGCGCTCGCTGGCGGTCGACGGCCAGGGCGACGACATCCTGTGCCTGTCGCGCAACATCGACCAGCGCAAGCGCATGGAGGACCACCTGCACCTGGAGGCGCGCACCGACCGCCTGACGCGCCTGCCCAACCGCCTGCTGCTGGACGAGCGCCTGCCGGCCGCGATGGCGCGCTGCTACCGCGAAGGCTCGCTGCTGGCCGTGCTGCTGATCGACCTGGACCGCTTCAAGGACATCAACGACACGCTGGGCCACCACAGCGGCGACGAGCTGCTGGCGGCCGTGGCGGCGCGCTTTGCCACGTGCACGCGCACGGGCGACACGATCGCGCGCTGGGGTGGCGACGAGTTCGTCGTGGTGCTGCCGGGCCTGCCGAACGCGGACGCGGCGCGCTCCATCGCCGAGCGCTACCTCAAGGCCTTGCGCGAGCCGTTCGCGCACAAGGACGAGCGCCTGCACGTCTCCGCCTCGATCGGCATCGCCATCGCGGGCGACGGCGCCGTGGCCGCCGAGGCGCTGCTGGCCAACGCCGACGTGGCGATGTACCGCGCCAAGCGTCGCGGCGGCGGCGCGTCGGTCACCTACGCGTCCGAGATGAACGAGGGCGCGCACAGCCGCCTGTCGATGGAGAGCGCCCTGTTCCACGCCGTCGAGCGCGGCGAGATGCGGCTGCACTACCAGCCGCTGGTGTCGGCGCGCACCGGCCGCATGGTGGGCGTCGAGGCGCTGCTGCGCTGGGAGCATCCGGAGCTGGGCATGGTGTCGCCGGGCGTGTTCATCCCGATCGCCGAGCGCATCGGCGTGATCGCGGACATGGGCGACTGGGTGCTGGAGACGGCCTGCGACCAGATGGCGCAATGGCATCGCTCGGGGCTGGACGGCCTGGCCCTGTCGGTCAACATCTCGGGCCGCCAGTTCGCCGGCGACTCGCTGGTCGACAAGGTGCGCGACGTGCTGCGCGCCACCGGCCTGCCGCCGCAATGCCTCGAGCTCGAGCTGACCGAGACGCTGCTGATGGAGGACAACGAGCACAGCCAGGCCGCGATCGCGCGCCTGAAGGCGCTGGGCGTGACCATCGCGCTGGACGACTTCGGCGTGGGCTACTCGTCGCTCAGCTACCTCAAGCAGTTCACGATGGACACGCTCAAGGTCGACCGCGCCTTCACGAGCGAGATGCTCGCCAGCGCGGAATCGGAGGCGATCGTGCGCGCCACCTTCGACATCGCGCGCGCCCTCAACCTGCGCACGGTCGCCGAGGGCGTCGAGACGCGGCCGCAGGCGAGCTTCCTGGCCGAACTGGGCTGCGACGTGCTGCAGGGCTTCTACTTCGCCAAGCCGATGCCCGCGGAGAACCTGCTGGCGTTCGCGACGGCCGCGCCGATCCACCTGCTCGGTCGCCAGGCTTCGGCGGCCTGAAGCGCCGCATCACCTCGGCCCGCCCAGCGCCCCGGCGACGAGCGCCGCCTGCTCGGCCACGTGCACCGAGCGGCGGCAGCCCGC
>Ga0207427_100885_pt1 | contig 13072 bp, 15 predicted proteins | sample AraplaCL_Cvi_mMS_FD_184268 | JGI IMG/M metagenome (GOLD analysis project Ga0207427, IMG submission 184268) | Arabidopsis root microbial communities from the University of North Carolina, USA - plate scrape CL_Cvi_mMS (SPAdes) (version 2) | ecosystem: Host-associated > Plants > Roots > Endosphere ... | reverse complement strand
AGCGCAGCACCTGGAGGTCGGACTCGTCGCCCATGTCCACGCCCACGCTGATGCCGGCGCTGGCGATCACCACGTCGGGCAGCCCCTGGCGCGCGATGCAGTCGCGGCCGGCGGCGGTCATCGCGGGCAGGTCGCGCGCGTCGGCCACGTAGATCTCCGCGCGATCGGCGCCCCAGCCCTGGCTCGCGGCCCAGGCGCGCATCTCGTCGCCGCGCCGCGCCACCAGCGCCAGCCGGCCGCCGCGGCGCGCCCATTCGATGGCCATCGCCTGGCCGATGCCGCTGGAGGCGCCGGTGATGAACAGCAGCGGCGCCGTCATCACTTGGCGGCGGCCTTGGCCGCGATGGACTTGCGCAGTCCCGGCTGCATCAGCGCATGCACGTTGCCGTGCAGCGTCAGCAGGCGCGTGACGTCGTCGTACTCCAGGCCGTCGGCGTTGAACTCGCTGTCGCCCTGGCGCACCACCACCATGTACTGGGAGTCGACGCGGCGCACCTTGGGCAGCGCGTGCAGGTGCTCCCCGTTCATCTGGACGGGCAGCTCGCCCGGCGACTCGGACACCACCTGCGCCTGGCCGTCCAGCCACACCTCGGTCGAATCGCCGCGCGCGCGGCCGTGCTGCGCGGTGGCGATCATGCGGCGGCCGTCGGGCTCGGTGGTGACGACGCGGATCTGCTCGACTTCCATGATGTCGTCGTCCGGGAAGTGCTGCATGTGCTCGCCCTGGATCTCGATCTTGAGCGCGCCCGTCGGATCGAAGCGCTGCAGGTTGAACTGGTCGAGCGTGTAGTCGGGTTCGTGCCGGACGACGGCCGGCCCCGAGGACGACAGCAGCCCCGGCGTGTTCTTGGCTACCAGCCACGTGCCCAGCGCCAGTCCCACCATCAGCATCAGCGGCAGGTAGCCGACCACGCTCTCGCGCAGACGCACCGGCCAGCCGGGCCGCGTGCGGCGCTGCTGGTCGTCGACCGGCGGGCCGAGCGGGCTCAGCGCGACCGGCACCTCGGGCAGGTCGGGGATGTGGAGTTCGCCCTTCATCCGACGGTCACTTCGAGTCGAGCGTCACCAGGAGCTTGGTCATCAGCGGTGCATACAGGCCGTTGGCCATCAGCAGCAGGTCGCAGAACTCGCGCGCCGCACCCCGGCCGCCCTTGCGTTCGGTGACGTAGGCGGCCGCCCCGCGCGCCTCCGCGTGCGCGTTCGCGGGCGCGGCGGCAAAGCCGGCGCAGGCGAACAGCGGCAGGTCCGGCCAGTCGTCCCCGATGACGGCCACGTCGCCCCAGTCCACGCCCAGCTGCTGCAGGATGTCGTTGGCCGCGGCCACCTTGTCGGACGCGCCGAACGACGCATGGGCCAGGCCCAGGTCCGACACCCGCCGCCGCACCGCCGCCGAATCGCGGCCGGTGATGACGATGGGCACGATGCCGCCCTTGCGCAGCATCAGCAGGCCCTGGCCGTCGAGCACGTTGAAGTTCTTGAGCGTCTCGCCCGCCTCGGTGATCCAGATCGTGCCGTCGGTGAGGACCCCGTCCACGTCGAAGATCGCCGCCTTGATGCCGGCGCCGGCGCCCTGCGCCTTGACCAGGACCTCGGGCGGGAAGCTCAGGTGCGATTGCGCAGTGCCGGCCATCAGATCACCTTCGCGTGCAGCAGGTCATAGGTGTTGAGCGCGCCCACGAGCTCGCCCTTGCCGTCGACCACCAGCAGGCTGGTGATGCGGTGGCGTTCCATCTGGTCGGCCGCGTCGACGGCCAGCGCGCCGGCGCGGATCAGGTGCGGTCGCGGATGCATCACCTCGTGCGCGACGCGCTGGCGCAGGTCGGCCCCGGTCTCGATGAGTCGGCGCAGGTCGCCGTCGGTGAAGATGCCCACCGGCGTGCGGCCGTCGACCACCGCCGCGATGCCCAGGCCCTTGCTGGACATGACCCGCAGCAACGTCGAGAAGCTCGCGTCGCGCGCGACCGTGGGCACGGCATCGCCCGAGCGCATCAGGTCGGACACGTGCATCAGCAGCTTGCGACCCAGCGCGCCGCCCGGGTGCGACAGCGCGAAGTCTTCCTCGCGGAAGCCGCGGGCATCGAGCAGCGCGACGGCCAGGGCGTCGCCCATGGCCATCTGCGCCGTCGTGCTGGCGGTGGGGGCCAGGTTGAGCGTGCAGGCCTCCTTGTCGACCGCGCAGGACAGCATGATGTCGCACACCTTGGCCAGCGAGGAGTCCGAGCGGCCCGTCAGCGCCACCAGCGTCACGCCCAGGCGGCGCAGCGCCGGGATGATCGCGGCGAGCTCGTTGGATTCGCCCGAGTTCGAGATCAGCAGGCAGACGTCGCCGGCCGTGACCATGCCCAGGTCGCCGTGGGCCGCCTCGGCCGGGTGCACGAAGAACGACGGCGTGCCGGTGGACGCCAGCGTGGCGGCGATCTTGCGGCCCACGTGGCCGCTCTTGCCCATGCCCATCACGACGACCCGGTGCTCGCAGCGCAGGATCGTCTCGACCGCGCGTGCGAACTCGGCGGTCAGGCGACGCTGCATTCCGAGCAGCGCGTCGGCCTCGATCGCGAAGGTCTGCCGGGCCAGGTGCAATGCGCGTTCGGCGTCGAACGGCAAGTCGTTTGTCAAAGTGGGCTGCCTGTGTTCTAGGATGTGGGGATTCTAGTGTCCCAGGCCCCGGGCGAACCGCCGGGGGAAGGCACTGCCCGACCCCTCCCACCGCGCGGTTCACGCCGCGCCAAACCCGGTCCCGCATGGCCTCGACCCTCGAACTCGTCCTGCTGTACCTCGCGGCCGCCATCGCCGGCGTCGTGGGTTTTCGCATGCTGCGCCTGCCGCCGGTGCTCGGCTACCTGGTGGCCGGCGTCATCATCGGGCCCAACGCGCTGCAACTGGCGCACGACAGCGCCGGTGTCCACAGCCTGGCCGAATTCGGCGTCGTCTTCCTGATGTTCGTCATCGGGCTCGAGTTCAACCTGCCCAAGCTGCGCGCCATGCGCACCCTCGTGTTCGGGCTGGGCGCCTCGCAGGTGGTGCTCACGATCCTGGGCGCGATGGCCGGCAACTTCACGCTGGTCTGGATCTACACGCTGATCGGCCGGCACTGGGACCTCACCTGGCAGGCCGCCGCGGTCCTGGGCAGCGCGATGGCGATGTCCAGCACCGCGCTGGTCGTCAAGCTGATGGCCGAGCGCCTGGAGCTCGAGAGCGAGCACGGCCGCCGCGTGATGGGCGTGCTGCTGTTCCAGGACCTGGCCGTCGTCCCGCTGCTGGTGATCATCCCGGCGCTGGGCGGCGACACGCGCGACCTGTTCAAGACGCTGGTGCCCGCCATCCTCAAGGCGGTGGTGGTGCTGGCGCTGCTGCTGTCGGGTGGCCAGAAGGTGATGAAGTGGTTCCTGACGGCGATCTCGCGCCGCAAGAGCGACGAGCTGTTCATGCTGGCGCTGCTGGGCGTCACGCTGGGCCTGGCGGCGGTGACCGAGGCGGCCGGCCTGTCGCTGGCGCTCGGCGCGTTCGTGGCCGGCATGCTGATCGCCGAGACCGAATACAAGCACCAGGTGGAGACCGACATCCGCCCGTTCCACGACGTGCTGCTGGGCCTGTTCTTCATCACGATCGGCATGAAGCTGGACTGGCACGTGCTGGCCGACGAATGGGTGGCGGTGATCGTGCTGACGACGGTGCCCATCCTGGTCAAGGCCGGCCTGGTGGCGGGACTGGCGCGCGTGTTCGGCGCGGCGGCGGGCGTGGCGCTGCGCACCGGCCTGTACCTCGCACAGGCCGGCGAGTTCGGCTTCGTGCTGCTGACGCTGGGCACCGACAACCACGTGCTGCCCGATCGCTGGGTGGCGCCGGTGCTGGCCAGCATGGTGCTGTCGATGCTCGCGTCGCCGTTCCTGATCCTGTATGCCAACCGCATCGTGATGAAGCTGGCCAGCAGCGACTGGCTGATGCAGTCGGTGGCGCTGACCACGATCGCCAAGCGCGCCATCACCGCCGAGAAGCACGTGATCATCTGCGGCTACGGCCGCTCCGGCCAGAACCTGGCGCGCATGCTGGAAGTCGAGCGGATCCCGTTCATGGCGCTGGACCTGGACCCCGACCGCGTGCGCCAGGCCGCGGCCGCCGGCCAGAACGTGGTGTTCGGCGACGCGGCGCGCCTGTCCAGCCTGATGGCCGCGGGCCTCGCCCGCGCCGCGGCCGTGGTCTGCAGCTACCACGACACCCCGTCCGCGCTCAAGGTGCTGCACCTGGTGCAGACGCACGCGCCGCGCGTGCCGGTGATCGTGCGCACGATCGACGACTCCGACCTGGAGGTGCTCAAGGCCGCCGGCGCGACCGAGGTGGTGCCCGAGGCGATCGAAGGCTCGCTGATGCTGGCCTCGCACGCGCTGGCGCTGGTGGGCGTGCCGATGCGGCGCGTGCTGCGCCTGGCGCGCGACGCCCGCGAGAAGCGCTACGGCCTGCTGCGCGGCTTCTTCCACGGCGCCGATGACGACGAGGCCGGCGAGCAGGCCCAGGTGCGCCTGGCCAGCGTCACGATCCCGGCCCATGCGTCGGCCGCCGGCCGCACGCTGGCCGAGACGGGCGCCGACGCCGACGGCGTGCACGTGGTGTCGATCAGGCTGTCCAACGGACGCGTCCTGCCGCCCAACCCCGACCAGCGCCTCGCCGCAGGCGACACGCTGGTGCTGGCGGGCTTGCCCGAGCCGCTGCTGGCGGCCGAGGAACGGCTGACGACGGGGGCCTGAGCCCGCGTCCCGCGGGCAGGCCGCCGGACGGCGTCAGGCCACCGGGGTGCCGCGCTCCAGCGTGCCGCGCATGCGCTCGGCCATCACGGCGCCGGAGGCGCGCAGGATCTCGTAGGCCAGCTCGGGCTGGCTGGCGAGCATCTCGTCCAGGCGCGGACGGCTCAGGGCCCACACCACGCTGGGGGCGATCGCATCGACCTGCGCCATGCGCATCGTCTCGCCGAACAGCGCCGGTTCGCCGACGATGGAGCCCGCGCGCAGCAGCGCGATCTTGGCGGCCGACGTGGCCGTGCCGCGCACGTAGACCTGCAGCGTGCCCGACTCCAGCAGGTACATCGTGCGATCCGAGTCGCCCTGGTAGATCAGGACGTCGCCGCCCTTCATCTCGCGACGGATCAGGTACGAACCCACCACCCGCCAGTTCTCGGGAGAGAAGCGCGGACGGAACGCGTCGTACGCGTTCAGCGTCTGGATGGATTGCACCAAGTTCAAGACATTCATTCTTTGGTCCTTGCCGATGGCCTCCCGCCTCGCTTTCCTGGAGCGAGGCCGTCCATCGTGCCCGTCGAAGGCATTTGACACCAATTGTCACGTTCAAAACCGCGGCCCTGCAAGGCAATGCGCGACGTCCGTCGGCGCAAGCGTGCCGTCTGTCGCATCTTCCGCGGTCGAATGAGCGACAGAACAGGTGCCCTGTAGCCGCAGCCGATGGCAGGCGCTTACTTCAGAGGGTATGCCATCCCGCGTCTGCGGTATTGGGCGAGCGCTCTACTCGCCCAGGACGACGCCCGCCCAAGGCCGCCGGCCGGCCCCCGCTGGAGAAACGTCCCGGGACGGCTCCGGCCCGCAGGCGGGTGCCGCCGCGACGCCGGCGCAGCGCGATCAGCGCCCGATCCGGTCGACGAGGCGGATGCCCGTGGTCACGTCGCGTTGCCGCAGCAGGCGCAGCGCAAGCGTCCGGATGGCCTCCGGATCGTTCGCGGTGCCGGCCAGGAGGGCTTCGGCATAGCGGAACGCCATGCCGTGCGGATCGAGGCGCCGGGCGCGTTCGATGCCGTCCCGTGCCGCGTCGGCGCGGCCCTGCATCGCGTCGATGACGGCGACCCCGCCGTGCGACTCACCGAAGTTCCGATCGAGCGTCAACGCGTGGCCGAAGCTTTGGCCGGCGGCGTCGAGCTTGCCGGCCAGGAACTGGCTCCAGGCCAGCGCGTGCCAGGTGCCCAGATGCTGCGGCAGCAGCGCGACGGAACGCGCCAGGGCCGCTTCGGCCTCGGCCAGGTCGCCGCGCGCCATGCGCGCGACGCCGAGCGCCGAGAACACGCGTCCGTCGTTGGGCAGCTGGGCGTTCGCGGCGGCCAGGAGCGCGTCCGCGCGCGCCGTGTCGTCGTCCCCCACCGCCACCGTGGCGCGCGCGACCAGCGCCTCCGCTGCGCGCGAGCCGGCGGCCAGGGCGGCGTCCGACAGCGTGCGCGCCGCGTCGATCTGCTCCATGTCAAGGTGCGCCAGGCTGGCCACGGCCATCGCCTCGGGCGTGCGCAGGCGCTTGGGCGCCGACTCCCACGCCGCGATCGCGCCGGCCGCATCGCCGGCATGGTGGTGGCTGCGCATCAGGTAGGCCAGCGTGGCCGGCGGCGCGTCGGCGTGCTGGACCAGGGGCTGCAGCACCTCGATCGCCGCGAGCGGGTCGCCGCTGCGCAGGCAGGCGTAGCCCAGGTTGAAGAGCACGCCGGGCTGATCGACGCACGAGGCCGCCACGTCCTGCAGCACGACACGCGCCTCGGCATAGCGGCGCTCGGCCAGCAGGACCATCGCTTCGAGGTGCTGCAGCGTGTTCGTTCCCGCGAACCACGGGTCGGCGCCGTCGAGGGCGGCGCGCGCGCGCTCCGGCAGGCCGGCCTGCACGGCAGCGTGAACGATGTCGGACAGCAACGACGCGTTGCGCGGATCGTCGCGGAGGAAGGCTTCGAGCTGGTCGAGATTTTGCGCGGGAGTCACGAAAGCGGCGCCTCAGGATGGGGTGCGAGCGTCAGCGACGCCAGGGCGTCGTCGACGATGGTCTGGAGTGATGGATCGCTCTCGATCTGCTGCTGGACACGGTCGACCAGGGTCTGGAACGCCGGGTCGCCGGCCATGTCGTCGCCCCACTCGGCGCTCAGGCAGGTCTCCAGCATGACGCGCAGCACGCGGCGGCGGCGATGCGGGTCGTCCTGCGAGATGCCTGCGGCGCGGCGACGGATCTGCTCGTCGAGCGCGACGCGGGACGCCGGCGCCGGATCCGCCGGCCTGGCCGCGGCGCGGCGGCCGTCGGCCGTCGCGCCCGCGGCGTCGGCGCGGGCCGGCTCGCGCGTGACGCGCAGGCTGGCCAGCGCCTGCTGCAGCATGTCGATCTTCGGAATCATCGATCGTCGGTTTCGCCGCCGGCGTACGCATTGATCGCGATGCCCAGCTGCATGGCCTGCCGATCCTCTTGCTGATGCGCATCCCGGCCGGCATTCTCGAGACGTTGCAACAGCGTGCGCATGTCGCCCATCAACGGCGGATTGTCGCATCCGATGGCCAGTCCCTGGCGCAGCGCGGCGCAGGCGAGGGCCGGCTCGTCGGACGCCAGCAACGCGAGGGCGGCGCCGAAATGATGCATCGCGGTGGTGTCAGGCAGCTGCGACAGCGGCCGCACCACGTCGCCGGCCGTGCGCGGGTCGTCCTGGGTGAGCCACAGCAAGGCGAGCTGCAGGCGGGCCTCGTGCAACTGCGGCGCCTGCTCGACCGCCTTCGTCAGGTGCAGGACGGCGTCGCCGATCGATCCGCGCGCGACGTGGTCGGCGCCGAGCAGGTAGTGCGCGAACGGGTTGTGCGACTGCAGCGCGATGCTCTGCCGCAGCAGGCCGGCGCTCGCGTCGGCATCGCCCTGGGCATCGGCGGCCATCGCCTCTTCGATCAGGCGGCCGGCTTGGTTTTGCGAATCGTGGTTCATGGGTGCAAGGGTGCAGTCGGAAGATCGGAGCGTCAAGTCACCAGCACGACGCGGTCGGCCTGGGCGCTGAGCTGTCGCAGGCGCTTGATCGCCGCGTGGTGGATCTGGGAAATCCTGCCCTTGGACAGATTGCTGGCGCGCGCAATTTCGTCGAAGGGCACGTGTTGATAGTAGTGATGCCGGATGACGCGCCGCTCCGCGTCCGGGAGTTCGTCGACGAGCTTGTCGATGCGTTCGCGCAGCTGGGCCACCTCGAGGCGCTCATACGGCGTGGCTGACGGGTCCGCCTTCTCGGCGTCGGCCACGATCGCGGCGTCTTCCAGCAGGAGCCCGAGCGCCAGGCCCGCGGCAAGGTCTGCGAAGCGCTGCAGCGCGGCCGTCGTGTCCGGCGCGCCGGACTGCGCGCCCTCGACCAGCGAACGTGCGCGTTCGCGCCGCATGCTCACCCGAGTCGCGACCTGGCGCTGCTTCTCGCTGAGCGACTCCGCGCCGTTCAGGATCGCCCCGACGATGCGGTGCTCTGCGTAAGCCTCGAACGGGACGCCGCGCGCGGGATCGAAGCGGTCGATGGCCTCGAGCATGCCGATCTGCGCCAGCTGCAGGTAGTCGCCGAACTCGAGCTCCTGGCTGTAGCGGTTGCCGAAGCAGCGCGCCGCGAGAATGCGCGCGAACTCCCGGTAGAAGGACGCCAGCCGGGCGCGCTCGTCCACCCCCCGCGTGCGCTCCCAGCCGTCCCACAGGCCAGCGGCGGCCTGCGGATCGGTGCGGAACGAAGGGGGTTGCGGCGCGAGACGCGCCGGCGCGCCAGGCATCAATGAAACGTTCCCAGCAAGGCCTTGATGACGATGTTCCAGCCATCGATCAGCACGAACAGCAGGATCTTCAGCGGCGTCGAGATCGTGGTCGGCGGCACCATCATCATGCCCAGTGCCATCAGCACGCTGGAGACGATCAGGTCGATCAACAGGAACGGCAGGTAGATGACGAAGCCGATCTGGAATGCGGCGCGCAGCTCCGACAGCATGAACGCGGGGACGAGGTGCACGAACTGGATGTCGGCCAGCGTGGCGGGACGCCTGGCGTGCGCCACGTCGACCATCAGCATCAGGTCCTGCTCACGCGTCTGGCGCACCATGAAGTCGCGCACCGGCGACTTCGCAAGCTCGAGCGCCGCCATCGGCTCGAGCTTGTTCGCCAGATACGGCTGCACCGCCTGGCCGTTGACCTTGTCGAAGACAGGCGACATCGAGAACAGCGTGAGGAACATCGCCAGGCTGATGATCACCATGTTCGGCGGCGTGTCGGTCAACCCGATCGCGTGGCGCAGCATCGACAGCACGACGACGATGCGCACGAACGAGGTCATGCAGATCAGGGCCGCCGGGATGAAGCTCAGCGCCGTCAGCGTGAGGAAGATGCGCAGCGCCGACGCCGTCTCGGCGCCGCCCTGCGCGCCGCCCAGGTGGATGGCCAGCGGCGCCGCGGGCGCGGTCGCGGCGTGGACGAGCGCCCCGGTCGAGAGCGCGGCGGCCGCGAGCAGCGCGCGGGCGATGAGTCGCGCGCTCACGTCGACGACCCTTCCTGCGGACGCTCGTCCGAGCGCGCGAGCACCGTGGCGACCTGGTCGGAATGCGCCACCAGCAGTTCCTGCCCGCGATAGCGCAGCACCGACACGCGCATGCGATCGGCCAGGCGCGTGCTCTCGACGACCTCCACGGCCCGCGCACCCCCGCCCGGACGCGCACCGCGCAGCCCCCAGCGGCGCAGCGCCAGCACGCACAGCGCGAGCGCGCCCAGGCAGACCAGGCTGGCCGCCGTGAGGCCCGTGTTGCCGACCTCGGAGGCCGCGGCCGGCTTGAACGGGATGCCCGTCGACGCGGCCGCCGAGGCGCCGCTCGGGGCGGAGTCTGGCGAGTTCAGGTTCATTCCCGGAACTGCCCGCAGACTTCGGTGATGCGCACGCCGAAGCGGTCGCCGACGGCCACCAGCTGGCCGCGCGCGAGGACGGCGCCGTCCAGGACGACGTCGAACGGCGCGTCGATCGCGCGGTCGAGCGTGAGCACCGCGCCGTCCTTCAGGTTCAGCAGCTCGCCGATGCTGGCGACGGCGTCGCCGGCGACGACCTTGACGCTGGCCTTGATGCCGGCGAAGGCGGACAGGCGGGCGGGCATCAGCGGCGCGCCGGTGGCGGCGACCGCCGCCAGCGGCGACAGCTCGACGTCCTTGGGCAGGGTCGATGCGCGGGGTTGGGATTCTTGTGACAAGGGACGAACTCCAGGAACGAAGACTACGGACGAGAGGGCGCGACGAACTGGACGGCGCGCTGCGCACCGACGACGCCGAGACCGGCGCGCACGGGGCTCGCGACGCCGTCGATCTCGATGCGCAGCGGCTCGCTGAGCGCGGCGTCGAGCAGCAGGACATCGCCGCATTGCACGTTGGCGAGCTCGGCCACCGAGATCTCGGCGCGGCCGATCACCGCCGTGGCGCGAGCCGGCAGGGTCGCGAAGGCGGCGAGCGTCTGCGCGCGCGTCAGCGTCGCCTCGGAGCGTGCCGGCACCGCTGCGGGACGCAGGCGCAGGGCAGGCACGCGAGCGACAAGCGTGGCGCCTGCGACGTTCACCCGCACGTCGACCAGCGCGTGCCAGCGCGAACACGGCGTGCCGGCGCTCTCGGCCGGCACCCACTCGTCCACGCGCCAGGCCTGCGCCAGCAGGCGCCGCAGGTCCTGCGCGAGATGGCGCACGCTGCGCATCGCCAGGCTGTCCGCGCTCAGTTGCGATGGGAGCGCGCCGTACAGCGTCCGCGCCAGGTTGACTTCGAGGGCGGCCGGCTGCCACAAGGTCGCGGGCACGCCCCCGGCCCCGCCATCCGTCCGCTCGACGAACCACTGCCCGTTGGCGTCGCCGCCCGCGGGCAGGGCGGCCTCGGCGGCGGCCGCGTCGACCTGCGCTTCCTGCGCCCAGCGCTCGCTCCAGCCGCGCAGCGCACGAGTGGCGAGATCCTGGACCCGCGCCACGAGCGCGGGCGAGGCCAGGCCCAGAACGACTGGCGCAGACACTCAGCGGCCCCCCCGCATGTCGAACAGTTCCTGCAGCATGTCGTTGGCCGTCGACAGGATGTTGGACGAGGCCTGGTAGCCGCGCTGCATAACGATGAGGTTGCTGAACTCGCCGGACAGGTCGACGTTGGAGGCTTCGACCTCGCCCGAGACGATCGTGCCCAGGCCCGCGCTGTTGGGTCGGCCGTAGGACGTGAGCGCGGGATTGGTGGTGATGAATTCCCCGCTGCCTTTCTCCTGCAGGACGCCGGTGGACCGGAAGTCGGCCAGCGCGAGCTGCGCGCCCTTGGCGGTCTGGCCGTTCGAGTACGTGACGGACAGCTTTCCTTCCGTGTCGAACGCCACCTTGGAGATGGTGCCGGCCCCGTAGCCGTCCTGCGACGCCACTTCCAGGCTGCTCGTGTTGCCGTTGACAAAGGAGGTGACGTTGCTCGAGAAGTCGAGGGTCACGGGCATCGCCGTGCCGCCGGTCGGCGTGTAGGTGAAGGTGAGCTTGTCGGCGGCGGGGTCCGGCGCGCCGGCGATGAAGCCGATCGAGCCGGTGGCGACCCGGGTCGTGCCGTCGGAGATCGTCACCGTCCAATGGTTGGGATCGGTCGTCCCGTTGTTGTGGAAGACGACGGTGAGCGAATGCTGGCCACCGAGCACGTCGTTGACGGCGACCGGGAGGGTGGTGTCGGTCGGCGGGGTGCCGGCCGTCGTGGTTCCGCTGGTCAGGTTGCCGGTGAAGACCACCGTGGCGGTCGCCTTCGGCGCGCTGCTGCGCAGGCCGTCGAGCGAGATCTTGCTCAAGCCCTGCGCCGTGTCGGACCCGTAGCCCAGGATGTACTTGCCCGTGGTCGTCGACACGAGGAAGCCGTCGGTGCCGAACTGGGTCTGGCCGTCGCGCGTGTAGGCGAGCGACTTGTCGTCCTTGTCCTGCGTGACCAGGTAGCCCGTGCCGGAGATGCCCACGTCCAGCGGGTTGCCCGTCTGCTGCGTCTCGCCGGGTTTGAAGTTGATGACGCTGGACAGCGTGGACACGCCGGTGCCGAACAGCGCCGGCTGGCCGTTGCCGCCGGAGCGGAAGTCGCCCGCGGAGCCCTGCTGGTAGTACGCATCGGTGAAGAGCAGGGACGAGCTCTTGAAGCCCGGCGTGTTCAGGTTCGCGACGTTGTTGCTGATGACCTTCAGGCCCTTGCTGAAGCCCTCCATGCCGCTCATGCCGATGAGGATCGAATCCAACATGTTGGTCTCCCCTTCAGTGGACGTCGACGATCTGCGACAGCGAGATGCCGGTCAGCACCTGCCCGCCGCTGGTGGAGATGCTCAGCTGCGCCTGCCCCGTGGAGAAGTCCAGCCCGGTGACCGACCCCGTCACCGAGGAACCGGACGCCGACACATCGACCGTCTTGCCGATCAGGCCGATCGACTGCTGCGCGGCCTGGATGCTGAGCAGCGAGTCGAGCTTGTCGTTCGACTGCTGCGCCTCCTCGAGCGCGCTGAACTGCGCCAGCTGCGCGACGAACGCCTCGTTGTCCACCGGCTTGAGCGGATCCTGGTTGTTCAGCTGCGTCGTGAGGATGCGCAGGAAGTCCTGGATGCTGATGCTGGCGGATGGGTTGATTGCCGCGGTCGAGGCGGGCGTGTTGCCGATCGAGTCGATGGTCATCTTGCTACTCCTGCGATTGATTCGTGTGTCGTTCGGGCGCCGCACCGTCGCCGTGCGAGGCGGCGACGTCGAACCGGCGGCCATTGATGAAGACGCGCTGCAGCACCACGCCGTCCGAGCGCAACTGCGCCGCGACGCCGCGCGCCACCGCGGCGGCGTCCGCCGCGGACAGCGACGCGTCGCGCAGGCTGGCCTGCGCACGTTCCGGCTCGGTCAGCGACAGCTGCATGAACTGCCTTGCGTAGCGCGGCGGCGCGCCGGCAGCCTCCCCTGCTGTGCCGCCGTCGTCCGCCTGCGGCACGAGGCCGCGGGCGAGCGTCGAGCGCGTGCCGATGTTCGCGGCCTGCGGGCGCGGCGCTTCGGCGACGCTGCCGTCGCCCGGCGCATCCGCGGCGACGTCCGGCGCGAGCGAGAGCTGCAGCCCGGCGTAGGCTGGTCGCGGCGCCAAGGCCAGCGCCGCCGGCGCCGACGCGAGCACCTCCTGCAGCGTCGGCAGCCCCGACCCGGCGAGCGCCGGCGGCGCCGCGCCGCGCGGCGTGTCGGGCACCTCGCCCGCCTGCGGCTCGGGCGTCGGGTCGCGCCGCGGCGGCGCGTCCGCGTCGCGGCCGTCCGCGTGCGCTGGCGAGCTGCCCGCATGCCACGCGCCG
>Ga0207427_100884_pt1 | contig 13093 bp, 8 predicted proteins | sample AraplaCL_Cvi_mMS_FD_184268 | JGI IMG/M metagenome (GOLD analysis project Ga0207427, IMG submission 184268) | Arabidopsis root microbial communities from the University of North Carolina, USA - plate scrape CL_Cvi_mMS (SPAdes) (version 2) | ecosystem: Host-associated > Plants > Roots > Endosphere ... | reverse complement strand
AGTCCGTCGGCATCTTGCGCGCGTCAGCCGGATGCCGGTCGAAGTGCAGCCACGACAGGCCGGACAACTGCGTGGCGGCGTCGACGCGGACGGCCTCGTCGTCGGAGGCGAGGGCCAGGAAGCGGGCGATGTCGGCTTTGAGCATGGGCGGCGATGCGAGGACGTGCGGCCAGTATGCCGCCGTGACACCCGCCTATGTCGCCCTGAACCCGTCCAGGAGCAGCTTCAGCCCCGTCAGCACCATGCCGCCATACGCCAGGCGGTAGAACCAGGTCGGCGACATGACCCGCGCGACGCGAATGCCCACCGCTACACCGATGGGCGCCAGGGGAAGCAGCACCAACGACGTCGTCAGGTTCGAACCGTCGATCAGGCCGAGGCAGGCGTAGGGGATCCACTTCGACAGGTTGACGACACCGAAGAAGACGGCCGTCGTGGCCGTGAAGCGGATCGGGCTGAGGCCCATGGGCAGCAGGTACGCCGCGATCGGCGGGCCGCCCGCATGGGCGACGAAGCTCGTGAAGCCCGAAGCGATGCCCAGCGAGAAGCCGACGGGCCTGGCGGCGACGTGGGTCGGCCGGTGGCGTTGCAGCCACAGGCGCTGGGCGACGAAGGCCAACGTGATGGCGCCGACGACACCGGCGACCACGTGTCCCGGCAGCAGCCGGAACGACAGCGTCCCGACCAGCGTGCCGAGCAGTCCGGCCGGCACCAGGAAGCGCACCAGGTCACGGTCGCGCTCCTTCCAGAGCTGCTGGATCCCGACGCTGTCCATGACCAGGAGCAGCGGCAGCATGATCGCCGCGGCCTGGGGCACCGGAATCGTCAGCGCCATCAGCGGCGTGGCGAACGCCCCCATCCCGGTCGCGAAACCGCTCTTGCTCAGGCCCATCAGGAGCACCGCCGGCACCGCAGCGGCATAGAACCACGGATCGACAATCAAGCGTTGGTCTTTCGGCGGGAGAGGCTACGGCGCATCGCCATCCAGGCGCCGCGAAGCCGGCGTCGGCACGAGGATTCTCGCATCGACGTCGCGGATGTTCCTGTGGCCGCAGAACGCCATCGTGATGTCGAGCTCCTTGTGCAGGATCTGGAGCGCCTTGGTCACGCCGGCCTCGCCCATCGCGCCCAGCCCGTAGGCCATCGCACGGCCGATCATCGTGCCGCGCGCGCCGAGGGCCCAGGCCTTGAGCACGTCCTGGCCGGAGCGGATGCCCCCGTCCATCCAGACCTCGCACCGGTCGCCGACCGCCTCGACGATCGCCGGCAGCGCCGCGATGCTCGACGGCGCGCCATCGAGCTGCCGCCCGCCGTGATTGCTGACGACGATCGCGTCCGCACCGGCCGCGACCGCCAGGCGCGCGTCCTCCGGATCCATGATGCCCTTGAGGATCAGCTTGCCGCCCCACTGTTCCTTGACCCAGGCGACGTCCGGCCACGCCAGGCGCGGGTCGAACTGCTCGTTCGTCCACGCCGACAGCGAGCGCATGTCGCTCACGCCCTGGACATGCCCGACCAGGTTGCGGAAGGTGCGCCGCTGCGTGCCCAGCATGCCCAGGCACCAGCGCGGCTTGGTCGCGAGGTTGGCCAGGTTGCGCAGCGTCGGCCGCGGCGGCGCGGTCAGGCCGTTCTTGAGGTCCTTGTGGCGCTGGCCGATGACCTGCAGGTCCAGCGTCAGGACGAGCGCGCTGCAGCGGGCGGCCTTCGCGCGGACTATCATGCGCTTCATCGCGTCGCGGTCGCGCATCATGTAGAGCTGGAACCAGAACGGCGCCTGCGTGTTGTCGGCGATGTCCTCGATCGAGCAGATGCTCATCGTCGAAAGGGTGAACGGAATGCCGAACTTCTCCGCCGCCCGCGCGGCGTGGATCTCGCCGTCGGCGTGCTGCATGCCGGTCAGGCCCACGGGCGCGATGGCGACGGGCATCCTGGCAGCCTGTCCGGCCATCGTCGTCGCGGTCGTGCGGTTGTCCATGTCGACCGCCACGCGCTGGCGCAGCAGGATGCGCGCGAAGTCGCTCTCGTTGGCGCGGTAGGTCGATTCCGTCCACGAGCCCGAGTCGGCGTAGTCGTAGAACATGCGCGGCACGCGCTTCTGGGCGAGCACCCGCAGGTCCTCGACGGTCGTGATCACTTGCATGGCGCGCGTCTCCCGGGTGGTCTGGAACGGTCGTCATGCTAGGACGGCCGCCGCGCGCGCGGCCGGAAGAATATTCAGGCCTGGCCGGAAACGAGCGCCAGTCCGGCCTGCGTCGCGCGCCCGCACGTGCCTGCCAGCCAGTGCGCGAACGCGTCCGCGGCGGGACTGGCCGCGTGCGGCAGCAACTGGTAGTGGCTCGCGGCCGGCACGGACACATCGAACAGCCGGCGCAAGGAACCCGCGGCCAGCCAGCTGCGCGCGAGCGACGGCCGCGCGAGGGCGACCCCCAGGCCGGCAGCGGCGGCTTCCAGGACCAGGCCGAGGTCGACGAGCTTGGGGCCCGTGTCGGGCTCGGGCCAGTCCAGTCCTGCGGCCTGCAGCCACGGTGTCCACGGATCGATGGGCGTGCGCAGCAGCGGCAGCCGGCGCAGGTCGGACGGCCCGCGCAGCGCGGCGGGATGTCGATCGAGCAGTGCGGGCGCGGCCACCGGCAGCAGCACATCTTCCATCAGCACGCGGCCGCCGAGCCGCGTGGCGTCGCCGTGGCAGATCTCCAGGTCGGCATCGGCCCCCGGCTCGCCGACGTACGGCACCGACAGGCCGAATTCGAGGTCGACCCAGGGATGGCCCGCGATGAAGGACGCCAGTTCCGGCACGACGACCTGGCGCGCGAAGGTGGGCGGCGCGATGACGCGCAGGCGCTCGCGACCTGCCTCGCGGCGCCGGTGCTGCGGCATCGCGCTGAGCAGCGCCAGCGCGCTGCGCACCTGCTCGAGGTACTCCCGACCGCTGGCGGTCAGCGACAGGGACCGACCCGCCCGCACGAAGACGGGCGCGCCGATCATGTCCTCGATCGCCGCGATGCGCTTGCCGATGGCGCTGGCCGTGACTGCGAGCTCGTCGGCCGCCCGCTCGAAGGTGCCCAGCCGCGCGGCGGCCTCGAACGCGCGCAAGCCGTCCATCGACGGCAGGCGCAGGTCGGACGGCGCGGTCACGCGTCACCCCGCCCGGCGCCGAGACCGGCCTTGGCGCGCGCCCGTCGCTGGAGCGCATCGACGAAGGTCGACGCCACGTCGGAGCATCCGACGAGGCGTGGCGAGGAGCGCATGGTCGACATCCAAAGCGGAATCAGCCCTTCCGGTCTTTCGAATGGAATCATATGTCGACGCGACCTGCGTTCCGTCCATTTCCGGCGGCATGCGGCGATGATCGCCGCGATGCGCGGGCCCGTCTCGCCGCCCACGCGGCAGTGGTACTCGGGTTCTTGATCTCGAACGCGACCTTCTGCGCTTCGCCCGGAAAGACGGACGGCTTGCGGCAGCGCAGGCACGTGTAGTGGATGTCCTGGTAGAACCGCTTGGCGGACCGGTACGCGACCGACTGCTTGCTGGCGTCGGACCACTGTTCCTTGTCGATGTCGGCGCGCATCGTGCCGGCAGGATACCTGCTGCGCGCGGTGCCCGCTCAGCGCCGCGCCAGGTTCATCATCGCCATGCCCGCCACCGCCAGCACGCCGCCCACCGCGATGGACGCGTCGACCGCTTCGCCCAGCCACAGCGTGGCCAAGAGCACGCCGAACAGCGGCACCAGGCTGATGTAGCCCGCGGCGGCGCCCGCGCCGAGCGCCGCGACGCCTTCGAAATACCAGGCGTAGGCGACCACGGTGGCGCCGGCGGCCAGGAAGCCGAGGGCGATCCATGTCGTCGCGCTCGCGGCCAGCGGGCTCGCGAGGGCCGCGGGGCCTTCGACGGCGAGCGTGGTGACCAGCAGCATCGCGAGGCCGAAGCCGGCGGTGACGGTCGTCGTCGTCAGGGCGTCGATGCCGGCGAGCAGGCGGCGTCCGATCAGCGTGTAGGCCACCCACGTGGCCACGCAGCCAAGCAGCAGCAGTTCGCCCGGGCCGACGCTGCCGGCAAGCAAGGTCCACGGCGCGCCATGCGTCATCACGACGACCGCGCCCGCTGCCGCCAGCGCCATGCCCGCGCCGATGCGCCAGTTCAGGCGCTCGCCGAACCACCAGGCCGCGACGAGCGTCGTGACGACCGGGTTGGTGGTCACCACCAGCGCCGCGCGGCCGGCCGCGACGTGGGTCAGTCCCAGCATGAAGAACATCGCGTAGCCGTACACGCCGACCGACCCGCCGACCGCCAGGCCGGCCCATTGGCGCGGCGTGAGCCGGCGCAGGCGGGCGAAGCCGCCGCTGACCCGCATCCACGCGAGCAGCAAGGCGAGCGCGATGGCGAAGCGCCAGCTGGCCGCGGCCAGCGGCGGCAGCGCCTGCGCCAGCACGCGTCCGCACGGCCACGAGGCGCCCCACAGCGCCGCCATGCCGACCAGCTTCAGGTGGACGGACCAGTTCGAACGATGGCCGGCGGGCGCGGCGAGGGCGGCGGACGAGGAGGCAGGCATCTGCGGATTCGGGAAGACGGTACGTTACCATCTCATCATTGGAATTCATTTGCAAATGAGCATTCGCTCATGACCCGCGCATGACCTTCACCCAGCTCGAAGTGTTCGCCGCTCTGGCCCGGGCCGGCAGCTTCTCGCGCGCCGCGGCGCTGCTGGGCATCACGCAGAGCGCGGTCAGCCATGCGATGCGCGCGCTGGAGACGGAGCTGGGCGTGGCGCTGGTGCAGCGCGACGGCGCGGAGTCCACGCTCTCCGAAGCCGGCGGCCGGCTGCTGGTGCGTGCCAACGACATCCTGCAGCAGCGCGAGGCCCTGCGGCAGGAGGCGGCGGGCGCGCGCGGCGTGGCCAGCGGCACCCTGCGCATCGCCTCGTTCGGCTCCACCGTGTCGCTGCGCCTGCTGCCCGGGCTGCTGGCGACCTACCGGCAACTGCATCCGCAGGTCGAGGTGCAGGTGGAGGAGCAGGCCGACGAGACCGTCGTCCACTGGCTGCTGGAACGCCGCATCGAGATCGGCTTCGTCAGCCTGCCCGACGACCGCTTCGAGACGCTGCCGCTGGCCGAGGACGAGTTCGTCGCCGTGATTCCCGCCGGCCACCGCCTCGCGCACAAGCGCAGCATCCACCCGCGCGACCTCGACGGCGAGCCCTTCATCCGCAGCGGCGCGGGCAGCGGGGCCGTCATCGACCGCATCCTCGCGGATGCCGGCGCGACGCCCAAGGTGCTGTACCGCTTCGGGCAGCTGAACTCGATCCTCGGCTTCGTGGCGCAGGGGCATGCGATGTCCATCGCGGCGCGCCTGGCGCTGCCGGACGACGTGCCGGGCGTCGTCTATCGCAGCCTGTCGCCGCAGCAACGGCGCGTCACCGGGCTGGCGGTGCGCAGCATGAAGCGGCTGTCGCCGGCGGCGGCGGCGTTCGTGGCGGTGGCGCGGCGCCAGGCGCGGACGCGACGGCCGCGCGCCGCGTGACGCCCGGTGGCCACCTGCGAGAATCCGGAAAAAGAGGGAAGAGGCCACAGGGATGACGACAAACCGCACGACCCGCGAGCGCGTTGCTCGCGCGCGGGCCTGACCGCGCGATGGGCACCGCCAACCAGCCGCAGGTCGCGCTCTTCGAGCTGACCACCGTGTCGGGCGACGTCGTCGTCACGTCGCTGGCCTTCCCGGAGATGGCCTGGGTCGGCAGCAGCGCGGACGCGATGGCGCGCAGGATGGCAAGCGCCGTCCAGTCGCACCTGATCGACAAGGGGCGCTACCTCGACGCGGTGCAGTTCACGGCGGCCGCGGCGCTGGAACGCCACGAGCTCGTCGTCGACCTGCCCGCGGGCGCCGACGCGGTGGCGCAGCCTGCGCGTCGCGTGACGCATGTCGCGTTCCTGGCGACGGCGGCCGACGCGGCGCCGGCGATCGGCTGCGTGCCCGCCCTCGGCGTCGTGGCGCTGGCCGACGCCGCGCGGCTGCGCGACGCGATGGTGGAGGCCATCGTGCTGGAGTACCGGCGCAACGGGCGCCTGGCCGACGTGCGCAAGCAGGTCTCGGCCACCTGGTTCGAGCGGGTCGAGCTCCAGCCCGCAGCGCTGCCGCTCGAATTCCACGGCGCCGAGGCGCTGCGCCAGCTGCGCCAGAAGAGCGAGCCGCTGCTCGAGAGCGTGGCGGCGCAGATGCGGCCCGATGCGCGCGTGGCGATCGGCCTGGAGGAGTCCCGCACGGCGCTGCAGCGCGCGGCCGAGGGGGCCTTGGCGCGCAGCGTCCTGGTGGTCGGGCCCGAGGGCAGCGGCAAGACCGCGCTGGTGCGCGACTACGTGGGCGACCGCGTGCGGCGCCACGCGTCCGCGCCGTGGGAGACCAACGCCGCCCGCCTGATCCAGGGCCTGACGCGCGACGGCGCGTGGCAGCACGCGCTGGCCGTGCTGTGCGGTGAACTCGCGCAGCGCGACGTGATGCTGTACGTCGGCCACCTCGCGGAGCTGTTCGAGGTGGGCCAGTACCAGGGCAACGCCGTGAGCCTGGGCGACGCGCTGCGCGAGCCGCTGGCGCGCGGCCGCTTGATGCTGCTGGCCGAGGCCACGCCCGAGGAGCTGGCGCGCCTGGAGCTGCGCTCGCCCGGCTTCACGGCGCTGTTCCAGGTGGTTCGCATGCCCGAGCTCGACGAGCCCGCGCAGGAGCGCGTGATGGTCGAGGCGGTGGCGGCGCTCGCGCGCGCGCAGCGCGTCACCGTGGCGCGCGAGGCGGTGGCCGAACTGCTCGCGATGCAGCGGCGCTTCTCGCCGTACTCGGGGTTTCCGGGCAAGGGCATCCGCTTCTTCGAGGAGCTCATCCTGCACGCGCACGGCCGCACGGCGAGCCTGGGCCGCGACGACGCGCTGGCGGCGTTCTGCGCGGAGACGGGCATGCCGCGCCGCATGCTCGACCCGCGCGAGCCGCTGGACCTGGCCGAGGTCGACGCGTTCTTCCGGCGCCGCCTGTTCGGCCAGCCCGATGCGCTGGACGTCGTCACCGGCCTGCTGGCGTCGACCAGGACGGGCCTGGCGCGCACCGGCAAGCCGATCGCGTCGCTGCTGCTGATCGGGCCGACCGGCGTGGGCAAGACCGAGACGGCCAAGGCGCTGGCCGAATTCATGTTCGGCGATCCCCGCCGCATGATCCGCTTCGACATGAGCGAGTACGCCGACCCGGCGGCCGTGCTGCGCCTGCTGGGCGACCTCGGCCGCGACGAGGGCGTGCTGATCGGCGCGGTGCGGCGCCAGCCGTTCTCGGTGCTGCTGTTCGACGAGCTGGAGAAGGCGCACCCGAGCTTCTTCGACCTGCTGCTGCAGGTGCTGGGCGAAGGGCGCCTGACCGGCGGCGACGGCCTGACCGCGAACTTCTGCGGCTGCTTCGTGGTGATGACCTCCAACCTCGGCGCCGAGGCGTCGATGCGCGCGACGATGGGCGTGCTGCCCGGCCGCGACGATCCGCGCCGCCACTTCGAGCGCGTGGTGCAGGAGGCCTTCCGGCCCGAGCTGTTCAACCGCATCGACCACGTCGTGCCGTTCGCCGCGCTGACCGCGGCCGAGCGCGCGCCGATCTTCGAGCGCGAGATCGGCCTGCTGCGCCGGCGCGACGGCCTGCTCGAACGCCACGCCGACCTGCACGTGGACGATGGCGTGGCCGCGCAGCTCGCGGCGCTGCCGGGCGACGCGCGGTACGGCGCCCGCGACGTGCAGCGGTCGCTGCGTCGCGAGCTCGTGCTGCCGCTGGCCCACGCGCTGGCGCCGCATGCGTACGTGGCGCCGGTCACCGTGCGGCTGGAGGCCGGCGCGCAGGCACTGGTGCGCGTCGAGCCCTCGCAGCGGCCGGTGGACGGCACGCCGCTGCTGGCCGCCGACGCGCTGGCCCAGGCGCGCCGCCACTGGGTGCGCGTGAGCGACGGGCCGCTCTACGTGAACCTCGTCAACCAGGTGTTCCGCCTCGATCGCGAGCGCCAGGCCTACGAGAAGCGGCGGCGCAAGGAATCGACGCTCCCGCACTGGGACACCACGCAGCCGGCCGCGCGCTGGCGCGAGCTCGACGCGGTGGTGCAGGCCGCGCGGGCCTTGCTCGGCGAGGTCACGGAGCTCGAAGGCCAGGCGCTGCTGGCCCTGGCCGGCGAGTCCGCCGCGCCGCCCGATGTGGCGGCCTGGCGCCGCCGCTTCGTGGCCTTCCAGCAGCGCGCCTTCTACGCCATGCGGCCCGACAGCGGCGTGTGCACCGTGGGCCTGTATGCCTCCGCGCGCCTGCTGCCCGACCTGCTCGAGGCCTGGCGCAACGTGGTGCAGCTCGCGGGGTACGAGACGGCAGTGCACGTCGTGCGGCTGCGCGAGGAGGGCGGCAAGAAGGACGCCGAGCCGGACGACAAGCCCGCCAGCGCCTACGTCAAGTTCGCGTGGCCGCAGGTGGACAGGACGGCCACGCCGCTGGTCGGGTTCGAGATCGAATGCCGCGGCACCGCGGTCTACGACTTCCTGCGGCTCGAGGCCGGCGTCTGGCGCCTGTTCGAGGGCGACCGCAAGTCCGACATCCTGGTCGCCGTGCGTTGCGTGGCGCAGGCGCAGTTCCAGACGCCGGCCGGCGTGCATCGGCAGCACTTCTTCGATGCCCTGCCGGTGCACCGCCAGGTGCGCGACGGCCAGCTGATCGACCCGCAGGCCGACTGGCGCTGCGCCTTCCCCGATGCCGACGCCTGGCGGCGTGCGCTCGAGCGCCAGTTCGAGGCGCTGATGGGCCGCATGCTGCTCGGGGAGGACGAATGATGGACGCCCTGCGCATCCCGCTGCTGGTGTCGCACCGCAAGGAATCGGGCTTTCGCCTGCGCTGCCTGTTCCTGCCGGAGATCGACGCGACCGCCGAGCGCTACGAGGCCGCGCTCAACAAGCTGCGCCAGGCCATCCTGCGCCACTTCCGCGGCACGCGCGTCACGCGCGCGACGCTGGACGAGCGCCTGTGGCTCACCTTCGCGCCGCCGCTGCGCTTCCAGCTCGTGCCGCTCGGCTTCGATTCGGGCCGACGCTGGATCGAAGGCCTGTTCGCCGTGGCGAACTTCGCGGTGGGCGACCGGCGCTACGCCTGCCTGCCCCAGCTCGATGGGCTCGTGGCGGACCTGGGCGACGGCAGCGTCGCGCACGCGCAGCGCACCGAGCGCCTGGTCGCGAGCATCCAGCGCTTCTTCCGCGAGCAGCGCCAGGAACTGGGCGACGCGTTCGACCCGCACCGCCACCTCGCCTCGGCCAACGACGAGATCGCCGAGCTCGAGCTGTCGCTGCACGTGGTCAACGGCCGCTTCCCGTTCGAGGAGGAGTCCGACTTCTTCGCGCGCCTGCGTGGCGACGACATCGGCGACGGCCCGACCGAGTTGGCGCGCGTCGCGACCGACCTGAACGAGCTCTACCCCGACGAGCTGGGCGACGCGATCCTGCGCGACGCGCAGGTGGCCGAGGTCGAGCAGGCGATGTACCGCGCCGATGCGAGCGCCTTCGTGCTGGTGGGGCCGCGCGGTGCGGGCAAGACGGCGCTGGTGCACGGCGCCGTGCGCCGCCACATCGACGGCCAGCCGGGGCGCCAGCGCAGCCGGCTGCAGAAGGTCTGGCAGCTCGATCCGATGCGCGTCATCTCGGGCATGAGCATCATCGGCCAATGGCAGCGCCGCATGGCGGTGGTGATGGATCACGTGCAGTCGCGGCTGCGCGAGACGCACGCGATCGACAAGCCCGATCATCTGTACTGCGACAACCTCGTCGCGCTGCTGGCGATGGGCAAGAGCGCGCAGAGCGCGCTCACGCTGGCCGACGTGCTGCGGCCGCAGCTCGAGCGCCGCGCATTCACGCTGGTCGGCGAGGCCACGCCCGAGGCCTGGCAGAAGGTGCAGCAGCGCGACCGGCGCTTCGCGGACCTGTTCCGCGTGATCCGCGTCGATGCGCCGGCGCGCGCGGAAGCGATCCGCATCGTCGGCTGGCGCCGCGCGGAACTGGAGCAGCGCCACGGCTGCCGCATCGATTCTGCCGCCGTGGGCGAGCTGCTGAAGCTGGAGCGCCGCTTCGCGGGCGACGAGGTGCTGCCCGGCTCGGCGCTGCGCGTCCTCGACCGCCTCGCCGTGCGCCACGCCAGGGAAACGGTGGGATGCGCCGAGGTGATGGCCGCCTACCTGTCGGACTTCCACTTCCGCGAACGGCTGTTCTCGCGCCACGTCGGCCTGGCGCCGTCCGAGGCGGCGAGCCACTTCGCCGCGCGGCTGGTCGGCCAGGCGCCGGCGCGCGCGGCGCTGGTCGACGTCGTGGCGCTGGTCAAGTCCGGGCTGGCGGCGCCGGGCAAGCCGCTGTCGTCGCTGCTGTTCATCGGCCCGACCGGGGTCGGCAAGAGCGAGGCCGCCAAGCTGCTGGCCGACTACCTGTTCGCCGACGACGGCGGGCTCGTGCGCTTCGACATGAACGAGTACGTCGACGGCGGTGCGCTGGACCGCCTGATCGGCGACGCGCAGCGGCCCGACGGCCAGCTCACCGCCGCGGTGCGCCAGCGGCGCGCCTGCGTGCTGCTGCTCGACGAGATCGAGAAGGCGCACCTGGCCGTGCACGACCTGCTGCTGCAACTGCTCGGCGAAGGGCGCCTGACCGACGCGCTGGGGCGCACCACCGACTTCTCGCAGTGCGTGGTGATCCTGACCTCCAACCTGGGCGCCGCCGCCGCCGAGCGGCGCACCGGCTTCACGCAGCAGGCCAGCGACGCGGCACACACCTACCGCGAGGCGGTGGAGCGATTCTTCCGCCCCGAGTTCCTCAACCGCATCGACCAGGTGGTGAGCTTCGCGCCGCTGGCACCCGAGGACATCGCCGGCATCGCGCGCCTGCAGCTCGAGCGCGTGCTCGCGCGCGACGGCTTCGTGCGCCGCCTGACCTTCCTGAACGTGACGAGCGAGGCGCTGGACCACCTGGCCGACCTCGGGCGCGACGAGGCGCTGGGCGCGCGGGCGCTCAAGCGCGGCATCGAGCGCACGTTGACCGGCCCGATCGCGCAGCAGCTGGCGTCGTCGCAGCCGGGCGACCCGATGCTGCTGGACGTCGGGTTCGTGCAGGGCGCGCTGTCGACGCGCGCCGGCCTGTTGCGCTATGCGAGCGCGCAGCCGGTGCGGCTGCCGGTCGACGACGGCGCGGCCGGCTACGGCCGGGTGCGCGACGACGTGCTCGCGCTGCACGCATCGCTGGCCGCCGCGCTGGATGCCGCGCCCGCGGACGACGTGGCCTTCGCGCTGTGTGCGCTGCAGGTGCGGCTGGATCCTCTGCGCGACGTCCTCGAGCGGCGTTGCTGGGACCTGGCGGAGCGCCGCGCGGTGCCGACCGGCCGGCCGGCCATCAGTGCCGCCCGGTCGCGCGAATGGCGCTGGTACGGGCGGCGGTCCAACGGCATGCTGGAGGCCGGGTTCGAGATCCACGAGTTCTTCGAGCGCCTGCACGCCGAATCGGCGCCGGTGCGCGGCGTCGACGTCGAGCTCGTGCGCTGGCAGCTCGAGCTGGCCGTGCTGCAACGCCGCGCCCGCGCCCTCGCGCGCCGCGGCGTTGACCGCATCCGCGTCGAGATCGCGCCGCTGCAGGCCGGCGACGGCGCGGCGCTGGTCGCGATCGCGTGGTCGGACTACGCGACGCTGCTGTCCGAGCTCGACGCCCACGAACTCGCGCCGCCCGCACCCGGCGTGCGCTGCTACGAGGGCGCCGGCCTCGCCGACGCGTTCGCCGGCGAGCGCGGCGTGCACCTCTGGTATCGCGGCGACGATCGTCCAGTGCCGCTGGGCGTGCACGTCGCGGCGCTGGTCGACGCCGACGAGACGGCCGCGCTGCCCACGCAGATCGTGCGCATCCGCTACGAACCCGGCCGCGACGGCGAGCAGCGCCGCATGACCGACCTGCGCTCGGGCCGCGTGCGCAAGTTCGTCGAGCCGCTGGGCCAGGAGGACTGGCGCCTGCTGCTGTGGGACGCCGCATCGCCGGCGGCCGAAGGCGAGGAGCCCTGACATGACGCTGCAGTCCTACCCGCTGGTGTGCTGGCAGCTCGACGAGGATTCGGTCTTCGGCGTGCTGCTGGGCACCGGCTTCGAAGGCGTCGAGCGCAGTGCGCGGCGCCTGAAGACGGCGCTGGCCGAGACCGTGCAGCGCGAGCGCGAACGCGACCGCTACGTGCCCGAGCCCGACATCGACGAGCCGCGCCTGCGCATCGTCAAGGTGCAGGTCAACCTCGCGCACCAGACGGACAAGGGCAGCTTCCCGGTGCCCACGCCCACCGAGATCGCCGTCGCCGCGGTCCACGGCGCCAAGGCGAGCGAGGGCTGGCTCAAGTGCTGGCTGCCGTGGCTGGACGAGAGCTTCCACTATTACGACGAGACGCAGCTGAACGTGCTGATCCAGCACTACACGCGCGACCGGCTGGACGGCAAGTCGCCCGAGGAGGCGCAGCGCTACGTACCGCGCGGCACGCCATGGCTGGAGATCGTGGAGGCGCGCGGCGACGAGCGCGTCGCCGAGCGCCAGCACGTGCCGCGCCACGTGCGCGAAGCGCACGCGCAGCTGGTCCTCGTGGCCGACCGCCTGCCCGACGCCGCCGGCCGCCGCCCCGCGTACGGCCTTGCCGAGACGGCCTGGGAGCAGGGTGCGCTCGTCGACGAGATCGCCGCGCGCCTCGTGCGCGGCGGCAACCTGCTGCTGGTGGGCGAGCGCGGCGTCGGCAAGAGCGTGGTCATCGCCGACGCCATCCGCAAGGCGCACCGCGCCACCGTCGGCAAGGACGCGCCGCCCACGTTCTGGCGCAGCAACGCCGAGCGCCTGGTCGGGCGCGCGAAGTACCTGGGCGAATGGCAGGCGCTGTGCGACGAGGCGATCCAGTGGCTGGACGTCGCGCGCGGCGTGCTGTGGGTCACCGACTTCCTGAACCTGCTGCAGGTCGGCGGCGAGGCCCCCGAGGAATCGATGGCGGCCTACCTGCTGCCCGCCTTGCGGCGCGGCACGCTGCGGCTGGTGGGCGAGGCGAGCCCGGGCGAGCTCGAGGC
>Ga0207427_100877_pt1 | contig 13169 bp, 8 predicted proteins | sample AraplaCL_Cvi_mMS_FD_184268 | JGI IMG/M metagenome (GOLD analysis project Ga0207427, IMG submission 184268) | Arabidopsis root microbial communities from the University of North Carolina, USA - plate scrape CL_Cvi_mMS (SPAdes) (version 2) | ecosystem: Host-associated > Plants > Roots > Endosphere ... | reverse complement strand
CCACTTGCTCGACGACGGCCAGTTTGAAGGCCATCGTGTAGTCACGCTGTGTTCTCTTGACGCCTGTATCCATCGCGTTTCTTCCTTTCTCTGGACGAAAGGTGTCAACGCAGGACAGGACGGGTCAGCAGGAAATGAAAAGGCGCCCATCGCGGCGCCTTTTTCCATTCAAGTCGGATGGAATAGGGCCGGGTTGACCCGTCTGATGCGGTCTATGCCGGGCAGGAGGGCATCGCAGAATCGCTGGAACCGAACTTCCATCACCGGAACGCCCGCGATGCCTGCCCGCCCCGACTGCCGGATGCCCCGGGACTGACCTCCCATGAGCGACCGTCAGGATCCCTTCCTGGACTTCGAGTCCGGCCCTGGCCCCCGCGAAGGCGGCGGCGAGGCGCCGGCGGGCGTGCGCCCGAACCTCGAGGCCGAGGGCGCGGTCGACGCGATCCCCGAGCTGGACGCCGTCGGCGTCGACCACGACGCGCTGCTGCACTCGATGGTCTACCTGACGCGCCACCACGGCAAGGAGCGCTCGGCCGACTCGCTGCTGGACGGCATGCCCATCGAGGGCCTGCTCAACCCCGACCAGGCGGTGCGCGTCTTGCGCGCCGCGGGCTACAACGCCGGGCTGATGCAGCGCAGCATCGGCGACATCCACGCGCTGCTGCTGCCGGCGATCCTGCTGCTGGCCAACGGCGACGCCTGCGTGCTGGTGCGGCGCCTGGACACGCCCAAGGGCCAGTCCCCGGTATGCGAGATCGTCATGCCGGGCCAGGAATTCCACACCTGCAAGGCCTCCGAGGCCGAGCTGGAGCAGGAGTACCTGGGCTTCGCGCTGGTGGCCACGCCGCTGCCCGACCAAGCCCCCGGCGCCCGCCAGGAACAGGCGCTGCTGGACCCGAACGGCCACTGGCTGTGGGGCACCCTGCGCCGCTTCATCCCGTACTACCGCTCGGCGATGATCGCCGCGCTGCTGAGCAACGTGCTGATGCTGGTCACCGGCCTGGTCACCTCGGTGATCTACGACAAGGTGATCCCGCACCAGGGCTTCGTCACGCTGTGGGCGCTGGCCGCGGGCTCGCTGCTCGCGCTGATCTTCGACCTCGTGTCGCGCCAGCTGCGCAGCCACCTGATCGACACCGCCGGCAAGAAGGCCGACCTCATCATCGGCTCGCTGCTGTTCCGCCAGACGCTGGGCGTGCGCATGGAGCACCGCCCCGACTCCGCGGGCAACTACGCGCACCACCTCGCGCAGATCGAGATCGTGCGCGAGTTCTTCGCCGGCGCGACGCTGTCGGCCGTCAGCGACGTGCCCTTCATCGCGATGTACATCGCCATGACCTTCGTCATCGGCGGGCCGCTCGGCTGGGTGCTGGTGCTGGCGATCCCCGCGCTGGTGATCATGGCGCTGGCCGTGCAGCGCGCGCTGCGGCGCGCGATGGGCGCCAACCTGCGCCACCAGGCGGACCTGCAGGGCGTGATCGTCGAGGCCATCGAGGGCCTGGAGGACCTGAAGGCGGTCGGCGCCCAGGGCCGCTTCCTGCACCGCTTCGAGGACGCCACTTCCGCCGCCGCCGAGGCCGGCCTGATGGCGCGCTGGATGATGGGCTGGACCAACAACATCTCGGGCGTGTCGCAGCAGCTGATCACGCTGGTGATGCTCGTCTGGGGCGTCTACCTGATCCACGACGGCGTGGTGACCGGCGGCGCGCTGATCGGCGCGGTGATGTACGCCGGCCGCGCGGTGATGCCCGTCAACAGCGTCGTGAGCCTGGCCTCGCGCTACCAGGGCGCGCGCGTGGCGATGCTGTCGATCGACAAGATGATGCAGCAGCCGACCGAGCGCGAGAAGGGCCGCGCCTACGTGACGGGCCACAAGGTGACCGGCGCGATCGGCCTGAACGACCTGAGCTTCGCGTACCCGAACACCGGCGACGCGGGCGTCGCGCCGCCGCGCGTGCTCAAGAACGCGACGATCAAGGTGCAGGCCGGCGAGCGCATCGCCATCCTGGGCCGCATCGGCAGCGGCAAGTCGACCATCCTGCGCCTGATGGCGGGCCTGTACCAGCCCAGCGAGGGCTACGTCGACGTCGACGGCCTGGACCTGCGCCAGGTCGACCCGGCCGACTACCGCATGCGCGTGGGCTTCGTCTCGCAGGAGCCGCGCCTGTTCAAGGGCACGCTGCGCGAGAACGTGATGATGGGCCGGCCCCAGCTGGACGCCGGCAAGCTGGCCGAGGTGGCCAAGGTGACGGGCCTGGACCGCGTGGTCGCCGGCCATCCGCAGGGCTGGGAACTGTCGGTCGGGGAGATGGGCACGCTGCTGTCGGGCGGCCAACGCCAGCTCGTGGCGCTCGCGCGCTGCCTGATCACCAAGCCGCAGATCCTGCTGATGGACGAGCCCACCAGCTCGATGGACGCGCAATCGGAAGTGATGTTCCTGCGCCAGCTCAAGGAAGCGGCCGGCACGCGCACGCTGATCATGGTCACGCACCGCCCGGCGGTGCTGGAGCTGGTCGACCGCGTGATCGTCGTCGACGGCGGCAAGATCGTCCTGGACGGCCCGAAGGGCGCCGTGCTGGCGGCGCTGTCGGGCATCAGGCCGCAGGGCCAGCCCCAGGTGCCGCACCGGCCGCAGGCCGAGCAGCCGATGCAGCCGCAGCAGCCCGCGCCCGCGATGGCGCGCGCGCAAGCCGCGTGAGGCCATGATCAAGTTCAAGCTCCCGTTCATGAAGCCGGCGCAACCCGCGCTCGCGGTGCCGCAGATGGGCGGGCGCGCGCGCCGCGGCGACGCCGCGTTCATGAGCGGCGTGCGCGCGGCGCAGGTCGTCGAGGCCGCGCCGCACGTCACCTGGGTGCTGTACCTGATGGCCGCCACGCTCGCGGCCACGATCGCCTGGGCCTCGCTGGCGCGCGTCGACGAGGTCACCAAGGCCGACGCCCGCGTCGTGCCCGAGGGCCGCGAGCAGGTCATCGCCAGCCTGGAAGGCGGCATCCTGCGCGAGCTGTTCGTCAAGGAAGGCGAGCAGATCGAGGCGGGTCAGGACCTCGCCGAGCTCGACCCGACCCGCTTCAAGACGCAGCAGGCCGAGGGCGCCGCCAAGATCATCGCGATGAAGGCGCAGATCGCGCGCCTGACCGCCGAGGCCTACGGCCGCCCGCTCGCGTTCCCGCCCGAGGTCGAGGCCGTGCCCGACGTGGCGCAGGGCGAGCGCGATTCCTACGCGGCCCGCAAGCGCGCCAACGACGACGCCATCGGCTCGAACCAGCGCGGCATGGACATGCTGCGTCGCGAGCTGCAGATGTCCGAGGCGATGTCGGCCAAGGGGCTGCTGTCGGAAGTCGAGGTGCTGCACCTGCGGCGCCAGGTCAACGAGATGTCGCTGCAGTCGGAAGACCGCATCAACCGCTTCCGCCAGGACGCCAGCAGCGAGCTCACGAAGCTGCGCACCGACCTGGCCGCGCTGCAGGAACAGCAGGCCGGCCGCCAGGACGTGCTCGAGCGCACGATGATCAAGTCGCCGGTGCGCGGCATCGTCAAGAACATCCGCATCAACACGCTCGGCGGCGTGATCGGCGGCGGCGCGCCCATCATGGAGATCGTGCCCATCGGCAAGCAGTCGCTGATCGAGGCGCGCGTCAAGCCGGGCGAGATCGGCTTCCTGCAGGTGGGCCAGGTGGCCAAGGTCAAGCTCGCTGCCTATGACTTCGCGATCTACGGCGCCGTCGACGGCAAGATCGAGTCGATCAGCCCGGACGCCCTGGGCGACCCCGAGCGCGCGGTGGGCAGCGCCGATCCGACCTACTATCGGGTGATGCTGCGGGTGGACAACAACACGCTGCACGAGAAGGGCAAGACGCTGCCGCTGCTGCCGGGCATGACCGGCTCGGTGGAAGTGCGCATCGGCGAGCGCTCGGTGCTGAACTTCCTGCTGCGCCCCATGCTCAAGTCCAAGGAAGCGTTCCGCGAACGCTAGCCAGAAGGGGAGACAGCCATGACCGGACGCATCACCGAGATCTTCGGCGGCTTGCAGCAGCGCCACACGATCAACGAGCAGGTGGCCGCCTACCGCGACTACACGCAGGCGGAGGTCTTCTTCCACCTGGCGCGCGAGAAGAGCCTGCGCGTCGAGCAGCTGCGCCAGCGCTTCGCCGGCCGCCGCATCGACAAGCTGTTCGTCGGCAACAACCTGGTGCCCGCCGGCTTCGAGCTGCCGGGCGTCGAGACCGTGCCGCTGGAGAAGAACCACTTCGAGCGCGCCATGAAGGGCGAGCTGCAGGACATGGTCGCGCGCTTTGCCGGCGGCATCGTGCTGGTCAACAACAACGACCTGGCCGTGGGCGAGTCGGCGCCGGGCTACGTGCGCCTGTTCGCGAACTCGCCCGACACGATCTTCCTGGGCTGGGACTACGACAACCACCACTGGATGGAGTCCAGCCTCGCGCTGGCCGCGCACACCGACCTGTACTTCCCGGCGCACAACGAGAACATGTACCTGCTCTCGAAGATCAACGCGCTGACCAGCGGCCCGATCCCGTGCGCCTGCGTGCAATGGAGCCAGTCGTTCCTGGCCGACCACCTCGCCGAGATGCTGCGCCGCCAGCGCAGCGACGAGCCGCTGGGCATGCACTTCTTCTACCAGCAGTTCGCGTTCCGCAACCAGACGGTTGTCACGCTGAACCAGAAGTACAAGTCGATCGGCTTTGCCGAACGCGCGTTCCAGGCCAAGAGCCCGTTCGACCGCCTGGCCGAATGGATGGACCACAAGGCGCACTGGATCATCCCGGTGCTCAACGACGTGCCCATCCGCATCTTCGACGCCCTGGCCAGCGGCGGCATCCCCATCGTGCCCGAATCGCTGCGCTTCCTGGCCCCCGTTGCCGGCCTGCCGCGCGACATGGTCGTGTTCTACGGACCGGACGACATCTTCAACCCGCAGACCGTCGTCGGCCGGGCGCTCAGGCTGTTCGACGAGGGCGGGCAGGGCGGCATCGCGGCGCGCCACCACTATGCGCTGACCCACCACCACGGGGCGGACCGCCTGCGCCGGATGGTCGGAATGGCCCAGGAAAGACTCGAATTCGCGCCGCTTATCGGCTGAACGGCACCCCTTCAGTCCGAACATGATCCGTTCCATGGTTCTCACACACATGGAGCGCGATCAATGACCCAGGTTCTCGTCACCGGCGGCGCCGGCTTCCTCGGCAGCCACCTCTGCGACCGGCTGATCGCCCGCGGCGACGAAGTGCTCTGCGTGGACAACTTCTACACGGGTGGCAAGGGCAACGTCCGCCACCTGATGGGCAACAAGAACTTCGAGCTGATGCGCCACGACGTGACGTTCCCGCTGTACGTCGAGGTCGACCGCATCTTCAACCTGGCCTGCCCGGCCAGCCCCGTGCACTACCAGCACGACCCGGTGCAGACGACCAAGACCAGCGTCCATGGCGCGATCAACATGCTGGGCCTGGCCAAGCGCACCAAGGCGCGCATCCTGCAGGCGTCCACCAGCGAGGTCTACGGCGACCCGACCATGCACCCGCAGCGCGAGGAGTACTGGGGCAACGTGAACCCGATCGGCCCGCGCTCGTGCTACGACGAAGGCAAGCGCTGCGCCGAGACGCTGTTCTTCGACTACTGGCGCCAGCACCAGCTGCAGATCAAGATCATCCGCATCTTCAACACCTACGGCCCGCGCATGCAGCCCGACGACGGCCGCGTGGTGAGCAACTTCATCGTCCAGGCGCTCAAGGGCGAGCCGATCACGCTGTACGGCGACGGCCAGCAGACGCGCAGCTTCTGCTACGTCGACGACCTGATCGAAGGGATGATGCGCCTGATGGACTCCGACAAGGCCATCACCGGCCCGATCAACGTCGGCAACCCGGTCGAGTTCACGATGCGCGAGCTGGCCGAACTGGTGGTGCAGATCACCGGTTCGAAGTCGCCGATCACGTTCCGCCCGCTGCCCACGGACGACCCCAAGCAGCGCCGCCCGGACATCACCCAGGCCCAGGACAAGCTCGGCTGGGAGCCGAAGGTGGCCCTGGCCGACGGCCTGAAGGAGACCATCGCCTACTTCCGCCGCACGCTGGACTTCACCGCCGACCTGGCGCCGACCACCGTGCTGCCGGCGATGCCCCCGATCCCCAACATCGCCGCCGCCCTGGCGCGCTGATCCTCGAACCGAGTCCGCCCGCGCGCCTGCCGCCCCGGGCCGACCCCGACCCCGCCATGGGAACCGAACCGACCAAACCGAGCTGGCCCGCGGCCCTGACGCTGGCCATCGCCCTGGGCGCCGCCGTCCTGTCGCCCGCCGCGCCCGCCGCCACCGCGCGCCGGGCGGCGCCGTCGTTGCCGTCCGCCGCCTCCGCGCCGGCCGCCAACGGCCGCTGTGTCAGCGACGAGGCGAGCGACCCCCAATCCGTGCCGGCCTTCCGCACCGTGCAGGCCAGCGCCGGCGGCGCCTCGGGCGCCGGCACCGCGCCGCGCATGAACCTGCTGGCGATGGTGCGCAGCGCCATCCACCGCAGCAACGCGGTGGGGGCGGCCAAGCTGCTGTCCGAGGCCGCGCAGATCGACATCGACGAGGCGCACGCCGCGTACTGGCCGCAGGTCGGCATCTCGGGCCAGGTCGGCGGCATCGACGCCGGCGCGCCCGGCTCGCCGCCGGTGCACGGCAAGCAGTTCCAGGGCGGCATCAACGTGTCCGCCCCGCTGTACGACGGCGGCCACACCCGCGACATGACCGACTACCGCACGCACCTGGCCGAAGTGGCCAGGTTCGGCGAGGTCAGCGCGCAGGAGCAGGTGGCGCTGCAGACGGTGTCGCTGGCGCTGGACCGCAGCCGCTACACGGTCGAGGCGCAGGTCTACGACCAGTACGCCCGCAAGATGAGCTGCCTGGTCGAGGCGCTGCAGATGATCGTCTCGGCCGACCGCGGCCGCACCAGCGAGCTCGTGCAGGCGCGCAAGACGATGCAGCAGGCCGAGCTGCAGCGCGACCAGGTGCTGTCGCAGAAGCGGCTGACCGAGATCCGCCTGCGCCGCTTCGTCGGCGACGAGCTGCCGCCCACCGAGGGCGTCGCCTCGGTCATGCTGGACACGCCGGCGCTGCCCGACCTTCTGACGATGGCCTCGCGTGCCGCCGAGATCCAGTCGCTGGACTCCCAGGCCGCCGCGCTCGATTCGTACGTCAAGGCCGTGCTCGACGGCCAGAAGCCGCAGCTGGGCGTGCTGGTGGCCGCCACCAAGTCGGCCGGCGCGGGCGATTCGCGCTCCGTCTCCGGCGGGATCACGTTCAACTGGCAGCTGTTCAACGCCGCCAACAAGTACACGACCGAGGCGGCCCGCAAGCGTGCGGCCGCGGCCCGCATGAACCGCGAGGACGCCCTCGAGGCCCGCAAGTACCGCATGGCCGAGGTGCACGAGCAGGCCGAGCACGCGATGGAGCGCGCCCGCAGCGTCATCGAGATCCTGCACAACAGCGAACTGGTGCGCAATTTCACGCTCCAGCAGTGGCAGCAGCTCGGCCGGCGCTCGCTGTTCGACGTGATGGCCGCCGAGGGCGACCACTACAACATGCGCGTGCAGTACGTGGACGCGCTGTACGACACCCAGCAGTCCAACGCGCTGCTGTGGTCGCTGGGCCTGGGCCTGGCGAACCACCTCGAGTAGCCGCGCGGCGGCTGCCGGGGACAGGGCAGGGGCCGGGAGGCACCCCGGGGCGGCGCCGTGGGCGCCGCTTTCGTCGTTCCGGCGCCGATATGACGCCCCCGATCCCGGCTTTTCGCCCGATCGGAATGGGCCTTCCGGCGCGACCATTCAGGCCATTCCCATAAAGTTTTCCTTGGAGTCGCGCAATGCAGCAAGCCAGCCAGGTCGCCCCGTCCGCCGCCACGCATCGCGCGCCCGGGACGATCCCCGGCGCGATGCCGGCGGACGCCAAGAGCGCCGCCCTGGCCGCGGTCGCCGCGCCCGGCGCCGCCAGCATCGTCATCGACCGCAACCTGCTGCTGCAGGGCATCGCGCTGCAGAACGAGGGCAAGCTCGAGCAGGCCCAGGCCGTGTTCGAGCTGTACCTGGCCCACATCCCCAACGAAGGCGTGGCGCTGTACTCGCTGGCCGTCGTGCTGATGGAGCGCTTCGGCGCCGAGCGTGCGCTGCCCGTCGTCGAGCGCGGCGTGCAGGCCGCCTCGACCTTCCCCCCGATCTGGTACGCCGCCGGCGCCGTCCAGCAGCGCCTGGGCCTGCGCGACGCGGCCATCAAGAGCTACGACAAGGCACTCGAGCTCAAGCCCGACTACGTCGAGGCGCTGATCAACAGCGGCACGCTGCTGCGCGAGCAGCTGGACCACCACGCCGCGATCGACCGCTTCAACCGCGCGCTGGCGCTCAAGCCGGATCACCTGAACGCGATGTCCAACCTCGCGATCATGCTCACCGAGTTCAAGCGCTCGCAAGAGGCCGTGGCGATGTTCGAGCGCCTGCTCGCGATCAAGCCGGACTTCGAGTACGGCGTCGGCTCGATCTGCTACGAGCGCATGCACGCCTGCGACTGGTCGCACTTCGACTCGGACGTGGCCAAGATCCTCGAGGGCATCGAGGCCGGCAAGCCGATCGCCAAGTCGCTGGGCGTGATGTCGATCACCGACGACGCCGCGGTGCACCACCGCTGCGCCGAGATCTTCGCCGCGCATCGCTACACGCCGCGCCACGCGCCGCTGTGGACGGGCGAGCGCTATCGCCACGACCGCATCCGCATCGCCTACGTCTCGCCCGACCTGCGCGAGCACCCGGTGGGCCACCTGATGGCCGGCATCTTCGAGCGCCACGACCGCCGGCGCTTCGAGACCATCGCGATCTCGATCGGCGCCAACGACGGCAGCCGCCTGCGCCAGCGCATGGTCGACTGCTTCGACCACTTCATCGACGCCAGGATGATGGAGAGCCGCAAGATCGCCGAGCTGATGCGCGAGATGGAAGTGGACGTCGCGATCGACCTGGCCGGATTCACTGCAGACTCCCGCAGCGAGGTGTTCGGCATGCGTCCCGCGCCGGTGCAGGTCAACTACCTCGGCTACCCCGGCACGATGGGCACGCAGTACATGGACTACATCGTGGCCGACCGCCACGTGATCCCGCCCGAGCACGCGCAGCACTACAACGAGCAGGTCGTCTACCTGCCCGACGCCTACCTGCCGGCCGCCTCGGGACTGCAGATCGCCGAGCGCACGCCCACGCGCGCCGAATGCGGCCTGCCCGACGAGGGCGTCGTCTTCTGCTCGTTCAACCACGACTACAAGATCGCGCCGCACGTCTTCGCCGTGTGGACGAACCTGCTGCGCGAGGTGCCCGGTTCGGTGCTGTGGCTGATGTCGCGCAGCCCGCTGTCGCAGAAGAACCTGCGTGCCGAGGCCGCCGCGCGCGGCGTCGACCCGGATCGCCTGGTCTTCGCGCAGCGCGTGCCCCGCGTGGAGGACCACCTGGCGCGCTATCGCCAGGCCGACCTGTTCCTGGACACGCATCCGTACAACGCCCACACGACCTGCGCCGACGCGCTGATGGCCGGCCTGCCGGTGGTCACCTGCATGGGCGGCGCCTTCCCGTCGCGCGTCGCGGGCAGCCTGCTGCACGCGGCCGGCATCCCCGAGCTGGTGACGTCCTCCCTGGCCGACTACCAGGCGCTCGCGCTGCAGCTGGCGCGCGATCCCGCGCGGCTGGCCGCGATCAAGGCCAAGCTGGCCGGCAACCGCACCACCACCGCACTGTGCGACGCCGATGCGTTCACGCGCAACCTCGAGGCGATCTACACGTCGATGTGGCGCCAGGCCCAGCTGGGCGGCGCGCGCGACGCGCTGAGCGGAGGCGCGCAATGAACGCCGCGGTCGCCGACGCGCCTGCCGCCGTCTCGCCCGCCATCGCCGCCAACGACGCGCTGGCGCGCGGCAACCTGCAGCTGGCCGACTACCTGTGCCGCGAGGCGCTGCGCGCCGACGCGAACGACGCGCTCGCGATGAGCCTGCTGGGCCACATGGCCTCGGGCCTGCGCCGCTTCCAGCTGGCCGACGCCTGGTTCACGCGCGCCGCCGCGCTGCGTCCTGGATCGGCCGACCTCGCCGCCTGGCGCGACCGCGCCCGCGAGATGGCGCAGGCCGCTCGCGCGCACGGCGCGTCGACGGGCCCCAAGGCGCTCGCGCGTCCCAAGTACCTGTTGATCAAGGCCTGGGGCTACGGCTTCTGGTCGGACATGGACCACGTGCTGGGCCAGCTGCTGCTGGCCGAGCTCACCGGCCGCACGCCGGTCGTCCACTGGGGCAGCAACACGCTGTTCGGCAGCGCCGACGTGGCCAACGCGTTCGAGCTGTATTTCCGCCCGGTCTCGGGCGCCACGCAGGACGGGCTGGCCGCCTGGGGGCAGTCGTTCTTCCCGGCCAAGTGGTCGGCCGCGAACCTGCGCGACGAGAACGTCAACAAGTTCCAGGGCCCCGGCTCGCGCACCTCCGCGCTGCACCTGCTGGCGCGCGACGAGGACGTGGTCGTCAGCGACTACCACGGCAAGGTCTGCGACCTGATGGGCTGGATCGAGCCCGACAGCCCGTGGCACGGCCTGGACTACCCGGTGATGTATCGCCGCCTGCTGTCCAAGTACGTGCAGCTTCAGCCCGCGCTGCTCGCGCGCGTGGACGCGTTCGCGCGCGAACGCATGGCCGGCCGCCGCTGGGTGGCGGTGCACGTGCGCGGCAGCGACAAGATCACCGAGCTGCGCGACCTCGAACTGGTCAACCAGCAGTACCAGCACCGGATCGAGAAGATGCTGCAGGCCGACCCGGCCATGGGCATCTTCCTGCTCACCGACAGCGAGCGCTTCGCGCGCGAGTACCGCGAGAAGTACGGCGACCGCGTGCTGGCCGCCGACGTGGCGCGCAGCGGCGACGCCACCGGCGTGCACTACGCCGGCCACGAGGGCCGCAAGCTGGGCGAGGAGGTCGTGATGGACGCCTTCCTGGCCGCGCGCTGCGACGCCTTCCTGGGCAACGGCGCGTCCAACGTCTCCACGGCCATCCGCCACCTCAAGGACTGGGCACCCGGCACGTTCGAGCTGATCGGCCCGGATTTCCTGGCGCTGCCCAACCAGATGCTGCACCGCTGGTAAGGCCAGATGAAGACACATCACCTTTCGGAAACGTGTTCGCGGGCCGCCCCAGGCCGGCCCGCAGTCCCCCCGAGGGACGGAGCGCCGTACTCGGCGCGGCAGGAGCTCCAGTGACCGCTCCCATCGTCATCGACGGCGTCTTCTTCCAGATCGGCCGCTCGGGCATCGCCCGCGTGTGGCAGTCGCTGCTGGGCCTGTGGGCGGGCACGCCGTTCGGCGACCGCCTGGTGGTCATGGACCGCAACCACACGATGCCGCGCCTGCCCGGCATCCGCTACGTCGACGCAGCCGCCCTGAACTACAACGACCTCGAGGGCGACCGTCGCATCGTGCAGGACGTCTGCGACGACCTGGGCGCCGCGCTGTTCATCTCGACGTACTACTCGCACCCGATCACCACGCCGTCGGTGGCGATGGTGCACGACATGATCCCCGAGGCCATGGGCTTCGACATGGCCCAGCCGATGTGGCGCCAGAAGACGATGGCGCTGGCCTACGCCGAGCGCTTCATCGCGATCTCGCGCAGCACAGCGCGCGACCTGCAGCGCTTCCTGGCGCGGCCGGCGGACGTCACGGTGCACTACAACGGCAACGACATGGGCCCGGTGACGGCCGACGAGATCGCCGACTTCCGCCGCCGCCATGGCATCGCGCGCCCGTACTTCATGACCTCGGGCAGCCGCGCCGACTACAAGAACGCGTCGCTGTTCTTCAACGCGTTCGCGCGCTTCGGCGGCGCGCGCAAGGACTACGCGATCGTCTGCACCGGCGGCGGCACGCTGGACGACGCGAGCCGCGCCGCCGCGGGCGAGGCCAGCGTGCACGTGGCGATCTTCGACGAGCACGACCTGCGCTGCGCCTACGCCGGCGCGCTGGCGCTGGTGTACCCGTCCCGGTATGAAGGCTTCGGCCTGCCGGTGCTCGAGGCGATGGCCTGCGAGTGCCCGGCGATCACGTCCACCGCCTCGTCGCTGCCGGAAGTCGGCGGCGACGCGGTGCTCTACATCGAGCTGGGCGACACCGAGGAAGACCAGGCCTTCGAGCTGCTGCAGCGCGTGCAGCGCCCCGAGGTGCGCGCCGACCTCGTCGAGCGCGGCCGCGCGCAAGCGCGCAAGTTCAGCTGGAAGACGATGGCTGACGGCGTCGCCGCGACGCTGCAGGCCGCCGCCAGCGCGCATCCCGCGCCCGCGCCGCGCGTGACGCCCGCGCCCGTGCGCGCGGACGACCAGCTGCTGCCGCTGGGCGCGCTGCGCTGCCGCCTGCCGGCCACCAGCTCGCTGGCGGGCCTGAAGCGCGAGCACAAGCTGTACGACCGCTTCATCTCGTCCCTGGGCGCCGTGCTGGACGCGGGCGACGCCGCCGTCGTCGCCGGCGCGGGCTTCGGCACGACGCTGGTCGCGCTGGCCGACGCCCAGCCCGCGCTGAGCCTGCTGGCCGTCGAACGCGACGAAGCGCGCTTTGCCTACCTGCGCAGCAACGCCACCGGCCTGCCGGCCGCCAGCGTGCAGCTGCTGCACGCCGAGCTCGGCACGCCGCAGCTGGCGGGCATCGACGCGGTGTTGCGCGAAGCCGGGCTGGACGGCGTCCGGCTCCTGGTCTCGACGATCGGCGCCGGCGGCTCCGCCGTGCTCGCCGGCGCGGCGCAGCTGTGCATGCAGGTCTCGCCGATGCTGCTTCTCACGTGCCAGATCTCCGGCGACGCGAACGCGGCCGACGCCTGGCGCGAGCGCCTGCGCGCGCTCTGGTCCTGCGGCTACACGGGCTTCTGGGTGTTCGACAACTTCGGCAACCCGATCTGCGAGATCACGCAGGCGCGCGCGCTCGACCAGATGCTGGACTACCTGGAACGGCAGCACCGGCGCCGCGCCTCGCGCACGCTGTACTACTACGACGTGCTGGCGTTCACCGACCGCGATGCGGCACGCGCGGCGCGCGCGGTCGAACGGCACGTGCGCTGAGCGGCTCCGCGCGGCCGACCGCGGCGCGCACAGTCGCGGCGACGCTAGCGCAGGTGGG
>Ga0207427_100871_pt1 | contig 13324 bp, 9 predicted proteins | sample AraplaCL_Cvi_mMS_FD_184268 | JGI IMG/M metagenome (GOLD analysis project Ga0207427, IMG submission 184268) | Arabidopsis root microbial communities from the University of North Carolina, USA - plate scrape CL_Cvi_mMS (SPAdes) (version 2) | ecosystem: Host-associated > Plants > Roots > Endosphere ... | reverse complement strand
GTGGCAGGGCCGACATCGACGGTTTTCGGGGATGTGGGTGACTACTTTGACGGACTATCGGTTCGAATGCCAGCCGGCATCGTCCGACGGCGCGCTGCCCTTGCCGTGATGGTAGGGCTGCGCGTGGCGACCGTCATAGTAGATGCGGATGAGCAGCTCGGCGAGCACGCCAGTGAGCAAAAGTTGCAATCCGGCGATCACCATGAAGAAGCCCAGGGTCAGCAGCGGGCGTCCGCCGATCGACTGGCCCATGAAGAACTTCTGCACGCCCAGCCAGGCCAGGATGAGCCCGCCGACGCTGCCGGTGAACAGGCCGATCCCGCCGAAGAAGTGGCCCGGCCGCGTGCCGTAGTTCAGGAAGAAGTGCATCGACAGCAGGTCGGTGATCACGCGGAAGGTGCGCGACAGGCCGTACTTGGACGTGCCGGCCACCCGGGCGCGGTGGTTCACCGGCACCTCGTCCATGCGCTGCGGCGACGTGACCGTGGCCAGCCAGGCCGGGATGAAGCGGTGCATCTCGCCGTACAGCCGCACCTCGCGCAGCACCGAGCCGCGGAAGGCCTTCAGGCTGCAGCCGAGGTCGTTGAACTGCAGGCCGGTGGACTTGCGGATCAGCGCGTTGGCGATGCGCGACGGGAACTTGCGCAGCCAGAAGCCGTCCTGGCGATCCTTGCGCCAGCCGGCGACGAAGTCGAGGTCGGCCTGCAGCAGGCGGGCGACGAGCTTGGGGATGTCGCGCGGGTCGTTCTGCAGGTCGCCGTCCATCGTGACGATGACGTCGCCGCGCGCGGCGTCGATGCCGGCCTGCATCGCGGCCGTCTGGCGGAAGTTGCGCCACAGGCGGATCACGCGGATGTGCGGGCCGATGGTGGCGCCGTGGTCCTCCAGCGCCTGGCCGGTGCCGTCGCGGCTGCCGTCGTCCACCACCAGCAGTTCCCACGGGAACGGGTAGGACGCCAGCGCGGCCTGCACCTCGTCGAGCAGCGGGGCGGCGTTCTCGATCTCGTTGTACATCGGCACGACGACCGACAGTCGATGGAAGGGCACGCCGTCGACGTCGAGCGCACCGCGCACGCCGAACGCGTTGCCGGGCGTCTCGGCATGGGCCCCGCCGTTCTCGACGACGGCGGGCGCCGTCGCCGAGGGCAGGTAGTGTTCTCCGCTGGAACTGGCGGTCATGACTTGCTTTCTGGCGCCCGCGGCGGGCGCACGAACAGGGAAAAGACGAGCGCGGTGGCCAGCGCCACCACCAGCATCAGGGCGTGGACGGCCAGCGCGGCGCCGAAGATCAGCCGGTGATTGTCGGTGTTTGCGGCGGCGATCGGCGCGCCCGGCGCCGATGCCTGCGTTTCGCGCACGTGCGCCTGCGTGCCGAGCGCGACGCCGGCCTCGTACGTGCCCACGCCCGCCGGGGCCTGCAGCGGCAGCACGCCGGCCAGTTCGCCGCCGAGCGCGCCGCAGAACCCGGCGCCCAGCGGCAGGTTGGCCAGCGACGCGAGCAGCACGCCGACGATGCCCAGCTTGAGCATCCAGTTGGCGATCGCGAAGCCCCAGGCCGCCGCGCCGCCGCGCGCGGCGCGGAACGCGGCCGCGACCTTGGCCACCAGGTGCCAGGCCTTGCGCGTGCGGGCCGACGCATGGGCCCGTGCGCGCGACCAGCGGGCATGGACGTGGATGCGCCGCACGAGCGCGGGCAGCAGCGTGGCCGCGGCCAGGATCGCCGCGGCGGCGAAGCCGATGCGCCAGGGCAGCGGCGCCGGCACCAGGATGGCGATGCCCAGCACGCCCAGCACCAGCATGTCCTGCAGCCGCAGCCACAGCAGGCTGGCCGTGGCGTCGCCCAGGCCCACGCCCCAGCGCCGGTGCAGCAGGAACGAGTAGCTCGCCTCGCCCGAGCGCATCGGCAGGATGTTGATGGCCGCGTTGTGCAGCAGCGTGACCTGCAGGCACTCGCGGTAGCCCAGGCCCAGCGTGCGCAGCTTCCACAGCCACTCGGCGCGCAGGCGTCCGGCCCGCAGCGCGTAGGTGGCGCTCATCCCCAGCGTGGCGCCGACCCAGCCCGGCCACGGCACCGTGGCCACGCGCTCGGCCAGCAGCCGCCACGGCGTGAAGGCCACCAGCACGGCCAGCAGCGCGACGCCGGCGACGATGCTGGCGGCGGCGATCCAGCGCGTGCGGTTCACGGGTTCTGCCCGTCGGCGATCGTGCGGCGGCCGCTCGCGCGCCACCAGCGCACGACGCCGGCCAGCGCCACCAGCGCCAGCAGGTACTGCAGCGGCGCCGCCAGCGGGTAGCCGGGCAGCAGGTTGCGCGCCCACTTCCTGTCGGCCAGGCCCGTCGCGTCGAGCAGGCCGGGCGTGGCCGCGATGCAGAACGCGCACAGGAGCAGGCCCGCGGCCATCAGGCGCTGGCCGAGGGGGCGCGACAGCAGCCGCGTCATCGCGCCCACCGGCCACGCGTGCGGCGCCAGGCCGCCGAACAGCAGGCCCAGGCCGCCGCCCACGAGCGCATCGGCGGGCCAGTGCGCGCCGACCGCCAGGCGCGACAGCGCGATGCCGATGGCCAGCAGCGCGACGAGCGCGATGCCGACGTTCGACGTGAGCACGCCGTCGACCGCGCTGCGTTCGCCGAAGCGGCGCCGCTCGGCCACCAGCACCGCCAGCATCGCGAAGGCCATCGCGCTGTGGCCCGAGGGCATCGAGCCCGCGCTCAACGGCGTGCCGATCACGTCCAGGTGCTCGGCGCCGAGCGCCAGGAAGGGCCGCGGCGAGGGCAGGTGGTGCTTGATCCAGCTGGCGGTCAGGCCGCCCAGCACGATGCCCCACAGCAGCTGCGCGACGCGCTCGGGCACCTGGTCGGCGAACGCCGTCAGGTAGATCCAGGCCGCCAGCGCGAGGCCGGCCACGCTCAGCGCCGACCAGGCGGCGGGCGCGTCCGGGCCGAAGCGGTTGACGGCGTGGAACAGGGCCTCGTTGCAGGCCGCGCTCGAATGCAGCCACAGGCCGGCGACGACGGCGAGCACGCCCGCGGCGAGCACGCGCCAGTCCCAGGTCACCGCCTGCGGCGAAGGGAGCGTCGGCGGGGTGCGGGAGGCGGCGGACATGGGCGGCGATTGTATCGATGGCCGCATTCGCCCTGGCTCGCCGGATGAGCCTGGCGCGGCGGGAGAATGCGCTCGACAGGACCCGTTCAGATGCCCCACGCGAAGACGATCACGCTCGACCACCTGCGCCGCTACGCCGTCGCCCGCACGCTGTTCCCGCCCACGACGCTGCAAAGGGCGATCGAGCGCCTGGGCTTCGTGCAGGCCGACCCGATCCGCGCCCCGGCGCGGGCACAGGACCTCACGCTGCGCCACCGGGTCAAGGACTACCGCGCCGGCGACCTGGAGCGCCGCTATCCGCGCCTGGCCGTCGAGGAGGACTGCCTCGTCAACTACGGCTTCGTGCCGCGCAGCCTGCTGCCGCTGATGCACCCGCGCACCGCCGCCCGGCGCTGGGACGCCGCGATGCAGCGCCGCGCCGACGAGGTGCTGGCCTTCGTGCGCGCCCGCGGCGCGACGCATCCGCGCGACGTCCAGGAAGTGTTCGACCATGGCCGCGTCGCGAGCTGGGGCGCCACCAACACGCTCAACGCCAGTACCGCGCTGCTGGACGGCATGCACTACCGCGGCCTGCTGCGCGTGAAGCGGCGCGAGAACGGCACGCGCGTCTACGAGGCCGTCGACCACCCGCCCGCCGCCGACGATCCCGACGCGCGCCACGAACGCGCGCGCCGGCTGCTGATGACGATCGTCGAGAAGTACGCGCCGCTGCCCTCGGCGTCGCTGGGCTATCTGGCGCGGCTGCTGGAATACGGCGCGCCGCACCTGCACGGCGAGACGCGCACGCTGCTGGCCGAGCTGCGCGCCAGCCTGCCGCAAGCGCGCGTCGACGGCGTCACGTGGCTGTGGACGCCGGGCGAGGATCCGGCGTCGCGCAAGTGGCGCGTCGACGACGAGCGCGCGCGCCTGCTCGCGCCGTTCGACCCGGTGGTGTGGGACCGCCGCCGCTTCGAGCTGCTGTGGGGCTGGACGTACAAGTTCGAGGCCTACACGCCCGCGGCCAAACGCACGATGGGCCACTACGCGCTGCCGCTGCTGTACGGCGATCGCGCCGTCGGCTGGGCCAATGCCACGCTGGTGGACAAGCGGCGCCTGGACGTGCACGTCGGCTTCGCCGACAAGGCCTGGGCGCGCGAGAAAGCGCTTGCCGGCGCGATCGACGACGAACTCGCCCGGATGGCGGAGTTCCTGCTGCTCGACCGTGGTGCCGCTACCAGGATCAAGCGCCCGCGAAAGTAGTGCAGAAGTTGGCGAGACGGCCAGTTGCGCGCGGCGCAGGCGTCCCGCTGGTAACCAAAAGCACGTCAAATGCAATTGCCGGCACCTGCCGGGCTTCGCGGCTCCTCGCCGCCGGCCTGCAGCACAAGACCGGACGAAGCAGTCCTGAATATTCTGCGAGGCACGCATGGAAGGGTCGAATCTCAGTCGTTCAGCCGGACGCAACGGCAGCCTGGACACCGGACGGCACGAGAGTGCACCGTCGGCGTCGATGGCGCCCGCGCTCAGCTCCGGCATCGCCGGCATCGCGTTGGCCGCGCTGGAAGCCGAGCTCGCGTATCGCGGCCCGGAACGCCGCAGCGGCCCGGGCGCCGGCCTGGCCAAGCTGCTCGCCAGCGTTCTGGACGAGGTCGACTACGGCCTCGTGCTGATCGCCGCCGACGGCCACGTCGTGCATGCCAACCACGCGGCACGCGTGGAACTGGCCGGTGCCAAGTCCCTGCAACTGGTCGGACGCCGCCTGAGCGGCCGTTCGGCCGTCGACCAGCGCGCGCTCGACGAGGCGCTGGCCAGCGCCCGCGACGAGGGCAAGCGCCGCATGCTGGCGTTCGCGCCGGCCAATGCGCTGTCCGAAGGCAAGTCCTGCGACCTGTCCATCGTGCCGCTGCCGGCGCCGCTGTCGTCGCACCACAGCGGCCACGCGGTGCTGATCTCGCTGCCGCGCAGCCGCATCGCCGAGACGCTGTCGGTCGATGCCTATGCCCGCGAGCTGGGCCTGTCGCGCCGCGAGCAGCAGGTGCTGGCCGGCCTGTGCGAGGGCCTGCGCGTCAAGGAGATCGCCGCCAAGCTCGAGATCGGCGACGAGACCGTGCGCAGCCACGTCAAGCGCCTGAAGGCCAAGACCGGCTGCGCGGGCATCGTCGACATCGTCAACCAGGTCTCGCGCCTGCCGCCCATGGTCGGCGCGCTGCGCCAGCAGCCCGAGCTGCCGCCGATCGACGATCGTTCGTGAGCCGTTTTCGGGCTTGAGGCCGCGCCGCCGCGGCCGATATAATCTGCGCATTCCGAGGAGCGTTGCGAGGCCCGGCCGTCGATCACGGCCGCGAGACCCCAGGCTCGGAACCCCTTTCAAAGGCAACCGCGCTCACCCGCTTCGCACACGCGCGAAGGGCCGGGTGAAGGTGCAAGGTCGCTTTCCCATCGGTCCTTCGCGCGGCGTCGCGGGTCTTCAACGGAGAACCCGAATGAACGCAGCACTGACCCCCCTTCCGACCGACGCGTACGCCGTCGCCGACCTGAAGCTGGCCGACTGGGGCCGCAAGGAAATCGCCATCGCCGAGAGCGAGATGCCCGCGCTGATGGCCATGCGCGCCGAGTACGGCAACTCGCTCAAGGGCGCCCGCATCGCCGGCAGCCTGCACATGACGATCCAGACGGCCGTGCTGGTCGAGACGCTGCAGGCGCTGGGCGCGCAAGTGCGCTGGGCCTCGTGCAACATCTACTCGACCCAGGATCACGCGGCCGCCGCGCTGGTCGTCAAGGGCACGCCGGTGTTCGCGTACAAGGGCGAGACGCTCAAGGACTACTGGGACTACACGCACCGCATCTTCGAATTCGGCGCCCAGGGCACCGACGGCGAAGGCCCGAACATGATCCTGGACGACGGCGGCGACGCGACGCTGCTGATGCACCTGGGCCAGCGCGCCGAGAAGGACATCTCCGTCATCGCCAACCCGACCAGCGAGGAGGAGCGCGAGCTGTTCGCCGCGATCAAGGCCAAGCTGGCCGTCGACGCGACCTGGTACACGCGCAAGAGCGCCCAGATCATCGGCGTGACGGAAGAGACGACCACGGGCGTGCACCGCCTCAACGAGATGTCGGCCAAGGGCACGCTGCTGTTCCGCGCCATCAACGTCAACGACTCGGTCACCAAGAGCAAGTTCGACAACCTGTACGGCTGCCGCGAATCGCTGGTGGACGGCATCAAGCGCGCCACCGACGTGATGGTGGCCGGCAAGATCGCCGTCGTGGCCGGCTACGGCGACGTGGGCAAGGGCTCGGCGCAGGCGCTGCGCGCGCTGTCGGCGCAGGTCTGGGTCACCGAGATCGACCCGATCAACGCGCTGCAGGCCGCGATGGAAGGCTATCGCGTGGTCACGATGGACGACGCCGCCGCGCACGGCGACATCTTCGTCACCGCCACCGGCAACAAGAACGTGATCACCTACGAGCACATGAACGCCATGAAGGAACAGGCGATCGTGTGCAACATCGGCCACTTCGACAACGAGATCGACATCGCGTCGCTCGAGCACTGCAAGTGGGAAGAGATCAAGCCGCAGGTCGACCACGTGATCTTCCCGAACGGCAAGCGCATCATCATGCTGGCCAAGGGCCGCCTGGTGAACCTGGGTTGCGGCACGGGCCATCCGAGCTACGTGATGTCGTCCTCGTTCGCGAACCAGACGATCGCGCAGGTCGAGCTGTTCACGCGTCCCGATGCGTACGAGAACGGCAAGGTCTACGTGCTGCCCAAGCACCTGGACGAGAAGGTCGCTCGCCTGCAGCTGTCCAAGCTCAATGCCAAGCTGACGGTGCTGACCGACGAGCAGGCGGCGTACATCGGCGTGGCCAAGAGCGGCCCGTACAAGCCCGACACCTACAGGTATTGAGCCCCCACGGTCGCTGGCGCTCCCTGCCCCCGAGGGGGCCGCGAGCGGCCCGGCGGAGCCGGTTCCGCCGCTCCCTCGAACTTCGCTTGCGGGGTTCGAGCGGCAGCGCCGGAGAGGGCGGCAGCCGGGCGACGCATTGGTGAAGCAGAGGCGTCCTGCTCGTCCAACGAAGGTTTTCAGCAATGATCAAGATCCCCGTCAGTCTCGAGTTCTTCCCGCCGAAGACGCCCGAGGGCATGACCAAGCTGGCCGCGGCGCGCGCGCAGCTGTACGCGCTCGATCCCGAGTTCTGCTCGGTCACCTACGGTGCGGGCGGCTCCACGCAGGCGGGCACGCTGCAGGTGGTGCAGGCGATCCGCGACGAAGGCCGCGTCGGCGTGCCGCACTACACCTGCATCGGCGCCACGCGCGCGAGCGTGGGCGAGACGCTGGACGGCTTCAAGGGCGCGGGCCTGGAGCGCCTGGTGGCGTTGCGCGGCGACCTGCCCAGCGGCTCGGGCAGCTTCGGCGAGTTCCGCTACGCCACCGAGCTGATCGAGGCGATCCGCGCGCACTCGGGCGACCATTTCCACATCGAGGTGGCCGCCTACCCCGAGACGCATCCGCAGGCGCGCTCGCCCGAGGCCGACCTGAAGGCCTTCGCCGCCAAGGCCGCGGCGGGCGCGGACTCCGCCATCACGCAGATGTTCTTCAACGTCGACGCGTACTTCCGCTTCGTCGACGACGCGCGCGCGATGGGCGTGACCATCCCCATCGTGCCGGGCATCATGCCCATCACGAACTCCAGCGGCCTGATGCGCTTTGCCGACAACACCGGCTGCGAGATCCCGCGCTGGATGCGGCTGCGCCTGCAGTCCTTCGGCGACGACACCGGCTCCATCAAGGCCTTCGGCCTGGACGTGATGGCCCGCCTGTGCGAGCGCCTGATCGCAGGCGGCGTGCCGGCGCTGCACTTCTACACGATGAACCAGGCGGGGCCGACGCTGGCGCTGGTGGAGGCGGTCGGGGGCTGATTGCCGCGAGGCGTCGTCCTGCGCACAGCCGTAGGGCGGGTTGGCCGCAGGCGCAACCCGCCGTTCGTCAGCCGGCCGATGGGCCGCGTTCGTCAAGCAATGCCGTGTCGTCGCCGCGGCCGCAAATGGCGGGTTGCGCCTGCGGCCACTCCGCCCTGCCGCGGCGGCATTGCAGGCGAAACCCCAGCGTCACGGACGCTCGTGCAGGCCGTCCGGCTCGACGCGCACCTTCGCGCCCGCGGCGGGGGCCGTCGATTCGCGCACCGTGCGCAGCGTGCCGTCCTGCATGCGGACGTTGACGTCGTAGACGATCGTCTCGCGGTGGTGCTTCTCGATGGCGTTGCCGATCAGGCCGCCGCCGACCGCGCCGACCACGCCGCCGAGCGTGCGGTTGTTGCCGCCGGCGATGCGGTTGCCCACCAGCGCGCCGGTGGCGCCGCCGGCCAGGGCGCCGACGCCGTTGGTCTGGCCCTGCACCTTGACCGCGTTGACGGACTCGACCACGCCGCATTCCTGGCAGGTGCCCGCGGCGACGCGCTGGTCGCGGCGCACGTCGGCGTCGCGGTCGGCACGCGGCGGCAGCTCGCGTTCCTGCGCGCGCTCGCGCGCGACGCGCTGCTGTTCGGCGCGGCGCGCGTCCTGGCGGATCTGGTCGCGGCGGCCCTGCTCGTAGGCGCTCTTGTTGGACGTGTCGGCCTGCGCGACGACGACCGGCGCGGGCGCCGGCGCCACGGCCGGCGTGGGTGCCGGCGTCGGCGCGACGGCCACGGTGGCCGGCAGGCTGGCCGCGGCGCTGGGCGGCGGCACGTCGCTCGAATCGGTCTTCGAGCACGCGCCCAGGGCGAGCGCCGCGGAGGCCACGAGGGCCAGCTGGAAGCTGCGGGCGCGGGAAGGGGTGGCTGCTGTCATGGGAGTCTCCTGTCCGGTCGGGCTCGGAAAAGCCCGTCATTCCGGCAAGGAGGCGATGCGCATGCCCGCTGCTCGGCCGTTTGAAACATCCTGATGCACCGCGGTCGAGCTGCGGCGGTGCGCATCGGCCGCGCCGCCCATGAAAAAAGGGCGCTCGCCGCACGGCGAACGCCCTTTGCATGTGGAAACAGTGGCTTACGGATTGGTCGTCGTCTGCGGCACGCCGGCCGGCTTGTACTGCGTCAGGCCGAAGAGCTTGCGCACGTCGGGGCTGCCGTTGCCGTAGACATAGTTGTAGTTGTAGCTCGGGAAGCTGTCGGGCGCGACGCCGTTGTAGCCCGGGTTGTTGCGGTGATAGAACTGCAGCGCGGCCGGGGCCTTGGTGCCGCCGGCCAGCGTCTGCAGCGCGCCCAGCGCGTACAGGTAGTAGTTGGCGTTGCCCATGCGGTGGTTCTTCCTGCCCAGCTGCTGCTCGTACAGCGCCAGCGCGCCGACGAACTCGGGCGACGAGACCGAGGTGCCGATCACGCCGAAGTTGCCGCCACCCAGGCCCGCGCCGTAGGTCACCACGGCCGCGCTGTCGTCGTCTCCGCAGCTGATCGCGGAGGTCGGGCAGCCGCCGACCTGCATGCCCACGTCGGGGATCGTGCGGAACTTCTTCGAACCCGTGTTGGCCAGGTACTGGTACAGCGGCTTGTCGAACACCACGCTCACGCCGCCGCCGGCGCCCCAGGCCGCGCCCGAGACGTTGACGCCCAGGCCCCACGGATCCTTGGGCACTTCCGGATCGTTGTACGCGCTCTCGCGCACGTAGGTCGAGTCCAGCGAGGGCGGCGCGCTGCTCGTGACCAAGTTGCCGCCGCCGACCGCCGTGACGGCCGGGTCGCCGGCCGGCGTGCTGATGCTGGGCACGAAGGTGGGCGCGGTGCCGCCGGTGACGTAGTCGGCGCTCGGGCACTCCAGGCCCGACTCGTCGCCGGAACTGGCCACGAACGTGATGCCCTGCGCGTTGCCCTGCAGGAACATCTCGTGCTGCGCGTGCAGCAGGTCGGTGTAGTCGACGCCGTCGTTGTACGCCGCCGTGTAGGCCAGCTCGCAGCCGCCGAACGACGAGTTGACGATGTCGTACTTGTTGGTGTCGATGATGTACTGGTAGCCGTCCATGATGTGCTGGTCGGACAGGTCGGGGATGCTGACCAGCGTGACCTTGGCGCCGGGCGCGCCGCCCAGCACCTGCTGCACGTCGAGGCTGGCCTCGAACGAGCCGCCGCCGTCGAGCACGCCGCCGCCGTCGATCAGCACGGTGTCGACCGTCGGGGCCGGCTTGCCGGTGATGGCGGTGAACTTCTCGTGGTCGAACGCCGCCTGCACGTCGTTCGGGAAGATCAGGTCGGCCATCAGCACGGCGACGGTGACGCCGCTGCCGTCGGTCTTGGTGCTCCAGGCCGGGTAGTCGTAGGCCTGCTTCAGGTCGGTGAACCAGTACGGGCCGACGGGGGTGTAGCGGTTGTCGGGGCCGCTCGCATCCGGCGTCTTGCCGAGCACGTGCGCGTGGACGTGGCGCTCGGGGACGCTGGCCAGGCCGAACACGCGCAGGTCGATGCCGGCGAGCTCGCCCGGGATCTGCAGGCCGCGGCGCGCCTGGAAGCGGGTGTGGGCGCGCTTGGTGACCTTCTCCAGCGGCGCGCTGAACGCCTGCGTGACCTGCGCCGCGGTGCCGCGCACGCGCACGCCGTGGGCGTTGGTCGAGACGATGGTCAGGCCGCGCGCGGCGAGCGCGTTCTTCACGGCGTCGATGTCGGCCGGGCGCGGGCCGTACTGCTCGAGGAACTCCGACGGCTGCAGCCACTGGTGGTACTGCGGCGAGTTCTGGTCGTGCTGGCGCGCGATCAGGGCCTCGAGCTTGTCCTTGTGGCGCAGCGGCAGGTAGATGCCGAACTCGACGACGTCCTGGGCCGACGCGGCGGCCACCGTGGCCTGGGCGTCGACGTGGGCGAGCGCCTTCAGGGGCGCCGCGAGCGCGGCCTGGCTGGCGACGAGACCGCTGGCGCACAGGCCCGCAGCCAATAGCATGTTGATTCGCATGGGAGTCCCCTCTCGGTGAGACGAAGATGGATTTCTGAGGAAAAAAGTCTCGGCGGGGGGCCATTCGCTGTCAACGACGCGAACCCGGAATGAGCGGGGGGAGGTATCCCGATGCGGGTTAGCGCTGATCGACACGACCCCGGCGTGGGATTGCCCGAAATGGGGGAGGCGCGGGGAGGCGGTGTCACGCAAACGTCATGGGGGCTCGGGATACTCGCCCGACCCTTCGCGCGCGCCCCGCGCGCCCCGCGCGTCGCGCTCGGACGCCCGCCGAATGCCTTCGGCTCCCCATCACAACGGAACCTCCATGCCGACCTTCTCGTCGACAGCCGCGCGCGCTCGCGCCCCCTTCGTCCTCGTCCCGCTGCTGGCCGCCCTCGGCGCCCCGGCGTTGGCCGCCGACATCGTCATCGGCGCGAGCTCGACCGCGGCCCAGTCGCTTGCGGCGTCGCAGAAGCTGACCGTCAACCCGGGCGCGTCGCTGACCGTCAGCGGGGGCACCGTGGCCGTCACGCTCAAGGGCAACAACGCCACCGTCGACAACCAGGGCACGATCAGCCAGGCGGGCAGCGGCCGCGCGATCCGCGACAACACCGGCGTGACCGGCATCACCATCAACAACGGCAGCGCCGCCAACAGCGCCGCGCAGATGCTGACGGCCGATGCCGACGTGATCCAGATGAACGTCTCGCCGGCCAGCGTCACGCTGAACAACTACGGCGCGATGGTCTCGTCCAACGCGTCCAAGGGCGGCGCGCAGGCGGTGGACTTCAGCGCGATCGCCAGCGGCGCCAACGTCGTCAACAACTACGCCACCGGCCTGCTCAAGGCGCTCGAGGCCGACGCGGTGCGCCCGGGCGCCAACGGCGTGGTCAACAACTGGGGCAACATCCTGTCGATCACCACGACGGGCAGCAGCAGCGACGGCATCGACGGCCAGGCCAACAGCGGGATCGTCGTGAACAACGCCGGCAAGGTCGAGGGCGGCCGCCACGGCATCACGGGCGGCGCGGTCGACGCGAACACCGCCTACACGATGGTCGTCGCCAACGCCGCCGGCGCCACGATCCAGGGCGACAACGGCTCGGGCATCAACCTGGACGGCTTCAACGGCAGGCAGGTGGTCACGGTCACCAACGCCGGCTTCATCGTCGGGCACGGCGTGACGGGCGACGGCGACGGCGTGGACGTCGACGGCCTGCTGCACCTGGTCAACACGGGCGTGATCCGCTCGCTGAACGCGGTGCCCGAGGCCGGCGAGAGCGTGGCCTTCAGCGAAGGCATCAGCGTGGGCGGCGGCACGATCGTCAACGCCGGCACGATCGAGGGCCTGGTCGCGCCGGGCAACGGCGCGGGCAAGGGCATCGGCATCACGCTGACCGGCAACGACATCACCACCGGCCCGAACGCCGGCAACCGCGACGGCCTGTACGGCGACACGGTGGTCACGAACCAGGCCGGCGGCCTGATCCGCGGCAGCAACAGCTCGGCCATCGTCGCCAAGGGGCTGCCCAGCGGCTTTGCGCTGACCGTCGACAACCAGGCCGGCGCCACGCTGCTGGGCGGCGGCACGACGGACGCGGCGGTGCAGCTCGGCGCCGATGCGGCGACCCTGCACAACGCGGGCCGCATCGACGGCAGCTCGAGCCACGTGGCGATCGCCGGCGGCAGCGGCAACCTGACCGTCGCCATCACCGGCGGCCAGGCCGTGGTGCTGGGCGACATCGTCGGCGGCGTGGGCGCCGTCAACAAGATGACGATCGCGCCGGGCGCGGGCGACACCTTCGCGTACGCGTCGGGCATCTCGAACTTCGGCAGCGTGGAGATCGTCAGCGGCACGGTGACGCTGTCCGGCCGCAACACGTACACGGGCACGACGACCGTCGACGCCGGCGCCACGCTCGCGCTGCAGGGCGCGAACCGGCTCGCGGCCGGCGGCGCGCTGGATCTCGAAGGCGGCACGCTGCGCCTGGTGGACGTCACCGGCGCCAATGGCCAGACCTTCGCCGTGCTGTCGCTCGGCCAGGATTCGGCGATCGACCTGGGCGGCTCGTCGCTGACCATCGATGCGCTGGGCAACGTCGTGGCGGGCAAGACGCTGGCGGTGTCCGACTGGCTCGCCTCGACCTCGCCCGGCTACGCGCTGCGCTTTGCCGGCGACCTGACGCACGACGCGGCGTTCCTGTCCCTGATGTCCGGCACGACGATCGACGGCCTGGGCGCGCGCGTCGCCTTCGACGGCACCTACACCGACGTCACGGCCGTGCCGGATCCCGCGAACCTCGCGCTGCTGCTGACCGGCCTGGGCCTGGTGGGCGTGGCGG
>Ga0207427_100869_pt1 | contig 13370 bp, 10 predicted proteins | sample AraplaCL_Cvi_mMS_FD_184268 | JGI IMG/M metagenome (GOLD analysis project Ga0207427, IMG submission 184268) | Arabidopsis root microbial communities from the University of North Carolina, USA - plate scrape CL_Cvi_mMS (SPAdes) (version 2) | ecosystem: Host-associated > Plants > Roots > Endosphere ... | reverse complement strand
CGAACCCCCTCCGACCCTGGCTCGCCGGACGGCTCGCGCCGGGCGGCGTTGCGGCGCCTGCTGGGCGCGGGCGCGGCGCTGGCGTCGCCGATCGCGCTCGCGATCCAGTCGCCGGGCGTGGCCACGCACGGCGCCGGCCCGGGCCGCACGGCCGAGCAGGTCGGCGAATCCCTGCTGCGCGCGAGCGGCCTGCCGCTGGCCAGCTTCGGCGCCTACGTGCGCCCGGTCGACGGCCAGGCCCCGCTGGTGGCGGTCAACCCCGAGGCGAGCTACGCGATGGCCTCGACGACCAAGGTGGTCACGTCGCTGGCCGCGCTCGATCTGCTGGGCGTCAACTTCCGCTGGCGCACCTTCGCCTTCCTGCAGGGCACGCTGATGGACGGGACGCTGCTGGGCGACCTGCGCATCGTCGGCGGCGGCGACGCGCGCCTGACCTCCGCCGAACTGCGCGAGTGGTTCGCCCAGCTGCGTGCCAAGGGCCTGAAGCGGATCGCCGGCAACATCGTGCTCGACCGCTACGCCTTCGACCTGTCCGAGGGCGACTTCGCCAACACGCCGCCGCCCAGCACGGGCCGCGCGTACCACGTGCGCCCGGACGCATTCGCGATCGACGAGGGCCTGCTGCACGTGGGCATCGATCCCGGCACGCCGGGGCGCCACGGGCAGGCGGCCGTGGCGCTGGAACCCCCGCTGGCGGGCGTGCGCGTCGTCAACAAGGTGGCGATGCGCGGCGGCTGCGCGGCGAACGCGCGCCTCGTCGAGGACGCCGCGGGCTCGCACGTGGACGTCGTCGGCTCCTGGAGCAACGCCTGCGGCCATCGCGAGCTGGAGCTGGTGCCCGAGGCGCCGGCGCTGTTCACGACGCGCGCGCTGGCCGGCCTGTGGGCCGAGGCCGGCGGCTCGCTGAGCGGCACCGTCATCGAGCGGCCGCGCGAGGTCGGTGCCTCGCTGCTGCCCATCGGCCCCGACGGCAAGCCGCTGCTGCCGTGGGCGGTGCACCTGTCGCAGCCGCTGCCGGTGGTGCTGCACGACATGAACAAGTCCAGCAACAACGTCACCGCGCGCCATCTGATGCTCGCGCTGTCGCGCGGCTTCCCGCTGCGCGCGGCCACGCTGCCCGAGGCGCAGGCGCGCATGCACGAGTGGCTGCTGCGCCAGGGCCTGGCCGCGGGCGACGTGCAGGTCGAGAACGGCTCGGGCCTGTCGCGCGGCGAACGCGCCAAGCCGCGCGCGCTGGCGCAGCTGCTGGCCAACGCCTGGCACGCGCCGCGGCTGCGCGAGTTCCTGCTGTCGCTGCCGGTGGCCGGCATGGACGGCACGCTGCAGCACCGGATGCAGGGCACCGCGGCCGAGGGCCACGCGTTCCTCAAGACGGGCACGCTGCTCGACACCCGCGCGCTCGCCGGCTACGTGCAGGCCGCCAGCGGCCGCATGTACGCCGTGGCGATGATGGTCAACCACCCCGACGCCGCCCGCGCCACGCCGGCGCTCGATCGCATCATCGAGTGGATCGCCAAGTCCTGCTGAGGCCGCGGCCGGTGTCAGGTCTTGACAGGTGCGGTGTCAAGTCTTGAATCGTGCATTGCGAGTGCACGATTCAAGACCTGACACCGGTCGACGCCGGCGTCAGTTGCGCCTGGTCGCCGCCAGGATCTGGTCGTACGTCCCGCCGTCGTCGAAGTGCGTCTTCTGCGCCGACTTCCAGCCGCCGAACAGCTCGTCGACGGTGAAGGTGTCGACCTTCGGGAACTCCTTGGCGTGCGCCGCCAGCACCTTCGCGTTGCGCGGACGCAGGTGGTGCTTGGCGGCGATCTCCTGGCCTTCGTCGGAATAGAGCCACTGCAGGTAGGCCTCGGCCTCCTTGCGCGTGTGCTTGCGGTCGACGACCTTGTCGACCACCGACACCGGGTTCTCCGCGAGGATCGTGCGCTTGGGGTAGACGACGTCGAAGTTGTCGCCGAACTCCGACTTGATCAGCTCGACCTCGCTCTCGAAGGTCACGAGCGCGTCGCCGATGCCGCGCTGCGCGAAGGTGGTGGTGGCCGCGCGGCCGCCGCCGTCGAACACCGGCACGTTGGCGAACATCTTGGCCACCTGGTCGCGCGCCTGCGCCGGCGTGCCGCCCGCCTTGACCACGCTGCCCCACGCCGCGAGGTAGGTGTAGCGGCCGTTGCCCGAGGTCTTCGGGTTCGGGATCACGACGCTCACGCCCGCCTTGGCCAGGTCGGGCCAGTCGTGCAGGTCCTTGGGGTTGCCCTTCTTGACCAGGATGACCGGCACCGACGTCGTCGGCGCCGCATTGCTCGGCAGGCGCGTGGCCCAGTTGGCGGGCAGCAGCTGGCCGCGATCGGCGAGCACGTCGATGTCGGTGGCCTGGTTCATCGTGACGACGTCGGCCTCGAGGCCGTCGAGCACGCTGCGCGCCTGCTTGCTGGAGCCGCCGTGCGACTGGTTGACGACCAGCGCCTCGCCGCCCGCCTGCTTCCAGTGCGCGATGAACGCGGCGTCGTAGTCCTTGTAGAACTCGCGCGCCACGTCGTAGCTCACGTTGAGCAGCGTGACGGGCGCGGCCTGCGCGGCGACGGCGGCGGACGCGAACGCGGCCAGGATCAGGGAACGGACGACGGAACGGGACGCGCGCATGCGAGGCACTTTCGAAGGCTGGGGGACAGCGTCGATCGTACGGTCGCCCGCATCACCTCATCGGTGGCGGGCGCGCATATCGATGCTCGGAAATCGCATGACGCGCCATGCGCGCCCACGCGTCACGCGCGGGCGGGCGAGGCCTTGTGGACGTCCGGCAACAGGATCGCGATCACGCCGAGCAGGGGCAGGAACGCGCAGACCTGGTACACGTAGTCGATGCTCGTGCGATCCGCCAGCAGGCCCAGCGCCGCCGCGCCGAGGCCGCCCATGCCGAACGCGAAGCCGAAGAACAGGCCCGACACCGCGCCCACCTTGCCGGGGATCAGCTCCTGCGCGTAGACCAGGATCGCCGAGAACGCCGACGACAGGATCAGGCCGATCAGGATCGTGAACGTCGTCGTCCACGCGAGGCCCACGTGCGGCAGCGCCAGCGCGAACGGCGCCACGCCCAGGATCGAGCCCCAGATCACCGGCTTGCGGCCGACGCGGTCGCCCACCGGGCCGCCGATCAGCGTGCCCGCGGCCGAGGCGGCCAGGAAGATGAACAGGTGCATCTGCGCCGCCTGCACCGACAGCCCGAACTTCTCGATGAGGTAGAACGTGTAGAAGCTCGAGATGCTGGCGATGTAGAAGTACTTCGAGAAGATCAGCACCAGCAGCACCGCCACCACGAAGGCCACGCGGCCGCGCCCGAAGGTGGCGGTGTGCGCGCGCAGGGCGCCCCTGGCCGCGGCCTTGCGGTTGGCGCCGTACCAGCGGCTGACCTGCAGCAGCAGCACGATGCCCAGCAGCGCGGCGAGCGCGAACCAGGCCACGCTGCCCTTGCCGTGCGGCACGATCACCGCGGCGGCCACGAGCGGCCCGAGCGCGCTGCCCGTGTTGCCGCCGACCTGGAACAGCGACTGCGCGAGCCCGTGCTGGCCGCCCGAGGCCATGCGCGCGACGCGCGAGGACTCCGGATGGAAGATCGACGAGCCCGTGCCCACCAGCGCGGCGGCCAGCAGCACGATGGCGAAGCTGGGCGACCACGCCAGCAGCAGCAGGCCCGACAGCGTGAACGTCATGCCCACCGGCAGCGAGTACGGCACGGGCTTCCGGTCGGTGTACAGGCCCACCAGCGGCTGGAACAGCGAGGCCGTCAGCTGGTAGGTCAGGGTGATCAGGCCGATCTGCGTGAAGCTCAGGGCGAACTCGCCCTTGAGCACCGGGTAGATCGCCACGATCAGCGACTGCATCATGTCGTTGATCAGGTGGGCCGTGCTGATCGCGCCCAGCACGCGGAACGAGGTCCGGTTGGCCTGGGGCGGTCGGGTCAGGGTGGCGGCGGGCGTGGACATGTCGTGAGGCAAGTCAGTGGCGGTGCGGAAAACCGATGTTAGGAATAACATCCCTGACTGTCTCGCGCCGTTCGGGCTTCGATCCGCGCGAAAAGGACATTTCCTGCTTCCCGCCCATGACGCCTCCCGCCGACTCCGTCTACCGCCCGGTGGCCCCCGACGAACGCGACGTCGATGCCTTGCCGGTCGTCACCAAGGCCACCGACTACGCCGCCGGCCACGTCATCGAGCTGCACCACCACGCGCGCGGCCAGCTCGTCTATGCCGACCACGGCGTGATGATGGTGGCCGGCGACGGGGGCCAGTGGATCGTGCCGCCGACGCGCGCGATCTGGATGCCGCCGGGCGTGGCGCACCGCATCCGCTGCATCGGCGTCGTGCACATGCGCAGCATCTACGTGCGCCCCGACGCCGCCGTGCACCTGCCGGCCAAGGCGCAGGCGGTGGGTGTCTCGGGCCTGCTGGCCGAGCTGATCCGCGCCGCCATCCGGGTGCCGCTGCCCTATGCGGCCGACTCGCGCGACGGCCGGCTGATGCGCCTGCTGCTCGACGAGCTGCATGCGCTGCCGGTGCTGCCACTGTACCTGCCGCAGCCGGCCGACGAGCGCCTGCAACGCGTCTGCGCGCACATCTGCGCGCACCCCGACGACACCTCGACGCTGGCCGACTGGGCGGGCGCGCTGGGCATCGACGTCAAGACCATCCAGCGCCTGTTCGCGCGCGAGACGGGCATGACGTTCGGCCAGTGGCGCCAGCAGGCGCGCCTGCTGCAGGGGCTGGAGCGGCTGGCCGTCGGCGAGAAGGTGGTCGACGTGGCGCTGGCCCTCGGCTACGACAGCCCGAGCGCGTTCGCCGCCATGTTCAAGCGCCAGTTCGGCGAGCCGCCCAGCGCCTTCTATCGCTGACCCGCTGGCGGAACGTCCGCCGAGGCGCGCTGAACAACCGTTCGAAAGCGCTGTCAAGGCGTCGCGGTGTCGGGACTTCTCGATAGCTGCATTTCGAAGGCTCCCGACGATCATTTTTTTGGTGGCAGGCCGATAACACCGGAGAACCTGACCAGGGAGAACCCCATGAGATTTGCCGACCTGCGCGTGAAGACCAAGCTGATGGTGGCCTTCGCCGCCATCGCCACCATCGTGATGCTCGTGTCGACGCTCTCGCTGCGCTCGCTCGGCATATCCAACGAACGCTTCGCCAGCTACCTGGCCAGCGTCGGCCTGCGCGAGACCCTCGCCACCGACCTGCGGGCCGCCGCAAGCCGGCGCGCCATCGCGGCGCGCAACCTGGTGCTGGTGACCGACCCCAAGGACATCGAGCTGGAGAAGGCCGCGGTGCTCAAGGACGACGCGGACACCACCGCCGCGCTCGAGAAGCTCAAGGCCGCCGTCGCCCAGGGTGCCGGCGTCACCGAGCGGGATCGCGCGCTGCTCGCCGAGATCGTGCGCGTCGAATCGCTGTACGGCCCCGTCGCGCGCGACATCGTCGGCCGCGCGCTCGCCGGCCAGAAGGACGACGCCATCCATCGCATCGACACCGACTGCCGCCCGCTGCTGGCCGCGCTGCTCAAGGCCACCACCGACTACATCGCCTACGACCAGGAGCAGGCGCGCGAGCGCGTGCAGGCCGCCGAGGCGGGCTATGCCAACGACCGCGCGATCATGCTGGCAGTCTGCGGCGGCGCTGTCGCGCTGGCACTGGCCCTGGGCTGGATGCTCGCCAACGCCGTGACGCGCCCGCTCGAGCGCTGCGTGACGCTCGCCGAGGCGGTGGCCGCCGGCGACCTGAGCTCGCGCATCGTCGCCGATCGCGCCGACGAGACGGGCCAGCTGATGGCCGCGCTGGCGCGCATGAACGGGAACCTGGCCGACATGGTGGGCCAGGTGCGCCAGTCGGCCGAGGGCATCGCGACGGCCTCGTCGGAGATCTCCTCGGGCAACCACGACCTGTCCGCGCGCACCGAGCAGCAGGCCAGCGCGCTGCAGCAGACGGCCGCGTCGATGCAGCAGATGACCGGCACCGTGCAGCAGAGCGCCGACAGCGCCCGCGCCGCGAGCCAGCTCGCCGCGGCGGCGGCCGAGGTCGCCGGCAAGGGCGGCGTGGTCGTCGCGCGCGTGGTCGCCACGATGAGCGACATCAGCGAATCGAGCAAGAAGATCTCCGACATCATCGGCACCATCGACGGCATCGCGTTCCAGACCAACATCCTCGCGCTCAATGCCGCGGTGGAAGCGGCGCGCGCCGGCGAGCAGGGCCGCGGCTTCGCGGTCGTCGCCGGGGAGGTGCGCAGCCTGGCGCAGCGTTCGGCGCAGGCCGCGCGCGAGATCAAGGCCCTGATCGGCGACAGCGTCGACAAGGTCGAGGCCGGCTCGCACCTGGTGGGCGAGGCGGGCAGCACGATGGACGACGTCGTCGCCCAGGTGCGCCGCATGACCGACCTGATGGGCGAGATCAACGCGTCGTCCTCGGAGCAGACCACCGGCATCGTGCAGGTCAACGCCGCGGTCGCCTCGATCGACCAGGGAACGCAGCAGAACGCCGCGCTGGTGGAGCAGAGCGCCGCCGCCGCCGAGAGCCTGAAGCAGCAGGCCGCCGCCCTGCTGCAACTGGTCGCCGCGTTCAAGACCGACGAGTCCCGCACGGCCGCTTTCGCCTGAGCGCGCCCGCACTCCCGCGCGTGACGCCTGCGCCCGCGCGCGCTGCGCGTCCGTCGCGCGCCGTTCGCGGTGCCCGCATTGCTCATTGACAGCCCGCCCTCGCGCCACTACGACGCGCGTGGGGGGGCGCTTGCGCGCCTGCTTTCCAACACGAAGATCCGGCGAAGGCACGCGCGATCAAGTCTGCGCTCCTCGCGCTGACGGCGCTGTCGCTCGCCTCGCGGCGGCGACTCCGGTCCCGACGAGTACCAGGTGGCCGTGGAGCAGGCCCAGGCCAAGCAGGCCGAGGCCACCTCGTTGTCGCCGGCGTCGCCGTGCAACGCCGTGCAGCAGTGCGCGAGCCTGCCGCTCGTGTCGCCGCAAGGCAGTTGCGGCGCGCCGCACTACCGGCCGTATTCGCTGGTGTCGCCGACGGCCGACGCCGCCAGCGCGGCCGCCGCCCAGGAGCGCACGCTCGCCGGCCACGCCCTCTCGCTGGCCCCCGGGACGGTCGTGGCCTGCACCTCGGTCGTGGTCGCGCCGGCGACGCTCGGCTGCGTGGCCAACACCTGCCAGGCCATCGCGCCGGCGAACTAGCGGGACGCTACTGCTTCGACGCGACCGGCGTCGACACGTGGCGCCGCACGTCCACGAGGAAGGCCTGGTCGTCCTCGTTGACGATGCGCAACCGGCCGTCGGCGTCGAAGGCCATCGACTTGAACAGGACCCAGCGGCCGTCGGGCGCGCGGTGCGCGTCCTCGGGGTAGACGGCGAGCGTCCACAGCCGCTTGCCGCTGAAGTCGTCCGACACCACCAGCATGCCGCTGGCCTGCGGCAGGCCCGGGTCGCGGCCGTCCTCGCCCTGGGCGTAGCGCACGCCGTCGCGGACGATGGGGTCGACCACCGGCGGCGGGCCGCGGTCGGCGTGCGGCGCGGGCGCCGAGGCCACGTCGGCCTCCGACGCGGCGGCCTCGTGGTGGCCGCCCTCCAGGAAGGCGCTGTTGTCCGATGCCGCGGCCTCGGGGGCCGGCGTGGCGTCGGAGTCGTGGCGGTCGCAGGCGGCCAGCGCCAGCAGGGCGGCCAGGCAGAGGAGCGTCGGGAGTTTCATGCGCACGGCGGTCGGGCGGGGGACGGCGTGTCCCGGACGCGCATGCTAGCCGCGCGGCCCCGCGCGCGCCTCGAGGCGCGCGGCGATCAGGATCGTGGAGCGGGTGATGGGAATCGAACCCACGTATGAAGCTTGGGAAGCTGCCGTTCTACCATTGAACTACACCCGCGTGCGCCGCGATTCTAGCCCGCCTCGGAGGCGTGCCCGGACGGGGGCGCGCCGCGCCGGTCGCGGGCGCCGCGCGCGACGCCCGCGCGTGCGGCCGGATCGCTATCCGATCGCGCGGGCTGACAGCGTTCCGACGAGCTTTTTCAGTGTTTCCATGTCTGTGCGCCGCAGCAATTCCGGGGCATCATGGAAGCCACTCCAACGTTGGTGCCCATGGGAAACCCGTACCAGGTCATCTGCCTCAGTGCCGTCGCGCCGGATCTGTTCACGTCGTCCTACGGGCCGTTCGTCGTCAATCCGTGCACCGGCCTGGGCGAGGTCGCCGAGGCGCTGCACAACAGTGCCTGCGATGCCCTGCTCATCGAGGTGAAGACGCCGGCCGACTACGACAAGCTGCTCGTCTGGCCGGGCCTGTCGCATGCGGTGATGGACGCGGCCGTGGTCGTCGTCGCGCCCGAGCCCACGCCCGCGCAGTGCATCAAGCTGCTGCAGATGGGCGTGCAGGACGTGCTCGCCAAGCGCCACGCCAGCGACGATTCGCTGGGCCGCGTGCTGCGCGTGGCCATCGAGCGCAAGCGCATGGACGCGAGCGCCAAGCGCGCGTTCTCCACCGACCTGACCACCGGCCTGCCCACGCACGCGCAATTGCTGGAGCACATGACCCACCTGCTGGCGCTGCGCGAGCGCGAACCGGCCGCGATGGCGCTCATCGTGCTGCGGCTGGAGGGCTTCCGCGCGGCCGAGCTGTCGCTCGGAGCCGAGGCGGCCAACGTGCTGCGCCGCAAGGCTGCGGTGCGCCTGCGCGCGGCCCTGCGCGCGAGCGACGTCGTCGCGTCGCTCGGCTCGGACATGTACGGCGTACTGCTCGCCTGGATCGACGCCGAGGCTGATGCCGAGGGCGTCGCGCGCAAGCTGCTTGCCTCGCTGAAGCAGCCGTTCAACGTCGCCGGGCAGGACCTGCCGGTGATGGGCACCGTCGGCATCGGCCAGTACCCGGCGCACGGCCGGGATGCCACCTCGTTGATGCGGCGTGCGGTGGGGCAGGCGTCCAACGGGAACGTGTCCGAGCAGGGACATGTCGTGGCGGGGGCGGCCAACGACGATTGAGGCGCTTGCCTCATGGTGGTTGATGCGCCCGCCTCATGACCAATGGAGGCGTCCCGTTCCGCGACGCGGGTTACGCCTTCGGCCAACCCGCCCTGCCACCCGCCCTAGCCACCCGTCCGACCCGCGCTGCGGCCGCGCGCACGGATCACCAACGCCGCCACGATCGCGGCGAGGAGCACGGCGCCGGCGCTGATCCAGGGCCACGGCAGGCCGTCGTCCTGTGGCGCGGCGGCCGGGGCGGAGGCGGCGTCGCCCACGAACGGGCTGAAGCCGCCGCTGCCAGGATCGGCGGCCGAGGGCACGGATGCGGCCGCCGCCGCGCGGTTGGTCAGCAGCGCGGCCGGCACGACGGTGGTGGGGCCGCCGCCGTTGGCCAGTGACCAGTGGTCGGTGGTCCATTCGGCGCGCAGGTCCTCGCCGTCGTTGGTCTCGTCCAGCGGCTGGCGCTGGAGCACCGCAGGCGCGGCATCGGTGAGCTGCCACAGCTCGGCGCCGGGCCTGGCGCCGCGCACGGCCACGGCCACGGCGACCAGGCCGTCGCTGCTTGCGGCCAGGCTCGTGGCGGTGGACGACGCCTCGGCGTCGCCCGGGCGTTGCCACAGGCCCGCACTGCCGAACGCGCGATCGAGCGTGCCGTTGGCGGCCACGTGGAAGACGACGGCGCGCGGCGCGGCGACGCCGGCGGTCTCGCCCGCGACCAGCACCGAGCCGTCGGCCAGCGGCAGCAGGTCGTTGGGCTTGACGGCCGCGCCGTTGGGGGCGACCTGCAGCTTGCCCTGCACGCCCCACTTCAGGTCGGCGTTGCCGTCGGCCAGGAAGCGGGCGACGACGGGCGTGGGCTGGTTGCCGGCCACCAGCGCGCCGACCATCCAGATGCGGTGCTGGGCGTCGACGCGCACGCTGGCCGGCGCGTCGTTGGCGCCGCCGAGCGTGAAGGCGGTCTGGCCATTGCGGCCGAAGCGGTCGTCGACCTGCGCGCCCTGCACCAGGTGGCGCAGGATGAAGTCGCTCGCGTCGGGCTGCGGGTCGTCGTTGACCGTCCAGCCGTTGTTGTCGCCGTCGCGCACGACCAGCGAGCCCGCGTGCGCGCTCGCGCCCGCGAGGGCCAGGAAGGCGAGGGCCGCGGCCCCGCAGAACGTGCGCGGCGCGACCCGGGCCTTCATTTGCCGATGTCGCCCAGGCAGAGGTACTTGACCTCGACGTAGTCCTCGATGCCCTGGTGCGAGCCTTCGCGGCCCAGGCCCGACTGCTTGACGCCGCCGAACGGCACCTCGGCCACCGAGATGAGCCCGGTGTTGATGCCCACCATGCCGTACTCCAACGCCTCGCCGACGCGGAAGATGCGGCCGACGTCGCGCGTGTAGAAATAGCTGGCCAGGCCGAACTCGGTGTCGTTGGCCAGCGCGATGGCCTCGGCCTCGGTCTTGAACTTCATCACCGGCGCGAGCGGGCCGAAGGTCTCTTCCTTGGTGCACAGCATCTCGGAGCTGACGTCGGCCAGCACCGTGGGCGTGAAGAAGCGGTCGTCGATGCGCGCGCCGCCGACGACCACGCGCGCGCCCTTGGCCAGCGCGTCGGAGATGTGCGCCTCGACCTTGGCGATGGCGTTGCCGTCGATCATCGGTCCCTGGTGGATGCCCGCCTCGAAGCCGTTGCCGACCTTGATGCCGCGCGCCTTCTCGGCCAGGCGCGCGATGAAGGTGTCGTACACGCCTTCCTGCACGTACATGCGGTTCGCGCACACGCAGGTCTGGCCGGCGTTGCGGTACTTGGAGACCATCGCGCCCTCGACGGCCGAATCGATGTCGGCGTCGTCGAACACGATGAAGGGCGCGTTGCCGCCCAGCTCCAGCGACAGCTTCTTGACGGTGGGCGCGCACTGGCGCATCAGGATGCGGCCGACCTCGGTGGAGCCGGTGAACGACAGGTGGCGCACGGTGTCGCTCTCGCACAGCGCCTTGCCCACCAGCACGGAGTTGCCGCCGTCGGCCGTGACGACGTTGAGCACGCCCGCGGGCATGCCGGCGCGCTGCGCGAGCTCGGCCAGCGCGAGCGCGGACAGCGGCGTCTGCTCCGCCGGCTTGATGACCACCGGGCAGCCGGCCGCCAGCGCGGGCGCCACCTTGCGCGTGATCATCGCGATGGGGAAGTTCCACGGCGTGATGGCCGCGCACACGCCCACCGCCTGCTTCAGGATGAGGTAGCGCTTGCCGTTGTCCGTCGTCGGGATCGTCTCGCCGTAGACGCGCTTGGCCTCTTCCGCGAACCACTCGATGAAGCTGGCGCCGTAGACGACCTCGCCGCGCGCCTCGGCGAGCGGCTTGCCCTGTTCGGCGGTGAGGATGCGCGCCAGGTCGTCGGCGTTGGCCACGATCAGCGAGAACCACTTCATCATGACCGCGTGGCGTTCCTTGGCGGTCTTGGCGCGCCAGGCCGGCCAGGCCTTGTCGGCGGCGGCGATGGCGGCCAGCGTGTCGGTGCTGCCCAGGTTGGGCACGTCGGCCAGCTTCAGGCCGGTGGCCGGATCGGTGACGTCGAAGCGCGCGGGGCCCGAGACCCATTCGCCGCCGATCAGCGCGTCCGTCTTGAGCAGGCCCGCGTCGTTGAGCGTGGCGATGGGGGAAGTCTTCATGTCCATGGGAATCTCCTGCGGCCGGGCGTGGCGCTTGCGCGCGACGCCCCTCGTGGCCCGATATGGTGGCAACTCTACCCGCTGCAAGCCGGTCGCCCGTGGCGCCGCGGCCGGGGTTTGCCTGGGGTCTTGCGGCGAATGAAAAAGCCGCCTCGACGGCACCGGATCAGTGCATCGAAGGCGGCTCCTGGTGATGTTGGCGCTCGCTCGTCACGGGCGCCCGGCTCTTACGCCGTGGCCTTGAGGCTGTCGGCCATGATGGCCAGGCCTTCGTCGATCAGCGCGTCGCTGGCCGTCAGCGGCACCAGCACGCGCACGACGTTGGCGTAGGTGCCGCACGACAGCAGGATCAGGCCGCGCTTGGCCGCTTCGGCGCACAGGCGCCTGGTGAGATCGGCATCGGGCTTGGCGAGGTCGCCGTCCTTGAACAGCTCGATGGCCACCATCGCGCCCAGGCCGCGCACGTCCTGAATCGCCTGGTGCTCGGCGGCCATCTTCTTCAGGCCGGCCGTCAGGCGCGCGCCGATCGCCTTGGAGCGATCGAGCAGCTTCTCTTGCTCGAACACGTCCAGCACGGCCAGCGCCGCGGCACAGGCCAGCGGCGAGCCGGCGTAGGTTCCGCCCAGGCCGCCGGGGCCGGGGGCGTCCATCAGCGAGGCCTTGCCGATGACGGCCGAGATGGGGAAGCCGCCGGCCATGGACTTGGCCATCGTGATCATGTCGGGCGCGACGCCCCACTGCTCGCAGGCCAGCCAGGTGCCGGTGCGGCCGGCGCCGGTCTGCACCTCGTCGGCGATGAAGACGATGCCGTGCTTGTCGCACAGCGCGCGCAGCGCCTGCGCGAACGCCGGCGAGATCGCGTAGAAGCCGCCTTCGCCCTGCACCGGTTCGATGATGATCGCGGCCACGCGCTCGGGCTCGACGTCGTACTTGAAGATCGCCTCGATCGAGGCCATCGCGTCGGCCTCGGACACGCCGTGCAGCGCGTTCGGGTACTTGGCGTGGTAGACCTCGGCCGGGAACGGGCCGAAGCCGGCCTTGTACGGCGCGACCTTGCCGGTCAGCGCCATGCCCAGCAGCGTGCGGCCGTGGAAGCCGCCGCCGAAGGCGATCACGGCCGAGCGCCTGGTGGCCGAGCGCGCGATCTTGACCGCGTTCTCGACCGCCTCGGCGCCGGTGGTCAGGAAGAAGGCCTTCTTGGCGAAGTCGCCGGGCGCCTTGGCGATCAGGCGTTCGGCCAGGTCGATGTAGGGCTCGTAGGCCAGCACCTGGAAGCAGGTGTGGTGCACCTTGTCGAGCTGCGCCTTCACGGCCTCGACGATCTTCGGGTGGCGATGGCCCGTGTTGAGCACCGCGATGCCGCCGGCGAAGTCGATGTAGCGCTTGCCCTCGACGTCCCAGACCTCGGCGTTCTCGGCGCGGTCGGCCACGATGTCGTAGCTCTGGCCCAGGCCCGAGGGCAGGGCGGCGCGACGGCGGGCCATCAGGGCGGCGTTGTTCAGGTGGGCTTCACGTTGCATGAGGGAACTCCGGCGCTCGCGTGAGCGCATTGCTTGGACGGGGACGATCGGGCGCGATCCGCCAGACCGGATGCGATGACTTTAGTTCCGGTGACCCGGTACAGCCATGTACAGTTGCGGTGAAACAGCCGCTCGCTGTACAGGCCTTGCAACCTGTACAGCCGGTGTCAGGTCTTGCCTTTTGCGGTGTCAGGTCTTGCCTTTTGCCTGTTGTGCCTG
>Ga0207427_100868_pt1 | contig 13382 bp, 13 predicted proteins | sample AraplaCL_Cvi_mMS_FD_184268 | JGI IMG/M metagenome (GOLD analysis project Ga0207427, IMG submission 184268) | Arabidopsis root microbial communities from the University of North Carolina, USA - plate scrape CL_Cvi_mMS (SPAdes) (version 2) | ecosystem: Host-associated > Plants > Roots > Endosphere ... | reverse complement strand
TGCTTTTTGGCTTGACCCATGGTATGATCGAAGACTTTTCTCCCCGCCCGGAGCACTAATACCAAATGGCAACCTCTTCCAAAGCCAAGAAGCGCACCGTCCGTCTCGCGTCGGGCCGCAAGCGCGCCCGCCAAGACGTCAAGCTGAACGCGCACAACTCGTCGCTGCGCTCGAAGTTCCGCACCGTCATCAAGAACGTCCAGAAGGCTGTCGCCGCCGGTGATTCGGCCAAGGCCGCCGATCTGTTCAAGTCCGCCCAGTCCACGATCGACTCGATCGCCGACAAGGGTCTGTTCCACAAGAACAAGGCCGCTCGCCACAAGAGCCGCCTGGCTGCCAAGGTCAAGGCCCTGGCTGCCCCTGCCGCCGCCTAAGAGCGGCTTCCCGGGCGGGAACGTGGAAAGGGCGCTTCGGCGCCCTTTTTCATTTCAGCCAAGGTCCCCTTGCGAAAGAACGAAGGCCGCGTCATGACGCGGCCTTTGTCGTTTCGGGGGCGGTCACGACCCCGTTTTCGGCGCCGCCTGGAAGCGCCCGTCCTCGAGCAGCGTGCCCTCGACCACCGGCAGCTTGTTGTCGCGGGCGAAGTTCATCACGAAGTCCCAGGCCATCGGCTCGAGGGCCTTCAGGCGCTCGTCGACGATCACGTTCTTGACGTTGTCGATCAGCCGTGGCACGCAGTACGGCGAATAGCCGATGAACGAGCCGATGCCGCCCTTGGCGCCCCCCGGGCGGAAACACGACATCGCGCCCGCCAGACGCTCCGCCCAGTCGCTCGGGCGGAAGGCGCGCCCGTCCAGGGTCTGGCCCTGGATGAAGAATTGACGGGGTTGAGCCGGGTTCATCGAGATCGGTGAGGCGGGGAACCTCGTATTGTGCCTTGCGCTGCTGCATCGCACCAATCTTGTGGGTTACGAAGCGGGTTCATGCCCGTGCAATCTGCCGGCCTTTAGAATGTTTCTCCCCTTGGCCAGCCCCCGCGGGAGCGCGTTCCGCAGCCCGACGGCTGGCCATTTTTCCCTCCGCAGACACCGACAGGAGCCATCCGCGATGACCCAACCCGCCGCCATGCCCCATGTGATGAACACCTACGGCCGCCTGCCGTTCGCGTTGTCGCACGGCCGAGGCAGCCGAGTCTGGGACACCGACGGCCGCGAGTACCTGGACGCGCTCGGCGGCATCGCCGTCAACACGCTGGGCCACGCCCATCCGCGGCTGGTGGCGGCCATCGCCGACCAGGCCGGCAAGCTGATCCACACGTCCAACTACTACCAGGTGCCGCTGCAGGAGACGCTGGCCGCGATGCTGTGCGAGCGCTCGGGGCTGTCGGCCGCGTTCTTCTGCTCCACCGGCCTGGAGGCCAACGAGGCGGCGATCAAGATCGCGCGCAAGTTCGGCCACGACAAGGGGATCGAGCGCCCCGAGGTCATCGTGTGCGAGCGCGCCTTCCACGGCCGCTCGCTGGCCACGCTGTCGGCCACCGGCAACCCGAAGATCCAGGCCGGCTTCGGTCCGCTGGTCGAGGGCTTCGTGCGCGTGCCGTTCAACGACGCCGCCGCCGTGCGCGCGGTCGCCCAGTCGAGCAGCAACGTGGTCGCCGTGATGCTGGAGCCCGTGCAGGGCGAAGGCGGCATCAACCCGGCCCGCAACGAGTACCTGCGCGAGCTGCGCGCGATCTGCGACGAGCGCGGCTGGCTGCTGATGCTCGACGAGGTGCAGTGCGGCATCGCGCGCACCGGCAAGTGGTTCGCGTACCAGTGGGCGGGCATCCAGCCCGACGTCATGAGCCTGGCCAAGGGCCTGGGCTCGGGCGTGCCCGTGGGCGCGCTGGTGGTGGGCGAGCGCGCGAAGAACGTGTTCGGCCCGGGCAACCACGGCAGCACCTTCGGCGGCAACCCGCTGGCCATGCGCGCGGCCATCGAGACGCTCGAGGTGATCGACGACGACGGCCTGATGAAGAACGCGGACGTCGTGGGGGCGCACCTGCGCGCGGCCCTCAAGCGCGAGATCGGCGCCCTGCCCGGCGTCGTCGACATCCGCGGCGAGGGCCTGATGATCGGCGTCGAGCTGGCCAGGCCCTGCGGCGTGATCCTCACGCGCGCGGCCGAAGCCGGCCTGCTGCTGAGCGTGACGGCCGACACGGTGATCCGCATCGTGCCGCCGCTGATCTTCACCACGGCCGATGCCGACGAGGTGGTGGCCAGGCTGGCGCCGCTGGTCAAGGCCTTCCTGGCGGAGCAGGCATGAAGCCGGGCGACACCCTCATGAAGCACTACCTGCAGTTCAAGGACTTCCGGGCCGAGGAATACGCCTACCTGTTCGAGCGCACGCGCGAAATCAAGAAGCGCTTCAAGAACTACGAGAAGTACATCCCGCTGGTGGACCGCACGCTGGCGATGATCTTCGAGAAGGCCTCCACGCGCACCCGCGTGAGCTTCGAGGCCGGCATGTACCAGATGGGCGGCTCGGTGGTGAACCTGACCACGGGCGACAGCCAGCTGGGCCGCGCCGAGCCGATCGAGGATTCGGCGCGCGTCATCAGCCGCATGGTCGACATCGTGATGATCCGCACGTTCGAGCAGACCAAGATCGAGCGCTTCGCGGCGCACTCGCGCGTGCCGGTCATCAACGGCCTGACCAACGAGTTCCACCCGTGCCAGATCATGGCCGACCTGTTCACCTTCATCGAGCACCGCGGCGCCATCGCCGGCAAGACGGTGGCGTGGGTGGGCGACGGCAACAACATGGCCAACACCTGGGTGCAGGCCGCCGACATCCTGGGCTTCACGCTGCACGTGAGCACGCCCAGCGGCTACGAGCTGGACTTCGACGTGGCCGGCGTGAAGAACCGCGCCTGCGTCAAGCTGTTCGACAACCCGCTGGACGCCTGCCGCGGCGCCGACCTCGTCACCACCGACGTGTGGACGAGCATGGGCTACGAGGCCGAGAACGAGCGCCGCCTCGTCGCCTTCGAGAAGTGGTGCGTCGACGCCGAGATGATGGCCGTCGCCCGGCCCGACGCGCTGTTCATGCACTGCCTGCCGGCGCACCGCGGCGAAGAAGTGGCCGCCGAAGTCATCGACGGCCCGCAGTCGGTGGTGTGGGATGAAGCGGAGAACCGCATGCACGTGCAGAAGGCGCTGATGGAGTACCTGCTGCTGGGCAGGATTGGTTAGCCCCACGGTCGCTTGCGCTCCCTGCCCCCGAGGGGCCGGCCGCGAGCGGCCCGGCAGAGCCGGTTCCGCCGCTCCCTCGAATCTGGCTTGATCCGGGCGAGCGGCAGCGCCGGGTGCGGCGTCCCGCCACCATCTCAGCGCGCTGCGGCCTGCACCATCGCGCGCAGCGCCGCGTCGCGAATCTCCAGCACCTCGAACAAGCCCAGCGCGCGCAGCGCGGGCAGGTCGCGCGCGATCTCGCGGGACGCCTGGGCGCGCGCGTCCGCGCTCGCCTGCGCGTCCGTCCACGCGCGCGCGTTCGCGAGGAACGCCGCGACGGTGCCCTTGCGGATGGACAGGCCCTGGAACTGGCCGTGGTCGATGTCGTCGGGGAGGATCTGGTCGGCGCGCATGGCGGTCCTTTCGTGCGATGGGTCGTCGGGTGGATTGACTGTAGGCAGCGCGGCATGGCCTGTCTGAGGCAAACTGGCCGACCAATACCGCAAAACCGCCATGACCACCGCCGCCAGCCCATCGCTTGCCGACGCCCTCGCCCGCCTGCGCCGCGGCGACGGGCCGGACCTGGTCGCGCGGGAGGGCGTCGAGCGCACCGGCCGCGTCACGGCGCCGCACCGCCATCCCGAGGGCCAGCTGTTCGGCGCCACGCGCGGCGTGCTCACGGTGGGCACCGACGCCGGCCTGTGGGTGGTGCCGGCCAGCCACGCCGTCTGGGTGCCGCCGCACCAGCGCCATTCGCTGCGCTCGCACGGGCCGTTCGACGGCAGCAGCGTCTACGTCGCCGAGGCTGCCTGCGCCGGGCTGCCCGAGGCGCCCTGCGCGATCCGCTGCAGCGGCCTGCTGCGCGCGGCGATCGCCCGCGCCGCCACGTGGACCGGCCGCGCCGACGACGCCCCGCGCCGCCGCATCGCCGGCGTCATCCTCGACGAACTGCGGGCCGCCAGGCCGGAGTCGCCGGGCCTGCCGCTGCCCACCGATGCGCGGCTGATGAAGATCGCGCGCAGCCTGCTGGCGGACCTGTCCGACGCGCGCGGCCTGGCCGACTGGGCCGCGCACGGCGCGCTGTCCGAGCGCACGCTGTCGCGCCGCTGGCTGGACGAGACAGGCCTGAGCTTTGCCGACTGGCGCCAGCGCGCGCGCCTGATGCGCGCCATCGAGCTGCTCGCGACGGCCACGCCGGTCACCACGATCGCGCTCTCGCTGGGCTACGACAACGTCAGCGCGTTCATCGCGATGTTCCGCCGCGCGCACGGCGTCACGCCCGCACGCTTCCTGGACGCGCGCGACTGAAGACGTCTCACCGCCCCTGGCGGTTGTCCTTGAGCATGTTGCAGAACAGCGCGCCCTGCTCGATGGCGTCGTCCAGCGCCACGTGCGAATGCGGCAGCGCGTCGAACCAGTGCCTGGGCATGCGCTGCTTGGTCGCGGCGCGGTAGTCGGTGCGCAGCTGCGCCATCGCGAAGGTCTTGATGTCCAGGGCCGAGTGGCTGAACGGGCTGCGGCCCGCGAAGCGCATCAGGTACCAGTAGACAAACAGGAAGTCGAAGCCCGCGGGATACGCCACGAACACCGGCTTGCCTTCGAGCGCCTCGATCCATGCGACGTAGCGCGTCATCACGGCCTGCGGCGCCTCGAGGTCGCTGCGGCACGCGGCCCACGCCGCGGGCTGCGTCGCCCACCACGCGGCCGTCTTCGGGTCAGGCGCGGCGCCCGGCAGCGTCTCGAGGTTGGCCGAGAACGTGGACAGCAGGCGCTTGTCCGCGGTGTAGGCCGCCGAGCCCAGGCTGAGCATCGAATGCGGGCCGGGAATGGGGCCGTCGGTCTCGACGTCGGTGCTGATGTAGACCTCGCTCATGCCCCTGATTCTAGGAGTCGTCGACCCCGAACTAACCCGGATCCGTCACGGGACAGGCACAGCGAATGCCATCAGCGCCTCGCGGAAGAGCTCGGTTCGCGGGCTCCGAATAACGAAGGATCTGCCATGTCCAAAGCCCCCGGCTCCGTCGCGAGCTCCGATCACTCCTGGATGAAGCTGTTTGCGGCCGTCGCTGCCCTTCCGCTGGCGCTGGCCGCCTGCGGCGGTGGCGGAGGTGGTGGCTCGCCCACGCCGCCGCAGTCGCCGCCGCCCTCGCCGGCGCCCGCGCCTGGCCCGGCCATCACCGTGACGCCCTCGGGCACCACCACCGTGCAGGGCGGCCCCGCGATCACGCTGGTGGCCGCCGTCACGGGCAGCACCGACACGCCCACCTGGACGCTGAGCGGCCCCGGCACGCTCAGCGCGACCAGCGGCACAACGATCACTTACACCCCGCCGGCCAACGGCTCGATCACTGCAAACACGACGGTAACTATTGCCGCCGCGCTGACCGGCGCCACGACGCAGACCGTGACGCTGACCGTCACCGTCACGGCGCTCGCGGGCCAGAACTGGAACAACGCCACCACGTCGCCGATCGGCAACCTGCTGGGCGTGGACTTCGCCAACAGCCGCTTCGTGGCCGTGTCCGACCAGGGCGCCGCGCTCGCGAGCGCCGACGGTGCGGCGTTCACGGCCGTGCCGCTGCTGACGTCGAACGTGTCGACCGACCACTTCAAGGCGTACTCGATCGGCCACCTGGGCAGCACGATGGTGGCGGTGGGCTCGATCTCGCCGACGCCCTACACCACCTCCAGCGGCGCATCGGCCTGGAGCACCAACGGCACCACGTGGACGATGGGCGCGCTGCCCGCCGGCGCGACGCCGCTGCACGGCGTGATCGCCGGAACGCGCCTGGTCGGCCTGGGCGAAGGCGGCCACCTGTACAGCAGCACCGACGGCAAGTCGTGGTCGGCGCTGACCACCATCTCCGGCGTGGGCACGCTCAACGCGGGCGCGTACGGCAACAACCGCTACGTGGCCGTGGGCGACAAGGGCTACATCGCGGCCAGCGGCGACAGCGTCGCGTGGCTCGCGGGCCAGGTCGTCGTGGTGGGCGGCTCGCCGATCAACCTGCACGGCATCGCGTGGACCGGCACCATGTTCGTGGCGGTGGGCGACAACGGCCTGATCACCACCAGCAAGGACGGCTCGGCCTGGACGACACCGGCCAAGTCCGCGGTCACGGGCGCGCTGCGCGCCGTGTCGGCGTCCAGCGGCGGCGAGATCGTGATCGTCGGCGACAACGGCATCGAGACCAGCGAGGACGGCGTGCACTGGACGTCGCGCGATCCGTCCGGCGCCGCGGCGCTGAACGGCGTGACCTTCGCCGGCGGCAAGTTCGTGGCGGTGGGCGCGAACAGCGCCATCAAGACCTCGTCGGGCAGCTGACGCTCACCGGGCCGCCGTGCCCTGCACGCCGGCCGCGATCGCGGCCGGCGTTTCCATGTCCGCGTCGGTGAGCGTGCGCAGGAAGGCGACGATGTCGTCGATGTCGCGCTCGTCCAGGCGCGGGCGGCCGTCGGCCCGCGGCGCGAACGGGATCTCCCGGTTCACGTGCGCCGCGGCGTCCGCAGGCAGGTCGTCGTATGCGTGCACGCTGCCATCGGCGTTGCGCGCGTACCAGCGCGCGGGGTCGGTGTCGCGCGTGGCGTAGAACGCGACGGCGTCGCGCAGCGAACGCAGCGCGCCGTTGTGCATGAAGCTCGTGCGCAGCGCCACGTTGCGCAGCGTGGGCGTGCGAAAGCGCCCGCAGAAGCTCGCGTCCGCGCTCAACCCGGGCCGGCCCGAGCGGCACAGGCCCAGGTCCGCCGCGCCGCCGCGCGCGAGCGCGCCCGCGGGCTGGGCGGCCGACGTCGACGACGCGGCCAGCGGCGGCAGGTCCGCACGGCGCGGCGCACCGATCGCGATGAAGCCGGCGTCGGTGAACAGCGGCGCGCGGCCGCTCGCGGCGCGCCGGCTCGGGTGGCATGTCTCGCAGTTGCCCTTCTCCGGGTCGCGGTAGGCCGCCAGGCCGCGCCGCTCCGCCTCCGACAGCGTGGCGCGGCCCGAGAGCCAGCGGTCGTAGCGGCTGTCGAAGGGCGCGAACTCGGGCGCCTGCTCGTACACCTCCAGGGCGAGCGCGACCCACGCGACGACGCGTTGCGGGTCCGCGAACACGTCGCCGCGCGGCGGGCTGAATGCCGTGCGGAATCGGGCCGCGTAGGGCGCCCTGGCCACGCGACGCGCGAGCGATGCGGCATCGGCGTTGGCCATCTCGCGCGCGTCGAACAGCGGGATCAGCGCCTGCTCGCGCGCGGTGTCGGTCCGGCCGTCCCACGTGAAGCCGCCGGTGGGGCCGCCGTCCACGCCGTGAGTCTCCTCGTCGTCGGTCGTGTGCTCCGTGAAGCGGCCGGCGAACTGCGCGTAGCGCAGCGACGGGATGGCGCGCGTGCCGTCGTGGTCGGGATCGTCGTCGCGGAACGGGCTGGGCGTGCGCACGCCCGGCCCGAACGCCGCCACCGGATCGTGGCAGGTGGCGCACGAGACGCGGCCGCTGGCCGACAGGCCCGGGTCAATGAACATCGCGCGCCCGAGCGCGGTCAGTTCCGCCACGTCCGGACGATCGCCCCAGGCCCGCGGCTGCGGCGCGACGGGCCGGGGCCCGGCGGATGCCAGCGCGGCGCCGACCAGCAGCGCCGCGACCGCGCAGGCACGGGCGCGCCGCATCGTCCCGCCTCCGCGGCTCAGTGCCCGCGCAGTTCGAGCGCCGCGGTGAGGTCGCCCATCGGCGGCAGGCCGTTCGCCTCCAGCGACGTGTCGCGCAGCTTCAGGCCCGGCAGCACCGGCAGCGACCAGCGATGGATGATGAAGCGCGCGATCGAGCCGGTGTCGTAGGCCGTGTGGTCGACGAAGCCGCGGCGGGCGAACGGCGAGACGATCACCGCCGGGATGCGCGTGCCCGGCCCCACCAGGTCGCCCTTGGGCGGCGCCACCTCGTCCCACTGGCCGCCGTTCTCGTCGTACGTGACGATCACCAGCATGTGCGCCCACTGCGGGCTGGCCTGCAGCTTGGCGATGGTGTCGGCCAGGTGCGCGTCGCCCTCGGCCAGGCTGGCGTAGCCGGGATGCTCGTTGTTCTTGCCGATGGGCTTGTAGAACACGACGGGCGGCAGCTTGCCGGCGGCGGCGTCGGCCACGAGGTCGTCGTAGTCCTTGAGGTGCGCGGCACGGTCGGCGGCGTGCGTCTTCGGGTCGAAGGCCGCGTAGTAGTTGAAGGGCTGGTGGTGCGCCTGGAAGGCGCCCGAGGCGTCGTCGTAGACCTTGGTGCGGTCGGCCAGCGTCGCCTTCCAGCCGCCGGAATACCACGTCCATGCCACGCCCTTGCCGGTGAGCAGGTCGCCGATGGTGGTCAGGGTCTGCGGCGGGAGCGTCGTGGGCTCGGCGGCGGTGGCGTACTGGCCCGAGGCGTCGTCCGTGGCCGGCGGGTTGTAGCTGGGCTGGTACGGCGGCTGCATCGTGTTGACGCTGTGGAACGTGCCGTCGCCCAGGTAGTCCTTGGGCGTGAGGTTGCCGCTCTTCTTGAACACCGGCGGGCCCGCGAGCGCGGAGGCCGGCGAATTGTCGGCCAGCGCGAGCGACGGCAGGAACTTGCCGTCGGCGCCGGTGTCGAGCACGGCGATGGACGGATGCGCGGGGGCCGTGTCGGCGTTCGGGTACTCCGGCATGCACGCGCACACGAGGTACTGGTGGTTCAGGTACGAGCCGCCGAACGCGCCCTGGAAGAAGCGGTCGGCCAGCACGTACTCGCGCGCCACCTTCCACATCGCCGTGCGGCTGCCGTCGAAGTAGCCCATGACGGTGCCGCCGGAGTCGCCCCAGGCGGCGAACTTGTCGTTCAGGCCGCCGTCAATCTGCATCTGGTTCTCGTAGAAGCGGTGATACAGGTCGCGCGTGATGATCGTGTTGGGCAGCGCGGGCGTGCCCCAGGCCGGCGTGGCCGCGTCGATCTGGAACGGCGCGTTGGGCCACACGTTGGTGGTCTGCGCCTGCGTGACCGTCAGCGGCTGGCCTGGGGCAGTCAGCCCGCCCCAGGCCGGCGGCAGCTTGGCCAGCACCGTGCCGTCGCGGTCCTTCTGCGGCGCGAACGCGGGCGCGCCCTTCTTCCTGCTCTCCTTGGCGGACGGCACGCCGGTGGCGCCGGGGAAGCTGGCGAACAGGTTGTTGAAGCTGCGGTTCTCGGCGTAGAGGACGACGACGGTGGCGATGCGGTCGAGGTCCAGGCGGCTCGCGAGCGCGGCCGCGAGGTCGTCCTTGCGGCCAGTGTCGGCCACGGCGGCGGCGATGCGCTGCATCACGGCCTCCTGCTCGGCCACCAGCAGCGAGCGCTGGCCGGCGAGCATGTCGATCGTGCCGGCGCCGGTGTTCTCGGTGTCGGTCTCGGCCAGGCCCAGGCGCGCGCGCAGCGTGCGCTCGACGTGGGCGACTGAGCCGTCCTTGCCCGCGGCGTCGACGATGGCCTGCAGCTCCGTGGACAGCGGCCCGATCGCGCGCGGCCCGGCGCCGTCGACGTCGGGCGAGCGCAGCACCAGCGGCCGCGTGACGGCCACCTTGGCGTGCGTGGCCGTGTCGACCAGGAACGCGCCCTTGCCGACCTCGGCCACCAGCACGCCTTGCCCGGGCAAGCGAAAGCCCCCGTCGGCGCCCGAGAACACGGCCGCCTCGTTGCCGTCGCAGCGCGCGTTGCGGTTGCGGTCGACGCAGACCTTGGCATGCGCGTAGACCTTGCCGTCCACCCCCAGCACGACCCCGGTGGCCGGCGCCTTGGCGGCGGCCGGCACGGCCGCGGCGGCGAGGAAGGCCGCGGCCAGCGCGGAAGTCAGCGGGTGGAGGCTCAGGTGTCGGGACATGTCGTTTCTCGCTGCCTGGGGTGGAGGATGCGCGGTGGCGCCGGTCGTGCCGGATTCTCGCCGTGAATTCTTGCGCGACAGGGCCAAGGCGTAACCGGATGCGGGGTTTCCACCGTCCCCTGGACGCGGTGGGGCTTGCGTAATCCCGTACGGGGGCTGTCAGGGAGTGCTGGCAACATGGCCGCCGCAAAGAGATGAATCGAGAGATGACCAAGATCGCGGTCGTGACCGACCTGCATGCCAACCGGGAAGCCGTCGAGGCCGTCTTCGCCCACGCCCGCGCGCAAGGCGCCACGGAATGGGCATTCCTGGGCGATTTCGTCGGGTATGGCGCCGACCCGGCATGGGTGGTCGACCAGGTGCGCGAGATGGTGGACGCGGGCGCGGTGGCCGTCTGCGGCAACCATGACGAGGCCGCGGTCATCGGCAGCACGCCCCAGATGCGGCCCGAGGCGCGCATGGTCATCGACTGGACGCGGGCGCAGCTGGACCCGGCCCAGCTCGACTTCCTGGCCGCCCTGCCGTTCCAGGTGCAGCGCGACGACGTGCTCTACGTGCACGCCAACGCCTTCGCGCCCAGCCAGTGGGAATACGTGCAGGGCCGCGCGGACGCCGTGCGATCGATCCACGCCACGTCCTGCCACTACACGTTCTGCGGCCACGTGCACGAGCCGCGCCTGTACCACCTGGGCGCCACCGGCAAGGCGGGCGACTTCTCGCCCACGCCCGAAGTCGTCATCCCCCTGCCCGGCTACCGCCAGTGGCTCGTGATCCCCGGCTCCGCCGGCCAGCCGCGCGACGGCAATCCCGCGGCCTGCTACGCGATCTTCGAGCCGGGTGCGCAACGGATCACGTATCACCGTGTACCCTACGACCACGAGAGCGCCGCCGCCAAGATCCGCGCGGCGGGCCTGCCCGAACGGCTGGCCGCGCGACTCGCCGAGGGGGTCTAGTGAACGACAAACCCAAGCCAAAGGCGCCCGTGCAGTCCGGCACGGCGCGCTCCAGCGGCGCGTTCGATTCCGGCGCCGGCAGCCGCATGAAACGCGCCGGCGACTGGAAGTACGACATCGGCAGCATGGGCCCGCCGCTCGAACGCGGCGCGGTCGTCGACGGCTTCCTGCTCGAGAAGCGCCTGCACCAGGGCGGCATGGCCAGCATGTGGCGCGTCAGCCGCGTCGACGCCGAGGGCCAGCCCGCGCCGGTCGATGGCGAGCCGCCGCTGATCATGAAGGTGCCGCGCATCAAGGGCGGCGAGGATCCGGCCACCATCGTCGGCTACGAAGTCGAGCAGATGATCATGCCGGCGCTGACCGGCCACCACGTCCCGAAGTACATCGCCCGCGGCGACTTCACGCGCCAGCCCTTCATCGTGATGGAGCACATCGCGGGCGACACGCTGCGCCCGCGGCTGGCCGAGGCGCCGCTGGCGCTCGACGAGATCGCCGAGATCGGCGTCAAGGTCGCCAACGCGCTGCACGACCTGCACCGCCAGCACGTCGTGCACCTGGACGTCAAGCCCAGCAACATCATGATCCGCCCCGACGGCGCGGCCGTGATGGTGGACTACGGCCTGTCGCGCCACGAACACCTGCCCGACCTGCTCGAGGAGGAGTTCTCGCTGCCCATGGGCACCGGGCCGTACATGTCGCCCGAGCAGGTGCAGTTCATCCGCAACGACCCGCGCTCGGACCTGTTCGCGCTCGGCGTCATGCTGTACCACTTCACCACCGGCGAGCGCCCGTTCGGCGCGCCGACGTCGGTGCGCGGCCTGCGCAAGCGCCTGTGGATCGACCCGGTGCCGCCGCGCGCGCTGCGCAAGGATTGCCCGCCCTGGCTGCAGGAGGTCATCCTCAAGTGCCTGGAGGTGCAGCCCGACAAGCGCTACCAGACCGCCGCCCAGCTCGCGCTGGACCTGCAGCAGCCCGACCAGATCGTGCTGACGCGGCGCGCCGAGCGGATGGCGCGCTCGAGCCAGTGGACGCGCCTGAAGCGCTGGTTCTTCGCGCTCGGCGCCGAGCCCGCGGAAGCCGCGGCGCCGTCGGCCACCGAGGTGCTCAATCGCAGCAACATCATCATGGCCGCGGTGGACGTGGACAACGCCTCGCCCGAGCTGCTCGACCAGCTGCGCGAGACGGTGCGCCGCATCGTCCTCACCGAGCCCGGCGCGCGCCTGGCCTGCGTCAGCGTGATGCGCATCGCGCGCATCGGCACCGACGCGCTGACCGACCACACGGGCAAGAGCCTGCACGTCAAGCAGCTCGTGGGCCTGAAGCACTGGGCGCGGCCGATCAGCAAGTCGCTCAACCTCGAGGACGGCCGGCTCACCTTCCACGTGCTCGAGGCCCCCGACCCGGCCGATGCGCTGGTGGACTTCGCCAAGCGCAACCAGGTCGACCACATCGTGATGGGCGCGCGCGGCGTGTCGGCGCTGCGGCGCTACCTGGGCAGCGTCTCGTCGACGGTGGTGGCCGAATCGCTGTGCACCGTCACCGTGGTGCGCGCGAGCGCGCCGGACGCGGTGCCGGCCGAGCCGGTCAAGCAGGCGACGCCGTCCGATGGCATCTCGTAGCCGACACCTCGTCGCCGCCATGCTGGCAGCGCTGCTGCTCGCACCGGCCGCCCACGCCATGGGCGCGCCCGACTGCGCGCCGGAGGATCTCGCCCCGGTCGACGCGTGGCTCGACAGGCATCCGTGGAAGGTCGGCGCGACCTCGCCCGACGCGATGGTCGCCGCGGCCTGCAAGTTGTGGCCGTTCGACAAGACGACGCTGATCGTCGCAGCGGCCTACGCGCAGGACAAGGAACAGGACAAGAACCTCGTCGTCGCGCTCGTCGACACCAAGACGATGGCCGTGCGCACCGCGTTCCAGGGCACGGTGCGCGAGGACGCCACCTGGAGCATCGGGCAGGGCAGCCTGCGGATCGACACCGCGCCCTACGACCTCGCGCCCGGCGTGCGCGCGATCGGCGTCGACGTGACGTCCGAGCCGATCGCCGGCACGCTGGTGCGCGACGGCGTCACCGCCGCGCGCAGCCTGTTCGTGACGGACGGTGCGTCGCTGCGCCTCGTGCTGGACGGCTTCGTGCTCACGACCTGGCACAAGCCCGCCGGCGCCGCCGACGCCACGACGACGATCGCCAAGATCGCCATCGACCCGCACCGCACCCACGGCTACGCCGACCTGCGCATCACGCGCACGACGACGGCTCCCGCTGCGACCAAGCCGGAGCGCACGACGCTGGTCTACGACGGGCTGCACTACGGCGATGGCGCCGGCTGGCAGCGGCACGAGGTCGAGCCGCAACCCTGATCCGAAGTAGGGCGGGTCGTTTGACCCGCCATGCGTCCCGGACGCGATGCCGCATCGCTGCGAACGACGCGGGCTCGTGTCACCGCCGGGCGGG
>Ga0207427_100864_pt1 | contig 13415 bp, 7 predicted proteins | sample AraplaCL_Cvi_mMS_FD_184268 | JGI IMG/M metagenome (GOLD analysis project Ga0207427, IMG submission 184268) | Arabidopsis root microbial communities from the University of North Carolina, USA - plate scrape CL_Cvi_mMS (SPAdes) (version 2) | ecosystem: Host-associated > Plants > Roots > Endosphere ... | reverse complement strand
CCAGCGCGGCCAGCACCTGCGCGAGGGCCACGGGTTCGCGCAACGCGAGCCGCACCGCCCAGCCTTCGGCCAGCCGCGAACGCGAGGACAGCGCCTGCTCCACGACGCACTTGAGCACGGCCGCCGGGTACTTCTCGGACAGCTTGTCCAGCGCCGCGCGCGACTCCTTGCGCTCCATCAGCTCGGCCAGCAGCTCGATTGCCTCGGGCTCGCGCAGGCGCGCGACCAGCGCGGTGAGCTTCTCGGTGGCCGTGCGGTCGTCGGCCTTGCGCAGGCTGTCGGCCAGCAGCCCGAACGCGCCGGCGCCGTGCAGCCGCAGTTGCAGCAGCAGGCAGGGCTCCAGCGATTGGTAATAGAGGTTGAAGCCCGCGAAGTAGCGCCGCATGGCGTCGGCCGGCGCGGCGCAGTCGCGCAGCCAGTAGTGGTGGCCGGCCTTGTCCTCGTCGAGGCTGGCCTCGACCCAGTCCTGCCGATGCGGGCACAGCCGGGCGCGGATCAGGCGATCCAGCGTCGTCGAGCCGGCCTGCCGCTCGAGCAGGGCGACGACGGCGTCGTGCTCCGCGTCGCTGCAGCCCGCGATCGCCGGACGCAGCGCGCCGTCGACCATCGACTGCAGCAGGCGCGTCAGGTTGTGCGCGTGCGACTGCAGCGCGCGGGCGAAGTCGAGCGTGCGTTCGACCATGAACGGCAGGCCGTGCAGGCCGATGCCGACATGGGTCAGCCATGCGAGCGGATAGCTGCGGCCGTAGTAGCCGATGGAGCGGGCATCGCCCCGCCTGACCTGGGCGTCCAGGCTCTGGGCGCACAGCTCCAGCCAGGTCTCGGGATCGTCGGACTTCAGAGTCGCCGCCTGGATCTTCTCGCTGCTGGTCGCCTTGCCCCAGCGGCTCCACGAGCGACCCATGGCCGCCGCGAGCTCGGCAAAGCGCTGCGTGAAGTGGCCGTGCGGGTCGTCCTCGAACACGAGCGGATTGGCCAGCAACACCATCGACGTCGCATCGCCGGACAGCGCCGGGGCATGCACGCCGCGCACGATGGGGAGCGCGGCGCGCAGGGTGTCGGTCCAGTCGAAGCCGCCTTGCGGCCAGACGATGGGGCCGGCGTCGGCGGGCGCGGAGGCCTTGGCCGGCGTCGCGGTTGCGAGCGCGGGCGACACGGTGGCGGCCTGCGTTGCGGTGGCGGGTGTCGGAGCCGCTGCCGCGTCGGTGGGGGTGACGGCCTCGGCGAGAGCCGATGCTGCCGGCGCCGCCGCGGCGGGCGAGGCCGCCAGCGTCGCGCCGTCGGCCACGGCCACTTCCTTGTAGCCGCCGCCTGTCTTCTCCTTGACGAGCTTGTCGTGATCCTTGCGCGCCGCCTCCGGGCTGGCGTGCGTCTTCGTCTTGGTCTGGCCGTTGGTGCCGATGCGCCCGAAGCGCACCGTCACGTCCGCGGCGCTCAACGCGACCTCCCAGAACTTGTTCGAGGTGCCCTCGACCAGCTCGAAGCGTCTCATCCGTGCACTCCCTGCATCTTTTGGATGAGCCCGACTATACGGCCGGCCGATGACGGCGCGGACGGGTCGCGCCGTGCAGGGAGGGCAGCGATGCCGGCGCCGTCCTAGGGCTGGCCGACCAGGCGCCAGCCCTGCGCCGCGCTGCCGTCGCAATCGGCGATCTGCAGCGCCGCCCCGTTGGCGGTCGAGGCGCCCGCCACCGTCAGGCAGCGGTTGCTCGCCTTGCCGACGATCTGCCAGTTGCCGTCGGCGCGCTGCGTCGGCGTCCATTGCTGGTTCGTGCCGCCGCCATAGGCCCAGAGCTGGGTCGGCGAGCCGCTGGCCGTGGCGGTGTTCGTGACGTCCCAGACCTGCGCCGGCGCGTCGCGGCTGGCGACCTTGCGCAGGTCGCCGCTGACGGCCTGGAACTGCCATTCCTGGTTGGCCTGCTGCGAACCGCAGGCCCACTGCTGCAGCACCGTGCCGTTGCCCGTGCCCCATCCCGCGGCATCGGCGCACAGGCCGCTGCGGACGTTGACGACGTTGAACCAGGCGGTCGCCGAGACGCTGCCGCCACCGCCGCTGCCGCCGTTGTTCACGCCGCCGCCGTCGATGCCCAGCGAGGTGTTCTTGCCGAAGGCCGCGGCCGTCGTCCATTGCGCCCACTTGGACGCGATCGTGGCCTGCGAATCGGTCGACACGTTCGGGGTGGCGGGCCAGTGGGTCGGGTCGTAGTAGCCCCAGCTGTCGGGCACGAGGCCGTGCGTGGCCTTGTACGACCACATCGTCCAGCTCAGGCCGGCGTTGTTGTAGGCGTTGACCGTGGCCTGCCACGTGGAGGCGCCGTTGCCGAAGTCGTTGAATTCGCCGATGAAGCCCGGCACGTTCCAGGAGGCGTGGGCGTTGAAGTCGTTGACCTGGTTGGTGGCGCCGGCGCGCACGCCCGGGTCGCCCGAGTTCGAGTACTGGTACTCGTGCATCTCGTAGACCACGTTGGCCCAGTTGTGCGACGCCGGCGAGGGCAGCATCGACCAGTTCCAGTTGCCCCAGGTGCCCTCGATGAAGATCATGTGGTCGGGGTCCGCCGAACGCACGGTGCTGTACAGGCTGTCGTAGGCCGAGATCACCGCCGCGTTGCTGGGGGTGCCCACGGGCTCGTTGAGCAGGTCGTAGCCGGCGATGGTCGTGTTGCCCTTGTAGTGGTTGGCGATCTGCCACCACATGTAGGCCGTGTTGCCCTGGTTGTTGCCGTTGTTCCAGTAGGCGTTGAGGTTGGCCTGGCCCGTGTCGTCCGACGGGGCCTGGCCGCCGACGACGCCGTGCATGTCGATGATCACGTAGATGCCGCGCTGCGCGCAGGCGGCCACGAGCGCGTCCAGCACGTCGAAGGAATCCGCGCGCCAGCCGCTGTTGGACACGTTGTCCAGCGGGTAGAACTGGCCCCACCAGACGGGCACGCGCACGACGTTGAAGCCCGAGGCCTTGATGTTGTCCAGGTCGAGCGTCGTGATCCAGTTCTGCTGGTAGCCCTTGATCAGCGCTTGTTCGGCCGCGACGCCGAAGCGGTTGTCCAGGGTGCGGATCACGCTGTAGGTATCGGGCAGCGAGCCGCTGTCCAGCGGCGACATCCACTTCTCCATGATGAACCAGCCGCCGAGGTTCACGCCGCGCAGCGGCGTGATCCTGCCGCTCGCATCGACGATGTTGCGACCGCTCGCGTGCAGCATGGGCGGCGCGGCCTGCGCCGCGACGGCGGCGACCGCGAGGGATGCGGCGACGAGGTTTCGGACGGGACGGGTGAACATTTCGGGAACTCCTGTGGGCGCCTGCAGGGGCGCTTCGTGTTGAAGGGCGCGGCGGAGTCTGGACGACCGGCCCCGGGCCCGCGACGGCGTTTTCACTGGAACTGCCCGCGTGTTTCCAACTTCGCGCCGAGCGCGCCGCCACGTCGCGGTGGCGCCGCGGCTGACGGTGCGTTACGTCGGTTTCAATCGATCACGAGATCGAACTGCTCCCACGTGCCGATGGCCGTCCGGTTGGCGATCAGCGAGGCGGCGCCCGCGTTCTCCGCCGTCACGTAGCGACTGTTGACGTAGGCCTGCAGGCTCACCGTCCCGTTCGTGTTGCGGACCAGGCGGAACGTCTCCCAGGGCCCGATCGCGCTGCGGTTGGCGATCAGCGGCGCGGCGCCCGCGCTGTCGGCGCAGACGATGCGGCCGTTCGCGTGCGCGCGCAGGGCGATGTTGCCGCCGCCGGCATCGAGCACGTCGAACTGCTCCCAGCCGCCGATCGCGGTGCGGTTGGCGATCAGGGGCGCGGCACCGGCGCTCTCTGCGGTCACGTAGCGGTTGTCGGCCCGCGACCGCAGCGTGATGACCTTGCCGGTCAGGGATCCGCCGTTGCCGGCGACGACGGGCGCGGTGGGGCGCGTGGCCGTCAACGCGATCTGGCCCTTGAGCATGCGGCCGCCGTCGGCGGTCAGGCGCAGGTAGTAGTCGGCGGAGCAGGCCGTGCCGTCCTCGTCGAGCGCGAACATGCCCGAGTTGGTGGGCACGAAGGCCTGGGTCTCGGCGGTCTTGGCGATCTGGTTGCCCTCGTTGTACTCGTCGAACATCGAGATGTAGATGCCCTGCGCGCCGAGCCGCGTCATGTTGTAGAACTGGCGCCACATGAAGTCGCCGTGGGCGCGCTGGCGGGCGCTGAGGTCGCCGGGGAGCACGCAGGGCTGGTAGTCGATGCCGCGGGCGTTGCAGTCGGCCTGGTCGCCCTGGTTGACGTTCGTGAAGAACCAGTCCGAGCCGGCGGCGTCGCCGATGCGGCCGACCATCCACGGCGAGATCATGTTGAACGCGTGGTAGGCGTCGAGGTAGCCGGGTCGCGAGTCGTTGATGCCCGTGCGCCAGTAGGTCGGCACGCCGCCCATCACGTAGCAGCCCTGGCTTTTGAACCAGTTGATGACGTCCAGGCAGGCCGTGGCCGTCCACGGGTGGTTGGCGTCGTTGAAGCCGAAGCCCCAGATGCCCACGACCGGGCGGCCGTTCTGGCGCGCGTAGGCGCCCGAGGCCGTCAGCGCCGCCATCTTGCTGGTCCAGTCGGCCTTGATCTCGGACTGCATGTTGGCCCAGCCGCTGACGTCGTACATGATGTAGAACTTGCGCCCGGTGGCCTCGGCCGCGCTGCGCACCTTGAGCGCCATCGCGTCGCGCGTCGCGCCTTCGCCGCCGTTGGGATTGAAGCGCTGCAGGGCCGCCGTGTCGCAGCCGTTCTGCTGCATCCAGGCGAAATGCGTGTTGACGGTGGACTGGTCGTAGGACGAAAACAGCGTGGCCGCGCCGCCGTTGCCGAAGTTCGCGTAGGCGGTCGGATAGGCGGCGGCGTAGTCGCGCATGTCGGGCCAGGCCTTGATGCCCGTGTTCGACGGCGAGGGCGCGCGGCCCCAGTCCTGCGCCCAGTGCCACCAGCCGCTGATCGGCGCGCCGTCGCCGGCGCAGGCGAACCAGCCCTGGTAGCCGACGGTGATCTTGCCGACGACGTCGCCGGGCGCGCTGGCAGCGCCGGCGGTGCCGGGCAGCGCGATCGCCGCGCCTGCCGCGGCGGCCGAATTGAGGAAGGTGCGACGGGAAAGCTTCATGGCGGTTCCGATGGAAGAAGGCGGGCGCGTCGCGCCCGGATCGATTGAATGGGGAAAGCGCAGGGCTGGGCCGGCAGGCCTCACCACCCGCTGTTGCCGCTGCCGCGGACGAAGAACGAGGCCGGTGCGCCGCCGGCGTCGAGCGCGCCCTTGGCCGAGCCCGAGACGGTGACGCCGTTGAAGCTCACCGAGCCGCGGCCGCCGCTGTCCAGCACCTGGATGCCGTAGGTGCCTGCGTTCGTGACGTGCACGTTGTTCAGCACGAGGCCGCTGAAGCTGGCCTTGTCGGCAGCCGCGAGCGCGTCGGGGTCGTCGCGCTCGCCAGGCGGCACGAAGGCCGTGCCGTAGCCGCGGAACTCGATGCCGGCGTAGGTCGGATCGACGATGTCGACGTCCTGTACCAGGATGTTGTTGACGCTGCCTTCGCGCATGTAGAACTTGAGCGCGCCGTGCGTCCACGGGTTGGCGGTGTTCTCGTTGAACATCGGGCCGCCGGCGCGGATCAGCGAGATGTTGCGGAACGTGGTCGTCTGCGGGCCGAACGAATAGGCGCTGAACTCGTTGTCGACGAGGATGCCGGGGTAGGTGAGAACGTCCTCGCAGACGCTGTTCTCGAACGTGTTGCCCGCGCCGCCGTAGGCCGCGAAGCAGTTGGCGCGCCAGGGCATCTGCACCGTGTTGTTGGTGAAGCGGTTGTTGACCGCCTGGCCCTGGTCCGGCGCATTGACGGCCGCGGGGTTGATGAAGCCCGCCCCGTGGACGTAGGTCATGTCGCGCACGAACTTCGTCCACTGGATCGACCAGACGACCAGCGCGTCGTCGCCGGTGTTGCGCAGGTGGTTGTTCTGGACGAGCGAGTTGGACGTGCCGTTGTCCAGGTTGATGCCGTCGGCGTAGGTGTCGCGGATGCGGTTGTTGCGGATGACGAGGTTCTGCGTCGGCGCCGTCTGGTACGGCGGATCGTTGCCGACCCAGATGGCCCCGACTTCGTGCTCGATCCAGATGTTCTCGATCAGGCTGTTGCTGCCCATCGGGCCGGCGAAGGCCTTCTGCACGCCGGTGGTTTCCTCGTCGCGGGCCTTGGCCTCGCCGAAGATGGAGAAGTCGCCGAACTTGCAGCTGACGGTGGCGCCGTAGCAGAAGAACATCGCCTTGGGGCCGCGCAGGTTCGTGTACCACATGCCCGCGCCGCGCACTTCGATGCCGGGGTTGTCCAGGCCGACGTTGCCGCCGGAGATCGTCAGCAGCTTGTAGTCGCCCGGCGGGAACCAGAGCTTGCTGGTCGAGCGCATCGCGCGCAGCACGTCGTCGCCGTGGTCCTTGCCGTCGCCCGGCTGGATGCCGAACTGCGTGACCGACGTGAAGCCTGCGGGCATCGCGAGCGGCGGGGCGACCTGCTCGAGGTCGATCAGGTCGATGACGTAGAACGCCGCCGTGTCCTGGGCGTCGCGCTTGAGCATCACGGTCGCGCCGGCCGGGATGGGATCGAGCAGCAGGCGCGTCTCGTCGAAGAAGGTGTGCGGCTGTTCGGCGGGCGTGTCGACGGTCGGGCTGCCGATCAGGCCGCCCTTGTACGACCACGAGTAGCGCGACGTCAGCGGCAGGGAGCGCACGCGCTGGCCGTTCACGTACAGGCCCAGCGTGGCGTCGATGCCGCCGCCGCCCGGCGCGTCCGGGATCGAATAGCGCACGACGATCGAGTTCGCGGCGGCCGTCGTCTTGATGGAGACGAAGTCGCCAGTCTTGTCCAGGCGCACGGCCTTGCGCCCGATTGCCTCGGCCTCGATGTGGTTCGCGTCCCATTTCGCGCGGCTCGGGCCGAGGATGCGGGCGTTGGTCTGGCCGTCCTCGGCCTGGTATTCGACCCAGGGCACGCTCGCACCGCGGGAGGCCGGCGGCGGGGGCGGCGGCGGCGGGGGCGCGGTGGTGCCCGCCTCGAGGGTCCAGCGCTGGTTGTCGTTGTTGCCGCAGTCCCATTGCTGGATGGCGCCGCCGGGCGCCAGCGAGAAGTCCTTGACGTCCAGGCACTTGCCGCTGTTGACCGAGACGAGCTGGAACGAGCTGCCGACGTTGCGCGACGTCCAGCGCTGGTTCGGCCCGTCGACCCAGTCCCATTGGTGGACCAGCGCGCCGTTGTTCTTCGAGACGTCGCTGACGTCCAGCACCTTGCCGCTGCTTTCGAACGTGAAGCGCCAGCTGCCGCCTGCGACGGCGGTGACGTCCAGCCACTGCTGGGGCACGTCGGCGCAGGTCGCCTGCTGGATGTTGACGCCGTTGGCAGTGCCCGCGCCCGTCACCTCGAGGCACAGGCCCGACTGGACGGCGCGGACATGGAAGCGGCCGGCCGCCACGTCGGCGCGCGGCGCGACGGCTGCGGGACGGGCCTTGCCGTCCGAAGCGCTCGGCTCGGTCCGGGAGCTGCTGCTTGCGCCTCCGCACGCGACCAGCGCCGCGGTGGTGACCGCGAGGCTGGCTGGAAGAAGGGCGAGGCTGGGCGTCGCCGTGCGGCGTCGCGTCGAATCAGTGTCGGCAGTCATGGACATCTCCCGGAGTCGCGGCCGCCCGCGCGACCGCGCGTGTGGACGCGATGGTTCGCCGACGGCTGCAACAGTGTTGGTTGCTGGTTAAGTCAAATCCCTTTAATCGCCCGCCCAAAAAAAAGGGCACGACGACCTGGCGCCGGTCGGCCTGCGCCGATGGCGTGATCACGCTCGCATGCCGACCTCGTGAGTCGATTGATACCTTTACATGTAGAGGTATCCGTCAAAGCGGCATCGGGCCTTGCCCGCGCGCGCGCCGCGACGTTCGTGCAGCGCTTGCGATGGATCTCTCGACGGCCAGGCGGATGGTAGCGGTATGCGCAGTGGTCTTGCCTGGGGTAATACCAATCAAACCCGCAAATGCGTTACCCCAGGTATCCTGGTGACTGCGCTGTCATGCCTGTCGCAGGAGTCGGGTAGGCATCGATGCGCGGCATCACTGGTTGCGATTGCGAACAAATTGGTTCGCGAGTGGTGTGGGACAGATCAACGCGCGGGCGCCAGCGGTCGCACCCAGGACGCATACGGCGCGTCGCCGCCGATCTCGCTGACGGTGCCCGGCACGCCTTGCGTCGCATCGTCGGGCGCGAGCGCCCGTGGCCATTCCAGCCAGCGGCCGCGCCGGCGCTCGAGCAGGAACACCTTGTTCCACAGCGGGACGTGGCGGCCGCTCTGCACGCGCACGACGCTGCCGGCCGGCACGGGCAGGAGCGAGACGCCGAGATAGCCGTCGCGCGGCGCGTAGACCAGCACCTGCGCCACGTCGCCGACCGTCGCACCGGTGGCCGGATCGACGCGCCAGGCGATCGCATAGACGGCGACGGCATCGCCATCGCCGCCTGCGCCATGGCGGACCGCGACGGCGCCGTTGTCAGGCGACACCAGCGTGCCGCGCACGGGCTGACCGCCGAGCCGGTCGGTGGCCACGACCGCCCCGGACACCGCGTCGACGATCCTGACGACGTCGCGTTGGGCCCCGGACACCTCGACCCGCACCGGATCGCCGGCGACGGCGGCGGGCGCACCGTGCGCAGCGGCGCTCGCGAGCGCGACCAGGCAGGCGCAGAGCAGGGCGGTCTTGGGCAAGGGATCCTCGAGTGCGGTGGGTGCCGCACCGAGTATCCCGCCGACCGACGGGCCCGCCCGCGGGCCCGCCGTCGGCGGCCACCGAGGCGGCGCCGCTCAGGGATACGACGTCACGGTCGGCGTGTTGGAGGCGTTGCAGCCCGTCTGGCCGCCGACGCCATTGACGACATGGACGATGCCGCCGTTCGAGCCGAGGCACACGGTGATCATGTCGTGCAGCCGCACGTTCGCCGCGGCGGGCACCTCCAGCGCGTGATCCTCGAAGATGCCGCCGTTGGTGAACACGCTGTAGACCCCCAGGCCCCACGCTTCGTGGCTCGTGACGCCGTCTGCCACCTTGTAGGAGGCATAGCCGCGCCCGCTGGCACTGTTCCAGGCCGACTGGCTGGGCGGGTCGTACGGCAGTTCGGACTGGTAGAAGTACACGCGGCCGCCGTTGCCGTTCCACACGACCTGGTTCTGCTGGAAGTGCTCGGTGAACAGGCCGTAGATCGTGACGTCGTTGCCGTTGACCCAGAGCCCGTTGGCCGACGGATTGTTGTTCCAGCCCACGCCCGTGCCATGGTCGGCGCGCCACAGCCAGGTGTGGTCGACGATCGTGTTGTTGGCGTTCAGGCTCAGCGCGATGCCCACGCGTCCGGCCTGCGCGCCGCCGATGCGGAAGAACAGGTCGTGCAGCGCGATCGGATTGGTCGCATGGCTGGCGGTGGCGCCGTGCGGGCCGACCTCGACCAGGACGCCGGATTCCGTCGTGCCGGCCTCGAGCATCAGGCCCGACAACGTGACGCCGTCGACGTCGGCCGTCTTGATCAACGGCTGGCCGTTGTCCGAGCGCAGCGTGGGCAGGCCCAGGCCCAGCACGATGGCGTTCGGGTTGTTGACCTGCAGCGTCTTGGTCAGCACGTAGATGCCCGGCGTGAAGAGCAGGTTCTTGCCGGCGACCAGTTGCGCGTTGAGCGTGTCGGCGCTGTCGCCCGGATGCGCGAGGTAGAACTGGCTCAGCGGCACCGTGGCGCCGGCCGTGGTGGTGCCGTTGGACCAGGTCACGCCACTCGTGTTGTGGGTCAACGAGGGCACGCGCACCGCGTAATTGCCGCTCGCGTCCAGGAACAGGTAGGGTTTCTCGCGCACCACCGGCGTCTGGGCGACCTTCGTGTAGCGCTGGCCCGCGGTGGGGAAGTTGCCGCCGGGCGCATTGGCCACGCCCACGAACACCATGTTCCAGTTCGAGCCCACCCACTGGCCCCACTGGCTGTTGCGCGAGATCCATTGCTGCTGGCTGGCGGAGTTGACCTGGCCGTCGACGAGCGTGTCCGACATCCAGCCGCCGCTCGACCAGCCGTTGTTCTGGTTGAGCTTGAGGTTGCCGCGCACGTGCACGCGGCGCAGCGGCGCGGCCTGCGACACGGCCCACTGCATGGTGTTGTTGCCGATGCCGTTGGTCGGGATGACCGCGAGGTTCTCGACGCCGCGCCAGAACGTGGTCGTGGCGTTGTCGCCGTCCAGCGCCGCGCTGGAACGCACGTCGCCGTTGATCACGACCTGGTCGGGCCCGCTGCCCAGGCCCAGCACCTGCGTGTAGTAGCCCACGGGAATGCTCAGGCCGTTGTAGGTGCCCGGCGTCAGCAGGATGGCGTCGCGGCGCGTGCCGAACTCGCTGTGGGCCTGGGCGTTGAAGATCGCATTGATCTGCGATTGGAGATTGGGCGTGGACGGGCTGAAGACGTGCACCGCGCTGCCGAAGTCCGGGGTGCCGGTCGGCGGCGGCGGCGGGGGCGGCGGCGGGGTGGCGGTGCCCGAGAGCACGAACTCTTCCCAACCCTGCACGCTGTTGCGGTTGGCGACCAGCGTGCCGCCGATGTTCTGGTCGGCCGACACGTACAGGTTGTTGGCCGCCGCGCGCAGGGCGACATTGCCGTCCGGCTGCGGCACCAGCGTGAACTGCTCCCAGAGCTGCGCGGTCTGCCGGTTGGCGATCAGGTCGCTGGTGTTGGGCGAGGGCAGTCCGATGTCGGCCGAGACGAAGTTGCCGCTGATGCGCGAGCGGAACGACACGGTGCCGTTCGCGTTGGAGATCACGTCGAAGTCTTCCCAGGTGCTCGCGACCTGGGCGGTGGCCGTCAGGGTGCCGGTGCCTGCGGCCGTGGCCGAGACGAAGCGGTTGTTGCCGACGGAAAGAAGGGTTGTGGCTTGCGCAGCGGACATGGACGCCACCGCAGCGGCGACCGCGGCCAAGGCTGGCCAGGGAGAGGGAGTCTTCATGTTTTTGCGAAGTTTGCCGGGCGACCGGCGGGTGTGTGGCTGGCGGCACAAGGCGTTCATGAAAGGCTCCATGACGCCGCTGCCTCCTCGGGGACCGTAGGTCGCCACGGGCTGGTGCGGCTTGTACGGGTAGCGGTATCTTTCATTAAATCAAAACGATTTAGTTCAAATGTAGATCGGATTTTTGTAAGCGAAGGCGTCGGCGCGACCCGGGAATCCACGATCCGGTGCATCGGTTCGCGCGCCGTGCGGCCAGCGGTGGTCGCAGCGGCCGGCGCGCGGCGGCAAGCCTGGTTGGAGCGGCAGTCAGGCCACGGCGTCAGATCGATGGGGACTCGGCAGGGCCCTGCCGCCGCCATCGCTTCAGCGGCGCCTGCCTTGCGAGGGCAGGGCCGTGCGTCACGGCGGAGGCGCCTTGGCGTCGGCCCCTGCCGATGCGGGTGCCTCGGATGGATCCGGCCGCGGTGCCACGCAATCGGCCAGCCAGGCATCGGCAAGGTAGCTGGGCATGCCCCCTTCGATCGGCACGTCGTGCGATCGGTGGTCGATGTCCAGTTCGACCTTCAGTCGCAGTGGCACGGAGCAGGAAGCCGGCATCGCTTCGCTGGCGGCTTCAGGTCGAGCCTTCCAGGGCCAGCGACGTGCCCAAAGACCCCCCATGGGGATCAATTTGCCGACGTCGACAATCAGGAGCTGGCCTGGCGCGAGCACGACGGGGCCTGGCAGCCTGACCGTGCGGCGCCAGCCATTCGGCGCGTTGACCGGATCGTATGCGCGCAAGTTCCCGATGGGACTGTTGATCTGCGACGGCGGTGCCTTGACGGGCTCCTGCAGTCCCTCGTCCATCGCCTTGAAGCGTTCGCGCGATGTCCATGCGCTGATGAAGGATCCGAGATAGCCGCCGCCGGAGACCGTCGACAGGTAGTGGAAATCGGACAGCCATCCGCGCTTGGCGAGTGCCTGGACGACGCCAAGACTGAACGTGGCGCTCCGGATCCCGCCACCCGACAAGCAGAGTGCCGATTGCGGGGCTTGTTCGACCGCCTTGCGCCATCGCCTCCACTGCTCGGAGGCGTCGGCGGCGGATTCGCCTGCGCCAGGATCGCCAGCGGTCTCGACAGGGGCGCTGCCGTGAATCGCCTCGAACTCCGCGCACAGCATGTCGCACTCGGACCGGAATGCGGCCTCGATGCGCGTGAGTTCCGCCACTTGTTCCTGATCGGCGTTGCCTTCCATCGCCACTCCTGCTCGCGTGTGAAGACCTGCGGCGCACTCTGACGGAAGGTCGCGGGCGTGGCCGATGTTCTCCTCGTCGGTGTGCATGTCCCCGGATCGATCTGCTCGAGAGTCAGCATGAGGGTTTCAGCGGCGCCATCCCTAGGCGGGAATGTCGGGTTTGTCGAAAGGAGTTCGTTTCCGCGCGCGAGAGCCATGCCCTCGGCGCGGGCTGAAGCAAGGCGGTCCAAGCTAAGGCTCCTGCGCCTGGTCGTCGTCAGGATCGGTGCTGTCGCGCGCTCGCCAGCGGCCCGTCGCCGGCCTCCAGCAGCGCGGCCACGCCGCCTTGCTGAAGTTCCAGCCGCAGCATGCGATCGGCAAGGGCCACCCTCCAGACGCGCTCGCCACACAGGGCATCGGCGTCGTCGGGGTCGGGGTCGGCGCCTTCTCCGAAGACGCTCAGGACGAGCGGTTCGTTCAGCCGCCTGAACTGGTCGTTGCGCCGGTAGCCGCGCACCAGGGCGAAGCCGACGGGGCCTTCGGGGTCGAGACCGAGTCCGAGATCACCGCGCGGCGACAGGTCGGTGATGCGCATGCCGTAGAGGCTGATCCGGCGGTCCAGCGACAACACCTCGGTCAGCGTGACGCCCGGTGGGCTGGATGGTGCGGGTGGGATCGGCGTCGTCATGTCGGGGCACTCCGTTTCGCAGTGGATGTTTTGCACCGCCCGCGCCGCGGCCAGCACGATGCCCTTAAGCTATGCGGCTGCGCGACTTGCGTCATCGGCACCGCTGATGACGCGCAGGCGCCAGCGCGGTGGCAAGCCAATCCGGCAGGGAACAGAGGAGCGGACGGGTGACACGGGCGACGGCTTTCCAGCAATTCGAGATTCGGCCCGACGAACGGCTGCTGCTCGTGGGCGCCCGGCCCGTCGCCATCGGTGCGCGCGCCTTCGACGTGCTGCTGGCGCTGGTGGAGCGCGCCCACCGCGTCGTCAGCAAGTCCGAGCTGCTGGAACTGGCCTGGCCCGGGGTCGTGGTGGAGGAGAACAACCTGACGGTGCAGGTGTCGGCGCTGCGTCGCGTGCTGGGCCACGAGACCATCGTCACCGTCACCGGCCGGGGCTACCGGCTCAAGGCGACGCCGCTGGACACGCCGCCGCCTGAAGATCCCGAGCAGGCGGATGCCGCCGACACGGCGGCCCGCCTCC
>Ga0207427_100863_pt1 | contig 13427 bp, 12 predicted proteins | sample AraplaCL_Cvi_mMS_FD_184268 | JGI IMG/M metagenome (GOLD analysis project Ga0207427, IMG submission 184268) | Arabidopsis root microbial communities from the University of North Carolina, USA - plate scrape CL_Cvi_mMS (SPAdes) (version 2) | ecosystem: Host-associated > Plants > Roots > Endosphere ... | reverse complement strand
CGTCGCCGCCGCCGGCCGCGAGGTTGACCAGCGTGCCGGGAATCGCCGCCGCGGTGCCGATGGCCACCGCCGCCGTGCCCATCATCGCGTGGTGCAGCTTGCCCATGGACATCGCGCGCACGAGCAGGTCGACGTCCTTGGCCGCGACGCGCTTGCCGCTGGAGGCGACGTAGTCGGCCGGCCTGGCGACGAACGCGATCTTGGGCGTGTGCTGGCGCGTGCGCGCCTCCACCAGCTGCTGGATCAGGCCCATGCGCAGCGCGCCGTGCGCGCGCAGCGTCTCGAACATCGCCAGCGCCTTGGCGTCCTCGTTGATCGCGCCCTGCAGCTCGGTGCCGGTGTAGCCGATGGCCTCCGCATTGACGAAGATCGTCGGGATGCCGGCGTTGATCAGCGTGGCCTGCAGCTTGCCGATGCCGGGCACGTCGAGCTCGTCGACGACGTTGCCGGTGGGGAACATCGAGCCGCCGCCCTCGCCTTCGTCGGCGGCCGGATCCATGAACTCGAGCGCGACCTCGGCCGCCGGGAACGTGACGCCGTCCAGCTCGAAGTCACCGGTCTCCTGCACATGGCCGTGCGTGACGGGCACGTGCGCGACGATGGTCTTGCCGATGTTGGCCTGCCAGATGCGCACGACGACCATGCCGTCCTGAGGGATGCGCGCGGCGTCGATCAGGCCGCTGGCCACCGCGAACGGGCCGACCGCCGCCGACAGGTTGCCGCAGTTGCCGCTCCAGTCGACGAACGCCTGGTCGATGGCGACCTGGCCGAACAGGTAGTCGACGTCGTGGTCGGGCCGCGTGCTGCGCGACACGATCACCGCCTTGCTGGTGGACGACGTGGCGCCGCCCATGCCGTCGATCTGCTTGCCGTACGGGTCGGGGCTGCCGATGACGCGCATCAGCAGCTTGTCGCGCGCGGGGCCGGGCTGCTGCGCGGCGAGCGGCAGGTCTTCCAGGCGGAAGAACACGCCCTTGCTGGTGCCGCCGCGCATGTACGTGGCGGGGATCTTGATCTGCGGAACGTGGGACATGATGCCTTTCAGGCCGCTTCGGCGGACGAGGCCAGGAAGTCCTGCGCGAAGCGCTGCAGCACGCCGCCGGCTTCGTAGATGGACACTTCCTCGGCGGTGTCCAGGCGGCAGGTGACCGGCACCTCGACACGCTCGCCGCTGCGGCGTTCGATGACCAGCGTGAGGTCGGCGCGCGGCTTGCGCTCGCCGACCACGTCGAACACCTCGGTGCCGTCGATGCCCAGCGTCAGGCGGTTGACGCCCGGCTTGAACTCCAGCGGCAGCACGCCCATGCCCACGAGGTTGGTGCGGTGGATGCGCTCGAAGCCCTCGGCGACGATGGCCTCGACGCCCGCGAGCCGCACGCCCTTGGCGGCCCAGTCGCGCGACGAGCCCTGGCCGTAGTCGGCACCGGCCACGATGATCAGCGGCTGCTTGCGCGCCATGTAGGTCTCGATGCCTTCCCACATGCGCACGACCTTGCCCTCGGGCTCCAGGCGCGTGAGCGAGCCCTTCTTGACCTGGCCGTCGACCACCGCCATCTCGTTGACGAGCTGCGGGTTGGCGAAGGTGGCGCGCTGCGCGGTGAGGTGGTCGCCGCGGTGCGTCGCGTAGGAATTGAAGTCCTCTTCAGGCAGGCCCATCCTGGCCAGGTACTCGCCCGCGGCGCTGTCGCGCAGGATCGCGTTGGACGGCGACAGGTGGTCGGTGGTGATGTTGTCCGGCAGCACCGCCAGCGGACGCAGGCCGCGCAGCGTGCGCTCGCCGGCCAGCGCGCCCTCCCAGTACGGCGGGCGGCGGATGTAGGTGCTCTGCGGGCGCCAGTCGTACAGCGGGGCGATCTTCTCGCCGTCGTCGGCCTGCAGCCTGAACATCGGGTCGTAGACCTTGCGGAAGTGTTCCGGCTTGACGCTGCTCGCGACGATCGCGTCGATCTCGGCGTCGGTCGGCCAGAGGTCCTTCAAGGTCACCGGCTGGCCGTTCGCGTCGGTGCCCAGCGCGTCCTTCTCGATGTCGAAGCGGATCGTGCCGGCGATCGCGTAGGCGATGACCAGCGGCGGCGAGGCCAGGAAGGCCTGCTTGGCGTACGGGTGGATGCGGCCGTCGAAGTTGCGGTTGCCCGAGAGCACGGCCGTCGCGTACAGGTCGCGGTCGATGATCTCCTGCTGGATCGCCGGGTCGAGCGCGCCCGACATGCCGTTGCAGGTGGTGCACGCGAACGCGACGATGCCGAAGCCCAGCTTCTCGAGCTCGGGCAGCAGGCCCGCTTCCTCGAGGTACAGCTGCACGGCCTTGGAACCGGGCGCCAGCGAGGACTTCACCCACGGCTTGCGCACGAGCCCGCGCGCGTTCGCGTTGCGCGCGAGCAGGCCCGCGGCGATCACGTTGCGCGGGTTGCTCGTGTTCGTGCAGCTGGTGATGGCCGCGATGATCACGGCGCCGTCGGGCATCTGGCCCGGCGTCTCCGTCCACGGGCCGGCGATGCCGCGCGCGGCGAGGTCGGCAGTGGGCAGGCGCTTGTGCGGGTTCGACGGGCCGGCCATGTTGCGCACGACGGTCGACAGGTCGAAGCGCAGCGTGCGCTCGTACTCCGCGGTCTCGAGCGCGTCGGCCCACAGCCCCGCCTCCTTGGCGTACGTCTCGACCAGCTTGACCTGCGCGGCGTCGCGGCCGGTGAGCGTCAGGTAGGCCAGCGTCTGCTCGTCGATGAAGAACATCGCCGCGGTGGCGCCGAATTCTGGCGTCATGTTGGAGATGGTGGCGCGGTCGCCCAGCGTCAGCGCGGAGGCCCCTTCGCCGAAGAACTCGATGTAGGCGCCGACCACCTTCTCCTTGCGCAGGTACTCGGTGATCGCCAGCACGATGTCGGTGGCCGTGATGTCCGGCTGCGGCTTGCCCACCAGCTCGCAGCCGACGATGTCGGGCAGCCGCATCCACGACGCGCGGCCCAGCATGACGTTCTCGGCCTCGAGCCCGCCGACGCCGATCGCGATGACGCCCAGCGCATCGACGTGCGGCGTGTGCGAATCGGTGCCCACCAGCGTATCGGGGAACGCGACGCCGTCCTTGGCATGCACGACGGGCGACATCCGCTCCAGGTTGATCTGGTGCATGATCCCGTTGCCCGGCGGGATCACCTCGACGTTGCGGAACGCCTTCTTCGTCCACTCGATGAAGTGGAAGCGATCCTCGTTGCGGCGATCCTCCACCGCGCGGTTCTTCGCGAACGCGTCGGGGTCGAAGCCGGCGAACTCCACCGCCAGCGAGTGGTCGACGATCAGCTGCGTCTGCACCACCGGGTTGACCTTGGCCGGGTCGCCGCCCATGTCGGCGATGGCGTCGCGCAGGCCGGCCAGGTCGACCAGCGCGGTCTGGCCGAGGATGTCGTGGCACACCACGCGCGCGGGGAACCACGGGAAGTCGAGGTCGCGGCGGCGCTCGATCAGTTGCATCAGCGAGGCGTTCAGCATGTCGGGCGCGCAGCGGCGCACGAGGTTCTCGGCGTGCACGCGCGACGTGTAGGGCAGCTTGTCCCACGCGCCAGGGCGCAGCGTGTCGACGGCCTCGCGGGCGTCGAAGTAGTCCAGCGCGGTGCCGGGCAGGTTCTTGCGGAATTCGGTGTTCATGCGGCGGGCGTCTTCGCGCTGGCTGGGGTGGGAATCCTGCGAGCGGCCCTGGGCGCGGGCGCGCCAGGGCCGCTCGCGGGTCCGCGTTACTTGCGATCCTTGATGGCGACGAACTTCTGGTCCTCCGGACCGGTGTAGTTCGCGCTCGGGCGGATGATCTTGTTGTCGATGCGCTGCTCGATGATGTGCGCGGCCCAGCCGCTGGTGCGCGAGATCACGAACAGCGGCGTGAACATCGCGGTGGGCACGCCCATCACGTGGTAGCTGACCGCGCTGAACCAGTCGAGGTTGGGGAACATCTTCTTGGCGTCCCACATCACCGACTCCAGGCGCTCGGCGATGTCGAACATCTTCGTGGAGCCCGCGGTCTGCGACAGCTTCCTGGCGACGCCCTTGATGACGACGTTGCGCGGATCGCTCACCGTGTAGACCGGGTGGCCGAAGCCGATCACGACCTCCTTGGCCTCGACGCGGCGGCGGATGTCGGCCTCGGCCTCGTCCGGGCTGTCGTAGCGCTTCTGGATCTCGAAGGCGACTTCGTTGGCGCCGCCGTGCTTGGGGCCGCGCAGCGCGCCGATGCCGGCGGTGATGGCCGAGTACACGTCCGAGCCCGTGCCGGCCACGACGCGGCAGGCGAAGGTGGACGCGTTGAACTCGTGCTCGGCGTACAGGTTCAGCGACGTGTGCATCGCGCGCTCCCACTCGGCGCTCGGCTTGCTGCCGTGCAGCAGGTGCAGGAAGTGCGCGCCGATGGAATCGTCGTCGGTCTCGACCTCGATGCGCTTGCCGTTCTGGCTGTAGTGGAACCAGTACAGCAGCATCGAACCGAGCGAGGCCATCAGACGGTCGGCGATGTCGCGCGCGCCCGGCGTGTTGTGGTCGTCCTTCTCGGGCAGCGTGCAGCCCAGCACCGACACGCCCGTGCGCATCACGTCCATCGGGTGGGCGCCGGCGGGCAGCGTCTCGAGCGCGGCCTTGACCGCGGCGGGCAGGCCGCGCAGCGACTTGAGCTTGGTCTTGTAGGCCTTCAGCTCGGCCGCGGTGGGCAGCTTGCCGTGCACCAGCAGGTGGGCCACTTCCTCGAACTCGGTCTGCTCGGCCAGCTCCAGGATGTCGAAGCCGCGGTAGTGCAGGTCGTTGCCGCTGCGGCCGACGGTGCACAGCGCCGTGTTGCCGGCGGTGACGCCGGACAGGGCGACGGACTTCTTGGGCTTGAAGGTCGGGGCGGTGGTGGTCTCGGACATGGGCTCTCTCTTGCGTCGTTGTGGCGCCGTCGTCTCCATCGGCGGCCGGGCGAATGATCAGGGCGCGCGGCGATGCCAAGCATCCACGCGCGAGTGTGCGCCTTCCATCATATTTGCAATATTTGCAGTCGGGTAATGCTTTTCATTCCCAGGGTAAATAGCGAAGATTTGCGAACAACATCGCCAATTTTGCGAAGTTTGCGAACATCGGATCAGCCCATGAGAAAGACCTTCCTCGGCGTGAAGCTGCGGGCGCTGCGCGAACGGCGCGGCCTGACGCAGGCCGCCCTCGCCCAGCTGCTGCAACTGTCGCCCAGCTACCTGAACCAGCTGGAGAACAACCAGCGCCCGCTCGGCGTGGCGGTGCAGCTGCGGCTGCAGTCGGCCCTGGGCGTCGACCTGCAGGTGTTCTCCGACGACGACGAGGCGCGCCTGACCGCGCAGTTGCAGGACATCGTGGCGCAGAGCCCCGACGGCGGCGGCGTGTCGCAGGCCGAGCTGCGCGCGATGGCCCAGCAGATGCCGGCGCTGGCGCAGGTGCTCGTCCGCCTGCACCACCGCGGCCGCGACGCCGAGGATCGTCTCGCGGCGCTCGCCGCCGGCCTGGGCGAGCGCGCGGGCGAGATGGCGCAGGGCACGCGCCAGCCGCACGAGGAAGTCCGCCACTTCTTCTACGAGCGCCAGAACCACATCGCCGAACTCGACGAGCTGGCCGAGCGCCTGTTCGCCCACGTGATGGCCGTCAAGCCGCGCGCGCAGCCCGCGCCCGGCGCCGGCGACGCGCACGCGATCGCCGCGCACCTGGAGACCTACCTGCTCGAGAAGCATGGCGTGGCCACGCGCGAGTTCGAATCGGAGGCCGGCCTGCTGCGCCGCTTCGACGCGTCGCGCCGGCAGGTGTTCGTCAACGCCGCCGCCGAGCCCGCGCAGCGCGCGTTCCAGCTCGCCACGCAGCTGGCCTACCTCGAGGCGGAGGCGGCCATCGCCGAGCTCGTCGCGCAAGGCACCTTCAGCGGCCCGGAGCCGCGCGCGCTGGCGCGCATCGGCCTGGCGAGCTACTTCGCCGGCGCGCTGGTGCTGCCCTATCGCCGCTTCCTGGCCGCGGCCGAGGCGCTGCGCTACGACATCGACCTGCTCGCGCAGCGCTTCGGCGTCAGCTTCGAGACGGTGTGCCACCGGCTCTCGACGCTGCAGCGGCCGGACGCGCGCGGCGTACCGTTCTTCTTCGTGCGCGTCGACCGCGCGGGCAACATCTCCAAGCGCCAGTCGGCCACCGACTTCCACTTCTCGCACACCGGCGGCACCTGCCCGCTGTGGAACGTGTACGAGGCCTTTGCGCAGCCGCACAAGGTGCTGACCCAGCTTGCGCGCATGCCCGACGGTCGCACCTACCTGTGGATCGCGCGCAGCATCGTGCGCCCCACCGGCGGCTACGGCTCGCCCGAACGCACCTTCGCGATCGGCCTGGGCTGCGACGTGCGCCACGCGGCGCGCCTGGTCTATGCCAAGGGCCTGGCGCTGGCCGACCCGGAAGCCGCCACGCCGATCGGCGCCGGCTGCAAGGTCTGCGACCGCCAGGGCTGTCCGCAGCGCGCGTTCCCGGCCCTGGGCAAGCGGCTGCGCATCGACGAGAACGAGCGCCCGCGCGAGCCGTACGCGGCGAGCTGAACCGTCCGCTTGGCATACTGCCGGGCCAGCCCACCGCAGGAGCCGCCATGGCCAAACCATTCAACGCCGGCGTCATCGTCTACGCCAAGGACATCCACCGCCTCGCACGCTTCTACGCCGCCGTGGCGGACCTGGAGGTGATGCACGAGGTCGACGACCACATCGTGCTCGAGTCCGAGACCGTCGAGGTCGTCATCGTCGCGATCCCCGCCGACATCGCGTCGCGCATCGTCATCAAGACGCCGCCGGACAAGCGCGAGGCCACCGCGTTCAAGGTCGCCTTCGCGGTCGCCAGCCTCGCCGCGGCCCGCGAGGCCGCCGCGGCCAACGAAGGCGAGATCTACCCGCCCGCCAGGGAGTGGAGCTTCCAGGGCCTGCGCGTGTGCGACGGCGTCGATCCGGAAGGCAACGTGATCCAGCTGCGCGAGCTGCCGGCGTACGCGGGGCTGGGGGATGTCGAGGACTGAATCCGCGGCAGCGATGTCCGCGGCAAGGGTGTCCGGCAAGGGTGTCAGGTCTTGCCTTTTGCTCCGCGTCCCCTGTCCGGCAAGGGTGTCAGGTCTTGCCTTTTGCTCCGCGTCCCCAGCCCTGACGACGATTCGACCCCTTCGGGCACGCCGATCTTGCTACGATCGATCCCTCGCCCGAGTGCGCAAGCTGGAGACGCATATGACGGTGGATCGGCTGATTGCATGGGTACCCGCAGGACTTGACGCCGCGGCGGCCGCATGAAGGCCCCCACCGCCCCGGCTCGCCACCGCGCGCGCCGACATCGCAGGCGGCTGCTGCCGCTCCTGCTGTTGTCGGCAGCGCTCGCACACGCTGCGCCGGGCCGCCTGACCGTGGTGGTGCAGTCGCCCATCCACGTGCCGATCGCCAACGTGCGCATCGGCATCGCCGGTGCAGGTTCGATCGGGACGACCGACATCGGCGGCCGAACGGAGCTGCAGCTCGCATCGGACACGAGCGTCGGCTCGCACGTGCGCCTGCAGGTCGTGCCGCCGCCGTCGATGTTCATGGTCTCGCCTTTCGAAGGCGACGCCATCGTGCCCCGATTCGAGAACGAGAGCGGCAACTTCCTGGCCGTGATCCTGATGCCCCCCGGCAACCGGGAGGCCCTGGCCAACGGTGTCGTGCTGTCGGGAATGGTCCGCCAGTCCCAACGCCAAGCCAACGCGGCCGTGAAGACGGGGAGCCCTTCGCCTCCGAAGAAGCCGCTCTTCGTCCTGGCGGCCTACGAGTCCGGCAAGAAAGCGCCGAGCGCCGCGGGACCCGGCAGGACGCAGTTCCTGGGGCCGGTCGACCGGCTCCCCCTGGTCACGGACGATGTCGCCCGACGGCTCGGCTTCAAGCCGGAAGACGTCGCGAGCGCACTGGAGAAGTGGAAGATCGCCCCCATCGACTGGAAGCTGGTGATGACCACGGCGCTGTTCGAATTCGGCGCCGCCGACCCGTTCTCGTCCGTGTTCGTGGATTCGTATTTCGGCATCACGGTCGGTCTGCGGCATTGGCACAGCCGCGATACGCTGCGCCCTCTCTGGCGCGCCTTCCGCAAGGCCGACACCGCGCGCTTCGACGCGATCATGGGTCCCGACGCCCAGGCCGTGGCCGCCTGGCTGGACGAAAAGGCAGGGATGCCCGACTCGATGTCCCGGCTCATCGCCTCCTCCGGGAACGGCCAGGGGGTGTCCGAACCATGGCGGTCGCGCTTGGAGCAACTGGGCGGTTGGATCGCGTACCAGCACATCCAGGTCGACGCGGTGCGCCCCGAGCTGGCGGCGGCCGAGAAGCTCGCACGATGGGCTGGCTTGCGATCCGAGCGCGCCAGGGCCTACCTCTACGACCTGGCCATCCACGAAGACCCGCGAGCGGTCGAGGCCGCATTGGGAGCGCTCGCCGTCGACGCCAAGGCCTTCGAGTCCCAGGTCCGTCGCGCGCCGGACGAACAGGAGCTGCTCATGATGTTGAGCAACCGCTGGCTCAAGAAGGTCGAGCAAGGCCCGTCGCTCCAGTTCAAGGAGGGGCTGCGACAACGCCAATACCTGTTCGCGCTGGGACAGGGGCGTTTCGGCGAGCGGCTCGTCTCGCTCGATGACGTCGGCATCCGCATGCGCGACGTCGAAAGCGGCGCCGTGATCCCCCTGAGCGGCGACGGCGCCCTGCTCGACGAACTGCGTGGCGGCTGGCTGCCCGAGCAAAAGCTCGCCGCCGTCTCTCTTTGAACGGAGGCAAGGCCGTGGCCAGACGCAATCCGAAGAAGGCGACGCCTGCGGCGAGCCCGGGATCGAAGGACGCTCCAGGGGCCCTGCCGGCCGACGGCGCCGCAGACGCGATGCCCACCTCGATCCTCGCCACCCTCGGCAAGATCACCGGCGTTGGTGGCATCGCCCTCGGTGTGCTGCTCACGCTGTTCCGCACCGTCATCACCAAGAGCCTGCCGCACGTCGAACGCGCGGACGCCGCCCGCATCCTCCAGGTCACCCTGCTCTTCACGTTCGCCATCACCATCGTCGGCCTGGTCATCTGGGCCAGCCAGGTGAAGATGGCCAAGGGGATGCTCGCCGGATTGCTGGTCTTTGCCACGGCGGTCACCGTCGCCGGGTGGACCGTGATGCGGCCCGAAGCGCCGGGCACCTATCAACTGCGCGTCACCGTGCTCTCGCCACAGCGGGCGCCCGTCGACGACGCGCGGGTCACCACCAACGTCGGCGGCGAAGCCTCGCGCGTGAACGGCGGGTGGCAGTTCGAGATCCCTGTCGCCAAGCTGCCTCGATCGCGCGAAGTCAAGGTGTTCGCCGAACATCCTGCCTCGTTCACGCGTGGAACTGCGACCGTCACGTTCGACGAGCAGCACAGCCTGGCCACCGAGGTCGTGCTCGCCAAGGAGGCGAATGCACAGGTGCGGGGAATCGTCGTCGACAAGGCCGGCAGGGCAGTGAGCGATGTGCACGTCTCGATCGTCGGGGCCGGCGATGAAGGCGTCGTCACGCATGCCGATGGCGGCTTCGTGTTGAACGCCCATGTTGCCGAGGGCGAGATGGCGCGCGTGCATGCCGAGAAAGGTCGCCTGGCAGTGAATCAGGACCAGCCGGCAGGCGGGATCCCGATGACGATCCAGCTGCGCTGATCGCTCCGCCTGCCAGGATCCGGAGGCGCTCACGACACGCAGGGCACGCCAGCATCGGCCGTACCCGAGACCAGCGCCGCGACCTGGGGATCGCGGCCGCCGCCCTGCATGGTTACCATGCGTGGCAGATACCTCACGGAGTACCCCGATGGTCGATCGCACCCACCCTGCAAGCCTCTTCGAGCTGGCGCAGTCCGCCGCCGAGGACACCTTCTCCACCGACAGCTCGGCCGGCAACGCCGACAAGGTCTGCGCGGTCGCGCTGCGGATCGCGTCCGACCAGACGGTGAGCTACTTCTCCGGCGGACCGGGCTACAACAAGCTCGTCACGCGCGTGGGCGGCAACAGGAAGGACGCGCAGCGCGCGATCACCGACGTGATCACGCAGTTCCTGAAGTCCGCGCCGGGCGGCGGCTTCACCGACCAGCAGATCACCCACACCGCCTACGCCGAGCACGGCCGCGGCGCCATGAACTGCGCCGAACCCAAGGTCTGGTACCACATCAGGAAGGTGATGGAACAGGATCCCGGCGACTGGGTGATCATCCCGTTCAACAAGATCGCCGAAGGCGGGGGCCTCATCTACAACCCGCCGTGCCGCAACTGCCGGCGCTGGGTCTACGGGCAGTTCCACACGCTCTCGCGCACGATTGCACTCGCGTACGGCGGGCCCACGGCACTGAACCCCTGAGCAGCGCTCAGCCGCCCGCCTTCTTCACGTTCCTGAAGCCCAGCGTCGGCAGCAGCGCCAGCACGCGGTCGCGGTGGTCGCCCTGCAGCTCGACGACGCCGTCCTTGGCCGTCCCGCCGACGCCGCAGGCCGCCTTGAGCTTCTTGCCGATGGCCGCCAGTTCCGGCTCGGCCAGGCCCAGCCCGCGCACCACCGTCACGCCCTTGCCCCCGCGGCCCTTGGTCTCGAAGAACACGCGCACGACGCCGTCCGTCGGCGGCGCGACCGCCTTCCTGCAGGCGCACTGGGCGATGGGCTGGCGGCAGGCCGGGCACATGCGGCCGGCCTCGGTCGAGTAGACGAGGCCGCCGTTCGGATTCGATTTCATGGCCGTATTGGAACCGATCCGTCGCGCGCCGCTCCCACCGGACTCGACCGCCGGCCAATGTGAAAATCGCGCCATGCCCTTCGCCCGCCTCGCCTCCCGCGCCTCCCGCGCCTGCCTGCGCCTCCTGCCCGCCGCGCTCGCCCTCGCCGCCGCCTGCGCCGCGCACGCCGTCGAACCGCTGGTGCAGCACGACGTCGTGCTGCTCGAGAAGGGCGACGTCATCGAGCAGCGCGTGGACGGCGGCTCCGATGCGATGGCCACCTACATCAAGCAGCTCGGCACGGCCGTCACCGACGCGATGCGCGCGCATCCGGCGCAGATCCCGTCGGCGGGGTTCATCGTCGTGGCCGTGCGCCCGGAGGGCAGGACGCGCACGTGGTTCGACTTCAAGCCCGCCCTGGCCCAGCCCACCACCGTCGCGCTGGCCAACGCCGTCGACCGCACGCCGCCGATGACGGTCAAGAACCGCGAGATCGTGTTCGCGCTGCGCGTGAGCGTCTGGAGCGACAAGCCGCCCAAGGCCTACGCCCCCGCGCCGCAGGAATGGAAGGACGCGAGCAAGGACATGCACCCGAAGCCGGACGTCGACACGCTGGTGGACATGGTGTGGCCGAGGTGATTCGCTGACGGGCGAAGCGTCGCGCGGTCGGACACGTTAACCTGCGATCCCACTCACCGCCGGAGCTCACCGCATGACGCCGATGCCTTCCCCGACGACCCTGGCCGCACGCCGCCGCGCCTTCCGCGACCTGCACGCCGCCGGTTGCTTCGTCATCCCGAACCCGTGGGACGCGGGCAGCGCGCGCTACCTCGCGTCGCTGGGGTTCAAGGCGCTGGCGAGCACCAGCTCCGGCTTCGCGTGGTCGCAGGCGCGCGCCGACGGCGCGATGCCGCGCGACGCGGTGCTGGCCCACCTGCGCGAGATCGTCGCGGCCACCGAGCTGCCGGTGAACGCCGACTTCGAGAGCGGCTACGGCGCGACGCCGCGCGACGTGGCCGAGAGCGTGCGCCTGGCGGTGGACACCGGCGTCGCGGGCCTGTCCATCGAGGACTCGACCGGCGACCCCGCGCGTCCCATCCACGCGCTGCCCGAGGCCCTCGCGCGCCTGCGCGCCGCGCGCGAGGCCATCGATGCCGCCGGCGGCGACACGCTGCTGGTCGGCCGCGCCGAGAACTTCCTGCATGGCCGCCCCGACCTGGCCGACACCATCACCCGCCTGCGCGCCTACGCCGAGGCCGGCGCCGACTGCCTGTACGCGCCCGGCCTGAAGACGCGCGCGGACATCGCCGCCGTGGTCGCCGCCGTCGCGCCCAAGCCCGTCAACCTGCTGGTGGGCGCGACCAGCGAGTTCACGCTGGCCGACATCGCCGCGCTGGGCGTGCGCCGCGTGAGCGTCGGCGGCGCCCTGGCGCGCAGCGCGTGGGGCGGCTTCATGCGCGCCGCCCAGGCGCTCGCCGGGCAGGGCTCGTTCGACGGCTTCGCCGGCGCGGCCAGCGGCGCCGAACTCAACGCGCTGATGCGCGACTGACGCGCCATGTCCGACGCGTCCCGGCCCGCCGCCGAACATCCCATCGTCTTCGTCAAGGGACGAGGCGCGGGGTCGAACCGGCCGTCGCGCTACGTGCAGGACATGGCGGACGACGACGATGGCTACGACCCGTCGGCGCAGAAGACCGAGGTGACCGAGCGCCAGGCCAAGTCCATCCTGAACCGCAACCAGTCGCCCGACCTCGACTTCGATTTCACGATCAACCCCTACCAGGGCTGCGAGCACGGCTGCGTCTACTGCTTCGCGCGACCGACGCACGCGTACCTGAACCTCTCGCCGGGGCTGGACTTCGAGACCAGGCTGTTCGCCAAGGTCAACGCGGCCGAGGTGCTGCGCAGGGAGCTGGGCCGCAAGGACTTCAACCCGGGCATCGTCGCGCTGGGCGCGGCCACCGACGCCTACCAGCCGATCGACCGCCACTACGCGCTCGCCCGCCAGGTGCTGGAGGTGCTGGCCGAGTTCGACGTCGCGGTCGGCATCACGACCAAGTCGGCGCTGGTGACGCGCGACATCGACATCCTGGCGCCGATGGCCCGCAAGGGGCTGGTGCGCGTGCACATGTCGATCCCGACGCTGGACCACGAGCTCTCGCGCCGCCTCGACCCGCGCGCCAACTCGCCGACGCGGCGCCTGGAGGCGATCGAGGCGCTCACCGGCGCGGGCATCCCGGTGGCCGTCTACATCGCCCCCGTCATCCCGAGCCTGAACGAGCACGAGATCGAGGCCATCCTCGAGGCCTGCGTCGCACGCGGCGCCACGATGGGCCTGTACACGTTGCTGCGGCTGCCGCGCGAGGTGCGCGACCTGTTCGCGGAGTGGCTGCGGCGCTGGTATCCCGAGCGTGCCGCGCAGGTCTGGCGGCTGATCCACCGGATGCACGAGGGCAAGGACTACGACTCGCGCTTCGGCAACCGCATGCTGGGCACCGGCAGCGTGGCCGAGGCGCTGGGGCGGCGCTACGACGAGGCCGCGGCGCGACTGGGCGTGACGTATCCGGGGCGCTCGCTGAACACGTCGCTGTTCCGGCCACGCGGGGCGGAACCGGACGCTCAGGGCAGCCTGTTCTAGCCCCGACGGGCTGTCGTCCTGTGCGTTCGTAGGGCGGGTCGTCCTGACCCGCGTTCGTCGCTCGCGCTCGACG
>Ga0207427_100859_pt1 | contig 13492 bp, 11 predicted proteins | sample AraplaCL_Cvi_mMS_FD_184268 | JGI IMG/M metagenome (GOLD analysis project Ga0207427, IMG submission 184268) | Arabidopsis root microbial communities from the University of North Carolina, USA - plate scrape CL_Cvi_mMS (SPAdes) (version 2) | ecosystem: Host-associated > Plants > Roots > Endosphere ... | reverse complement strand
CTGCCGGCAGACGGACGCGAGGCCGCGCTGCTCGCGCGCTGGACCGCCAAGGAAGCCTGGTTCAAGGCCTGCCCGCCGCCGGCCGCGCCCTGGGACTTCCGCCGCGTCCGCGCCACCGCCTGCGCCCCGGCGGACGCGCGCGCGAACGTGCGCACGTGGCGCGCCGCACCCCTGCACGTGGCGCTGTGCTGCACCGACCCGCGCGCGCTGGCCCAGGCGCGCTGCGAAGGACTGCCGCCGGCAGGCGACGAGGCCGCGTGGCACGTCGCCGCCGCCCATTGAGATCGACCAGACCCGACCCAAGCCAGACCCCATGTCCGTTGCCAAGCCCCTGCCCGACTACATCCCCGAGACCGCCTTCGGCGACTGGTTCCTGCAGACGCGCACCTGGGACGTGCACGTGCTGGAAGTGGCCCTGCGCGACCTCGCGCGGCTCGATCCGGCCCCGCGCGCCAACCATTCCGTCGTGATCGACGTGGGCTGCGGCTGGGGCGGCTCGCTGCACAAGCTCGCCGAGCGCTTCCGGCCGGAGCGCCTGGTCGGCTTCGACATCGCGCCCAAGATGGTGGAAGCGGCCACGCGCGAGGCCGCGCAGGTGCGCCTGCCCAACGGCGCCGCGGCCGAGGCGATGCAGGCCGACAGCTCGAAGCTGCCGCTGCCCGACTCGAGCGTGGACCTGCTGTTCTGCCACCAGACCTTCCACCACCTGGTCGACCAGGAGCGCGCGATCGCCGAGTTCTTCCGTGTGCTCAAGCCGGGCGGCAAGCTGCTGTTCGCCGAGTCCACGCGCCGCTACATCCACTCGTGGATCATCCGCCTGCTGTTCCGCCATCCGATGGAGATGCAGAAGACGGCACCCGAGTACCTGGCGCTGGTGCGCGCGGCGGGCTTCGTGGTGCCCGATGCGCAGGTGTCGTACCCGTTCCTGTGGTGGAGCCGCGAGGACCTCGGCCTGATGGAGCGCGTGCTGCGCATCCGGCCGCCGGCCGTGCGCGAGGAGACGCTCATCAACCTGGTCGCGACCAGGCCCTGAGCCTCACGTCAAAGATTCAACAACGAGGAAGTCCCCCATGAAGAAGTTCGCTTTCGCGGCCCTGCTGGCCGCCTGCGCCGCGGCGCACGCCGCCGATGGCGCCAAGCTGCTGATCCCGGTCAGCTACGCCGCCGAATCGTCCGTCGTGCCCAAGGTGCGCGAGGCGTGCAAGCTCGAGCAGCGCCTGGCCGAGGACGTCGGCAGCCAGCTCGCCGGCACCACCGACTCCACGCAGGGCGATGTCGTGCGCGTCAGCATCGTCGACGTGATGGGCGTGGGCGGCGGCGGCTGGACGGGCCCCAAGGCCGTGTCGATCCGCGTCGACCTGCTCAAGGACGGCCAAGTCGCGCGCTCGACGCACCTGACGCGCACCACCACGGGCGGCGCGTTCGGCGGCTTCATGGGCACGTGCTCGATGCTGGAGCGCGATACCAAGGTGCTGGGCAAGGACGTCGCCAGCTGGGTCGCCAGCGGCAGCGACGGCGGCTCCCGGACCGACGGCAAGTAGGTCTCCCCCGATGGAGGGCCCTAGATCGCGGCGCAGGGCGTCCGCCATCCGGGGGATGGAGGCATGGGCGGTGCGGGCCACAGTGAGGCACCGCATCCAGCCGAGACACCCTCCATGTCGCAGAACCCCGCCCCGTCCATCGCCGCCCGCGACATCGCGGCCCACGACGCGCTGAACACCCACAACACCGTCGCGTGGCATGGCGCCGGGCTGGCCGACCACCAGGCGCTGGTCGACAAGTGGGCCGCGCTCGGCTTCCGCACGCTGTCGCTGTCGATCTACGACGAGCCGGCGCACCCGCTGTTCGCCGCCGTGATGGTCAAGCGCGCCGCGATCCACGCCGAGCACCAGGTGTTCCCGCGCACGCTGGCGCAGCTGCAGGCCGAGGTGCAGGCCAACGAGAAGATCGGCCGCGGCCTGTACCTGGTGGCTGCCACCGGTGCCCAGGGGCATGCCGCCTACGCGGCCAGCTTCAAGCCGATGAACCCGCTGCCCGTGGTGCGCCTGGACCTGGGCAGGGCCGATTTCCAGTCGTTCAACGCCACGCAGCAGCAGGCCGGCCGCATCCTGCAATGGGTGGACGTGTTCGGCGACGACGCCAACCCGCGCTTCGCCGCCATCTGGGGCCCGAATCCGGGCAAGGTGGCGTGGACGGTCGAGGGCTTCGACCCGGCGCTCGAGGCGCAGGCCCCGAGCGTCAACGCCACGCTGCTGCAGCAGCGCTTCGACGCGATCACCTCCACGCGCGGCCGCCCGCTGCACATCGCGCTGGCCTCCTCGGATCGCACGGCCGAGTGCTTCGTGGACTCGACGATCGGGCCGTGGGTGGCGCGCGGCGCGATGACGCCCGCGCAGTACCAGGCCGAGTACGACAAGCAGTCCAAGGCCGGGTTGATGCCGCTGCAGGTCTCGGCGCGCGGCGCGGGCGCGAACGCGCGCATCGCCGCGCTGTTCGCCGCGCGCGAGGAGACCGACGCCCGCACGCTGCGCAACCAGGGCCCGGTCACGGTGGCGGCGATCGACGCCGTCATGAACCAGTACCTGCAGGCCGAGAACCTGCGCGGCGCCGCGCTGGCGATCGCGCGCGGCGGGCGGCTGGTCTACGCCAAGGGCTACACGTACGCGGAGGCGGGCTACCCCGACCTCGCGCCGCAGACGCCGTTCCGCCAGGCGAGCTGCTCCAAGACCTTCGCCGCCGTAGCGATGATGCGGCTGGTGCAGGACCTGCCCGCCGTCACGCTCGACACCACCGTGCAGAGCGTGCTGCACCTGAAGCAGCCGGACGGCAGCGCGCCGCTCGATCCGCGCTGGGCCGACATCACCATCCGCCACCTGCTGACCAGCGACTCGGGCATCGACCAGGGCCTGATGTACCACAGCGCGGACGCGGCCAAGGCCTTCGCCGCGGCGCTGCCGGCCACCCACGCGCAGCTCCTGAGCTACGCCACGACCAGGAAGCTCACCGGCAAGCCGGGCGACAAGCACAACGCCGTGTACGGCAACTTCGACTACATGCTGCTGGGCGAGGTCATCGCCCGGCTGCACGGCTCGGGCAGCTTCGTGCAGGCGCTCAAGGAGCTCGTGCTCACGCCCTTGCACCAGTCGCACACGCACGGCTCGCGCAGCCGCGTGGCCGACCAGCCCGCCGGCGACGCGCGCCACCACATGACGGTCTACGACCCGGCCAACGGCTGGGCGCTGTACCCGTTCGAGGTGCTGCCCACGGTGCGCGAGCCGGGCGGCAAGCTGGTGCCCACGCACTACGGCGCGCTCGACTACGAGATGTTCTCCAGCGCCGGCGGGCTCTCGGCCTCGGTGGTGGACATGGCCCGCCTCGGCGCGATGTTCAGCGTCACCGCGAACAACCCGGTGCTGCACGCGACGACGATCTCCAGGCAGCTGCAGGACGCCGTCGACGCCACCGGCGAGCTCACCACCCAGGCGGGCGATCCGTCGCACGGCTACTTCGGCTTCGACTGGGCGCTCAAGGACTCGTTCGGTGCGTTCACCGCGTCCAAGGGCGGCTGGCTGCCGGGGCAGGGGACGGTGCTGCAAGTGACCACGGGCGGCTTCACGTATGCGCTGGCCATCAACGGCAACGCCGACGTGAAGTTCGACTGGATGACGCCGATCGCCGCCGCCACCGAGGGCCACGCCTGGGGCGACGCCGACCTGTTCCATTCGGCGTACGGCATGCCGTCGCTCGCGCCGGCGCCGGCGCACGCGGTCAGGCTGGACGCGGCGGCGCCGCGGCCGGTGCGCGCGCTCGCCAGCGTGCGCGCGAGCATGGGGCGCGGCCGCGAAGGCGACTTGCGCTGAGTCAACGAGGGTGCGCGAAGGGCAGGGTCGGGCACGACCTTTGCCTGGACGTTACAAAGAGCGGCCACGAAGCCGGTAGGATCGCAACATGACCACCACCACCTATGAAGACCGTCCGCAGACGCTCGGCGAAGAGATCGCCAATGCGATCAGCCACGGCCTGGGCTTCCTGCTGGCCATCGCGTCGCTGCCGATCCTCGTCGTCATGGCCGTGCGCCACGGCACGGCCACCAACATCGTCGCCGTGAGCATCTTCTCGGTCACGATGATGCTCCTGTACCTCACGTCCACGCTGTACCACGCGATCCCCGAGGGCAAGGTCAAGGCCGTGCTCAATCGGATCGACCACGCGGCCATCTATCTGTTCATCGCCGGCAGCTACACGCCGTTCGCGCTGGGCGTGCTGAACGGCGCCTGGGGCTGGACGCTGTTCGGCGCGATCTGGGCGATGGCTGCCGCCGGCATCGCCGTCAAGCTGATGAACCTGCTGCGCCACCCGCTGTGGTCCACCGGGCTGTACGTGGCCATGGGCTGGACGGCGATCGTCGCCGCGGGCCCGCTGGTCCACGCGATGCCCATGGCCGGCCTGCTGTGGCTGCTGGCCGGCGGCATCGCCTACACGCTGGGCGCGGTCGTCTTCGTCTTCGACTCGCGCTTCAAGTACGCGCACTTCGCGTGGCACCTGTTCGTGCTGGCCGGCACGACCTGCCACTTCTTCGCCGCGCTCTGGTACGCGACGCCCGCGAAGCTGGCGGCCTGAACGTCCGATCGGACCGGCGGGACGCCGCATCCGCTCGCGCCCCGACTGCGTATCCCCAGGTTGACGCCGCGTCCGGCATGGCCGCGGCATGTCGTTCGCCCGGGGGAGAGCATGTCCGGCTTCATCGAGATCCTGCACGCCGAGCGCGTCGCCGCCGATCCGGGGACGGTGCGCGCGGTCTACGTCGACCTGCACCACCGCGAGGTCGCGCGCGTGCATCCGCGCGAGCACCTGCGCCAGCGCGCGCACGGGCCCGCCGGGCCGCGCTTCGAGTGCCGGGCGCGCTCGGGGCTCGACCTGTTCGAGCGGCACGAGCGCCCCGACGGCGGCGTGCTGGACCGCTGCGTCGCCGGGCCGCACTGGGGCCGTTCGATCGGTGCGCGCTTCGTGCCCGACCCCGACGGCACGCTGCTCGAGCTGACGCTCACCCAGCCGCTGCGCGCCGTGCTCGCCCGCTTCCTGGGCCACTGGCTGCGCGCCCGCCTCGAGGCCGAGCTGCGCGACTTCGCGCACGAGATCCGGCTCGACATCGAGCGCGGGCAGGCGAAGCGGCGGCCGCTGCGGGCGGCATGAACGTCACCAGGCGGTGGCCTCGCGGCAGGTGGCGCTGTTCGGGTCGGGGTGCAGGCCGGACTCGTGCAGGAACATCGAGTCCGCGTCGAGCTTCTGCGCGCGACAGGCGGCGACTTCGCGCACCTTCGGATCGCTGGACAGCAGCGCCTCGGCGGCGTAAGGCCACGCGACCCAGGCCTCGACGTGCTGGTAGGCCTTGGCGATCGCCAGGCCCTGAGCCACGTAGGCCGGCTCGCCGGTCTTGCGTGTCATCAGCCAGCTCGCCAGCACGAAGTCGTACGGCAAGGCGCCCAGCGGGTCGTTCACCGCATAGGGCGTGCCGAACAGGGCCAAGCGGCCGAGCTCGTAGCGCGTGGCGCCGAGAAAGCGCAGCGCCTCGTCGCGCTTTCCATCCGCCGCCAGCACCATGGCCTTGGATAAGGTGCCGGCGAAGCCCGATTCGATCGATGCCTCCCGCACAAGGTCCAGTTGCGCGGATTTGCCGCCGGTCGTGTTCCAGAGGGCCCACGTGTAGAACGGCAGCAGGCCCTGGTTGTTGAACCACATCTGGGTGGCGTCGCGCTCGAGCGCGGTCAGATCGGCCACCGGCGTGCCGTCGATGGCGGCTCGTCGCGTCAGGATGCCCTGGGCCCAGGTTTGGCTCGGATCGGACCGGTACATGGCCTTGCGCGTGTCGGCATCCGGCAGGGCCGGCGAGCGGTCAAGCGTGGCATAAACCTGGATCCAGGAATTGGCGGCTAAGCCGGACGCGATGTCGCTCACCCTTTCCAGCCCGGCCTGTCGCACCCAGTCCGGTAGCGTGGTCAGCGCGTCGCCCTGGATGCGGTGGCCAGACAACGCGACACGCCAGAGGTCGGGCCCCTTGCTCGTCGCCGCTCGCGAGAGGATCAACGGCCAGGCCTGGCCGGCGCGACCGGCCATGAAGAGCAGGCCGGCCTCCTGGCCGACGCCATAGTCGTCGTCGTAGCGTTGCACCCGGCGATGCACTTCCTGTCGGGCTTGCACGATGTCGCCGTCGATGAGGGCGATGCGCGTCCTGGCGGCCATGTCGGCCACGCTGCCGGTTTCCAACGCGGCGGCCCGGACGTAGTACTCGCGTGCGGTCGCGAGGTCACCAGCGAAGTAGAAGATGCTTCCAGCCCCGGCCAGGTCGATCGTCTCGCCCACCGCGTCCTGCGCCCGCATGCTTCGCGGTCGCGAGTCGATGATCTGGCGCGCGCTGGCCACGCCGTCGCCATGTTCCAGGGCGACCAGCGCCAGGGCCAGGCGCGTGCTGATCTTCGACGGGTTCTGCGTCAGCCACCCCTGCAGCGTCTGGCGCGAGGGGAGCCTCGTGCCGTCGTCGCGCGCGAACATGCCGCGCGCGATGGCCGGCGGGTAGTCCCGCGCGGGGCTGGACGCGAGCCTGGCCAGCTCGGCCGTGGGGTGAGCTGTTGTCGACGTGCCGGGACTCGCCGGCGGGCCGACGGGCGCGGCGACGACCTCCCATGATTGCTGGAGCCTGGCCTGCCCGAAAAACCCATCGGCGAGGAACACGGCCTTGCTCGCCGCGTTGCCGGCCGGCGGCCAGGCCGACGACCCCGGCGAATCCATGTGGATGACGTGCGCGAGCCGGTCGAGATCGTCCACGGCCCGGAAGATGTCCTGCTCGGCCTTCTCGCCGGGCAACGCCGCTTCCGCCGCGGCGTGCGTCCCGATGAGCGGGTCGTCGCGCTGCAGCGTGGTGATCGCCTTGGCGTAGTCGCCGATGGTCGATGACGCCCAGGCTCGGTGTCCGGCGGCGTCGCGCGGGACGCCGCTGTAATCCCTGGCGGCGAAACGCATCTCCTGGATGACCGGGTGTGCCGAGATCGATGCAGGCAAGCCCGCGAGCACTGCCATGTAGCGGCTCTGGCTGCCACGCTCGACGCCTTCGACGTAGAGGTCGTCCCAGCCCGCGGCGAGGCGCCACGTCTCCAGCAGCTGCGACTCGGCCAGGGAGGCGCGTGCCGTGCGAGCCGGAGGCGACGAGCCGGCGTCGTCGTCGCAGCCCGTGGGCGTCCTGAAATGGGGCAGCGCGAGCTCCAAAGTGCAGAGGTCGGTGTGGCGGAAGGCCTCGGTGTAAGCCGCGCTTTCCTTCATCAAGGCGGCTGCGAAAGAGGGCAGGCCGGCCAGTTCAGGACCGAGATCCGCATGGGCCGCTCGCCGCCGTGCATCGAGCATGCGGGCCAGCGGCCGCACGACGACGTCGTGGCTGTCGATCTCTCCGGGCTCGTACTTGCCCTCGACGTCCAGCTGCAGCTGCGCTGCCGCCAGCGCGGCGATGGAATGCATCGCGGTCGATTGCGACGCGACCGGCGTCGCTTCGACCCAAGCGCGCGCGAGCCATGCGAGGCGGTCCGGAGCCGTCGGCTCGAACCGGTAGCCCATGCGCTCGAAGTAGTCGGGCATCAGCGTCCCCATCAGGATGGCATGGCAAGCGACGTCGTCCGGAGCGGCCGTCGGCGGCAGATCGGCCAGGTTCCAGTGCGCGGCGACGCATCCCTCGGGCCGCGCCGGCGGCAGGCTGCGCGCGGGCCTTGCATCGCCCAGGCCCAGTTCGGCGAGCAGGCCCGGGAGTGCCGCGGAGATGGTCTCGAGCGTGCCAACGGCGGTCGGCGCGATCGGCAGCCGGCGATGGGCGACGCGAACCGGGCTCTCTCCGCTGCGCGACAGGGTCAGGAATGCCGTTCCGTTGCCATCCTGGCCAAGGTATGCCGTGAGCCGCGCTGCGTGCGGATGATCAGCTGCGAAGGCGGACAGGGTCGCGTCGTCGGTGCGGCGAACGAACGGCCCGCGCCAGTCGACGATGTCGGTCTGCAGGCTTGCGTCCACGTGCCGACGCGCAAGTTCCCGGTCAAGCAGAGCGCCGACCAGCGCTCGAAACGGCGGCCGGAAGCCGAAGGCTTGCGTCTGCACGGGCAGCACGATGAAGGCCGGGTCGGCTTGCTGCCCCGCCGGCCGCAGGTGCAACGAGCGGAACGCAGGGTCGTCCTCCAGCACCGTATGCGCATGCGCGAGCGCATAGTAGTCGGGGTACGGTACCGCGTCGGGATGAGCCAGGTGCGGCAGCTTGGGCAGATCAGCCGGCAGCACCGGGACGGGTTGGGCCAGGGCACCCAGGCCGAACATCCAAGCGGCAATCGCCAATGCCGCGCGCGTCCGCACCGCCGTGATCGAGTTGATCATGTCCATCCCTCTCCCTTGAAGATTTCTCTTTGACCGCGGGTTCGATGCGCGCGGCGCCGTCGTACGCATTCTCGTCGAGCCAGACGGCGGCCCGAGGCCGTCAGAGGCTCGCGTGGTCGCGCAGCCGCGCGGGCAGCGCGCGCACGTCGGGCGCGAGCGCGTCGGGCGCCAGCGGCGCCAGCTCGCCGGCCACGGCGCCGCGCAGCAGGCGGTCGATCGTCTGGGCGTGCGGCAGGATCGGGCCGAAGAACAGGACGGCGTCGCCGCGGGCCAGCAGCAGGGTGGGGAAGTCCTCGATGTCGAGGTCGCCGATGAGGTCGGACTCGTCCTCGATGTCGATCCACAGGAAGCGCGTGGCGACGGCCGGATGCAGCTGCAGCGATTGGCGTGCGGCCAGCAGCGTGTCGCGGTAGGCGTCGCAGGTGCGGCACCACTGCGCGCACAGGCAGGCGACCAGCAGCGGGGCGCCGGCCGGGTGGGGGGAGTCGCTCATCGACCCGAGTGTGCCAGCAGATGAGGAAAAGGGAGCGAGACACCGTCCCGCTCCCTTCACCCGCCAGGGCCCGTCAACCCTGGCGTCCCGTCACGCCCCCTTGCGATGGCGCCAGGCCAGTGTGCGGGGGCGCGCCGGTGCGGGCAACGAAGCAAACGGCATGTGCTCAGAAGCGGGATGGCGACCGGCCGTGCGCCGATCGGGCGGGTGGCGCCCGACGGCGGGCGTGACCGATGGGACGGATCTGAGCGATCCGCACGACCGTGCGCCTCGCACCCACCGCCGGAGCGCGGCCGGGCAGCTAAAATGCCGGTTTCCCCAAAATCCTGTTCCGCCGGGCGTGAGCCTCGCGGCAGCGCAGACTCTCAGGAGCGTTTTCTTATGGCCGGGCACTCGAAATGGGCCAACATCCAGCATCGCAAGGGCCGACAGGACGAGAAGCGCGGCAAGGAATGGACGCGCGTCATCCGTGAAATCATGGTGGCCGCCCGCACCGGCGGCGGCGACCCGGGCATGAACCCGCGCCTGCGCCTGGCCATCGAGAAGGCCAAGGCCGTCAACCTGCCGGCCGACACGGTCAAGCGCAACATCGACAAGGCCACAGGCAACCTCGAGGGCGTCAGCTACGAGGAGATCCGCTACGAAGGCCGCGGCATCGGCGGCGCGGCCGTCATCATCGACACGATGACCGACAACAAGGTGCGCACCGTGGCCGAGGTGCGCCATGCGTTCTCCAAGTACGGCGGCGTGATGGGCACGGAAGGCTCGGTGGCGTTCCAGTTCAAGCACGTGGGCCAGTTCATCTTCGCGCCCGGCGCGTCCGAGGACAAGATCATGGAAGTGGCGCTGGATGCCGGCGCCGACGACGTGATCACCAACGACGACGGCTCGATCGAGGTGCTCAGCGCGCCGGCCGCGTTCGAGGCGGTCAGGAACGCCCTGGAGGCCGCCGGCCTCAAGCCCGACGGCGCCGAGGTGACGATGCGTCCCGAAAGCAACGTGGAGCTCGCCGGCGAGGACAGCGCACGCATGCAGAAGCTGCTCGACATCATCGAGGAGCTCGACGACGTCCAGGACGTCTATCACAACGCGGTACTTTCCGAATGAAGATCCTCGTCATCGGCGGCGGCGGGCGCGAGCACGCGCTGGCCTGGAAGCTGGCCCAGAGCGAACGCGTGCAGCGCGTGTACGTGGCCCCCGGCAACGGCGGCACGGCGGCCGACAAGCGCCTGGTCAACGTGAACATCACCGAGCCGCAGGCGCTCGCGCAGTTCGCGCTGGCCGAGAAGATCGCGCTGACGGTGGTGGGCCCGGAAGGCCCGCTGTCCCAGGGCGTGGTGGACGTGTTCCGCTCGCACGGCCTGCGCATCTTCGGCCCGACGCAGGCCGCCGCGCAGCTCGAGAGCTCCAAGGCGTTCTCCAAGAACTTCATGAAGCGCCACGGCATCCCCACCGCGGCCTACGAGACCTTCACCGACATCGCCGCCGCGCACGCCTACGTCGACAAGCTGGGCGCGCCCATCGTCGTCAAGGCCGACGGCCTGGCGGCGGGCAAGGGCGTGGTGGTCGCGACGACGGTCGCCGAGGCGCACGCCGCGGTCGACTGGATGCTCAAGCCCGAGGGAGGCCTGGCGGTGCAGCACAACGATGCGCCGCGCGTCGTCATCGAGGAGTTCCTCGCCGGCGAGGAAGCCAGCTTCATCGTGATGGTGGACGGCAAGAACGTCGTCGCGCTCGCGTCCAGCCAGGACCACAAGCGCCTGGCCGATGGCGACACCGGCCCCAACACCGGCGGCATGGGCGCGTATTCGCCCGCGCCCATCGTCACGCCCAACGTGCACCAGCGCGTGATGCACGAGATCATCCTGCCCACCGTCGAAGGCATGGCCAAGGACGGCATCGTCTTCAGCGGCTTCCTGTACGCCGGCCTGATGATCGACGCCAACGGGCATCCGAAGACGCTCGAGTTCAACACCCGCATGGGCGACCCCGAGACGCAGCCGATCATGATGCGCCTCAAGAGCGACCTGGCCGAAGTGCTGATGCACGCCACCGACGGCACGCTGGACCAGGTCGAGCTGCAGTGGGACCGCCGCGTCGCACTCGGCGTGGTGATGGCCGCGGCCGGCTACCCGGAGACGCCGCGCAAGGGCGACCGTATCACGGGCCTGCCCGCCGAGGCCGAGGATGCCATGGTGTTCCACGCGGGCACCGCGCTGCAGGGCGAGGTCACCAGCGTCACCGGCGGCCGCGTGCTGTGCGTGACCGCGCTGGGCGACTCCACGCGCACCGCGCAGCAGCGCGCGTACGAGGCGCTGCGCGGCATCCATTTCGATGGGCAGCAGCACCGCACCGACATCGGCCACCGTGCCATCCACAAGCGCTGAGTGCTGGGACGCCGGGGCGCGCGACTTCGCCGCCTCGATGCCGGCGTCGCTGGGCGCGGCCCGCGCCGCCGGCCCGACCCGGCTGCCGGTGCGACCGCTGACGTTCGACGGCAGCCGCCTCGCGCGGGCCGCGCTGCGGCTGTGCGGCTGGCGCGTCGTGTGCGAAGGCCTGCCCGCGCGCCAGGGCGTGGTCATCGTCTATCCGCACACGTCCAACTGGGACTTCGTCTGGGCCATGCTCGCCAAGTGGGCGCTGGGCGTGCCGGTCACGTTCTGGGGCAAGGCCACGCTGTTCCGCATCCCGCTGATGGGCCACTGGCTGCGGTGGCTCGGCGGCATCCCCGTCGTGCGCGACGCGCCCAACGGCGTCGTCGGCCAGATGGCCCAGCGCCTGCGCGACGCGCGCGAGCGCGACGAGTTCATGTGGCTGGGGCTGTCGCCCGAGGGCACGCGGCGCCTGACCGCCGGCTGGCGCAGCGGCTTTCACCAGGTGGCGCTGCAGGCCGACGTGCCGGTCGTGCTGGCCTACCTCGACTACCCGCGGCGCGAGGTCGGCCTCGACTCGGCCTGGCGCCTGAGCGGCGATCCGGCCGCGGACATGGCATGCTTCGCGCAGCGCCTGCAGGGCCGCACCGGCCGGCGCGCCGGCCAGGCGGCCCCGGTGCAGCTGATCTGAACCTCTCCTTCGATGCCATGAACACGACTTCGCCGACCTCCACGGCGGCCGAGACGCCCGACGTCGCGGCCGTGCGCGCCTGGCTGCTGGACCTGCAGTCGCGCATCGTCGCGGCCGTCGAAGCGGCCGATGGCGGCCGCTTCCTGAGCGACGGCTGGACGCGTCCGGCCGGCGGCGCGCTGGAAGGCGACGGCCTGACGCGGCTGATCGAGGGCGGCGCGCTGGTCGAGCGCGGCGGCTGCAACTTCAGCCACGTCAAGGGCCGCACGCTGCCGCCGTCGGCCACCGCCGCGCGGCCCGAGCTGGCCGGTGCCGCGTTCGAGGCGCTGGGCGTCTCGCTGGTGTTCCACCCGCGCAACCCGTACGTGCCCACCGTGCACATGAACGTGCGCATGTTCTGCGCATTCCCGCCGGGCGGGGCGCCGGTGTTCTGGTTCGGCGGCGGCATGGACCTGACGCCGTACTACGGCTTCGAGGACGACGCACGCCACTTCCACGCCACCTGCCGCGACGCGCTGGCGCCGTTCGACGACGCGCTGTACCCGCGCTTCAAGAAGTGGTGCGACGAGTACTTCTTCCTCAAGCATCGCAACGAGCCGCGCGGGATCGGCGGCATCTTCTTCGACGACGTGAGCGAGCTCGGCTTCGAGCAGGGCTTCGCGATGCTGCGCTCGGTGGGCGACGCCTTCCTGGCCGCCTACCTGCCCATCGTCGAGCGCCGCCGCGCGCTGCCTTACGGCGAGCGCGAGCGCGACTTCCAGGCCTACCGGCGCGGCCGCTACGTCGAGTTCAACCTCGTGTGGGACCGCGGCACGCTGTTCGGGCTGCAGTCGGGCGGGCGCACCGAGGCGATCCTGATGTCGATGCCGCCGCTGGCGCAGTGGCGCTACCAGTGGTCGCCCGAGGACGGCACGCCCGAGGCGGCGCTGTACGCGGACTTCCTGCGTCCGCGCGACTGGATCGAATCCTGAACACCGATTCGAAGAGGCCTTCGCGGGACGAGCGCCGGGCCGACCCAAGCCGGGCCGCCCCAAGCCGGCCCGCCTCGGGGGACGGAGCGGCGTACTCGCCGCGGGAGGGGCGGTCATGAATGCGGGACTCTTCGGCGGCAGCTTCGATCCGCCGCACCTGGCGCACCTCGCGCTCGCGCGCTGCGCGCTCGACCAGCTCGCGCTGGACGCGCTCGTGTGGCTGCCCGCCCGGCAGTCGCCGCACAAGGGCGACCGGCTGCCGGCGTCGGGCACGGATCGCGTCGCGATGCTGCAACGGCTGGTGGAGGGCGAAGCGCGCTTCTCGGTCGACGCCCGCGAGCTCGGCCGCGCCGGCCCCAGCTTCACCGTCGACACGCTGCGCGAACTGCACGCCGAGCAGACCGGCACGCGCTGGTGGCTGGTCATCGGCCAGGACCAGTACGCACGATTCGATACCTGGCACGACTGGCGCGGCATCCTCGCGCTGGCCGGCCTGGCCGTCGCCGCGCGCGACGGCGACCCCGTCCGCGCGGCGCCCGGCCTGGCTGGCGTCGAGCACGAGCGG
>Ga0207427_100857_pt1 | contig 13517 bp, 7 predicted proteins | sample AraplaCL_Cvi_mMS_FD_184268 | JGI IMG/M metagenome (GOLD analysis project Ga0207427, IMG submission 184268) | Arabidopsis root microbial communities from the University of North Carolina, USA - plate scrape CL_Cvi_mMS (SPAdes) (version 2) | ecosystem: Host-associated > Plants > Roots > Endosphere ... | reverse complement strand
GCGGCACGCTGGTGGGCATCGCGCTCGTGACCAGCGACGGCGATGCCACCTGGGTGCCGCTGCAGGCCACGGAAACGTCGTCGCCGCCCGAGGCGACCTCGCCCGTGCGCGCCGGCCTCGCGCTGGTGGCGCCCGACCAGATCTACGAGGCGGGCCTGCGCCGCGTGCTGCAGGTGCTGGTGGACGACGGGCCCTGAGCCTCAGGCCGCGCGGCCGCCGCCCGCGCTGAGCTCCGCCCAGTCCAGCTCCTGCACCAGCACGCGATAGGCGTCGTCGCCGATGGTCTCGTCGCGCAGCAGCTCGTAGGCGCGCTGGCGCGCGGCGGCAATGGCCTGTCGGCGCAGCGCGCCACCGGGCACGTCGTCGACCGGCTCGCGACTGGCCGGATCCGCATTGGCCGCGACGATCTGGCCGTATTCCTCGCGCAGCAGCTTGGCCGTGAGCGACTCGTCGCCGGCGATCGACTGCAGCAGCGCCCGGTAGACCTGCGTTCGCCCCAGGCGGATCTCGCGCGGCACGACGCCGTCATCGGGCAGGCACACGCGGCGGATCAGCGGCGCCATGGTCAGGCCCTGCAGCACCAGCGTGCCCAGCACGACGGCGAAGGCGCACAGCAGGATCAGGTCGCGATGCGGGAACGGCGATCCGTCGGGCAGGAACTCGGGCACGGCGAACGCCGCCGCGAGCGTGACGATGCCGCGCATGCCCGCCCACGACAGGACGATGCTGCTGGCCGGCCCGGCGGCCGCGCCGTCGGCGTGGGCGTGCCGGCGCAGGCGTCGCCGCATCAGCGCGGTGTAGACCATCACCCAGGCAAAGCGCGCCGCGATGGTCGTCGCCAGCACCAGCGACGCCATGGCGATCGCCCCGCCCTGCTCGCCATGCGCCGCCAGGCGCTGCCAGATCGGCCGCAACTGCATGCCGATCAGCACGAAGGCGAACGCGTTGAGCACGAACACGGCGGACTCCCACACCGCGAAGATCGGCACCCGCATGCGCGCGGCCATCTGCATGCCGCCGCGTCGGGCGAGCGTCGTCGCGAACGCCACCATCGTGAGGATGCCCGAAAGGCCGAGCGCCTCGGCCGCGATCCACAGCCCGAAGGCCATGGCGAACTGGACGATCAGTTGGACGGGCACCTCGCGCAGCCGGCTCGAGAGCGGCATCATCAGGCGCGCGACCGCGATGCCCGCGACCAGGCTGCCGAGCGTCGTCAACAACAGCACGGGGGCGAGGTCGCCGGCGCCGAGTCGACCCGAGGTCGCCGCGAGGATCGCGATCTTGTAGACCAGCAGCGCGCTCGCGTCATTCAACAGGCTCTCGCCCTCGAGGATCTTGAGCAGCTTGTGCGGCAGCTTCATCTGTCGCATCACGGCCGTCGCGGCCGCGGCGTCGGGCGGCGCCACGATCGCGCCGAGCGCGATGGCGACGCACCAGGGCATGTCGGGCACGCGCCAGCGCGCGACGAGCGCCACGGCGACGACCGTCGTGCCCACCGCGGCCACGACCAGGCCCGCGACCGGCCGCCAGTACTTGCGCAGGTCGCGCAATGAGGTGTCGTAGGCCGCATCGACCAGCACCGGCGCCACGAACAGCGTCAGGGCGAGGCGCGGATCCAGCATCCAGTTCGGACTCGACGGGATGAACGCGAGCGCCACGCCGCCGATGGCCAGGAAGGTCGGATACGGAGCGCCCACTCGATTGGCCAGCGTGGCCAGCGCAGCGGCCCCCAGCAGCAAGGCGATGATCCACTCGAAGGTCTGCATGCCAGGCGTTCCCCGTGTTGCACTCCACGCGCCGCCGTCGGCGCGCCCCGCGATTGGAGCCGCATCCGACGCACAAAGCAAAACGCCTCGCGTCTGCGAGGCGTCTTGCCGAGGCCGGAAACTCCGGCGTTCTCCTGGAGCGGGAAACGAGGCTCGAACTCGCGACCTCAACCTTGGCAAGGTTGCGCTCTACCAACTGAGCTATTCCCGCAAATTTTCTGGAGGCGCGATCCAGAGTCGAACTGGACTAGACGGATTTGCAATCCGTTGCATAACCGCTTTGCTATCGCGCCGAGGTACTGCACCTCGAATCGACGGTGCCAACCGTCGATTCTGACAAAAAAGGGAAGCATGAGCTTCCCTGTTTCGTGAATCCTGGAGCGGGAAACGAGGCTCGAACTCGCGACCTCAACCTTGGCAAGGTTGCGCTCTACCAACTGAGCTATTCCCGCAGGTCACTGCAATTCGACTACTTCGCTGACGTTTTCGCGTCGTTGTTTTGTCGTCTTGCTGAAGCTGGCAGTATATGCCGGTTTTGTTTGTCTTGGCAAGCTCGACTGAATCAGTCTGGTTTGCGCGACGCCGGAAAAACTGCGCCCGGCCGCCTTTCGACGACCGGGCGCGCATTCTAACCTGCGGCGATCAGTGCTTGATCGATTCGACGCCGTCGGCCGGCTTGACCGGCGCCTCGACCACCGGCGCGGCGGCGGCCTCCTTGGGCGCCTCCTCGTCCGGCAGCGGCGTCGGCGTCGATTCCAGGGCCACTTCCAGCACCTTGTCGACCCAGCGCACCGGGATGATCTCGATCTGCGACTTCACGTTCTCGGGGATGTCCTGCAGGTCCTTGACGTTCTCCTCGGGGATCATCACCGTGGTGATGCCGCCGCGGTGCGCCGCCAGGAGCTTTTCCTTCAGGCCGCCGATGGCCGTGACCTCGCCGCGCAGCGTGATCTCGCCGGTCATCGCCACGTTGGCGCGCACCGGGATGCCCGTGAGCGCCGAGACGAAGGCCGTGGCCATCGCCGCGCCCGCGCTCGGGCCGTCCTTGGGCGTCGCGCCGTCGGGCACGTGGATGTGGATGTCGCGCTTCTCGAACAGCTCGTCCTTGATGCCCAGGCGCGCGGCGCGGCTGCGGATCACGGTGCGGGCGGCCTCGACCGACTCCTTCATCACGTCGCCCAGCGAACCGGTGCGGATGATGTTGCCCTTGCCCGGCATCACGGCCGACTCGATGGTCAGCAGGTCGCCACCGACCTCCGTCCACGCCAGACCGACCACCTGGCCGACCTGGTTCTTCTTCTCGGCACGACCGAAGTCGTACTTGCGAACACCCAGGTAGTCGTTGAGGTTCTCCTCGGTGATCACGGCCTTGCCATCCTGCTGCTTGAGCTGGATGCTCTTGACCACCTTGCGGCAGACCTTGGAGACCTCGCGCTCGAGCGAACGCACGCCGGCTTCCCGCGTGTAGTAGCGGATGATGCCGCGGATCGCACCTTCGGTGAGCTCGAGCTCGTCGGCCTTGACGCCATTGTTCTCCTGCTGCTTGGGCAGCAGGTAGCGCTGGGCGATGTTGAGCTTCTCGTCCTCGGTGTAGCCCGCCAGGCGGATCACTTCCATCCGGTCCAGCAGCGCCGGCGGGATGTTCATCGAGTTGGACGTGGCCACGAACATGACGTCCGACAGGTCGAAGTCGAGCTCGATGTAGTGGTCGCTGAACGTGTGGTTCTGCTCCGGGTCGAGCACTTCCAGCAGCGCCGACGACGGGTCGCCGCGGAAGTCCATGCCCAGCTTGTCGATCTCGTCGAGCAGGAACAGCGGGTTGCGCGTGCCGACCTTGGTCAGGTTCTGCAGCACCTTGCCCGGCATCGAGCCGATGTAGGTGCGGCGATGGCCACGGATCTCGGCTTCGTCGCGCACGCCGCCGAGCGCCATGCGGACGAACTTGCGCCCGGTGGCGCGCGCCACCGACTGGCCGAGCGAGGTCTTGCCGACGCCCGGAGGCCCGACGAGGCACAGGATCGGCGCCTTGACCTTGTCGACGCGCTGCTGCACCGCGAGATATTCGAGGATGCGGTCCTTGACCTTCTCGAGGCCGTAGTGATCCTCGTTCAGGACATCGGACGCGTGGCCGAGGTCGTGCTTGATCTTCGTCTTCTTGGCCCACGGCAGGCCGATCAGCGTGTCCAGGTAGTTGCGCACCACCGTCGCTTCGGCCGACATGGGCGACATCAGCTTGAGCTTCTTGAGCTCGCTGTCGGCCTTCTTGCGCGCTTCCTTGGGCATGCGCGCGGCCTTGATCTTCTTCTCGAGCTCCTCGAGGTCGGCCCCTTCCTCGCCGTCGCCCAGTTCCTTCTGGATCGCCTTGACCTGCTCGTTGAGGTAGTACTCGCGCTGGCTCTTCTCCATCTGGCGCTTGACGCGGCCGCGGATGCGCTTTTCCACCTGCAGGATGTCGACCTCGTGCTCGAGCAGCTCGAGCAGCTTTTCCAGGCGCTGGGCGATGTCGAACAGGTCGAGGACGGACTGCTTGGCCTCCAGCTTGAGCGGCAGGTGCGCCGCGATCGTGTCGGCCAGGCGACCCGGATCGTCGATGCCCGCGATGGAGGTCAGGATCTCCGGCGGGATCTTCTTGTTGAGCTTGACGTACTGGTCGAACTGCTGCGTGACGGCACGGCGCAGGGCCTCGACCTCGGGCGACGTCTCCGTCTGCGGCGCGACGGGCACGGCCTCGGCAACGAAGTGCTCGCCGTTGTCGTCGATCTCGCGCGTGGACGCGCGCTGGATGCCTTCGACCAGCACCTTGACGGTGCCGTCGGGCAGCTTGAGCATCTGCAGGATGCTCGAGACGCATCCGATCTCGAACATGTCGTCGGCGCGCGGTTCGTCCTTGCCGGCGGCCTTCTGGGCCACGAGCATGATCTGGCGACCCGCCTCCATCGCCGCTTCCAAGGCCTTGATGGACTTGGGACGGCCGACGAACAGCGGAATCACCATGTGCGGGAACACGACGACGTCGCGCAGCGGCAGCAGCGGCAGCGTGATCGGTTCGGAAGGCAGGATGGGATGTCCGGACATGGGGTGAAACCTCTCTTTCTCGGGCCCAGATGCGGCCCGAGCATCTAATTACAAGACACCAACCCTATCCTGCGGGATTGCCGCAGGGCTTGCAGCGAGATCAAGCGCTGGCTTTGGCCTGTTCTCGATAGACCAGCAGCGGCTTCGCGTTCTCTTCGATGATGTGCTCGTCGATCACCACCTGGGCGACGCCGTCCAGCAGCGGGAGCTCGAACATCGTGTCGATCAGGGCCTGCTCCATGATGGAGCGCAGGCCGCGGGCGCCGGTCTTGCGCTTGAGCGCCTTGCGCGCGATCGCCGCGAGGGCGGTCGGGCGGATGTCCAGCTCGACGCCGTCCATCATGAACAGCTTCTGGTACTGCTTGACCAGCGCGTTCTTGGGCTCGGTCAGGATCTGCACCAGGGCTTCCTCGGTGAGCTCGCCCAGCGTGGCGACCACCGGGAGGCGGCCCACCAGCTCGGGGATCAGGCCGAACTTGATCAGGTCTTCCGGCTCGACCTCGCGGAACAGGTCGGCAGCGCGGCGCTCGTCCTTGCTGTGGACGGTGGCCGAGAAGCCGATGCCCGAACGCTCCGTGCGGTTGCGGATGACCTTCTCCAGGCCGTCGAACGCGCCGCCGCAGATGAACAGGATGTTGGTCGTGTCGATCTGCAGGAAGTCCTGGTTCGGGTGCTTGCGGCCGCCCTGCGGCGGCACCGAGGCCATCGTGCCCTCGATCAGCTTGAGCAGGGCCTGCTGCACGCCTTCACCCGACACGTCGCGCGTGATCGACGGGTTGTCGGCCTTGCGCGAGATCTTGTCGATCTCGTCGATGTAGACGATGCCGCGCTGCGCGCGCTCGACGTCGTAGTTGCAGTTCTGCAGCAGCTTCTGGATGATGTTCTCGACGTCCTCGCCCACGTAGCCGGCTTCGGTCAGCGTGGTGGCGTCGGCGATCACGAACGGCACGTTGAGCAGGCGCGCGAGCGTCTGCGCGAGCAGCGTCTTGCCCGAGCCCGTGGGCCCGATCAGCAGGATGTTGCTCTTGGACAGTTCCACCTCGTCCTTCGAGGTGGTCATGTGCTTCAGGCGCTTGTAGTGGTTGTACACCGCCACGGACAGCGTGCGCTTGGCCACGTCCTGGCCGATCACGTAGTTGTCCAGGCTCGCCTTGATCTCCGACGGCATCGGCAGGTCGGACTTGGACGTCTTGGCCGCGGCGCCCTCGGCGGGCACCTCGTCGCGGATGATGTCGTTGCACAGCTCGATGCATTCGTCGCAGATGAACACCGACGGGCCGGCGATCAGCTTCTTGACCTCGTGCTGGCTCTTGCCGCAGAAAGAGCAGTACAAGACCTTTTCGGCGGAGGTGCCCTTCTTATCTGCCATGGACGTGCTTCGAAAGCCTGGAAAAGTGGGGAAGTCGGTTCAATGATAGTCCAAGCGGCGGACGGTGCCGCCGCCGTGCTCAACCGCGGTTGGCCACGACCTGGTCGACCAGGCCGTAGTTCTTGGCCTCGTCGGCCGACATGAAGTAGTCGCGCTCGGTATCGGCCTGGATCTTCTCGAGCGGCTGGCCGGTGCGATCGGCCAGGATCTTGTTGAGCTGCTCGCGGGTCTTGAGGATCTCGCGGGCGTGGATCTCGATGTCCGTGGCCTGGCCCTGGGCGCCGCCCAGAGGCTGGTGGATCATGATCTTGGAGTTCGGCAGCGAGAAGCGCTTGCCCTTCTCGCCCGCCGACAGCAGGAACGCGCCCATGCTGGCCGCCAGGCCGATGCACAGCGTGGAGACGTTGGGCTTGATGAAGTTCATCGTGTCGAAGATCGACATGCCCGCGCTGACGCTGCCGCCCGGCGAGTTGATGTACAGCGAGATGTCCTTGTCCGGGTTCTCGCTCTCGAGGAACAGCAGCTGCGCGACCACCAGGTTGGCCGAATGGTCGTTGACCGGGCCCACCAGGAAGACGATGCGCTCGCGCAGCAGGCGCGAATAGATGTCGTAGGCGCGCTCGCCGCGGCCGGACGTCTCGATGACCATGGGCACCATGCCCAGGGCTTGCGTTTCAAGTGCGCTCATGGAGGAGTTCTTTTCTCAGGCTGGATGGGTCTTTCGGGACCATTATGTCGCGTCGGGCGCGACCCCACGGTCGGAGATGGCGCCTGAACCGGGACATTACAACCCCACGGCGGCCCGACGGCCCCACGCTCGCTCGCGCTCGCTGCCCCCGAGGGGCCGGCCGCGAGCGGCCCGGCAGAGCCGGTTCCGCCGCTCCCTCGAACTTCAGCTCAGCATCGTCAGCGGCAGCGCCGGGCAAAAGAAAACGCCCGGCAGGGCCGGGCGTCTTCGTCGAGCGCAGGCTCGATCAGGCCGTCATCAGCGAGTCGAACGGCAGTTCCTTGTCGGTGACCTTGGCCTTGGACAGGACGAAGTCCGTGACGTTGTTCTCGACCACGATGGCTTCCACTTCGGCCATGCGCGAGCGGTCGGACAGGTACCAGCGCTGCACTTCGACCGGCTTCTCGTAGCTCTGCGACATCTCCTCGATGTGCGCCTGGAGCTGCTCCGGCTTGGCCTGCAGGTTGTTGGCGCGCACCAGCTCGGCCACGACCAGGCCCAGGCGCACGCGGCGCTCGGCCTGCGGCACGAAGATCTCGGCGGGGATCGGGGCCTTGTCGGCATCCTTGACGCCGCGCTGCTTCAGATCCTCGCGGGCGTTGTTCACCAGGCGCTCGGTCTCGCCCTGCACCAGGGCCTTGGGCAGGTCCAGCGTGGCGACGGCGGCCAGCGCGTCCATGGCGGCGGCCTTGTTCTTGGCCAGCACGCGGAACTTCACTTCGCGCTCGAGGTTCTTGCGCACGTCTGCGCGCAGGCCGGCGACCGTGCCGTCGGCGATGCTCAGCGACTTGGCGAACGCGTCGTCGACTTCCGGCAGGTGCTGCGCCTCGATCTTCTTCATCGTGACGAGGAAGTCGGCTTCGCGGCCGGCCACTTCCGCGCCGTGGTAATCGGCGGGGAACTGCAGCGGGAACGTCTTGGATTCGCCGACCTTCATGCCGCGCACGGCCTGGTCGAACTGCTCGAGCATCTGGCCTTCGCCGACCAGGAACTGGAAGGCTTCGGCCTTGCCGCCGTCGAACGGCTCGCCGTCGATCTTGCCTTCGAAGTCGATAGTGACGCGGTCGCCGGCCTGGGCGCCTTCGGCGGCCGGGCGTTGCGCAAACGTGCGGCGCTGCTTGCGCAGGATCTCGACGGTCTTGTCGATGGCGGCTTCGTCGACCGTGGTGGTGACGCGCTCGACCTCGGCGGCCGACAGGTCGCCGATGACGACGTCCGGGTAGACCTCGAACGTGGCGTCGAAGTCCATCGAGCCTTCGGCCGACTGTTCCTTCTCGGCGATGCGCGGGGCCCCGGCGACGCGCAGCTTGGCCTCGTTGGCCGCGGCGTTGAACGCGGCGCCCAGCTTGTCGTTCATGACTTCGTACTGGACCGAGTAGCCGTAGCGCTGGGCCACGACCGACATCGGCACCTTGCCCGGGCGGAACCCGTCGGCCTTGACCGTGCGGGACAGCTTCTTCAGGCGGGATTCGACTTCCTTGTTGATCTCGTCGGCCGGGAGGCTCAGGGAGATGCGGCGCTCGAGCTTGTCGAGGGTTTCAACGTTGACTGCCATGATGGGACTCTTGGTTCGCAAATTCTGGTGCGCGGGGCGGGACTCGAACCCGCACGCCGGTGAAGGCGTCAGGACCTAAACCTGGTGCGTCTACCAATTTCGCCACCCGCGCTTCGTGATCCAGGAGCTGGGGACAGGATTGGACGCAAACCCCCCGCTTTCCGGTGAACCGGGGATTCTAACTGCATCCGGCCGGGCGGCCGCCCGTTCACGCGACTGTTTTCACCGGACGAACCCTGAACGCTGCCGCGTACATGGCGGGGAGCGCCAGCAGCGTGAGCACCGTGGCGATCAGCAGGCCGCCCATGATGGCCACGGCCATCGGGCCCCAGAACTCGCTCTCGGACAGCGGGATCATGGCCAGCACGGCCGCCGCGGCGGTCAGCACGATCGGGCGGAAGCGGCGAACGGCCGACTCGATGATCGCGTCCCAGGCCGGCACGCCGTGGGCGCGATCCTGTTCGATCTGGTCGATCAGGATGACCGAGTTGCGCATGATCATGCCCATCAGCGCGATCACGCCCAGCAGCGCCACGAAGCCGAACGGCCGGTTGAGCGCCAGCAGCGCGCCGGCGGCGCCGGCCACGCCGAGCGGGCCGGTGGCAAAGACGAGCAGCGCGCGCGAGAAGCTGTGCAGTTGCAGCATCAGCAGCGTGAAGATGATGAACAGCATCACAGGCACGCCCGCCGCGATGGCGCCCTGCCCCTTGGACGCCTCCTCGACCGCTCCGGCGACCTGGATCTCGTAGCCCGGGGGCATCTTCTTCATCAGCGCCTTGAGCGGGCCGACGGCCTGGCCCTTGCCCCACAGCTCGTCGGTGACGGTCGGGCCCTGCATGCCTTCGGCCACGTCGCCCTGCACGGTCACCGCGTAGCTGCGCCCCTCGCGCCACAGCACGCCCGGCTCCCAGCCCAGCGACAGCGACGCGATCTGCGCCAGCGGGATGACGCCGCCATTGGCCGTGGCCACGTAGCCGCCGGCGAGCTTGTCCACGGCGTTGCGCTCGGCCAGCGGCTGGCGCAGCACGATGTCGATCAGCTGGTCGCCCTCGCGGTACTGGCCGATCGTCGAGCCGGAGAACTGCGTCTGCGTCGCCTGCGCGATGGCCTGCGTCGTCACGCCGAGCGCACGCGCCTTGGCCTGGTCGATGGCCAGGCGCATCGCCAGCACGTTCTCGTTCCAGTTGTCGTTGACGCCGCGCATGTGCGCGTTGTCGCGCAGGACGGCCTTGGCCTCGTCGGCCCAGTGGCGCACCTGGTCGGCGTCGGGACCCACCACGCGGAACTGCACCGGGTAAGGCACCGGCGGCCCGTTGGGCAACAGCTTGACGCGGGTGCGGATCTCCGGGAACTCCGCGGCCAGCAGCGCTGGCAGCTTCTTGCGCAGGCTCTCGCGCAGCTTGAGATCCTTCGGTTCGACGATGGCCTCGCTGACGTTGCTCTGCGGGAAGACCTGGTCCAGCGGCAGGTAGAAGCGCGGCACGCCGCTGCCCACCCAGGTGGTCACCGACTTGACGCCCGTCTCCTTGAGCATGCGCGCCTCGAAGCGCTTGGCCACGTCCTCGCTCTGCTTGACGGTGGCGCCTTCGGGCAGCCACAGGTCGACCATGATCTCCGGCCGGCTCGAATCGGGGAAGAACTGCTGCTGCACCAGGCCCATGCCCACCAGGCCCAGGACGAAGATGCCGATCGTCACGCCGATCGTGAGCCAGCGATGGCCGATGCACCACGCCACCACGCGGCGGAAGCGCTCGTAGAACGGCGAGTCGAAGGTCTCGTGCGGCTTCGTGGACAGGCTGCCGTCCGGCTCGTGCGCCTTCATGCGCGTGTGCAGCAGCCGGGCGCCCAGGTAGGGCACGAAGTACACCGAGACGAACCACGAGATCAGCAGCGCGGCCGAGGTCACCGCGAAGATCGCGAAGGTGTACTCGCCGGTCATCGACTTGGCCAGGCCGATCGGCAGGAAGCCCGCGGCCGTGATCAGCGTGCCGGTGAGCATGGGCATCGACGTCACCTCGTAGGCGAAGGTGGCGGCGCGCTCCTTGGAGTAGCCCTCCTCGAGCTTGCGCACCATCATCTCGACCGCGATGATCGCGTCGTCCACGAGCAGGCCGAGCGCGATGATCAGCGAGCCGAGCGAGATCTTGTGCAGCCCCACACCCCAGTAGTACATCGTGACGAAGGTGATCGCCAGCACCAGCGGGATCGTGATAGCGACGACCAGGCCGGGCCAGATGTCGATGCGGATCGGGTTGAAGTGCAGGCCCAGGCTCACGAAGCTGACGCCCAGCACGATCACGATGGCCTCGACCAGCACGCGCACGAACTCGCCGACCGAGCGGCTGACCGCCTCGGGCTGGTCCTGCACCTGCGCGAGTTCCATGCCCACGGGCAGCTGCTTGCGCACCTCGGCGACCTGCCTCTGCAGGCCCTTGCCGAGCGCGATGATGTCGCCGCCCTTGGCCATCGACACGCCGATCGCGATGACCTGCTTGCCGTTGGCGCGCACCTTGACGTCCGGCGGATCGGAGTAGCCGCGCTTGACGTCGGCGATGTCGCCCAGGCGGATGCTCGCGGCCTGGCCCGTGGCCGGGTTGACGACGCGGATCGGCAGCGCGCGGATCTCGTCGACCGACTGGAACGCGCCACCCACGCGCACCTGCACGTTCTGCGTGCCGGAGTCGACCACGCCCGAGCCCTGCACGGCGTTCTGCGCGTTGAGCTGGCCGATGACGGCGCTGACGTCCACGCCCATCGCCGCCGCCCGCTTCTGCGACAGCTCGATCCACACCTTCTGCGACTGCACGCCGAACAGCTGCACCTTGGCCACATCGTGCACGCGCAGCAGCTGCGAGCGGATGTCCTCGGCGCGCACGCGCAGCTCCTCGTCGCTGAAGCCGTCGGCCGACAGCGCGAAGATCGAACCGTAGACGTCGCCGAACTCGTCGTTGAAGAACGGGCCGATCACGCCCTGCGGCAGCGTGCCGCGCATGTCGCCGATCTTCTTGCGCGCCTGGTACCAGACGTTGGCGACCTCGTGCGGCGGCGAGTTGTCGGCCAGCTGCAGGATGGTCAGCGACTCGCCCGGCTTGGTGTAGCTGCGGATCTTGTCGGAGTACGGCACTTCCTGCAGCGTGCGCTCGATCTTGTCGGTCACCTGCTCGGCGACGTCCTTGGCGCTGGCGCCCGGCCAGTACGCCTGCACGACCATCGCGCGGAAGGTGAACGGCGGATCCTCGTCCTGGCCGAGCTGGAAGTAGGCCACCAGGCCCAGCAGCATCAGCACGATCATCAGGTAGCGCGTGAGGTCCGGGTGCTGCAGCGCCCAGCGCGAGACGTTGAAGCGTCCGCCCTCGACCTCGCCGGTCGGCATGGTGTTGTCGTTGCTCACTGGAGCCCCTCCCGCGCCGGGTAGGACGCTCCGTCCCCCGAGGGGACTGCGGGCCGGCGTGGGGCGGCCCGGCGCTCGGCCCGCAGAGTGGTTGACACTATCAGTCCCATGGTCACCTCAACGCTTGGTCGGTTCGACGTACAGGGTGACCTGCTGGTTCGGGCTCAGCACGTGGGCACCGGCGGTGACGACGGTGTCGCCGCTCTTGAGGCCGCTGTCGATGACCAGCGTGTCGCCCTCGGTGCGCAGCACGACGACGGGCTGCTCGCGCACCTTCATCGCCGACTTGTCCAGCACCCAGACGTGGCTCTCCTTGCCGGTGCCGGCCACCGCCTGCATCGGCAGGCGCAGCTTGCCGTCGGCCGGCGCGAGCTCGACGTGCACCGTGGCCGTCTGTCCCAGTTCCACCGAGCCGGCGGGCAGGTCGGCCTTGACCTGGAACGTGCGCGACGCGGGATCGGCCGCGGCCGCCACTTCGCGGATCGTCGCGGGCAGCGTCGCGTTGCCGCCCCACACGGTGACGCTGACGCCGCCGGCCTTGCCCTGCAGCTTGCGGAAGATGGCGAGCTGGTCCTCCGGCACGGCGAAGACGACGTCGCGCGGGCCGTCGTGCGCGAGGCTGACCACCGGCGAGCCCGCGCCCACCACGGTGCCGACGTCGGCGTAGACGGCGGTGATGACGCCCGACGAATCGGCCGTGAGCGCGGCGTACGCGGCCTGGTTGGTCTGCAGGCCGGCCTGGGCGCGCGCCTGCTCGAACTGCGCGCGGGCCGCCTCGAGGCCGCTGTTGCGGCGCTCGAGTTCGGCCGCGCTGATGAAGCCCTGCTTCTGCAAGTCCTGGTAGCGCTTGTAGTCGGCGGCCGTCTGCTCGTAGTTGACCTTGGCCGCGGCCAATCCGGCGCGCGCGGCGTCCTGGCCGAAGCGCAGGTCCGCCGGATCGACCTGCGCCAGCGCCTGGCCGTCCTTGACGCGGTCGCCCAGGTTCACGGGGCGCTGCACGATCTTGCCGCCGACGCGGAACGCGAGCCGCGATTCGACGCGCGCATGCACCTCGCCCGCGTAGTCGCGCAGCGTGGCGCCGGACAGCTGGCCGACGGTCATCGTGCGCACCGCCCGTACAGGCTCGGCGGCCGCCGGCTCCTTGCCGCAGGCCACCAGCACCAGGCTGGCGGCCAGGGACAGCGCGAGCGGCAGCGTCGTCAGCGCGCGGGCGGCCGGGGGACGATTCGAGGTGCGATGGGGCGAGGGAGGGGTGTGCATGGGGCTTCTTCGATCTAATTACTGACCAGTCAGTCAGTAATGTACGAACAGCGCCGCCACTCGTCAATGGACTTTCCGGGGCGAAATCAGGGAAAAGCCGAATAATCGCGCCCGAACAAGCCCTCCGGACGATGCCACGACATCCCGCCCGGGCACAATCGCCCGCCGTGAGCGTCGAACACTACGAGAACTTCCCCGTCGCATCGTGGCTATGCCCGCCGGCGCTGCGCCCGGCCGTCCGCGCGATCTACTGGTTCGCGCGCACCGCCGACGACATCGCGGACGAGGGCGACGCGCCCGCCGCCGAGCGCCAGGCCCTGCTCGCCGCCTACCGCGCGGATCTCGCCGCGGCCGCCGCCGGCCGCCCCGCCTCC
>Ga0207427_100855_pt1 | contig 13524 bp, 16 predicted proteins | sample AraplaCL_Cvi_mMS_FD_184268 | JGI IMG/M metagenome (GOLD analysis project Ga0207427, IMG submission 184268) | Arabidopsis root microbial communities from the University of North Carolina, USA - plate scrape CL_Cvi_mMS (SPAdes) (version 2) | ecosystem: Host-associated > Plants > Roots > Endosphere ... | reverse complement strand
GCAGCGCACCGACTTCAAGCGTTTGGGTGTGCTGGGCGATTGGGAAAACCCCTATCGCACGATGGACTTCAAGTACGAAGCCGACATGGTGCGCGCGCTGGCGAAGATCGTCGGCAACGGCCACGTCGTGCGCGGCGCCAAGCCGGTGTACTGGTGTTTCGATTGCGGTTCGGCGCTAGCCGAAGCCGAGATCGAATATGCGGACAAGGTTTCTCCTGCGGTCGATGTCGCGTATGACGCGGTCGAGCCGAAAGCACTCGCGCAGAAGTTCGGCGTGGATGCGGGCGACGCCATCGTCGCCATCCCGATCTGGACCACCACGCCGTGGACGCTGCCGGAAAGCCTGGCGGTGTCGCTGGGTGGCGAACTGGAATACGCGCTGATCGAAGGCCCGGCGCGCGACGGCAAGCGCGTGCTGCTGGTGGTCGCCAGTGCACTCGTTGAGAAGGTCGCTGCGCGCTACGGCATCGACGGCGAGCCGAGCGTGATCGGCCACGTCGTCGGACAGGCGCTGGAAGGCGTGCTGCTCAAGCATCCGTTCTACGCACGCGAAGTGCCCGTGCTGATCGGCGACCACGTGTCCGCCGAAGACGGTACCGGTGCCGTGCACACCTCGCCCGACCACGGCGTGGAAGACTTCGTCGTCTCGCGCAAGTACGGCATCGAAACGCTGAACTACACCGAGGCACGCGGTACGTATCGCGCCGACACGCCGGCCGCACTCGATGGCACCGTGATCGCGGGCAAGCACCTGTGGAAGGCCAACGACGAAATTGTCGATCTGTTGCGCCGTCGCGGTGTGCTGCTGGCGTTCGCCAAGATCGAGCACAGCTACCCGCATTGCTGGCGCCACAAGACGCCGGTGATCTTCCGCACCACGCCGCAGTGGTTCATCAGCATGGAGAAGGAAGGCCTGCGCACGACCGCTCTCGATGCGATCAAGCAGGTGCGCTGGGTGCCGGGCTGGGGCGAAGAACGCATCGCCGGCATGGTCGGCGATCGTCCCGACTGGTGCATCTCGCGTCAGCGCACCTGGGGCGTGCCCATTGCGTTGTTCATCAACAAGAGCACGCAGGAACCGCATCCGGATTCCGTCGCGCTGCTGGAACAGGTGGCCAAGCGCATCGAGCAGGGCGGCATCGACGCGTGGTACGCGCTCGACGCAGCCGAGCTGCTCGGCGACCAGGCGAAGGACTATGAAAAAGTCCTCGACGTGCTCGATGTGTGGTTCGATTCCGGCGCCAGCCACTTCACCGTGGTGGGCCAGCGTCCCGAACTGCAGCAAGGCAACGCATCGAGCTACAAGGTGATGTACCTGGAAGGCTCGGATCAGCATCGCGGCTGGTTCCAGTCGTCCTTGCTCACCTCGTCGGCCATGTTCGCCAAGGCGCCGTACAACGACGTGCTCACCCACGGTTTCACCGTGGATGCGCAGGGCCGCAAGATGTCCAAGTCGCTGGGCAACGGCATCGAGCCGCAGGACATCATGAAGAACCTCGGCGCGGACATCCTGCGCCTGTGGATCTGCTCGACCGACTATCGCAACGAGATGTCCTTGTCGGACGAGATCCTGAAGCGCGTGTCCGATACGTATCGCCGCATCCGCAACACGGCGCGCTTCCTGCTCGGCAACCTCGACGGTTTCGATCCCGCCAAGCACCTAGTGCCGGTGGAAGAAAGCACGCTGCTCGACCAGTGGGTGGTGCAGCAGGCGTACGACGTGCAGCAGGCGGTAACGGCGGCGTACGACCGCTACGACTTCCCGGAAATCGTGCAGCGCGTGCAGAACTTCTGCACCAACGAGCTGGGCGCGTTGTACCTCGACATCACCAAGGATCGCCTCTACACGATGCCGACCGAAAGCCACGGTCGCCGCAGCGCGCAGAGCGCGATGTATCGCGTCGCCGAAGCGCTGGTGCGCTGGCTGGCGCCGGTGCTCACCTTCACGGCCGAGGAAATCTGGCAGCACATGCCGGGCAAGCGCAGCGAAAGCGTGCTGTTCGAAACCTGGTACGACGGCCTCGCTGCCACGCAGGGTTCGCCGGAACAACGTCGTTACTGGTCCGATTTGTTGGCGATCCGCGACACCGCGTCGCGCGTGCTCGAAGGCATGCGCAAGGCGGAGCAGATCGGCGCATCGCTGGAAGCGAAGGTGGCGATCCATGCCGATGCCGCTGTCGTAGCGCGCTATCAGCAGGCGGCCTCCGAGCTGCGCTTCTTCTTCATCAGTTCCGACGTGCGCCTGGATCTGGCCGGTGGCCAGCCTGCCGACGCGGTGCTGACCGAGCTGGAAGGCGCGGACGTGTGGGTGTCGGCGACGGTGAGCGATGCGGCCAAGTGCGTGCGCTGCTGGCAGCGTCGCGATGATGTCGGCACGCATGCGGCGCATCCGGAACTGTGCGATCGCTGCATCAGCAATGTGGAAGGGCCGGGCGAGAATCGCCGCTGGTTCTAAAAGCAGAACGACACTTCTTCCTCTTCCGAAAGGGAGAGGAAGTACCTGCGCAAGATTTGACTACTGATGAAACCCAAACCCAACGCCCTTTCCTGGCTGCTGCTCTCCCTCGTTGTCATCGTGCTCGACCAGTTGAGCAAATGGTGGGCGCTCGCCGCGTTGCAGCCGGCGGGCACGCCGCACCCGGTGATTCCCGGCTTCCTCAACTGGACGCTGGCGTTCAACACGGGCGCGGCCTTCAGCTTCCTCGCTTCCAGCGACGGATGGCAGCGCTGGTTCTTCGTGCTGCTGGCGGTGGTGATCAGCGGCGTGCTGGTGGTGTGGCTGTCGCGTACGCCACGTGGTGACTGGAAAACGGCGATGCCGCTGGGGCTGATCGTTGGCGGCGCCCTGGGCAATCTGATCGACCGCCTGCATGCCTCGCAGGTCACCGACTTCATCCACGTGTACTTCCGCCAGTGGAACTACCCGGTGTTCAATCTCGCCGACTGTGGGATCACGGTGGGTGCGGTGATGTTGGTTGTTTTTGGCCTGTTTCAGGGCAAGGCCAAGGCCTGAATCACGCCCTCACGTGCGGTCACACCAGCCGTGCGATAATGCTTGCCTGTCAGTCGAACCGAAAGGTCCGGAGTTTCCGTGGACATTCTGCTCGCCAATCCCCGTGGCTTCTGCGCCGGTGTGGATCGCGCCATTGCCATCGTCGAGCGCGCGCTCGAATCGTATGGCGCCCCGATCTACGTGCGTCATGAAGTGGTGCACAACCGCTACGTGGTCGACAAGCTGCGCGCCGACGGCGCGGTGTTCGTCGAAGAACTGCACGAAGTGCCGGACGGCGCCACGGTGATCTTCAGCGCCCACGGTGTGTCCAAGGCCGTGCGCGAGGAAGCCGACCAGCGCGGCCTGAAGGTGTTCGACGCCACCTGTCCGCTGGTCACCAAGGTGCACATGGAAGTCGCGCGCCTGGGCCGTCTGGGCCGCAGCGTCGTGCTGATCGGCCACGCCGGCCACCCGGAAGTGGAAGGCACCATGGGTCAGTGGAACCCCGCCAACACAGGCGAAATCCTGCTGGTGGAATCGGTGGAATGCGTGGCCACGCTGGAACCGAAGTTTCCGCACGAACTTTCTTACGTTACGCAGACCACGCTGTCGGTGGACGACACCAAGGCGATCATCGACGCGCTGCGCGCGAAATTCACCGACATCGAAGGCCCGCGCAAGGACGACATCTGCTACGCCACGCAGAACCGCCAGGATGCCGTGCGCCGTCTGGCCGCAGCGGTCGATCTGATGCTGGTGGTGGGCTCGGTCAACAGCTCCAATTCCAATCGCCTGCGTGAGCTGGCGGAGAAGGAAGGCGTGCGCTCCTTCCTCATCGATGGCGCCGAGCACATCGAGCGTAGCTGGCTCGACGGTGTCACCCGCATTGGCCTCACCGCGGGCGCGTCGGCACCGGAAAAGCTCGTGCGCGACGTCATTGCGCGCCTGCAATCGTGGGGCGCTGGCGCCGTACGCGAACTCGATGGCGAGCCGGAGACGATCACCTTCGCATTGCCCAAGGAACTGCGTCTGGTCGGCGGCGTTTCGGCGAGCCTTTGATCGCCGACATCTTGCGCGGCCCGGCTCCGCTCCGTAGAATTCACGGTTCCTCGCCGGAATAGCTCAGTTGGTAGAGCGGCGCATTCGTAATGCGTAGGTCGTAGGTTCGATTCCTATTTCCGGCACCAGATGTCAAGCACCCCGCGAAAACCCTTATCCAAGGCCGTTTCGCGGGGTGTTTCATTTCCGATGTAGGGAAGTGATGTAGGGGACCATTTCAAGCGGCCTCAGCGTTGTTCAGGTTCGCTGGCCGGCGCACTTACGTGAAATCAGCAAAAAAGGCGATCAGGCGCTCCTGGTCGCCTTTTTCTTTGCTCTGGGTATCCTAATAAGGGTCTGCTTTCGACCCACAGCGGACCTTGGCGAGAGGGCCGGATGATGGAGAATATCGAGTGACTTGGACTATCTACGCGCAACTTGCCGATAACTCGCCGGCCATCAATGCGGAGTGGCTGATGAGCGGCTTAAGCGGCCTTTTTGGGGCTCGCCCCGAGTTCGCCGTGAGGCAGACAAGCCTACCGTTCTCCCGCGCTCCATCGGTCGATTTGGTATCAGGAACTTGGCTCGCTCGCCTCACTTACGAGGAGGGTGATGCCGTCCTGGCTGACTCGATCGAGATTCGACGCGTCACGCGGGAAGATCCTAGTGGCCAGGAGGCTTCCACTCGGCGCATTCGTGCGGTTCTCTCCTCAGATGAGGCGGGCGAGTACACGAATCATTCGATATGGGTGACCGACTTTCTTCGATCGATACCTGGCGTGTTGCTCTTTGACGTCACGCGGAATGAATATTTCTAATGTCCGCTTCCGACCCATAGCAGACCTGGCATTTAGAGTGTCGAAGAAGGGGGGGGTATGTTCGTCGACATCTTTAGCGACTTAATGGGCGCGGCCGGCCTGCTCATAGTTGTGCATGGCATGGTGGGTATGGCCCGCAAAGAGATAACAACCACGGGACGCCCCGGCCGAACGCGAACCTATGTCGGTCGCGATGCAGTGGCACAAGGGGCTTTTCGAGTCGTACTCGGGCTTGTATTCGTCGCAGGCGCTTGGTTGAGTGCGATAGCCAGGGTCTAAGGAGCGATCTAATGTCTGCTATCGACCCGAAGCGGACCTAAGCTCGGAGGGAGTGGAGATGCGCCAGTACCAGCGACTAACGCGGCGGCGGGGAGCAAATAGCTATTCAGATAGCGAGCGCGCTGAGCTATTGCAGCTTCTGGCGTCAGCTCCGGGGACGAAGGACGTTGAGGTCTTGGAGCAACATCCCAAAGGCGGGTATCGAGTCCGATTCGACGTGTCGCTGGACGCTTTGGATGATTTCGTTGGCCATCTGGGCAGCCATGATTGGACGCTGGCAATCTAACTGGGCCGCGTTCAAAGCGTCCGCTTCCGACCCATAGCGGGCAGTTATGAGATGGCATGTGGCGGCTTGGCCTTGGTCTGGTGTTCAAGTCCAGCGACTCACTCTTGCAAGGAGGCACTATGTCGACAGAAAGAGTTCAGGCGGTTGCAATACAGCTTGCGGGCCTTGTCTCTCAGCGGAAATTTGCCCAAGCCCTCGGGATGTGCGTCGCATCGCGGCTAACGGCGGAGGACTTGGATTCCGTGATGACAGCCACTGGTCGTTCCTTTTTGCCGAATCAGCTTTCTAAAACCCATTTCGACATCGTAGCGATAGAAGGTCGAGGCAGCCCAACTTGGTCCATTTGGGCACCTCTTTGGACTGAGGAAGAAGGGCGGTCGGATTTGCAGATTGAAATGACTGTCACTGACTCTCCAAGTGGCGTACTCATAGAGTTGGACGATCTGAGGGTTCCATAGCGGCGACGTCCGCTTCCGACCCATAGCGGACGATTTCCCGCTGGGTCTCGCAGTTGGCGAACCAAATGTCGCCGCGTAGCGCCGCTGGCGCCGCCGCTCGGGACAGGCAACCGATGGCGGTTCAAAAAGTACCCTCTACAGAATGACAAACCTCTACGGACTTACTACCCCGTAGAGGTTTTTTATTTTTTGCGTTTTTGGTATCTAATAGGTGTCGGCCGCCGGTCCATCACCGGTATTCGACAGGGAAATCTGATGTTGACCAACGTTGCGAACCTTTCTTCGTTTTACACCGACAAAGCACGCCAAGCTTTTACCCGTGCGACAGGTGTGGATTGGCACATCGAAAAGCTCCTTCCCGGTGAGACTTCGCAAAGGGTCGCAGTCAGGCACTGTGAGCAATACCGCAACTACGCGGTTGCAGCTTTCGACCGCCGCTTCATTCTGTCGATCACCCGCCGAGGCTAAACAGGGGGCACCCAAACCTCATTCGCCCTGCAGGCGATCCATGGGCGCCCCGAAAATCACCTAAGGGTGCCTTCGTTCCAGCAGAAAAAAATAGACGTCTGCCACCGCTTGGGTGATAGACGTCTATTCAACCTGGGATAAATCCAGATACGGGAGCACACATGTTCCGAAATGTCCTCAACCCGATTCACGACCCAGTACTCCGCGCCATTACGTTGATCTGTGTCCTAACGATCACGGGCGTAACAGTGATTTGTTCGCTAACGATTCTGGCGGTTGCTGCGTCTAGGATGTGAAGCCGTCGTCGTCCATTCCGTAGTCACTAGCGAGTGCTTCGATGTACCCCCAGGCTCCGCCTGCGGCGCTCACGCGATTACGTTCGAATGCATCCTCTCGTGCTCGCCGTTCGATCAGCGCATCATGTGTGAGCCGGCCACTGCGTGAGCACGCCGCCGCCCGATCTAGCGCCTTCCGGTAGCCAATACTGCCGATTGCCTCGGCATCCACTAAGGCCACGGTGAGGCGTGCCGCGGCGTCGATGTCAGGATCACGACAGACGCCACCTCCGGCAACGCGAGCGACCATTGGGCAAATGACGTGCTGCTTGTGACGGACCTTTGCGGCGGCCTGCTGGGTCTCTAGGGGATCGACGGGGCAGACGTTGCGGGTGCAGCCGTTGACGCCCCAGGGGCAGACATCGCGGCAACTCATCGAGCCACCGGCGACGTCATGCGCTCATCCCTAACCGTAGACGCTCAGCTTCCAGCCGTGCAACGTTGCGGACGGTGGAAATACTACCCGGCCAAGTGCCCGAGACTCGCTTTATGGGCTTTGTAGTCAACTCTTGCACCTCGACCAGCATCGGTCGCATGCGACCCAACCATTCGGCCGTGGGGGCGTCAATAAGAGCCTCGCGCTCGACGGCCCTAGCGATGGAGGCCACTTTGTCCAGGTTGCCTGCGAAGGTCATCTCAGCGGTACGCATGAGCTGCCCCATTCCATACTTGGGATCGTGCACCGTGCGCAGCAGTGCGACAGCCTCCGTTATGGATTCGACACGCTGCGATAGCACGCGGTCATGTTGTATACGCGTTCGGTTCTGTCCGGTGCTGCCGCGGGGAATGGCGGTCATTTCTACGGGTGCTTTTGCGGCTTTCTCTGTGGTGTTCATGTTGTATGTGTTTCTCAAATGAAAACTCGCGCCAGGATCGGTGAGGGGTGGGTGGGTCTTAGGCGTAGTTGGCATAGGTGCTGGCGTCGGCGCTGGAGATGGGGCCGAGGTCTTTGCCCCGAGGCTTCTCTACGAACGACCCACCCATTGCGGAGTAGGACGACACGCCCGCCTGGAATCCATCCATTGCCATGCCGAGTCCCGTCTTGAAGTGGAGTTGAGACAGGGACGCGTTGAGCTGGGTGTTGTTGGCTTGAATGGAGTCGCTTAGGTTCTTCGACTGCAGGCCCTGTGCCTGGTCAAGCTGCTGATCGTAGGACTGGAGCTGAGCAAGGAAGGAGCCGGAACCGAGGTTGATCCCGGCGCCAGAGGCGGAGACTCGTGCCGAAGCGCGCGCTTGGCGAATCGCTTGAGCACGCTGGTTCATCTCTGCGCTGGCCTGATCGGCGAGCTGTTCGGCGCGCTGGTTGGCCTGCTTCTTGAGAACCTTTTCGGTGTTGTGAGCTGCCTTGTTGGCCTGTACGTCAGAAGCAACGGCAGCCGCAGCTGTCACGGCGGCGATGGCCCACATCGCGGCAGGAGCGAGGATGATGCACATCAGGTGATCCTTTGGAAATGTACGGACGGGGCCTTTGCGGCTCTCTCTGCGGTGCTCATGTTGTGTGTATTTCTCACGGGTAAAAGAAAGAGCCCCCGCCGGGACTCGGCGAGGGCTTCGGGGGTTACTTCAGGGGCGCAGAGGTGATCAGTGAGACCGCGAAGGCGAAGGCGTAACGCAAGACGATCAACATTCGCGGCTCCCGTCGGTGTCGCACTCGGCGGGATAGCGCGTTTCTGTATGGAAGGCCATTAGCGATATTTCTTAGCGCCGACGTTGCATGGCAATCTGGGCTGCGCGCTTGCGGGCCTCGTCTTCGATGTAGAGCTTATTCGCCATCTCGTCGATAGCGGTTTCGTCTTCCACGCGCTGCTGATCTTGCATAGCCGCGTACTCGGTCTTGGCCTGCGCCGCCGCGGCAGCGGTGAGTTGAGCCAAGCGAAGCGACTTCTGGGCGTTGAAAAGGTTGCGTTCGATACCCTCCCGGACCCTTCCGGTATACCGCAGGGCCGGTTTCCCGCTGCGCGGATCGAAGTGAGAGACCTCGGTGAGCATACTGGCGTACTTATCAATGGCAGCAACCTCGGATCGCCCGTACGTGGATAGGTCCAAGTTGAGAAGCATGTCGAGCGTTGCGGACTGGCGCATCTCTTCGACCTCTTCTTTGGAGACACCGGGAATGTCGACAGTGCGCACACCAACGGTGCGCGTGATCACTTCGGCGGTCTCGGGATCGACGCCGGTGGAGATGTTGTAGCGCGTCAGCGTCTCACCATTGTCACCGCCGATCACTTCAACGGTACGCTCGGCTAGCATGTCGCTACACGACTTTGAGATGACGTGTGCGATGGTCTCGCTGGTAGCGTGGGGGCCTAAGGCCATAGCCTCACGACCGCTTTTGACCATGAACTCGCGATGCGCGACAGCGACGGGGTTCTGCGAAGTATCAGGACGATAAGCCGCGCCTTCAGCGCCGCCGGCTTCCCCAGCGGTGACGGCACCGGACTTATAGCCGAACTTGGCGTGCCAATCCTCAATACCTGTGGTGACATTTGAACGGTCGATAAGGTGCTTGACGCTCTCGCGGTGCTTCTGGTGCACCTCCGGCGAAAATCGGCTAGGTAACTGCAACGAGCCGTCCTCGTTGACGAGGAGGCGACACGGGTCGTGCTCGACAGCGACGGCGCTGACGGTCGCGATATTCTTGGGCTTGGTCATGGTTTGTTGTTCCTCGGTATGTAGGTTTGCAGCGCGCCACGTGAGTGTGAGGCGCAGAGGTTTACTGCTGCGATTGGTCCAGCCACGTCGCCGCCGGCATCGCGTAAGGTTTCGAGCACACGACGGACAGCAGATAGACCGGCTTCGAACTGCTCTGAGAGTTCAGAGCGAGTCGGTGCTTGCGGCGCGCCCACGGCGTTTTGAGGTGTCAACTGCGGCTTCACTTCAGTCAGCACAACGTGCGGCCTGTCGTTCGCTGCCCAGGCCGGCCAGGTCGAACGATCTTCGACTGGCTGCGGTGGGCCTGGCCGATAGCCAGAGCGTTTTCGTGACGCCATTTATCGGTGACCCACAGGACGTCGTGCGTATGGGCTTGAGGTCGCCTGCATGCCTAGCTTGGCAGTCGCCGCGTGCCATCCTGTGGATGCGCCTCGACTTGGGACTACGCTCGACGGAGGCTGTGTGACGCGGCGAAGTGGCTGGAGTGGCGTAGCGATACCGACGTCAATGCGGCCGTTTTGAATGACACAGAGTGAACAAAGGTCATCTTCGGGCGGATCGAGCAGGTATGGGTCGATGGTGCTCATGGCAAATCGGCGCCGCCTTGCTTCGCCATGGCGATTAGCCAGTCGTAGAGGCGTTTTTCACCAAGCTTCAGCCAGACCTCTCGGTCGGAGTCGACATGGCTTGGATTCATTTCGCGTGTCTCGCCGATCAATAGAATGACCTCGACGGAATCGGCGCAGAGGGCTTCGCGGCTGCGTTCTTCGCGTTGGGCGTGATCAGGGAAAACGTTGTCTCGGAATCGACTCATGCCAAGTTGTTCCCGTTGTGACTGAGGCAGTCGTTTACATGCATGGATAGCTCCATAGATGGTGAGATGGTTGAAAGGGGAGAAATGCCGCTGTTGCCCGGAGGTGAGCTTCTGTCGCCGGAATACGTCGAACGAGGCGGACGGCCCCGCGGAATGCGGGACGGTGTGAACACGTCGGCACGTTTTGCGCACTCTCCGCGCATGCCCCGGGTAGGGGCTGGGAAGGGTCAAGCCGCGACTGTCTGCGCCTTGGAGTTCCTGAAGTGTTGCTTGGTGCGGCTTGCTGTCCATCCACGGGGGCCGATACGCCAGCCGCGGGAGAGAAGGTCATTCCTCGACAAGCAGCGGTGGCCATCGCCCATGTCGCCCACGCGGTGAGCATCGAAGCCGTGCTCACTGCTAAAGCATTCACGGCATGCGCAGCACTTGCAGACGCCACCGGTCAGCGGGACATGTGCTGTAAGCGATCTGGTGCTCACGCAGCGGCCTCTTGGTCTGCGTACGCGGCGGCGTGAAGCGCGTGACTAGTCACGCTGCAGGGCTGGGGCTCAGGCGGAACCGGTGCGCACTTTAGTGCGTTCAGTCGATCGATTACAGGCTCGAAGTCGAAGCTCACAACGATGCCTTTTACATGCGTTGGGACGAGGGCTTGGATAACGTCGCGGACGTGCGCCGCCATTTCGTCAAGCCATGTCAACACGCGAAACTCTTCGCGGAGCTGGTGCTCGGCCTTGACCATTGCGAGGCGCAGACTCGGCGAGAAGCCGATCAGGCCAGCCTCTTCAGCTTCGCGCGTTGCATCATGCACGCCTGCGCGAGTGGACCAATCAGCCCACGCGAGCGAGCGATTCTCCGCGCTGTATAACCACTTCCATTGACGCAGAGATAGCCGGCGACCGTGGAGCGTTGCAAGATGGATCGCGGCGGAGTCGCAGGCGATGAGGTGACTATCGTCAAGAGTCAGCAGAGAGTGACGCATGGGTTCGGTTCCTGTGGATTTGTTGGGTTAGGTGCGTGCCTCGCGGTCACGTTGTAGCTGGCGCATCAGATCGGGCATGGAGGCGTCGAAGTCGTCGGCCTCGCGAACCGCTGCCTCACGGACGGCTTGTTCTTTCATAGTCTTTGGTGCTTGCGCTTCGATGCGCCTGGCCTCTGCCGCGGCTGCGCCGTCCTGCTTTGCCGTGTCCTCTGCGCGAAGCTGTGCCTCTACCTTCAGGCGCAGCGCTTCGTACTTTTTTCGAGCGACCTTGGTCGGGCGTCCTGCCTTCCGTTTCGGCATGCGCGCTTGCACGCGCTCGTCCCAGGTCGGAGGGCGTTTCTCGCGTTCCTTGCGGGGCAAGTTAGGCATGATCGCGGCCGGAGGGATCGGGAGGCCGTGCGCTTTCGCGTAAGCGACCGCATCGCGCAGAGCTGTCTCCAGGCGCATGCGTTCGACCAAAGCTGACTGCATTGCGTTGACGATCTGCACCAGCGCGAACCCGATCTTTTCGTTGACGGCCTCGCCCATGCCAATGCGTAGCGCTTGAGTTGGGCGCCACGCTTCTGTGCGCGAACCTGAGGCCCATTCGGGGCGTTTGTTACTGCTCGGGACGGTGCGCAGCAGGTGTGAACCTAAGGTGCATTGAAATACCACCTCAGAGCGATGCATGTACCGCGGTTCGCCGTGCCACCGCAGCGAATACAAGGCCAGCAAGCGAACAAGCATCGCCCGGCCAGTAGCGCCGCCATTGCGCAGGCGGGTGTACTGGTGCATGAGGCGCTTAGGTGTCCCGGGGTGTGGGTTGTAAACCATGTTCATTAGCCAGCTTTCACAGCGCTGCACTAACTCAAGATCGCCGAAGCCATGCGCGAGCATGTCCTCGACTAGCTGCCGGTGTGGCTTTACGTGTCGCGACTCCGGCATAAAGCCGTCGGGATCGCCGGTGCGCACACGGCGTTCGTAGTGGAGCCGACAGAGCGTGGAGAAGGGGCGCGCAGCAAGCCCGCAGGCTTCAATGCGGCATTCTTTGATTTGTCCACCGCCGCCCAGGTCGGGCAGACGGGGGAGCCGCACAACATGGGGGGTCTTGATCATGGGGTCGCCTTTCGGTGGTTGTCAGCCACGACGAGGCGACCGGCTACAAGCCGAGTAGTCGTTGCGGGACGTTCAAGGGAGGGGTTTTAGACGCTCGAAGGTGGCGCTTGAGCGGCTGGGGATATGGCTATGACTGACTGAAGCGCCGTCGTGGATTGAGAGCTGCGCTGGTGCTGACCACTCTGCTAACTTGGGAGACACCGTACAGATGAACTTTGCAAGGAAGGCGCCTGTGACAGCGATCCAAGACAATGACGCTCAAAAGACAATCGACGACCTAAGGGAGGAAGTTCGGGAGTATCTGAAAAACTTTCCTGATGTCGACGATTTGGTCGCGACAGGGATACTTCGCGCAGTCGGCGGCGGTTGGTATGAAGCTGTCCGCGGCCCACTACCGGACGGGCTAGGTAAATACATGAACGGCCTTCGTATCAGTCACGGAAAAGCCCAGTTCAAGCCTGCCAAGCTGACCAAAAAATTGAAGGCTCTCAAAGACTCGTTGTGAGTCACCATGAGTCGGATGAGCCAGCGTTTCTCTGAAGGACGGGCAGGCGGTCGACGTACTTAGGGGGGGGCATGTTCCAGTGTTGCCACCTACGGAGGCATCAGCCTAGTGACTGCACGAGTCACCTAAGGGGAACAGCCCGGCCGCCTGCGTCGCCTTGCTTCAATAGAAGGGGTGGAAGCGTGACGGACACGCCCAGGGGATCATTCCCCCGGGGTGCCTTCGCTGGCTTTCGCGCGAGCCAGCCGCTTGCGTTGCCGGTCCTTCTCCCGTGCCGCTGCTAGCTGGTCCGGGGTCTTCTTCGTGCGCTCCTTCTGCTTGCGGTTGGCGGCTTGCTTGCGGGCTCTCTCCTGCTTGGCGTTGAGAGTCCCTTCGGGGTCCATAGCCTCGGCTCGCTTCCGTGCCGCGGTGCGTTCCTTGGTCGCCGTGTCCTTGGCGGCTTTCGCTTTTATCAGGCCAGCTGTTCGGTCGTAGAACGGGTTGCCCGTCGGTTTAGGCCCAGCTTCCAGCTCTGCGAGGAACGCTGCGTTAGATGCCTCTATGGCGGCCTCTTCCGCTTCGATCTGCTCCGGCGTCCGGTCAGCTAGTGCCTGGACACGCGCGCCTTCCCGTTCCATGTCACGCACCGTTGTAAGGGTGACAAAGCGGAAAGGCGTATTCAGGATGTGGCGGTTGTCATCGCGTTCTATGTGGTGGTCTCCGCCGCCATCGTCCCAGACCTTCACGCCTACAACTTGCCCCGTTTCGATGTCCTGAATGGTCTGCAGGCTTCGTGCTACGGCGGCTTCATAGTCTGAGCGGCTCA
>Ga0207427_100851_pt1 | contig 13601 bp, 13 predicted proteins | sample AraplaCL_Cvi_mMS_FD_184268 | JGI IMG/M metagenome (GOLD analysis project Ga0207427, IMG submission 184268) | Arabidopsis root microbial communities from the University of North Carolina, USA - plate scrape CL_Cvi_mMS (SPAdes) (version 2) | ecosystem: Host-associated > Plants > Roots > Endosphere ... | reverse complement strand
GATCGCTGCGGGCCGGACGATCGCATTCGACATCCACGCCCACGCTGGCCGGCGCCACCGCCGCCGCCACCCAGCCGAGCCGGTGCGACAGGCTGACGTGCACGACGCCCGCCGCCGCAGGCGAGCGCGCCACCGGCGCGCTGCCCGCCTCGGCCGACACGTCCCACGCCGCGGCGGGGACGCCGGTGGCCGACTGCAGCAAGTCGCGCAGCAGCGCGCGGCTGGCGACGAACGCCGCGCGCGCCGCGGGCGGCAGCGTCGCCCAGCGGCGCCGCTCGGATTCGCCGAGCCAGCCTGGCATCGGGGCGTCGCCGTCGAACGGCAAGGCCCCCACCCGGCCGACGGCGACCCGCAGCATGGCCTTACTTGCCGACGGTGGCGTAGGTGCCCTTCAGGGCGATGCCGCCCATGAAGGCGCCGTCGGAGCACTGGATCTCGGTCGCGCTCTTGAAATCCTCGTGGTCGCGATAACTGACGATGCCGATCACCGCGTTGGCGCCGTCCTTGCGGGCGTGGTCCTGCAGCTTGGTCAGCGCCGACAGTGCGTTCCAGCGGCAGGCCTCTTCCGGCGTCTTGTTGAACGCGTTGGTCTTGGCGTTGGACGTGTCCGTGCCGAACTTCTTGATGACCTTGGGCGTGGGCGCGCCTTCGAGGTAGAACTTGACCGAGCCGTCCAGCTTGGCCTGGGCCTCGGGCATTTCCAGCACGGATTGCAGGGTGACGGTGACGGCCGTGTTGCGCGCCATGGCGGGCGCAGCGGCCACGAGGGCGAGCAGGGAGACGGCGACGAACTTCTTCATGGAGGGACCTCCTGGGTTGTTGATGAGGGACAAGACGCGTGCGGCAGGCGCCGCGCGACGGATCGCGGTGATCTGCGGTATCGATCCGCCCGCGCAAGGCCCGGACGGGACGACATTGTTCTACGGCGCCGCCACGGCGGCGCCCCCTACTTCGCGTCGCTGGCGGCCTGCGCCGCGGCCTGGGTCTTGGCTTGCGCACGCGCCGCGACTTCGGCGTCGAAGGCGGCGTCGAGCGACGCGAGTCGGATGGTCTTCAAGGGGTCAGCTCCAGCGCCGGAAGATCAACGAGGTATTGATCCCGCCGAACGCGAAATTGTTGCTCATCACGACGTCGGTCTCGATGACGCGGCCCTCGCCGGTGATGTAGTCCAGCGCGCCGCAGCGCGGGTCCACTTCCTCGAGGTTCAAGGTGGGGGCGAACCAGCCCTCGCGCATCATCTCGATGGTCATCCACGCCTCGAGCGCGCCGCAGGCGCCCAGCGTGTGGCCCATGTAGCTCTTGAGCGAGCTGATCGGCGCGTGCGTGCCCAGCACCTCGCTGGTGGCCTGCGATTCGGCCATGTCGCCCTGCTCGGTGGCGGTGCCGTGCGCGTTGACGTAGCCGATCGACTCGGGCGTCAGGCGCGCGTCGACCAGCGCGAGGCGCATGGCCTGCGCCATCGTGGCCGCGTTCGGATGGGTGACGTGCGTGCCGTCGGAGTTCGTGCCCCAGCCCAGCAGCTCGGCATGGATGCGGGCGCCGCGCGCCAGCGCGTGCTCGAGCTCCTCGAGCACCAGCGTGCAGGCGCCCTCGCCGAGCACCAGGCCGTCGCGCCTCGCGTCGAAGGGGCGCGGCGTGAGCGCGGGCGCGTCGTTGCGCACGCTGGTGGCGAACAGCGTGTCGAACACGGCCGCCTCGGTGGCGTCCAGTTCCTCGGAGCCGCCGGCCAGCATCGCGACCTGGCGCCCGCTCTGGATCGCCTCGAACGCGTAGCCGATGCCCTGGCTGCCCGAGGTGCAGGCGCTGGAGGTCGTGATGATGCGGCCCGTCAGCCCGAAGAACACGCCGATGTTGACCGCCGCGGTGTGCGACATCATCTTGATGTACGTGTTGGCGGTGATGCCCTCGGTCGACTTGTCGTGCATCATCCGGCCGAAATCGCCCGTCGCCTGGGGCGTTCCCGTGGACGAACCGTACGACACGCCCATGCGCCCGCTCGTGACCAGCGGATCGCCCAGCAGCCCCGCATCGACCAGCGCGAGTTCGCTCGCGCGCGTGGCCATGATCGCGACGCGGCCCATGCTGCGCATGGACTTGCGGTTGTAGTGCGCGGGCAGCTCGAACGGCTTGGCCGGCACGCCCAGGTTGGTGTTCAGGCCGTCGTACTGCGACCAGTCGGGCATCGGCTGGACGGCGTTCTTCATGCTCCTGAGGTGCGCGAGCACGGTGGGCCAGTCGTGGCCCAGCGGACTGATGGCGCCGAATCCGGTGACGACGACGCGTTTCATCCCAGCATGCCCCCGTTGACGGAGATGACCTGGCGCGTGATGTACGCGGCCTCCGGCTTGAGCAGGAAGGCGACCAGCGCGGCCACCTCGTCGGGGGTTCCCATGCGACGCAACGGGATGATCTTCATCGCTTCCTCCAGCACCTCGGGCGGCACCATCTCGGTGTCGATCAGCCCCGGCGCGACGCAATTGACGGTGATGTTGCGCTTGGCCAGCTCGATGGCGAGCGACTTGGTCGCCGCGATCACACCCGCCTTGGCGGCACTGTAGTTGGTCTGCCCGCGGTTGCCCATCAGCGCGGACACCGATGCGAGCGTCACGATGCGGCCCGGCTTGCGGCGCTGGACCATGGGCATCACCACCGGATGCAGCACGTTGTAGAAGCCGTCCAGGTTGGTGTGGACGACGGCGTCCCACTCCTCGCCGCTCATCGCCGGGAACGCGTTGTCGCGCGCGATGCCGGCGTTGCAGACGACGCCGTAGTACGCGCCGTGCTCGGCGATGTCGGCCTGCAGCGCGGCGGCGGCGGCGGCGCGGTCGGCGACGTCGAAGGCCAGCACGCGCGCGTTCGCGCCGAGCGCGGCGATCTCCGCGCAGACGGCGTTCGCCTGCTCGAGGCCGGTGCGGCAGTGCACCACCACGTCGTGGCCCTCGCGCGCGGCCGCGAGCGCGATCGCGCGCCCGATGCCGCGGCTCGCGCCGGTCACCAGCACCGTCGTGCGGGGTGCCTTGTTGTCGGTCTCAGTCATCGTCTTCACTCCCCGGTCGCTCTGGTCGGCGACGCTTCCTCTGGATCTTCCGGCGGCTCGTACACGCTGAGCCGGCCGCTCGCGACCACGCGGCCGCCCTGCTCGATGCGGCAGTCGAACATGCCCAGGCCGTTCTCGCCCATCAGCTCGCACTGCGCCAGCACGCGCAGCTCGGCGCCGACGACAAACACCGGCACCATCGCCTCGTAGCGCCGGCTGCCCAGCAGGTAGCCGATTTTCGGCGATCCGCCCGCGGTGCGGGCGCGCGCGCCCGACCAGGCCGCGACGGCCTGCGCCATGTACTCGATGCCCACCCAGGCCGGCACGCCGTCGTCGCCGTCGAACACGCCGCCGGCCGGCACGCGCACGCGCGCCTCGATGCCGTGGTCGTCGCAGTGCTCGACCTGGTCCAGCAGGCTCAGCGGGCCGCGGTGCGGCACCCACGCGTCCATCGCGTGCGGCGGCCACGGGCCGTCGTCGATGTGCTTGTTCATGGTTGCGACAACAGCAACGACGCGTTGCTGCCTCCGAAGGCAAAGGAGTTGCTCAGCACGTGGCGCACCGGCCGGCTGAGCGCGAACCCCGGCGCGACGGGGCGCAGCGCGGGCAGCGCGGGGTCGGCCGCGCCGTCCCACCAGTGCACGGGCAGGCGTCCGGCCGGGTTGTCGACCAGCGCGTGCCATGCGAACACGGCCTCGATGGCGCCGGCGGCGGCCAGCGCGTGGCCGGTCAGCGGCTTGGTGGAGCTCACCGGCACGTCGCGGCCCAGCACGCGCTCGACGGCCAGGCTCTCCATCGCGTCGTTCTGCTCGGTGGCGGTGCCGTGCAGGTTGACGTAGTCGATGTCGGACGGCGCGAGGCCGGCGCGCGCCAGCGCGCGCTGCATCGCCTCGGCCGCGCCGCGGCCGCTCGGCTCGGGCGCGGACATGTGATGCGCATCGGCGCTCTCGCCCCAGCCGGACAGCCGCACCGGGCCCTCGTCGCGCCCCATCAGGAACAGCGCGGCGCCCTCGCCGATGTTGATGCCCTGGCGATGCGCCGACAGCGGGTTGCAGCGCTCGGTCGACACCGCGTCCAGCGCCGAGAAGCCCGCGATCGTGAAGCCCGACAGCGCATCGCCGCCGCCGGCCACCACCGCGTCGACCTGGCCCGAGCGCAGCAGCCGCGCGCCGGTGGCCAGCGCCTTCGCGCCCGACGAGCACGCCGTCGAGATCGCGTACGCCGGCCCGGCCACGCCCAGTTCGTGCGCGACGCACTGCGCCGCGTTGCCCATCTCCTGGAGCGCGTAGTCGTAGCGCGCCGGCCAGCCAAAGCCGCTGTGCACCTGGCGGATGGCGGCCACGCCCTCGTCCAGCCCCGCGGTGCTCACGCCCAGGACGACGGCCACGCGGGCCGGGCCGAAGCGGTCGATCGCGGCCTGCACGCGCGCGCGCAGCGGCGCCAGCGCGGCCAGCAGCAGCGCGTTGTTGCGGCTGCGGTGGACGTGCGCAAGATGGTCGAGCGGCGGCAGCGGGGTCGTCACGCAGCCCAGGTTCAGGACACGGCCCGGGGTATGCAGGTCGGTGGGCGCGACGCCGGAGGGCGCGTCCGCCCACAGCCCGGCGCGGATGGACGCGGGCGTGTCGCCGAGCGCGCACACGCAGGACTGGGCCTGGAGGTAGATGGGCGTCGTCATGGGTTGCCAGGCGCGGCGGCGTCGTTGCCGAGGTCGCGCGACTCGATCTTGAGCTTGAAATGCACGCGCCGCTCGTCCAGCTCGACCAGCAGCGGACTCGAACGCGTGATCACCGTCACGACTTCGTCGCCCTGCGTCAACGTGCGCACGTTGCCGTCCTCCACCAGCCGCCAGCCGGCCGGCAGCGCGGCCTGGATCGCGTCGACGGGCCACAGCGTCATCTGCAGGTCGCTCAGGATGCGCGCGCCCGACACCTGCTCGGGCCACCACGGCGCCTTGGCCTCGGTCAGCGTCGTGCCGTCCCAATCGAGGCGTGCGGCGACCTGCCCCAGCGCGACGAGGGCCATCTGCACGTGGCGCGGGTCGGCCTCCAGCAGCACGTCCAGCTGCTGGTCGCGGCCGGGCGCCTGCAGCGTCAGGTGCTGCTGCAGGTTCAGCGGACGACCCAGCAACGCCGGCGCGAGGCGCAGCTGCGGCGCCTCGTGCGACGCCGGCGGCGGCGCCGTGGCGCAGCCCGCGAGCGCCAGGATCGTCGCGGCGGTCGCGATCAGGCGCTGCACAGTTCCTCCAGCACGCCCAGGCGGCGCCGGGCCTGCGCGACGTACGGGTTGTTCTGGTCCCACGCGTAGCCCGCCAGGATCGACGAGATCATGCGGCGGATGTCGGGCGTGTGGCGCTCGTGGAAGATGATCTTCTGGAAGCCGCCGGCGTACCACGCGTCGACGAAGGTGCGGAAGGTGTCGACGCCGAACTTCAGCGGCACGGCGTAGTCGGCATGCCAGTCCACCGTCTCGCCGGCGAACTCGCGCGCCAGGCACTGCGTGGCGAGCGAGGCCGACTTGAAGGCGATGGTGACGCCGCTGGAGAACACCGGGTCGAGGAACTCGCCCGCGTTGCCCAGCAGCGCGAAGCCCTTGCCCCACAGCGACTTCACGTTGGCCGAGTAGCCGACGATCTGGCGCGCGGGCGTGTCCCACTGCGCGTCGGCCAGCAGCGTCGAAAGGCCCGGATCCTCGGCGACGATCGCGCGCAGGCGCTCCATCTCCGTGCCGGGGTACTGCGCGAGGAAATCCTGCGCGGCGACCACGCCCAGCGAGCAGCGCCCCTTGGAGAATGGGATCGTCCAGAACCAGACGTCGGGGTACTTCGGGTGCACCGTCACGCGGATCTTCTCGCGGTCGAACGCGCCGTCGGCCGGGATGTGGTCGGCCACGTGCGTGAAGATCGCGCCGCGCACCGGGAAGTTCGACGGCGATTCGAGCTTGAGCAGGCGCGGCAGCGTGCGGCCGAAGCCGCTCGCGTCCAGCACGAAGCGGGCCTCGACCTGGTAGGCGTTGCCGTCGGCGTCGCGGGCGGACACGCGCGGCTTGTCGCCTTCGAGGTCGACGGCCGTCACTTCGTGGCGGAAGCGGATCTGGGCGCCCTGGCGCGCGGCCGCGTCGGCCAGCACCTTGTCGAAGTTGCCGCGCTGCACCTGGTAGGTGGTGCCCCAGCCGGGCGAGAACTTGTCGCGGAAGTCGAAGTCGGTGTACTTGTCGCCCCACGCGAACGCGGCGCCGTTCTTGAACTGGAAGCCGGCCTCGACGACGTCGCGCAGCATGCCCGCGGCCTCGATGTATTCCATGCTCTGGGGCAGCAGGCTCTCGCCGATCGAGAAGCGCGGGAACTGCTCGCGTTCGAGCACCAGCACGCGCCGGCCCTGCTGGCGCAGGAAGGCGGCAGCGACGGAACCGGCGGGGCCGGCGCCGACGATCAGGACATCGGTGGTTTCGAGAGTCATGGCGTTCATTTGCGAGGGTCGGTGATCGGGGTCGGGGCCGGCGTGCGGCCCGCGGGCTGGCGGTACAAGGGCGCGGAAATGCCCACGATGAAGAGGCCGAACAGAAGCGTCAATCCAAAGGAATGCAGCGCCGGCGTGCTGGACAGGGCCAGCAGGCCGAACGACAGCCAGGTGCTGGCCGCGCCGAGCACGACCGACAGCCACGCCGCGCCGGCGCCGCCGTCCTCGCGTTCGAGCAGGAAGATGCCGTAGTCGATGCCGATGCCCAGCAGCAGCGCCAGCGCGAGCACGTTGAACAATTGCAGCGGCTGGCCCGCCAGCGCCAGCAGCGCGAGCGTGGCGACGGTGGCCACCGCGGTGGGCAGCCAGGCGCGCCACGCGCGGCGGCCGTAGCGCCATGCGAGCGCGAGCAGCACGGCCACGTGGCCGGCCACCAGCAGCAGCCCCATCGTCTGGCGATAGCGACCGAGCAGCGCGGAGACCGACTGCACCTGGTCGACCCAGCGCACCCCGGGCAGGCCGTCGGCGCTCGTGGCGATGCCAGGCAGCGCGGCGAGGTCGCGCACGCCGCGCAGCATCACCACGCTCGCGAACGCGCTGCCGTCGTCGCGCCGGGGCACGGCGCCGAGCCATAGCGCGCGGCCCGCGGTCGAGGCCGGCGACGCGAGCCAGGCCTGGAGCGTCAGCGGCGCGGCATCGAACGGCGCGCGCTGCTGGGCTTCGCCCAGCACCTGGTCGACGCCCGCGATCACGCCGTCCTCGACGCGCCGGGTCAATGCCGCGTCGGCCGCCTGGCGCGCCCGCGACGGCACCCAGTCGGACAGCGCGCGGTAGCCCGCCAGCTCGCCGTTGGCGATGCGCCCATCGAGCCTGGCCTTGAGTGCCTCCTCGCGCTGCAGCACCTCGTCGGCGCTGGCGCCTCGCACGACGAAGAACTGCGACGGCGCCGCCAGCCCCAGCAGGCGGCCGATCTCGCGCTGCGTCTCGAGCAGCGCCTTGGGCGAGCCCTGCAGTTGGCGCAGGTCGTCGTCCACCTTCAGGTGCGCGATGCCGATCGCGCAGGCCCCGAGCACCGCCGCGTGCACGAGCCACGCGCCGCGCGTGGCGCGAAAGCGCGGCCAGCGTTCGTAGCCCTGGACGATCCAGGCGGAAAAGCGCGTGGCGCGCACCGCGCCGCGATCGATCCACGGGAACCAGACGACGGTCGTGACGAAGGCGCCGACGATGCCGACCACCGAGAACAGCGCCATCTGCCGCAGGCCCGGGAACGGCGGCAGGCCGAGCGCGACGTAGCCCAGCACGCTGGTCAGCAACGCGAGCGCGAGGCCGGGCAGCAGCGCGCCCATCAGCTTGAGCGGCGGCACGCCGGGCGCGCCCTGGCGGCTGGCGAAGTAGTACAGGCCGTAATCCTCGGCGCAGCCGACCAGGCTCGCGCCGAACACGGTGGTCAGCAGGTGCACGTGCCCGAACACCCACGCGGTGACCGACAGCGCCATCGCCACGCCCACCAGCAGCGAGACGGCCATCAGCAGGCGCGGCCACAGCGAGCGGAAGGCGAGGAAGACCAGCACCAGCACGCCGGCCACCGAGCCCCAGCCGATCGTGCTCACCTCGAGCTTCGCGCGCGCGGCCGCGTGCTCGGCGAACAGCGGCACGCCGCCGGCCAGCACCCTGGCGCCCGGCACGGCGGCCAGCGCCGCGGCTCGGCCCTTGTCGAGCGCGGTCGAGACGGGCGCGTCGCCGCTCATCGAGAAGGCGGCGCCCGTGGTCTCCTGCAGCAGCACGACCCACTCGAGGCCACCGTCGGCCAGCGCGAGCCGGCCGTCGCGCGGGCGGGCCCGCGTGTCGCTGGCACGCGCGAGCCACCATTGCGGCCACAGCGCGAGCGGGTCGGCGTTCCAGTCGGCCAGGCGAAAGCCCCCGCCCGGTTGCGCCAGCGCGGCAAGCGCGCCCTGCACCAGCGAGGCCGGCGCGGCGTGTTCGAGCTGCGCGCGCTGAGCGGGCGTCAGCAGGCGGTCGCGGTACGGCGCGTAGAACGCCAGCGTGTCGCGCAGCGAATCGGCGCCGGCCAGCGCGCTGCGCTGGAGCGGCGCGTGCGCGGCCAGCGCGCCCTGCTCCCAGGCGTCCGCGGCCTTCTGCGCGCTCGCCCAGTCGGGCGCGCCGACCATCACCACGACCTGGCGCGTCACCTGGCCGGCGAGCTGGCGCGCGGCGATGCCCACCTCGGGCGACTGCTCGTCCTGCGGCAGCAGCGCCAGCACGTCGGTGTCGAAGTGCGTCGTGCGCCAGAACGAGAACTGGTGCACCGCCACGACCAAGCAGAACGCGAGCCACGCCCACGCCGCCACCCGCCAGGGCAGGCGACGCTCGGGGCGCGACGCGTCCGCCAGACTCATTGGAAGCGCGCGGCCTCGTCGGCGGCCAGCGCCGCGGCGGGCTGCTGGCGCGTGAAGCGGATCTGCGTCGTGTCGCCGCGCGCCTCCTCGATGCGCACGGACTGCACGTCGCGCTCGCCCGCGAGCGTCGCGCGCACGAGGAACTTGCCGATGGCCGGATCGCGCGGCGTCAACACCAGCGACCAGCCGGCCGATCCCACCGGTTGCGCGGCGACGGTGAACTTGTCGGCCAGCGCGTCGAGGTCGGCCGCCAGCAGCGAGAAGATCAGCTCGTTGACCTGCCTGACGCCCGGCTCGGCCTGCGCGTCCGCCAGGTTGCTCGTGCTGCCGTCGGGGTTGCGCGCGAACACGCGCGTCCTCGTCACCACCAGCGTCGACTCGAACGGGTCGCGCGTGTGCCACCAGACGCCCTGCCCCCGCGCGACGAGGAACTCGCCCCGGGACACGAGCGCGTTCTTGAAGCCCTTGATCGTCTTGGCCTGCTCGAACTCGCCCTTGAGCACCGGCGAGAGCTTCAGGCGCTCGCGGACGACCTTCACGGCGTCGACCGCTGGCGCGGAGGCGGACGCCGACGCCGGCGTGGCGGCCCGCGAAGCCATGGCGACGACCGACAGCGCCGCGAGCGCGATCGCACGGGTCAAGCGGGTCACGGCGCCACCCCCAGCCGCTCCCACAGCACGCGCGGGCAGACGTACTGCATCTGGCGGGACGCCATGTCCACGGCCACCTGGATCGACATCGCGGTGTTGACCTTCTCGCCCGTCGCCTTGTCGCGGATCTCGTACTCGAACTTCAGGCGGTTCTCCCACTCGACGATCTCGGCGCGCACCACCAGCGGCTGGTTGAACGTGGCCGGTCGCACGTACTTCAGGCGCAGGTCGACGATGGGCCAGCCGTAGCCGGACTCGCGCATGCGCGTGTAGCCGTAGTCGAACTTGTCCAGCAGCGCGCAGCGCGCGAGCTCGAGGTACTTGACGTAGTGGCCGTGCCAGACGATGTCCATCGAGTCGATGTCGAAGAACGGCGGCACGACCTCGATCTCGTGCGACAGGTCCGGCTTGCCCGGCGCGCGCGCGTCACTCATCGCCGTACAGCGACCACTCGCGCTGGCGCAGCGCGACCAGCAGCGCGATCAGATCGGCGTCGAGCGCGCGATCCTCGGCCACGAAGGGGATGCGCCGCTCGAGGTCGGCCTGGAACGACTGCAGCACCTGGCCGGGCACCACGCCGTCCTGGGCGCAGCGCAGCGCGACGCCCTGGCGCGCGGCCACCAGCATCGCGGCGCACACCTGCTCGGTGAGCTCGAGCACGCGCAGGCAGTCGCGCGCGGCGATCGTGCCCATGCTCACCTTGTCCTGGTTGTGGCACTCGGTGGAGCGCGAGAACACGCTGGCCGGCATCGTCTGCTTGAGCGCCTCGGCCGTCCAGGCGGAGACGCTGATCTGCAGCGCCTTGAGGCCATGGTTGATCGGCGCGCGCGCACCGGTCGACCCCGACAGGTTGGACGGCAGGCCGTGGTTGTAGCGGGTGTCCACCAGCAGCGCGAGCTGGCGGTCGAGCAGGTCGGCCACGTTGGCCACCGCGTTCTTGAGGCTGTCCATCGCGAATGCGACGTGGCCGCCGTAGAAGTGGCCGCCGTGCAGCACGCGCTCCGCGTCGCCGTCGATGATGGGGTTGTCGTTGGCCGAGTTGAGCTCGCCTTCGATCAGCTGGCGCAGGAACGGCAGCGCGTCTTCCAGCACCCCGATGACGTGCGGCGCGCAGCGCAGCGAATAGCGGTCCTGCAGGCGCTGCTCGTTGCGCGCGGCGGGCGTGTCGGACTCGGCGGCGAGGTCGGCGCGCACGCGGGCGGCCACGCGCTGCTGGCCGGCGTGCGGCTTGACGGCGAACAGCGCCTCGTCGAAGTGATGCGCGTTGCCGGCGCTGGCCAGCACGTTGCACGCGGTCAGGCGCGACGCGAGCTTGCAGACGTAGTCGGCGCGCTGCCACGCCAGGCAGGCGAGCGCGGTCATGACGGCGGTGCCGTTCATGATGGCCAGGCCCTCCTTCGGGCGCAGGCGCAACGGCTGGCGGCCCAGCGTCGCCAGCGCCGCGGCGGCCGGCTGGATGCGGCCCTGGAACAGCACGCTGCGCTCGCCGCACAGCGCGGCGGCGACGTACGACAGCGGCGTCAGGTCGCCACTGGCGCCGACCGAGCCCTCGGCCGGGATCTGCGGCAGCACGTCGTGCGCGAGGAATGCGGCGAGCTGGTCGAGCAGTTCGACGCTGACGCCCGAGACGCCCTGCGACAGCGACTGCAGGCGCGCGGCCAGCACGGCGCGCGTCTCGGCCGGGTCGAGCATGCGGCCCAGGCCCACGCCGTGGTACGCGAACAGGTGGTGCGGCAGTTCGGCCACCAGCTCGGGCGGGATCACGACGGTGCACGAATCGCCGTAGCCGGTGGTGACGCCATAGACGACGCCGTCCTCGCGCAGCAGGCGCTCGAGGAACTCCGAGCCGCGGCGGATGCGCGCGCGGAAGGCCGGGTCGTCGGACAGGGACGCGCCGGCCTTCGATTCGGCGAGCAGGCAGACGTCCTCGATGGTCAGCGGGCTGCCATCGAAGCGGATGGAGCGGGATTCAGTCATGCTTCTCGGGCCTTGGGCGAGCGGCGAGCGCGCCGGGTTGATTCCAGAAGGAAAAGAAATTGAACCATTCGTAGGGCGCGCGCGCCAGCAGGCGCTCCAGCCCGCGGGCGAACTCGGCCGCGTGGACGGCACAGGCCCCGATGCGGTCGCCGCGGGGCAGCACCACGCGCTCGGCCAGCTGCTGGAACACCACTTCGTGCGAGTCGCCCTGGCGGATGCAGCCCATCGCGAACAGCGGGCACTTCAGCAGCGATGCCAGCATGTAGGCGCCGGTGGGGAACGGCGCGTCGTGGCCCAGGAAGGGCACCTGCACCGCGGTCGCGCGGCCGGCCACGATGGGCACGCGGTCGCCCGCGATCGCGACGAACTCGCCGCGCGCCACGCGCTCGGACAGCAGCACCGCGGTGGCCGGCGAGATCTCCGTGACCTGCATCAGCGAGATGCCGCGCCCGGGCGACAGCCGGTCGAGCATGCGGTTGAACTGCTCGGCATGCACCGTATGCACCAGCACGGTCAGCCTCAGGCCCGGCGTGGCGTCGGCCGAGGCCTGGCACATCTCGAGGCAGCCCATGTGCGCCGTCACCATCAGGCCGCCCTGCTGCGTGCGCACCATCTGCTCGATGGGCTCGCGGCCGACGAAGCGGATCGTGTCGAGCTTGTAGCGGCCGCCCACGGCGAGCATCTTGTCCAGGATGGTCTCGGCGAACGACAGGAAGTGGCGCAGCGTGTCGCGCCAGCCGGGCGCGTGGCCCAGTGCGTTCGTGCTCGCCTGCAGGCGCTGCAGGTACTCGAGCGAGGCCTCGCGCGCCGGACGGTGGATCGCCCAGTACCAGGTCACGACCGGGTACAGCACCAGCCGGAACGGCAGCCGCCCGCCGAGTCGGAACAGCGCGTACAGCAGCCACATGCCGCCGGCGAAGGTCTCTTCGCCGATGGCCGACCAGTGGCGCTGGCCGGTGCCGGACATGTGTGCCCCGCCCGCTCCGGGCACGTCGCTCCGTCCCCCACGGGGACCGCGGGCCTCCTTGGGGTGGCCGGACGCACGGCCCGCGGAAGGCCTCGGTGCGAACTGGCTCATCGGGCCACCTTGCGCCACAGCAGCAACGGCGACCGAAGCAGCATGCCGACGGCAAGACGCGCGTGCATCTTCGAGATGAGCCAGTTGTCCAGGCCCAGCCTGAAGTGCGACAGGCCGTCCTGCGGATACGTGACCCGCGTCGGAATGCTCACGATGCGCAGCCCGCGCCAGTGCAGGCGCACCAGCACCTCGGGGTCGAAGTCCATGCGCCGGCCCAGTCGCGCCTCGTCGAACAGCTTGACGACGGGCGCCAGCGGATAGACGCGGAAGCCGCACATCGAATCGCGGATCTCCAGCGACAGCGAATTGATCCAGACCCAGACGTGCGTGGCGTAGCGGCCCACGAGGCGCCCCATGGGCACGCTCTCGTCGTAGACCGGCACGCCGCAGATCACCGCGTCGGGCTGCTGCGCGGCGGCGGCCAGGAACTTGGGGATGTCGGACGCGTCGTGCTGCCCGTCGGCGTCGATCTGCAGCGCGTGCGAAAAGCCGGCGGCCGCGGCGGCGCGCAGGCCGGCCATCATTGCGCCGCCCTTGCCCTGGTTCAGCGCGAGCCGCACCAGCGTGACGTCGGGTGCCCGGGCGAGCGCATCCAGCACGGCGGCGCATTCGGCCGAGCTGCCGTCGTCGACCAGGAAGCAGTGCAGCCCGTTCGCGCGCACGTTGGCCGCGACGGCGCCCACGGCGTCGCCGTGGTTGTAGACGGGGATCACCGCGCAGGGGCGCAGCGCGGCCATCACGCGGCCTCCGCGGCGGCGAACACGACGCGGCCGCTCGAATGGCGGCCCGCGGTGGAGCGGTACTCGAACTGCAGCGTCGTGGTGGCCGCGTTCCAGTGCAGCTCGATGTCCAGGTGCATGCCGGGCAGGGCCGGCTGCGAGAACTTCAGCGCGTCCAGGCGCAGGAAGCGGCCGCGCAGGTCGAAGCGCTCGCGCGCGAACACGATCGCCCAGTCGACCTGCGCGACGCCGGGCAGGATCGGCGCGCCGGGGAAGTGGGCGATCGTGT
>Ga0207427_100848_pt1 | contig 13647 bp, 10 predicted proteins | sample AraplaCL_Cvi_mMS_FD_184268 | JGI IMG/M metagenome (GOLD analysis project Ga0207427, IMG submission 184268) | Arabidopsis root microbial communities from the University of North Carolina, USA - plate scrape CL_Cvi_mMS (SPAdes) (version 2) | ecosystem: Host-associated > Plants > Roots > Endosphere ... | reverse complement strand
GCGCATGCAGCGCTCGGCGCACAGGCGCGCTTCCTGCACCCGCGGGGGTGGAGCTACTACGCCACCCTGCGCCACAAGCTCCATTGGCACGAAGGAACAACATGACAGCCCCCTCCCGGAGGGGGCGCTTCGCGGCGGTCGCCAGCGCTCCCTGCCCCCGAGGGGCCGGCCGCGAGCGGCCCGGCAAAGCCGGTTCCGCCGCTCCCTCGAACTCGGCTCGGAACATCCGGGCGGCAGCGCCGGCAAGGCAGAACAAACAGGCTCACGACATGAGCCTGTCGCCACGCATGCTCGCAGGCCATCCCATTCTTTGCTGATCCCATGCTGCGCCGCCTGTCGCTGAAAGATTTCGTCATCGTCGATGCGCTCGAACTCGAGTTCGGCGCCGGCTTTTCCGTGCTCACCGGCGAGACGGGTGCCGGCAAGTCCATCCTGATCGACGCGTTGCAGCTGGCGCTGGGCGCGCGCGCCGAGGGCGGCGTGGTGCGCGAGGGCTGCGCGCGCAGCGAGATCGCGGCCGAGTTCGACTCGCCGCCGTCGCTGGCCGGCTGGCTCGACGACGCCGGCTTCGCGGTCGACGAGACGCTGCTCCTGCGCCGCGTGGTCGACGCCCAGGGCAAGAGCCGCGCGTTCGTCAACGGCAGCGCCGCCACGCTGGTGCAGTTGCGCGAGGTGGCCGACCACCTGATCGACATCCACGGCCAGCACGCCTGGCAGAGCCTGACGCGCCCCGCCGCGGTGCGCGCGCTGCTCGACGAACAGGCCGGCATCGACGCCGCGCCGGTGGCGGCCGCGCATGCCGCCTGGGCCCAGGCCACGGCGGCGCTCGCGAGCGCGCGCGAACGCCAGGGCGAGCTCGACAACGAGCGCGAGCGCCTGGCGTGGCAGCTGCAGGAAGTCGAGCGGCTCGCACCGTCCGACGACGAATGGCAGGCCATCACCGCCGAGCACGGCCGGTTGTCCCATGCGCAGGCGCTGATGACGGGCTCGCAGCAGGCGCTGGAGGACGTGTCCGAGGGCGAGCTCAATGCGCTCAAGCTGGTCGCGCGCGCCGCGAGCGCGCTGCGCGAGGTGGCCGACTACGACGCCGCGCTCGCGCCCGTGATCGAGGCGCTGGACGGCGCCGAGCTGCAGCTGCAGGACGCCGCGCACAGCCTGTCGAGCTACCTCAACCGCGCCGACCTCGACCCGCAGCGCCTGGCCGAGCTCGACGAGCGCATGTCGTCGTGGATGAGCCTGGCGCGCCGGTTCCGCCGCTCGCCGGAGGACTTGCCCGCGCTGTGGGGCGAGTGGAAGACGGCGCTGGCCGCGCTGGACGCCGCCGCCGACCTCGCCGGCCTGCAGAAGAAGGCGGACGACGCGCTGGCGCGCTGGCGCACCGAGGCCAAGCGGGTGAGCGCGCGCCGCGCGCAGGCCGCGCCGCAGATGGCCGGGCGCATCACCGAGGCGATGCAGCAGCTGGGCATGGCCGGCGGGCGCTTCGACGTCGCGCTCGTCGCGCAGGAGTCGCCGCAGTCCTACGGCGCCGAGACGGTGGAGTTCCTCGTCGCCGGCCACGCCGGCAGCACGCCGCGGCCGCTCGCCAAGGTGGCCTCGGGCGGCGAGCTGTCGCGCCTGGCGCTGGCCATCGCGGTGACGGCGGCGCAATCCTCGGTCGACGGCGATGCCGCGGCGACCTCGCGCGCCGCGTCGCCCGCGGTCGGCACGCTGATCTTCGACGAGATCGACTCGGGCGTCGGCGGCACGGTGGCCGATTCGGTCGGCCGGCTGATGAAGCGCCTGGGCCGTCACGTGCAGGTCATGGCGGTGACGCATCTTCCGCAGGTCGCGGCCTGTGGCGACCACCACTTCGTCGTCGCCAAGCGCAGCGTCGGCGGCCACACCACGAGCCAGGTCGTGCCGCTGTCGGGCGAGGCGCGCGTGGCCGAGGTGGCGCGCATGCTGGGGGGCGAGCGCAGCTCCGGCACCAGCCTCGCCCACGCCCAGGAACTGATCGCCCAGGCCGTGGCGGTCGACGGCGCGGGTTCGCCCGCCGCGCCCGCACCGCGCGGCCGACCGGGCGCGCGCTGACGGCCGCGCCCGCCCTCTCAACACGCAAGGAATGGCCATGAGCTCCGGCTCCGACCAACACGTCCCCGGCACCCAGGTCGAGGAATCCGCCACCGCTCCCGAGGGCACGCGCGAGATCATCCTGATCACCGGCATCTCGGGCTCGGGCAAGTCCGTCGCGCTGCACGCGCTGGAGGACGCCGGCTTCTTCTGCGTCGACAACCTGCCGCCTGAACTGCTGCCCGAATTCCTGCGGCTCGAGAGCGAGCGCGCCGTGCGCCGCGTGGCCGTGGCCGTCGACGTGCGCACCGCCGGGTCGCTGCCGCGCCTGGTGCCGCTGCTCGAGAAGCTGATGAACGAGGGCGTGAAGGTGCGCTCGGTCTTCCTCGATTCCAGCACCGACACCCTGGTGCGCCGCTTCTCGGAGACGCGCCGCCCGCACCCGCTGTCCAAGGGCCAGTTCGGCACCGACACGCACCGCGCGCTGATCGAGGCCATCGAGCTCGAGCGCGAGCTGCTCGCCACGATCCGCGTGCGCTCGACCATCCTCGATACCAGCCAGCTGCGCCCGATCCAGCTGCGCCAGTGGATCCGCGACCTCGTCGGCGCGAAGTCGCACAACCTGTCGCTCGTGTTCGAGTCCTTCGCGTTCAAGCGCGGCGTGCCGCTGGACGCCGACATGGTCTACGACGTGCGCGTGCTGCCCAACCCGTACTACCTGCGCGAGCTGCGCCCGCTCAACGGTCGCGACGCCGAGGTGGCCACCTACCTGCGCGAGCAGCCCGAGGTGATGGAGATGCTCACCCAGATCGAGGCCTTCCTGCGCCGCTGGCTGCCCAACTTCGCCGACGACCAGCGCAGCTACCTCACCGTGGCCATCGGCTGCACCGGCGGCCAGCACCGCTCCGTGTTCATGGCCGAGACGCTGGCCCAGCGGTTCTCGGGCAGCGTCACCACGCTGCTGCGCCACCGCGAGCTCGACGCCGCGGAGTGAGCGCGACGCGCCCGCCACCTGTGAAGCTGGCCGACTGGCGCGAGCTCGCGCCCGCCGAGCGCGAGGCGGTCCTGCACATCGAGATCGACGCCAGCCAGGTCGAGTTCGCCGGCACCCTGGCCCGCAGCGTCGCGGCCTGCGAAGCCGGCGATCCGGCCGAGGTCGCCGGCCTGGCGATCCGCGTCGAGGGCGCGGCGGTGGGCTGGGTGCTCGTCAAGCGCGGCGCGGCGGCGCCCGACTGGGTGGATGCCGGCGACGTCGTCATCAGCGGCTTGCGCATCGATCGTCGCCAGCAAGGCCGCGGGCTCGCCGCCCTGGCGCTGGCCGAGCTGTCGTTCTGGGTCGCGCGCCGATGGCCACGAGCCGAGCGCCTGGTGCTTCGCGTCGACGAAGGCAATGTCGCGGGTATCCGGGCGTACGAGAAGGCCGGGTGGCGCGAGGTCGGCGAACGGCGCCTGGGGCGGGTCGGCGTCGAGTGGACGATGGCGCGGGCGCTGCCGTAGAGGCGGCGCCACACGCCTCCGATGAGACGCCCGAGCAGATGACGCGCGCGAGCGCGGGCCGCTGGCGTGATGCGGACGACACAGGCCGTCGGCGCGCGCTGCCATACTCGCTCGCCTGCCCAGCCCGCGCGCGACGCGCCCGGGCCAACGCAAGGGAGATCACACGTGCACGACAAGATCCAGGCCGCGCGCTCGATGCGGACCCGCACCCGGCGCCTCGTGGCCGGCGCCCTCCTCGCCGCCGCGGCGGACGTCGCCCGGGCCGGCGCTCCGACGCCCTTCGCGCCGCCGCCGGACACCGAGCTCGTCCTCTACCGGCACGCCGTGCTCGTCGACGTCGCTGCCGCGACCGACCAGGCCGACATGGACGTGCTGGTGGCGGGCCAGCGCATCGTGTCGGTGTTCGCCGATGCGAAGGCGCTGCCGCCCGCCGCAGCGAAGGCCCGCGTCGTCGACCTGCCCGGCCGCTACCTGATGCCCGGCCTGGTCGACTCGCACGTGCACCTGGCGACGCCGCCCAACCGTCGCCAGGCCGAAGCGGTGCTGCGGCGCAACCTGTACGGCGGCGTGACCTCGGTGCGCGACATGGCCGACGACCTGCGCCCGGTGAGCGACCTCGCCCGCGCGAGCCTGGTCGGCGAGATCGCCGCGCCCGACATCGCCTATGCGGCGCTGATGGCCGGCCCCGACTTCTTCTCCGACCCCCGCACCCAGCAGACCTCGGCCGGCGGCGCACCGGGCAGCATGCCGTGGATGCAGGCCGTGGACGACCACACCGACCTGCCCTGGGCCGTCGCGCGTGCCAGCGGCACCGCGCCGGCCGCCATCAAGCTCTATGCGGACATGACCGGCGCGCTCGCGGCCCGCATCACGGCCGAGGCGCATCGCCAGCACCTGCGCGTCTGGGCGCATGCGACGCTGTATCCGGCCAAGCCGTCGGAGGTCGTGGCCGCGGGCGTCGACACGATCTCGCACGCCTGCCTGCTGACCCGCGAGCAGCTCGCGCACGTGCCGCGCGTGAACGAGCCGCGCCCGGTCGCCGACCTCACCCGCTTCGACAAGGGCGACGCGCCGGAGCTCGCGCGCCTGTTCGACACGATGGTGGCGCGCGGCGTCCTCCTGGACGCGACGATCTGGGCCTACACGCCGCCCCCGTCGGCGCCGCTGCCGCCGGGCGTGTGCGACGACGTCGTCGGCGCCGCGATCACGCGCCAGGCGTGGCGCGCCGGCGTGCAGGTGGCCGCGGGCACCGACCGCGTGGCGCCGGCCGACGAGCGCTGGCCGGAACTGTTCCACGAGCTGCGGCTGCTCGTGGAGCGCGTGGGCATGTCGCCCGCGCAGGCGCTGCGCGCCGCGACCCAGGGCGGCGCCGCCGCCGCCGGCCGGGAGCGCGAGACGGGCAGCCTCTCGCCGGGCAAGCTCGCCGACATGGTGGTGCTCGAGAAGGATCCGCGGGCCTCGATCGCCAACCTCGAGACCATCGTCATGACGATCAAGCGCGGCCGGGCGTTCCCGCGCGGCGATTTCGTGCCGCTGGTGGACGCGGACGTCGTCGACCTGGATTGACGCCGGCCCTGCGCGCGCCCGCGCGTTACGCCCCGGCGCGCGCGGCGCTCAGTCCGGCAGCGCCGCCTCGAGCAGCTTGCGGATCGGCGACGGGATCCCCACGTCCGCGAGCTCGGCGCGGGTGAACCAGCGGCCTTCGGTGCTGGCGGTCGCGACGCTGCGCTCGTCGTCGTCCGTCGTCTCGACCTCGCCATGCGCGTCGGCCTCGCCCGGCTCGGCCGCGGCCATCGCGCCGGCGCCGTTGACCGCGCCGAGGCGCGCCACCTCGCGCTGCTGCGCGGCAGACACCGTGCCGTGCCACGTCAGGCGCAGCGGCTGCAGCATCCAGTCGAAGTGCGTCAGCACATGCTTGAACGGGGGCAGCCATTCGAGCGTGCCCGGCCACGCCTGGACGCTGCGTTCGAGCGTGACGGCGGTGTCGAACTCGGGCAGCGACCACAGCTGCGCCCACACGCCCGAATCGGCGCGCCGCACCAGCCACACGCGATCGCGCTCCTGCAGCCACAGCAGCACGCCGGCACGCTTGCCGCGCTTGAGCTTGCGCGTCTTGACAGGGAACTTCTCGGGCGCGCCCGACGCGCGTCCCTGGCACATCGAATTGACCGGGCAGGCGTCACACGCCGGCCGGCGGATGGTGCAGACCGTCGCCCCCAGGTCCATCAGGCCCTGCGTGTAGCTGGCCATCGCGGCGTGCAACGGCTCGCCGGCCGGGGCGTCGGGCAGGCGCTCGGCGGCGAACGCCCACAGCGCCTTCTCGGACGCGGCCTGCGCGATGTCGCCGTCGTAGGCGAGCACGCGCGTCAGCACGCGCTTGACGTTGCCGTCCAGGATCGCCGCGCGCTCGCCGAAGCAGAACGCGGCGATCGCCGCGGCGGTCGAGCGGCCGATGCCGGGCAGCTCGGCCAGCTGCGCGGCGCTGCGCGGGAACGCGCCGCCGTGCTCGGCGACCACGGCCTGCGCGCAGCGATGCAGGTTGCGGGCGCGGGCGTAGTAGCCCAGGCCGCTCCACAGCGCGAGCACGTCCTCGATCGGCGCGGCGGCCAGGTCGGCGACGGAGGGGAAGCGCTCGAGGAAGCGCGCGTAGTAGCCCAGCACCGTCGTCACCTGCGTCTGCTGCAGCATGATCTCCGACAGCCACACGCGGTACGGGTCGCGCGTCTGCTGCCAGGGCAGACCGGCGCGACCGTGCGAGCGCTGCCACGCGATCACGCGCTCGCCGAACGGGAGCGCATTCCACTCGGGCGTGGCTTCGCTGGCGATGAAGGGACGGCGCGCGCCGTCGTCGGGAAACAGATCCATGCCGAATCATGCCTTGCCGCAGCAAGGCGGACCGGGACGCCCGTTTTCAGACCGTGGCCGTGGCCGACGCGTCGAACGGGATCTCGAAGTGCTCCGACTCGATGCCCGTCGGGCCGCGGCGCGCGATGACGCACAGCGTCTCGCAGCGCAGGCCCGCGTCGGTGATCAGCGCCTCGATGCGGGCCGATTGGCCCTCGACGTCGACCACGCGTTCTTCCAGGTCCCCCGCGGCCTGCTGGATGCGCTCCAGCGATTCGCGGCGCTTGCGGAAGCTGCGGCGGCGGTCGCGCAGCTGCGCTTCCATCTGCGAGCTGGCCGACTGGTTCCACAGCTCGATGTCGCGCGCGGCCGTCTCGAAGACGACGCGCAGCTTGGACACCAGCATGCGCACGAAGCGCTCCTTGAACGCCGACGACGCCATGCGCAGCGTCTCGCTCAGGCCGAAGTAGCGGTTGTAGCCACGCTCGATGGCCGCCAGGTCCTCGCGGTGCTGCGCCAGTTCCGGCGGCAGCGCGATGGCCAGCGAGAAGCCGAATTCCGCGTTGAGCTGGCGGAACGTGCCCTGCAGCATCTCGCGCGCCTCGGCGGTGGTGACCTCGGCGTCGGACAGCGCGTGGCGCAGCTTGTCGCACATGCCCAGGAAGGCCTGGCGCGCGCCCAGGTGCAGCCAGCCGGAGTTCAGCGCCGACTGCAGCTCCTTGACCTCGGCGCGGATGCGCTCGGAAGACAGCTGGTTCTGCGTGTCGCGCAGCAGGCGCGACTGCACGGCGCGCAGCGCGGTCAGGCGCGCGACGCAGCGTTCGAATTCAGCGGCGTCTTCCTGCACGCGATCGAGCAGGTGGCGCACGCGCGCGCCGCTCTTGCCGCGCAGGCCGCGCAGTTCGAGCAGTTGTTCGGAGTTCTGGCGGCGCTGGTCACGCAGCCGCGCGTTGACCTGCGCGCGCAGCGCCTCGACGCCCTGCACCAGCGCATGCGTGAGCACCGTCTGGCGGGCCGGCAGCAGTTCGTTGGTGAGCGCCTCTTCCAGCTCGGGCAGGCGGCTCTTGGCGAGCTCGGCCTCGTTGCGGTTCAGGCGCGCGTGCAGGGCGGCGCGGGCCGACACCGGGAACACGCGGTCGCGCGGCATCTGCAGCGTCTGCGCCGTGACTTCGCACTGGCGCTGCACCAGCGCCTCGTTCTGCTCGGGCGTGAGCAGGGGGTCGGCCAGCATGTCGACCTTGTTGAGCACGACGAAGCAGGCCATCGACTGGCCGCCCAGGTGCTCGTTCCAGACCGACAGGTCGGACTTGGTGACGCCGGCGTCGGCGCCCAGCAGGAACAGGGCGGCGTGCGCGCCAGGCAGCAGGCCCAGCGTGAGTTCGGGCTCCGTGCCGATCGCGTTCAGGCCCGGCGTGTCGAGCACGACCAGGCCGCGCGCCAGCAGCGGATGCGGGTAGTTGATCATCGCGTGGCGCCAGGCCGGCACCTCGAGCAGGCCTTCCTCGTCCAGCGGCGGGTTGTCTTCCGGATCGGTGTCCGACCACAGGCCCAGCTCGCGCGCGCCGTCGGGCGTGACGCGGCGCGTGTGCGTGACTTCCGACAGCGCGGCGGCCAGCGCGTCCGGGTTGGACGGGTCCAGCGGCACGCGCTTCCAGCCCTCGCGCGACGCGCGCAGCTCGGTCAGCGACTGGCCTTCCTTGCGCGTGTCGATCGGCAGCAGGTCGAGCATCGGCGCGTCCTTGTCGTCCCACGCGAGCTCGACCGGGCACATGGTGGTGCGGCCGGGCGAGGCGGGCAGGATGCGGCGGCCGGTGTCGGCAAAGAAGATGGCGTTGATCAGCTCGGACTTGCCGCGCGAGAACTCGGCGACGAAGGCGACCACCAGCTTGTCGGCGATCAGGCGCTGGCGCAGCGATTCGGCGATCTCGGCCGACGGCACCGACAGCAGGTCGTTGCTGGTGAAGAACTTGGTGAGGCTGGCCAGCTCGCGCGCGAGCGACTGGCGCCAGGTCGCCAAGGCGTCGAGGGCGGGTACCAGCGATTGATCTTTCGTCATTCCCAAGCTCTTTATTCGCTAGATGGTCGGCGCCAATGGCGGTGAATCCGGGATCGGAATAGGGGCCAGTTGACAGGGGATCGTAGCGCGATCGTCCCGGCCCGATCGATGGAATACCCGGCGGAATGCCAAGTATGTCGCATCGGCAAAGCCTGTCGAGCTGCTCGACGGCGTATTTCCTGCTCGACCGGAAACCTCCGGATACATTCACGGCAAATACTCACTGATGAGCAATATCTGGAGCGAATTGGCCGAATATGTCGGCGGCGCGAGCGGCAGTTCGTCAGCGTTTCTGGCAAACCCCGCAGAAAAAGGTCGAGCGCTGGCCCTGCACGATACGGCGCACCGCCGCGCCGCAGGTATTGCAAGGCTGGCCTGCGCGGCCGTACACCTGCGCGCTCTCCTGGTAGTGGCCGGCCGCGCCGTTGGCGCTGAAGTCGCGCAGCGTCGTGCCGCCCACCTCGATGGCGTGGCGCAGCACCAGGCGCACCGCCGCCAGCAGGCGCGCGGCGCGCGGGCGGCTGATGCGGTTGGACGGGGTGCGCGGGTCGATGCGGGCCAGGTGCAGCGCCTCGCACGCGTAGATGTTGCCCGCGCCCACCACCAGCTCGCCCGACAGCAGCGCCGCCTTCACCGGCGTGCGCCGCGCCTTCAGGCCTGCGTGGAACCCGACCTCGTCGAGCGCCGGGTCGAACGGCTCGGGGCCCAGCGACGCGAGCAGCTTGCGCGCCGGCTCGGCGTCGAGCGCGGGCGACCAGACGACCGCGCCGAAGCGCCGCGGATCGGTCAGCCACAGGCAGCCGCGGTCGGTGACCAGCCGGAAGTGGTCGTAGGGGCCGCGCTCGGCCGGCGCCTCGCCGAAGGCCAGCGCGCCCGACATCCCCAGGTGGATCAGCAGCCCGCCGGCCGGCTCCGCCGGGGCCGCGGCGCGCGGCAGGCCCGGCAGATGCCCGTGCGGCGCGTCGACCTCGCTCTCGCGCGAGAGCGGCAGCCACAGGTACTTGCCGCGACGCGACATCGGCCCGCACGCCGTGCCCACCAGCGCGCGCGGATCGTGCCCCAGCGGCCAGCGCAGCGGCAGGCCCATCTGCACGTCGCGCACGCGTGCGCCCAGCAATCCGCCAGCAACGCTGCGGCGCGTGACTTCGACCTCTGGCAACTCGGGCATGGTGATTTCTCGGGGCCTAGAATGGACTGATATGGAGCGGCAATGCGTCGAACACAAGGCTTGAAGCACTCTTCCCGCGCGACCGGCGCGCGGACCACGGGCCTCCTGGCAGGCCTGGGCCTCGCATTGCTCCTGCCCGCCGGCGCCTGGGCGCAGACGGCGGCCGCCGCGCCGCCGGCCGCCCCTGCCTCGGTGCCCACGATCCCGCTGCCCGTCACCAAGGTCGAGAACTCCTACCTGACCGGTGCGCTGCTCAAGCAGCTGCTCGAAGCCGAGCTGACGATGCGCGAAGGCCAGGCGGGCAACGCCATCGAGCTGATGCTGCAGGCGGCACGCGAGAACAAGGACGACGCACTGTACCGCCGGGCGCTGCAGATGGCGGCCGAGGCCGGCGCCGGCGACAAGGCGCTCGCGATCACGCGCAGCTGGCACGAGGCGATGCCGCGCTCGACCGAGGCGCTGCTCTCCGAGATCCAGCTGCTGATCCGCTTCGACCGCATCGCCGACACCGCCGAGCCGCTCAAGCAGCTGCTGCAGATCAGCACGCCGGCCGAGCGCGTGGCGCTGATCGGCAGCCTGCCGCGCGCCCAGCAGCGCGCCAAGGACAAGACCGCCGCCGCCGAGGTCTTCCGCCAGCTGCTGCAGCCCTGGATCGACGCGCCCGACACCCGCGTCGCCGCGCGCGTGGCCCTGGGCCGCATCCGCCTGAACCAGGGCCAGCCGATGTACGCGCTGGACCTGGCCGACCAGGCGCTGCAGGGCGATCCGAAATCGCTGCCGCCCGTGCTGCTCGCACTGGACGTGATGAACTCCGCCACCGACGGCACGCCGGCGCGCGCGAACGCCGCCGCGGCGCCCGCCAGCGGCGCGAGCGCGCCCGCGCCGCTCAAGGGCAGCGCGCCGTCGACCGAGCTGATCGCCCGCGCCGAGGTCCTCGTGCACCGCTACCTCGCGCAGCCCGGCGCCGAGCCGGTCGTGCGCCAGGCCTACGCGAGCGTGCTGGCCACGCAGCAGCGCCTGACCGACGCCGCCGAACAGCTGCGCCAGGCCGTCACGGACAACCCCAGGCAGCCGGCGCTGTGGCTCGCGCTCGGCGAGATCGACCTCGAGCTGCACGACCCGGTGCGCGCCGACACGGACCTGCAGCAGGCGCTCGCGCTCGTCAGCGCACAGGCCGCCGACGACGCCGCGGCGCGCAAGGCGGTAGCCGCCGCCGTGGCCGCCAGCGCCGCGGCCGACGACGATGACGACGACGGCCCCGCCACCGGCGCGCCCGCGGCCGACGCCGAGGCCGGCGGCAACCCGATCCGCCTGTCGCACATCCAGCTGCTGCTGGCGCGCGCCGCGCAGCAGCGCCACGACGACGCCACCGCCGCCAAGTGGCTGGCGCAGGTCGACGCCAAGGATGCCGACCTGCAGGTGATCTCGATGCGCGCCACGCTGCTGGCGCGCCAGGGCAAGCTGGGCGAGGCGCTCAAGCTGATCCGCGCGGCCAACGCGAGCACGCCGGCCGAGCAGCGCTACAAGCTGCTTACCGAGGTGCAGCTGCTGATCGACGAGAAGCGCCTGGGCGAGGCACGCGAGGTCCTGAACAAGGCCAACGCCGAGAGCCCCGACGACGTCGAGCTCGTCTACCAGGAGGCCATGGTCGACGAGCGCCTGAACCGCCTGGAGGACATGGAGCGCCTGCTGCGTCGCATCCTCGTCCTGCAGCCGGACAACTCGCAGGCGCTGAACGCGCTCGGCTACTCGCTGGCCGACCGCAACCTGCGGCTCGACGAGGCGCTGCAGATGGTGCGCCAGGCGCACGAGCTGTCGCCGGCCGACCCGTTCATCGTCGACAGCCTCGGCTGGGTCGAGTACCGCATGGGCCATTTCGACGCGGCGGCCACGCTGCTCGCGCAGGCCTATTCGTCGCGCAAGGACACCGAGATCGCCGCGCACCTGGGCGAGGCGCTGTGGGCCGACGGCAAGCACGAGGAGGCCGCGCGCGTGCTGCGCGACGCGCACAAGCTGGACGCCGGCAACGAGGTGCTCAAGAAGACGATGAACCGGCTGAAGGTCGCGCCGTGACGCTGTCGCTGCGCGGCGCGACGGTCGCCGCCCTTGCGCTGGCCCTGCAGGCCTGCGTCACCCACCCGCCGCCGCTGCCGGGCCATGTCTGGTCCGGCAAGCTCGGCGTGCGCACCGACGCCGCGCCCGACCTGCCCGCCCGCTCGATGAGCGGCGAGTTCGAGCTGAGCGGCAACGCCTCCAGCGGCCAGCTGGTGCTCATCAGCCCCATCGGCACGACGATCGCGCGGGCGCGCTGGTCGGATCCGGTCGGCACGCGGGGCGCACCCTCGAAGATCGAGCTCGAGGCCGACGGCGGCACGACACACTACGCGACGCTGGAGGACATGATGCAGCGCGCGATCGGCGACCAGTTGCCGCTGGCCGCGATGTTCGACTGGCTCGACGGCCGCCCCTGGCCCGCCGCGCCCGTGGAGCGCGCCGCCGACGGCAAGTCGTTCGACCAGCTCGGCTGGCACGTCGACCTCGCGCAGCTGGCCGACAACCGCCTGATCGACGCGCAGCGTCCGCAGCCCAGGCCGGTGCTGCACGTGCGCGTCAAGCTCGACGCCGCCACGCCCGCGGCGTCGGCCGCCTCCGCTTCCTGATCCCCCATGGCCGTCAAAGCCTTCTACGACCTGCCCGCGCCGGCCAAGCTGAACCTGTTCCTGCACATCACGGGGCGGCGCGCGGACGGCTACCACCTGCTGCAGTCCGTCTTCATCCTGATCGACTGGGCCGACACGCTGCACGTCGAGCGCCGCGACGACGGCCAGCTGCGCCGCCACGACCTGGGCCCCGCGCTGCCCGCCGACGACCTGAGCCTGCGCGCCGCGCGGGCGCTGCAGCAGGCCAGCGGCTGCCCCTACGGGGCCGACATCTCGGTGCTCAAGGCCGTGCCCTGGGGCGCCGGCATGGGCGGCGGCAGCTCCGACGCCGCCACCGTGCTGCTGGCGCTCAACCGCCTGTGGAACCTGCACTGGCCCCGTGCGCGCCTGCTCGAGCTGGCCACGCCGCTGGGCGCCGACGTGCCGTTCTTCGTGGGCGGCGACAATGCCTTCGTCGAGGGCATCGGCGAGCACCTGACCCCCATCGCCTGGGCGCCGCGCCGCTACGCCGTCGTGAAACCCGCAGAAAGCCTGGGAACCGCAAGCATCTTTTCTCATACGGACTTGGCACGCGACACGGAGCCTGCTACACTAGCAGGCTCTGTTGCACAGTTGAATGCGCAGCACGAAGACGGTAAGGCGTTCGGTCGGAACGACCTCCAGCCGGTGGCCCAGGCCTTGTGCCCGCCCATCGCGCAGGTGGCAAGCTGGCTGGAAGCGCGGTTTGGCAACAGCCGGATGACCGGTTCGGGCAGCGCGGTGTTTGCAACGGTCGGCGCGGATGGCGTTTCGTGGCCCGAGGGTGATCTGCCCGCAGGCTGGAACGGTCGGATGTGCCGCAGTCTGGCTCACCACCCCTTGCGGGCCTGGGCAGACTGAGCGAAAGTTTGAAGGGTTCGGCTTCGGCCGGATCCGGTGTAGGGGAGTCGCCAAGTTGGTTAAGGCATCGGATTTTGATTCCGACATGCGAAGGTTCGAATCCTTCTTCCCCTGCCAAATGATCCCGCCCGGCGTCAACGCTTGACGTTGCGGGCCACGAGACCCGGCCGCAAGGCCGGTTTTCGTTCTTGCCGAGCCTCATGCCTCACGGAGTTCCCGACGTGCTGTTCAACACGGTCCTGTTCACCGGCAACGCGAATCCTGTGCTGGCCCAGGAAATCGCCACCCAACTCGGTTCCGAGCTCGGCAAGGCGAAGGTCGGCCGCTTCTCCGACGGCGAGTGCGACGTCGAGATCCAGCAGAACGTGCGTGCGCGCGACGTGTTCGTGGTCCAGTCCACGGGCGCGCCGACCAACGAGAACGTGATGGAACTGCTGATCATGGTCGATGCGTTGAAGCGCGCCAGCGCGCGCCGCATCACCGCCGTGATCCCC
>Ga0207427_100846_pt1 | contig 13684 bp, 13 predicted proteins | sample AraplaCL_Cvi_mMS_FD_184268 | JGI IMG/M metagenome (GOLD analysis project Ga0207427, IMG submission 184268) | Arabidopsis root microbial communities from the University of North Carolina, USA - plate scrape CL_Cvi_mMS (SPAdes) (version 2) | ecosystem: Host-associated > Plants > Roots > Endosphere ... | reverse complement strand
CGGACGTAATGGATGGCCAGGTCGATCTCGTCGTGGCGCAGGTCCACGATGCGGTCGCTGGCCGACAGCCGCAGCTCGATGCCCGGATGCGCCGCCTGGAAGCGCGCCAGGCGCGGCAGCAGCCACAGGCCGGCGACGCCGATGCTGGCGCCCAGCACCACGGGCTTGCCGGCGCCGGCGGCGCTCAGCTCGCCCATGGCGTCCTGCAACTGCTGCACGGCGGCGTCCGCGCTGCGGAACAGGCGCTCGCCTTCGGGCGTGAAGGCGATCGAGCGGTAGCCGCGCGCGAACAGCCGCACGCCCAGCTGCGACTCCAGCGCCGCCACCTGGCGGCTGACCGCCGACTGCGTCAGGCACAGGTCGTCGGCTGCCTGCGTGATGCTCATGCGGCGCCCGACGGCCACGAAGCCGCGGACCAGATCGAGCGAGGCGAGTTTCAGCAGGGGCAGTGACATTCCCAAGGCGCATGCGAAGCGGCGGATTCGTCGATTGAAGCACGATCGCGGCCACCCTGTAATGGGCATCCCGAGTCCAGGAGATCCGCCATGCCCGCCCATCCGTCCGCTTCCGTCCGCCACTGGTGGCGCGAGCCCGTCGCCCTCGCCGTGGCGGGCGGCATCGTCATGGGCCTGTCGCTGGGCGTGCGCTACGTCCAGGGCCTGTTCCAGCTGCCCGTCGTCGCCGATCGCGGCTGGACCCGCGAAAGCTTCGCCTTCGCGATGGCGATCCAGAACCTGGCCTGGGGTGTGGCGCAGCCGTTCACCGGCATGATCGCCGACCGCTTCGGCAGCGCGCGCGTGATCGCCGTGGGTCTCGTGCTGTATGCGCTCGGCCTGGCGGGCATGGCCTGGGCGCCGACGCCGGCCGCCTTCGCCTGGACGGCCGGGGTGTGCCTCGGCATCGCGCTGTCCTGCACCGCGTTCGGCACGGTCTACGGCGCGCTCAATCGCCTGCTGCCGCCGGAGCGCCGGAGCTGGGCGATGGGCCTGGCCGGCGCGCTCGGCGGCTTCGGGCAGTTCGCGCTCGTGCCGCTGGTGCAAGGGCTGATCGGCGAGCGCGGCTGGATCGTCGCCGTGGCCGTGCTCGCCGTCGCCTGCCTCGCGTTGCTGCCGCTGGCCTGGCCGCTGCGCGAGGCGCGAGCCGTGGCGAGCGCGCCGGCCGGGCCGGCACCTCCCCTGGCCGAGGCCTTGCGCGAGGCCTTCGCCCACCGCGGCTTCTGGCTGCTGAACCTGGGCTTCACCGCCTGCGGGTTCCAGCTCGCGTTCATCGCGACGCACCTGCCGGCCTACCTGCGCGACAAGGGACTGCAGCCGGGCGATGCCGTCGCGGCGCTGGCCGTCATCGCGCTGGCCAACGTCGCGGGCACCTACGCGTTCGGCCTGCTGGGCGCGCGGCTGCGGCGCAAGAACGTGCTGGCCGGGATCTACCTGGCGCGCAGCGCGGCGATGGCGCTGTTCGTGCTGCTGCCGCTCAGCCCGGCGACGCTCCTGGCGTTCGCGGCCACGATGGGCTTCATCTGGCTGGGCACGCTGCCGCTGACCAACGGCATCGTCGGCCAGGTGTTCGGCGTGCGCCATATCGGCAGCCTGTTCGGCTTTGTCTTCTTCGGCCACCAGTTCGGCTCGTTCCTGGGCGTGTGGCTGGGCGGCGTGGTGTTCGAGCGCACGCATTCGTACGACCTCGTGTGGCTGCTGGCGATGGCGCTGGGCGTGCTGGCAGCGGCGCTGCACTGGCCGATCGACGACCGCGCGCTCGCGCGCACGGGCCCGCTCGTGCGGGAGCACGCGTGACGCGCGTTCGGGCGCGGGCGTGGGCGGGCGCGGGGGCCGGCGCGGGCGCCGCCGTGGTCGCGTTGCTGCTGGCGGGCTGGCTCGCGCCGGGCAACGTGCTGGCGTTGTGGCGGCTCGTCGCGTTCTGCGGCTGACGTCCGTCATGCGCGCGTCATGCGCGTGGGGCCGGCCTGGAAGAGGGATTTGCAGCAGTTCGTAGAATCTTCGCCATCGCGAAGCCGTCGGCGCCGCGGCCCCCGTCCACCAGATCCGTCCATGCCCACCACCGCTGCTTCAGACTCCAGCCCCGTCGTCATCGTCGGCGCCGGCCTTGCCGGCCTCACCGTGGCGTTGCACCTCGCGCGCAACGGGCGGCGCGTGATCGTGCTGGCCAAGCGGGGGTTGAGCGAAGGCGCCACGTCGTGGGCGCAGGGCGGCATCGTGGGCGTGCTGGGGTCGGACGACTCGATCGAATCGCACGTGCGCGACACCCAGGACGCCGGCGCCGGCATCGTCGACGAGCACACCGCGCGCTTCATCGCCGAGAACAGCGCCAAGGCCGTCGAATGGCTGGTCGACAACGGCGTGCCGTTCACGGCCGACGCCGACGGGCCACTGGGCCTGCACCTGACGCGCGAAGGCGGCCACGCGGTGCGCCGCATCGCGCACGCGGCGGACGCCACGGGCCGCGCGATCCACGAATCGCTGCTGGCGCAGGCCCAGGCGCACGAACTGATCTCGCTGCGCGAGCGCTGGATCGCCGTCGACCTGGTCACCTCGCGCCACCTCAGGCGCGACGAAGTGCCGCGCGTGTACGGCATCTACGCGCTGGACATCGATTCGCGCAAGGTCGAGACGATCGCGGCCTCGGCCGTCGTGCTGGCCACGGGCGGCGTGGGCAAGGTCTATCGCTACACCAGCAATCCCGACACCTCGACCGGCGACGGCATCGCGATGGCCTGGCGCGCGGGCTGCCGCGCGGCCAACATGGAGTTCATCCAGTTCCACCCGACCTGCCTGTACCACCCGCAGGAGCGCAGCTTCCTCATCACCGAGGCGATGCGCGGCGAGGGCGCGCAGCTCAAGCTCCCGGACGGCACGCGCTTCATGTTCGCGCACGACGACCGCGGCGAGCTCGCGCCGCGCGACATCGTCGCCCGCGCCATCGACTTCGAGATGAAGAAGCACGGCATCGACCACGTCTGGCTCGACGCCACGCACCTGGGCGAGGCGTTCCTCAAGGAGCATTTCCCGACGATCCACGCGCGCTGCCTCTCGCTGGGCATCGACATCGCCATGCAGCCGATCCCCGTCGTGCCCGCCGCGCACTACACCTGCGGCGGCATGGTCACCGACCTCAGCGGCCGCTCCGACCTGCCGGGCCTGTTCGGCGTCGGCGAGACGACGTACACGGGCCTGCACGGCGCGAATCGCCTCGCCAGCAACTCGCTGCTGGAGTGCGTGGTCATCGGCCACACCTGCGCCGATGCGATCCTGGCCGACGGCCCGCAGCCCGCGCCGGCGCTGCCCGAGTGGGACGAGAGCCAGGTCGACGACGCCGACGAGCAGGTGGTCATCGCCCACAACTGGGACGAGCTGCGCATGCTCATGTGGAACTACGTGGGCATCGTGCGCACCACCAAGCGGCTCGAACGCGCGCTTCACCGCATCGAGCTGCTCAAGGCCGAGATCGACGAGTACTACGCGCACTTCCGCGTCACGCGCGACCTGCTGGAGCTGCGCAACCTGGTCGTCTGCGCCGAGCTCATCGTGCGCTCCGCGCTGACGCGCCACGAGAGCCGCGGCCTGCACTTCAGCCGCGACTTCCCGCGCACGCTGCCCGTCAGCTTCCCGACGGTGCTGACGCGCCCGGCGACGAGCCGGACGCCGGCCTGAGCGGCCGCCGCGTGAGACGCCGCACGCTCGCGCTCGGCACGATGGGAGGCGTCCTGCTCGCCGGGACGGGCGGGGCGCTCGCGCTCGGCGACGCGATGACGCGGCCGGCCCTGCGCGCCGCAGGCGATCCGCCGCCCGGCCTGCCGGCGAGCGCCCTGCGCATCCCCGTGCCCTCCGGCGGCTCGGTCGCCGGCTGGTTCACGCCCGGCGAGGCGGGGCGGGGCGCGGTGCTGCTGCTGCACGGCGTGCGCGGCAGCCGGCATGCGATGACGGCGCGCGCGCTGTTCCTGCATCGCGCGGGCCTGGCCACGCTGTCGATCGACCTGCCGGGCCATGGCGAGAGCCCGGCGCCGCACATCACCTTCGGCGCGAACGAATCGCATGGCGCGGCCGCGGCGCTGGCCTGGCTGGCGGCGCGTTGCCCGGGCGAGCGCATCGGCGCCATCGGCGTCTCGCTGGGGGCGGCCTCGCTGGTGCTCGCGCGGCCCGATCCGGCACCGGTGGCCGTGGTGCTCGAATCCATGTACCCGACCATCGAGGAGGCCGTCGCCGACCGGCTCGCGGCGCACGTCGGTCCGCCCGCCGCGGTGCTGGCGCCGGCGCTGCTGTGGCAGATGCCGTGGCGACTGGGCGTGACGGCCGCGCAGCTGCACCCGATCGACGTCCTGCCGTCGCTGCGTTCGCCGCTGCTGGTCGTGGCCGGCGATGCCGATCGCCACACGACGCTCGCCGAGACGCGGCGCCTGTTCGACGCCGCGCGGGGCGTGCCCAAGTCGCTGTGGATCGTGCCCGGCGCGGCGCACGTGGACCTGCACGCGTTCGCGCGTGCCGACTACGAACGCCGCGTGGGCGGCTTCATGCAGGACGCGCTGCGTCGCGCCTGAGCGCGTGTCGCCGCAGGCCCGCGGCCGCCGCGGCGAAGCCCAGCAGCGACAGCGCCAGCGGCGCCGGCTCGGGCACCGCCAACGCGGTCAGCTCGCCGGTGACCTGCGCGTAGGCGCCGTGGTACGACGAGGTGTCGTAGGTCGCGCCGAAGCCCGTCACCTGGAACACGCCCAGGCCGTCCGGTCGCTCCTGCGAGTACCACTGGATGTCGGTGACGTGGCCGCCCGACAGCGTGATCGCGTACGGGTACACCCCGGGCAGGATGTTGAAGCCGGGGGTGCTGCGCGCGTCGATGTCGGTGTTGCCGACGTTGGACGTCATCGTCATGCGCACGATGCGGCCGGGCGCCCAGCCGTCGGCTATCGGGTGGCCCACGTCGTAGACGCCGTCGGCGCTGCTGTCGGTGATGAACGTGACATGGCCGATCCAGTCGATCGCATGAGTGCACTGGTCGGGGTTGTCGGGGCTGCAGCCTTCGACGCCGCCATTGGCAAAGAGCCCGCTGCCGTGGATGGCGAACTCCCAGCTGGCATCCGCGTGCGCCAGGGTGGACGCGGCCGCGAGAGCGGCCGTGAGGAAAATCTTGCTCGGTTCCATCGAATCCTCCTGCACGAATCGGCGCCGCGACGCCCCGAGGTGGGCGTCGACGGTCAGCCGGTGGTGCGCGGGCAAACGCCGGGCCGCAAGCCGCGGCGCCGGGGAGGCAATCGTGGGGGCGCCGGCGCTCGCGCGTCAGCGCGTCACGCGCGGGCGCGCATCGCGTTGCGCGCCTGGACGAAGCCGAAGGCGAACTCGACGGCCTCGGCGATGGAGCGCTCGGTCTCGGTGCGCTCGCGGTCGGTCTGGAAGAACGCGAAGTCCACGTCGTGCCGGATGTAGCGCGGCGGCAGGCGGTTCAGCGCCACGCAGGCGATGTCGGCGAGCATGTCCGGGTTGTCGCGGACGTGCGGGAAGTGCTCGGCCATCTCCTGCACGCAGGTGAAGACCGCCTTCTCGTGGTTGTTGTGGATCGATGCGATGTCCATCGTCGCAGTGTGCCGCGCGCCGCGGCCGCGCGGGCCCCGGGCGTCGGGCAATTTGCCAACTAGTCGAGCACGCGCATCGAAAAATCGGTGGCCAGGACGTCCTTGGTCAGCTTGCCGATCGAGACGCGGTCGACGCCGGTGGCGGCGATGTCGCGCAGCGCCGACAGCAACACGCCGCCGGAGACTTCCAGCATCGCCTTGCCGGCGGCGACTTTCACGGCCTCGCGCATGTCGTCCAGCGTGAAATTGTCCAGCAGCACGCTGGTGGCACCGGCGGCCAGCGCCTCGCGCAGCTGGGCGATCGACTCGACCTCGATCTGGATGTCCACGCCGGCGTTGAGCGCATGCGCCTGCGCCATCACGGCCGCGATGCCGCCGGCCGCCGCGATGTGGTTCTCCTTGATGAGGATGCCGTGCCACAGCGCGATCCGCTGATTGCGGCCGCCGCCCACGCGCACCGCGTACTTCTGCGCCTGGCGCAGGCCCGGCAGCGTCTTGCGGGTGTCGAGCACCGCGCAGCCGCGCGGGCTGGTGGCCGCGCCCTCGATCGCCTCGACGTGGCGCCGCGTGACGGTGGCCGTGCCGGACAGCAGCTGCAGGAAGTTCAGCGCCGGGCGTTCGGCCGAGAGCAGGGCGCGCGCGTTGGCCTCGATGTGGCAGACGTCCGTGTCGGCCGTCATCGTCGCGCCCTCGTTGTACTTCCAGTCGATGCGGTTGGTCGGATCGAGCGCCGACAGGCAGGCGCAGAACCAGTCGCGGCCGCACAGGATGGCGCTCTCGCGCACGCGCACCACGGCGCGCACGCGCTTGGTCGCGGGGATCAGCAGGCCGGTCCAGTCCTGGCGGCCCATGTCCTCGAACAGGGCATCGCGCACGTTGCGCGCGCGTGCCTCCGCGAGGGTCTCGTCGTGGTCGAACATCGGTTGTCTCCGGTGGCCGCGCGCGCGACTCGTGATCCGCGCGGGCTGGTCGTTGTCATGCGGCCCCGATGCCCGGCACGAGGCCGGCGGCGGCGGGGTCGGTCTTCTTGTCCTGGGCGGGGCGCGCGATGGCGGCCGGGTTGGCGGCGACGAAGTCCAGCATCCGCTGGATGCAGCCGAGGGCCTCGCCGCGCACCGGTTCGTCCACCTCGATGGCGCCCGAACCCTGCTCGAGGCAGTCGACGAGCCCCTGCAGGCTGTTCATGGCCATCCAGGGGCAGTGCGCGCAGCTCTTGCAGGTGGCCGAGTTGCCGGCGGTGGGCGCCTCGATCAGCGTCTTGCCCGGCGCGAGCTGGCGCATGCGGTGCAGGATGCCGTTGTCGGTGGCGACGATGTATTCCCGGGCGGTGCCCTTGACGACGGCGTCCAGCATCTGCGACGTGGAGCCGACGACGTCGGCCATCTGCACGACGCTGCGCGGCGACTCCGGATGCACGAGGATCATCGCGTCCGGGTGGTCCTTCTTCAGCAGCTCCAGCTCCAGGCCCTTGAACTCGTCGTGCACGATGCACGCGCCGTTCCACAGCAGCATGTCGGCGCCGGTCTGCTCCTGGATGTAGCGGCCCAGGTGGCGGTCGGGCGCCCACAGGATCTTCTTGCCTTGCGACTTCAGGTGGTTGACCACCGCCAGCGCGCACGAGCTCGTCACCATCCAGTCGGCGCGCGCCTTCACGGCGGCGCTGGTGTTGGCGTAGACGACGACGGTGCGGTCGGGGTGGGCGTCGCAGAACTTGGCGAAGTCGTCGGCGGGGCAGCCCAGATCGAGCGAGCAGGTGGCGTCCAGGTCGGGCATCAGCACGCGCTTGCCGGGCGACAGGATCTTGGACGTCTCGCCCATGAAGCGCACGCCGGCGACGACCAGCGTCTTCTGCGGCGCGTTGCGGCCGAAGCGGGCCATCTCGAGGGAATCGGCGACGCAGCCGCCGGTCTCGAGCGCCAGGTCCTGCAGGTCGCCGTCGACGTAGTAGTGGGCGACGAGCACGGCATCGTGCTGGTGGAGGAGTTCCCTGGCCCGGGCCTTGAGCCGGGAGCGCTCGCCGGCGCTGGGGGTGGGCATCACCTTGGCCCAGGCGTTGGCGGTGCAGGTGGCGCCGGAGGCGTCCTGGCGGTCGTATTCGTACGTGGCTTGTGTCATGGCTGCATCCGCCCCGGCAAGAGGCGGTTCGCCATCGTAGCCCATGGCCGCGTCACGGCGGGCAGCAGGGTCAGGAGCCGACCCAGGCCTCGTAGAGCTGGTTCCAGACGTTGGTGACCGAGCGCGTGAGCGGACGCGCGTGCAGCAGCGTCGGGCGGATCGGCCAGTCGCGCGCCTCGATCAGGTCTTCCAGGCCGCGGTGCTCCGCAGCGAGGTAGAACAGCCAGCGCGTCTTGGCCGCGAACGGCTGCAGCGCGAGGCGGTGCATCTCTTCGAGCAGGGTGACGGCCTCGTGACTGGGCATGGGGCCGACCAGCACGGAACAGACCTGGGAATGCGACAGCAGGGCGCCGAAGATGGCGCGGCGGTCGACCGGCTTGGCGTCGCCGTGCAGGCAGCGCACCAGGCGGTGCGGGCCGTTGCCGGCGGGCAACAGGGTTTCATCGACGACCGCGCGGATCTGCAGGCCGCCGCGCGAATGCACGCGCAGGCGGTCGACCGGCGAGCCGGTGGCGTCCGACAGCGTCTGCATCATGCCGTGGGCCCAGGCGCCGGCCGGATCGATCACCAGCATCGCGCTGACTTCGGGCGAGGACGCCAGGTGGGCGTGCAGCGCCAGGGCGCCTTGCTCGCTCTCGGGCACTTCGACCGTGACGCCCAGCGCGCCGGCCGAATCGAACATCGAATTGGGCCCCGATCGTTCCTTGCCCGGCAGCACCAGCGGCGCAAGCTGCGCCCGCAGCCTGCGCAGCGGGGCGGGGAAGGGAATGACAGAGGGACGCGACATGAAGATGAGCTTACTCGGACAGGTGGAAATGACCGGCGTCCAAATGTTTACGGATGTGACTTCCTTATCGCGAACTGGATTTTCATACATGCCTCCTGCGCCCTTACCGGCAAGGGCAGCCGACGGGCCCAAAACCGGTTGCAACGGCTTGCACCCGGCTACCATCGACCCTTTGTCCCGCACCCCCCTCGTGAGTTCCATGCCTGCCGCCTTTCCGGTCCCACCCCGCCTCGCCGGCCATGCCCTCGTGGAGGCCCTGATCGGACAGGGCGTCGACACCGTGTTCGGCGTGCCGGGCGAGAGCTTCCTGGCCGCCCTCGACGGCTTCCACCAGCATGCCGGCCGCATCCGCTTCGTCGCCTGCCGCCACGAGGGCGGCGCCGCCTTCATGGCCGAGGCGCACGGCAAGCTCACCGGGCGGCCGGGCGTGTGCTTCGTCACCCGGGGCCCGGGCGCCACCAACGCCAGCATCGGCGTGCACGTCGCCTTCCAGGACTCGACGCCGATGGTGCTGCTGGTGGGCCAGGTGGCCGCCGACCAGCGCGATCGCGAGGCCTTCCAGGAGATCGACTACCGGCAGATGTTCGGCCCCGGCACGCTGGGGCTGGCCAAGTGGGTGGGCGAGGTGCACTCGGCCGACCGCCTGCCCGAGTACCTGGCGCGCGCCTTCCGCACCGCGATGCAGGGCCGTCCCGGCCCGGTGGTGCTGGCCCTGCCCGAGGACATGCTGACGACGCCCACCGCATCGCCCGTGCTGGCGCGCGTCGAGCCCGCGCGCGCGTGGCCCGATCCGCACGTCCTCGAGCAGTTCCGCCAGTTGCTGATCAAGGCCGAGCGGCCGTTCGCCATCGTCGGCGGCAGTGGCTGGACGGCCGAGGCGGCGGCCGATTTCGAGCGCTTCGTCGAGGACTGGGAGATCCCGGTCGGCTGCGCCTTCCGCTACCAGGACGTGTTCGACAACCGCCATCGCCTGTACGCGGGCGACGTGGGCATCGGCATCAATCCGCGGCTGGCGCAGCGCATCCGCGAGTCGGACCTGCTCCTGGCGATCGGTGTCCGAATGGGCGAAATGACCACGAGCGGTTACACATTGCCCGAGGCGCCGGTGCCGCGCCAGCCGCTCATCCACATCCATGCCGGCGCGGAGGAGCTCGGCCGGGTGTACCAGCCGACCATCGCCCTGCAGTGCTCGATGGCCGCCATCGGCGACGCGCTGGAGGAAGTCGACCCGCCGACGCCGCGCTCGCCCGTGCATGGCGCGCAGGCGCACGCCGAGTACCTGGCCAACCTCGAGGCGACGCCTGTCGAGCCGATGGACCTTGCCGTCGTGGTCAAGACGATCGAGGCGATGGCGCCGATCGGCACCGTCTACACCAACGGGGCCGGCAACTACGCCGGCTGGCTGCACCGCTTCCACCGCTACACGAGCCTGCAGCGCGAGGGCCGCACGCAACTGGCGCCGACCGCCGGCGCGATGGGCTACGGCGTGCCGGCGGCGATCGCGGCCAACCTCCTGTACCCGGATCGCACGGCCGTGGCGATCGCCGGCGACGGCGACTTCCTGATGACCGGCCAGGAGCTCGCGACCGCCGCCGCGCACGGGGCAGGGCGGGGCGCGGGCAAGCTGGTGGTCGTGGTCGTCGACAACGGCACCTACGGCACGATCCGCATGCACCAGGAGCGCGAGTACCCGGCGCGCGTGAGCGGCACCGGCCTGACCAACCCCGACTTCGTCCAGCTGGGCCGTGCCTACGGCTGGCATGCCGAGCGCGTGGAGGCGACGGCGCAGTTCGAGGCCGCGTTCGGCCGCGCGATGGCCGCTGACGGCCCCACGCTGCTGCACCTGCTGTTGCCCGAGGACGTCAGCACCTCGCGCACGACGCTGACCGCGCTGCGTGCGGCCGCGCTCAAGAAGCAGGGCGACTAAGGCCTGATCACATTGATGCGCGCCCGCGCCGAGGCCGTGCAAGGCCCTGGCTCTACCGCGAACGCGGTACGCCGCGGGCACGCTGGTGCGACGTTGTCCTACACGCGCACCACGTCGCATCGCCGATAGTGAGGTCTCCGGCGGCGCACCTCCTCCCTCCCTCCTCTTTGGTCGCCGGTCTCAGCCCGGCCCTGTGCCGGGCTCTTTTCTTTGCGCGTCGGAAAACGCGTTACGCTGGCGGCCCTTCTGGTGCCTGCCGAGAAAGAGTCTCCATGGATCCCATCGCGTTCGACCTGCGCGGCGACCACATCACGCTGGACGCGCTGCTCAAGGCCGCGGGCCTGGCCAGCAGCGGTGGCGAGGCCAAGACGCTGATCCAGCAGGGCGGCGTGCGCGTGAACGGCGAGGTCGACCTGCGGCGCGGTCGCAAGCTGCGTGCGGGCGACGAGGTCGACGTGGGCGGCCGCCGGGTCGCGCTGCGCGCCGGCTGAGCCCGCGGGATTGACGCGGCCGGTTCGACGGCCGAACCTGCTCGACGACGCCGCACGCCGCGGCGCATTCGGAGGGCCGGATGGATCCCGCACCCGCATCGATCGGGCCTTGGCGCGCCGCGCGCGCGACCGTCGTCGCGCTGCTGGCCGGGCCGGCCATGCAGGCGCACGCGCTCGACGTGTCGCAGAAGCTCGCATTGCCCGCCGCGATCACCGACGGCGTCCTCGAGGCCGGCGACCGGCGCCTGCACCTGCCGCCCGGGCGCTGGGTGCTGACGGGGCGCGGCGCGGTCGAGACGATCGGCTACGCGCGTGGCGGCGACGCGTTCGGCCAGGGTGTCAGCGCCTGGGCCACGCTGGTCGAGGACGGCCACCTGCGCGCGATCATGTGGCTGGGCCTGCCGTTGCAGGACTTCCGCAGCGTCCACCCCGCGTCGCCGGGTTGCGCGGACAACGATGCGACCATCGCACGCCTGAACCTGTCGAACCAGTTGTCCAAGCCGGAGTGCCTGGCCGTCTATGGCGAGCGCAGCCTGGAATCGGCCCTGGACAAGCGCTCGCCGCACACGCTGCAATGGCTCGCCAGGCAGCACGTCGCCGACCCCGGACCGCTCGTGCGCTTCGTCTACAAGCTGCGCTCCGAATCGAGCTACGGCAACTTCGCGCTGCTGCTGCCCACCGGCCCGTTCGACAGCGACGACGAAGCGCGGAGCTGGGCGCTCGGCCTGCGCGAGTCGCTGCGGTCGTTCCTGGAGCATCGGACGACCGAGGCCAGCGTGCCGGCGCTGCCGGGGGCGACGTCCAGCGGCGCTGCGTCGGCGCGCTAGCGTTCCTCGTCCATGGGATTGGCGCCCCCGGGGGCGCGGGCAGAGCATCCCGGCTGGTTCGCGACAGGAGGACCCGAGATGGCTGACGAAGGAAAAGGCTTCTGGCAATCCGCCCCCGGCATGCTGACCGGCGCCGCCGCGCTGATCGGCGCGGTCACCGGCCTGCTCGTGGCGCTCAAGCCGGTCAAGGCGACGACGCCGGGGCCCGAGCTCGCGATCCCGGCCGCGCCGACGCAGGCCGGCATCGGCCCGCCCGCCGCGCCGACGGGAGTCAAGACGGATCCCATGCCGCCGCCCCCGATGGGGCCGCTGGAGGTCGGTGTCGGCTACGAGGGCAACGACCTGCATCCGAAAGGCTGGCTCACGATGGGCTCGGCGCAGGCCTGCTCGAACCGCTGCTACGAGACGATCACCTGCAAGGCGATGACCTACGTCAAGAGCAACCGGACCTGCTGGCTCAAGTCCGTCGCGTCCAATCGCATCGAGTCGGGCGACGAGGTGTCCGCGGTCAAGCGCTGATCGCGGCGCGTGCGCCGGCACGCCGAATGCTCGCGCCTCGGGTCGTGGTGCATCGCGCCGGCTCCCTGGCCGGCGGGACGCGCACCCGCGCACCCGCGCAATCGCGCCCTCGGCGCCAAGGAGTCTCCATGCACCGCATTGCCCGCGGCACGCTCGCCGCCTTGTTGATGGCTGGCGTCGTGCCTGCCATGGCCGACGTGACGGCCTCCGCGCAGTTGTCGAACTTCGGCCTGCAACTGATCGACCTCGACCCGAACGACGGCATCGCGCCGTCGATCGACCTGACGCGCTTCGACAGCCACGCCTTCGCCTACGGCGGCACGGGCGCCGTCGCCGTGGACGGGACGTCGGTCTTCGGGGCGGTGGCGGCCGACAGTCCCGGTGCCGATACGAGCGCGACGGCGGCCATCGCCGGCGACCTGCTGGCCGGCGGCGTCGCGCGCGCCGACGCATCGACGCTCGCGTCGTATGCCCAGGCCTTCATCAACGCCGGCACCTTCGGCATGAGCCCGACGTTCACGCTGTCGCCGCACACGGAACTGGTCTTCACCGGAACGGCCGACGTCGCCGCCTCGATCGGCGCGGGCCCGGGCCAGTCCGAAGCCGACGTCGAGCTCGGCCTGAGCGGGCCGGCACCGGACTTCCTGTTCGACCACGACGCCCGCAGCGCCATCGCCTTGGCCAGCGGTGCGCCCAGCGCATCCTCGCACGGCGACCTGTCGGTCTCGTTCTCCAACCTGAGCGACGTGGCCGTGGACGGCACGTTCTACGTGTACGTGATGGCCGTCTCCAGCAACGTGCCGCCCGTGCCCGAGCCGGCGAACGGGGCGCTGATGCTCGGCGCGCTGGCGGGCTTGGCGATGGCGCTGCGGCGCCGGGCCGACTGACGTCGCGTCGCGCGTCCGCCAGGGGACGCGCGGGGTGGGATGGATGGTCGGAGCGACACGATTCGAACGTGCGACCCTCTCGTCCCAAACGAGATGCGCTACCAGGCTGCGCTACGCTCCGAAGGGCGCGATTCTACCTGCCTGGCGCGAGCAGGCGGTCGAGCAGCGCCGCGTCGAGGTGGCGGTCGACGAGGTCGGCCAGCAGTTCGAAGCTGTCCTCGAGCGCGGGCGCGTCGGCGCCCCACATGGCGCGCAGCAGCGCGGGCGACTCGAACAGGCCGTGCGCATAGACGCCCAGCACGTTGCCGTGCTGCCAGCCGATCGCCTCGCCGTGCGCGTCGCGCAGCGCGACCGCCGGCGCTGGCAGGCCGGGGTGGGGCACGGTGACGCCGCAGTGGATCTCGTAGCCCGCGGCCGCGACCCCCGACCAGGGCGACCACGCGCCCGCGGTGCGCTCGAAGCGCAGCGTGCCGCGGCGCACGCGCTTGTCGCGCTCGTAGCGCGTCACGAGCGGCAGCAGGCCCAGGCCGGGCCCGTTGAATCCGGCTTCGCCGTC
>Ga0207427_100845_pt1 | contig 13689 bp, 12 predicted proteins | sample AraplaCL_Cvi_mMS_FD_184268 | JGI IMG/M metagenome (GOLD analysis project Ga0207427, IMG submission 184268) | Arabidopsis root microbial communities from the University of North Carolina, USA - plate scrape CL_Cvi_mMS (SPAdes) (version 2) | ecosystem: Host-associated > Plants > Roots > Endosphere ... | reverse complement strand
GCATGTCGCTGCCTTTCGCGCTCGATCACATCAACCTGTGGCTGCTGGGCGATCGCGCCGAGGACGGCCGCGAGGGCTGGACCATCGTCGACTGCGGCGTGGCCAACGACGCCACGCGCGCCGCCTGGGAGCAGGTGTTCGCGCAGCACCTGGACGGCCTGCCCGTGCTGCGGGTGATCGTCACGCACATGCACCCCGACCACATCGGCAACGCCTACTGGCTCACCGAGCGCTGGGGCTGCCGCCTGTGGATCAGCGCCACCGACTGGTACGCCGCGCGGCTGGCCAGCCAGTCCACCACCGGCTTCGGCGGCGACGACGCGGCGGCGTTCTTCGGCGAGCACGGCCTGGTCGATCCCGAGGCCGTCGCCAAGGTGCGCGGGCGCGGCGGCTACTACGCCTCGATGGTGCCGCAGGTGCCGCGGCGCTTTCGCCGGCTGATGGACGGCCTGGCCGTGCGCATCGGCGACCACGACTGGCACTGCATCGCCGGCTACGGCCACGCGCCCGAGCACATCGCGCTGCACTGCCCGGCGCTGCGCGTGCTCATCTCGGGCGACATGCTGCTGCCGCGCATCTCGACCAACATCAGCGTGATCGACCTCGAGCCCGAGGCCGATCCGCTGCCGCTGTTCCTGGCGTCGCTCGCGCGCCTGCGCACGCTGCCCGCGGACACGCTGGTGCTGCCGTCGCACGGCAAGCCGTTCAAGGGCGTGCAGGAGCGCGTCGACCAGCTGGTGCATCACCACGAGCGCCACTTCGACGCGGTGGTCGAGGCCTGCCGTGCCAAGCCGTGCAGCGCCGCCGACCTGCTGCCGGTGCTGTTCCGCCGTCAGCTCGACCTGCACCAGACGACCTTCGCGATGGGCGAGGCCGTGGCCCACCTGCATGCCCTGCAGGGTATGGGCCGCGTGCGCGGCCGACTCGATGCAGACGGCATCCGGCGCTTCGCCGCGACCTGAACGGAAGCTGTCTTTTCCCCCGTGAAAACGGGCCCGGAAAAAAACAAAGCCGATCGTCGCGAAACGATCGGCCCTGCTGCCGGTTTTGTCCGGCCTTCACTCCCTGATGCTCCCCTGTCCCTGTTGGGTGATGACAGCATGCAAGAGTTAATGTGCCCGCAGACTCGACCGTCGCCATCCCCCTTTTGGGGGTGTTTGGGCTACTTTTCCCAGTTTTTCGGGAGCTTCACCGACGTTTGACGGGCGTTCAGCCCAATACCGGTACCGGTACGTCCTTGAGCGTGTCGCGCATCTTCTGGTAGTCGGGGACCACGGAGCGCACGACGTCCCAGAACGCGGCGCTGTGGTTCATCTCGCGCAGGTGCGCGAGCTCGTGCGCGACGACGTAGTCGATCACCTGCAGCCCGAAGTGCACGAGGCGCCAGTTCAGCCGGATCGAGCCGTCGGCCGAGGCCGAGCCCCAGCGCGTCTGCGCGGAGCTGAGCGACAGGCGCGTCATGCGCACGCCCAGCGTCTGCGCGAAGTGGCGGCAGCGCTCGTCGAAGATGCGCAGCGCCTGGCGCTGCAGCCAGCTCTGGACGATGTCGCGGATCTGCTCGGGCTCGGCCGCCTGCGGCAGGCCCACGTGCAGCACGAGGCGCGGCACGCCCGGCAATGCCTGCGCGTCGGCGTTGAGCACCGCGCCGGCCACGCGCGGATCGAGCACGATGATGACCGTCTCGCCCAGGAACGGCAGCGTGGTGCCGTCGCGCCACTCGATGCGCGCGGCCTCGACGCGGCGCGCGCGGTCGCGCTGTTCCTGCAGCTTGCGCAGGATCCAGCCGGACTTGGAGCGCACCGCCGCATCGATGTTCTGCAGCGACACCCAGCGCGGCGCGTTGACCTGCAAGCCTTCGGCGCTCACGACGAAGCCGATGCTGCTGCGGCGCGCGCGGCGCAGCGCGTACGCCACGCGGTGCTCGCCCAGCTGCAGCTCGCGCTCGGCCTGCGGATGGCGGAAGTGCAGCGGCGAGGGCGCGTCGCGGCGCGCGACGGGCGGACGTTCGACCGGCGCGTCACCCGGCGACGCCGCGCGATCCGGGGCGCGCGGCGGCGTCGACGCCGTCTCGATCGACGCCGGGGCATCGAAGAGCGAGAGCTGCGAGAGGTCGTCGGCCGGGCCGGGTCGGGGCATGGGCGTCAATTCTAGTGTCGTGATCGGGAAGTTCGCTGAACGGGTCGCGCGCCCCGCCACAATGCGGTGCAGCCGCCCAGCCGATCACCCGAAAGGACCGCCCGCGTGAAGCGCCGCCACTTCCCCGCCCTGGCCGCCGGCGTCGCGCTGGGCCTGGGCCTGCGCGACGGGGCACGGGCGCAGGCCGACTCGATCGCGCGGCCGCGCGACTGGACGCCCGTCGATCCGCCGGTGGCCGTGTCCGCGCCGCCAGGCACGGTGGACGTCGTCGAGTTCTTCAGCTTCGCCTGCCCCTACTGCTACGCGTTCGAGACGCCCCTGGAGGCCTGGCTCGCGCGCAAGCCGCCCGCGATCCGCTTCCGCCGCTCGCCGGTGCCGTTCCAGCGCAATTTCCGCAACTTCCAGCCGCTGTATTTCGCGCTCGAGGCGCTCGGGCTGGCCGACACGCTGCCGCGCCGCGTCTTCGATGCCGTCCACCAGGCCCACCTGCAGCTGGACACCCCGGCCGGGATCGCCGCGTTCATGGCCCGCAACGGCGTGGACGCCGATGCATTCATGGCCGCGTTCGCCGCGGACGCGACCGCCGCCAAGGTGGCGCAGGCCGACCGCCTGTTCGAGGCGAGCGGCGCCGGCAGCGTGCCGACGCTGATGGTGCAGGGCCGCTTCCTGACCTCGCCCTGGACGGCGCGCGGCAAGGAACGCGCGCTGGACGTGGTCGACGCCCTGGCCGGCCAACTGCTCGTCGGCTGAAGCGCGCCGCTCGGCGGGAAGACGCGCCGGGCCGGGAACCTCCGCCGTGCAGCAGGAACCAAGAGTCGTCACAATGCCCCCTCCCTTCCCGCCGCGGGCAGCTCCACGACGGAGCGCCCGGGATTCAGCTCCCCGAAAGGATTCGCTTGCAACGCCGCCACTTCACCTCCCTTGCCGCTGCCTCGCTCGGCCTGGGCCTGACCCGCATCGCGAACGCCCAGGGCCCGATCACGACGCAGGACTACAAGGCCGTCTCCACGGTGGTGCCGATGTCGGCGCCGGCCGGCCAGGTCGACGTCGTCGAGTTCTTCAGCTACGCCTGCCCGCACTGCTTCGAGTTCGAGCCCACGCTCGATGCCTGGCTGCGCAAGAAGCCGGCCGGCATCCACTTCCACCGCTTCCCGGTGCGCTTCCTGCAGAACGCGTCCAACTTCCAGCCGATGTACTTCGCGCTGGAGGCGATGGACCTGGTCGATGCGATGCAGCTGAAGATCTTCAACGCCGTGCACCTGGAGCACCAGCGCCTGGACAAGCCCGACGACATCGCCGCCTTCATGACCAAGAACGGCGTGGACGCCAAGCGCTTCATGTCGCTGTTCACCTCGTTCGGCGTGCGCACCAAGGTGCAGCAGGCCAACCAGATGATGGAGACCTTCGGCGTGGACTCCGTGCCCACCATCGTGGTCGCGGGCCAGTGGATGACCTCGCCCGGCCTGGCCAAGTCCGAGGAGCGCACGACGCAGGTCATCGAGTACCTGGCCGCCAAGGCCCGCGGCGGCAAGTGAGCCGCGGACGCGCCGCGCACGCGTGACGCGCGCGGGGCGCGGCGCGCGCGGGCTCAGGCGCTCGCGGTGGCGTAGGCCTCGGGATCGAGGCGGCGCATCTCGCTCTCGATCCAGGCCTCGACCTCGCGCATCATCTCGTCGGGCTCGCGGCCCTGCGGCGCGATCGGCTTGCCGATGGAGATCGTCACGGTGCCGGGCGTGAGCCAGAAGCTCTTGCGCGGCCAGCAGCGCGCGGAGTCGACGGCGATCGGCACCACCGGCACGCCCACCGCGATCGCCAGGCGCGTGGCGCCGGCCTTGTACGTGCCCTGGCTGCCGCGCGGCGTGCGCGTGCCCTCGGGGAACATGATCACCCACTTGCCCAGCTTGCTCAGGCGCTTGCCCTGCTCGGCGACCTTGTTCCACGCCTCGGTGCGCTTGCTGCGGTCGATGTGGATCATGTCCAGGCGCGACATCGCCCAGCCGAAGAACGGGATGTAGAGCAGTTCCTTCTTGAACACGTAGGCCAGCGGGTGCGGCATCACCGCAGGCAGCGCGAAGGTCTCCCACGTGGACTGGTGCTTGGACGCCAGGATCACGGCCGCGGTCGCCTGCTCGGCGGTCGGCAGGTTCTCCATGCCGATCACGCGCCGCTTGACGCCGCAGATCCAGCGCGAGCCGTTGTGGGCCAGCTTCACCCAGTTGATGCACCAGGTGTAGACGGCGTCGCTGCTCAGGAACGGCGAGCAGACGACCACGACGAAGCCCCACGGGATCACCGTGAGCGCCATGTAGGCCACGTACAGGAGGGAGCGGACGACGGAGAGGGCCTTGGTCATGCCTGGATGTCTGTTCTTGGGGTCAGTTGCCGGTGACGTGCTCGGCGAAGGCCGACAGGTCGGCATGCACCACGGTGCCTGGCACGGCCTGCAGCCACGCCGCGATGGTGGCGTCGTCGGCCTCGGCGGCGCGGCCGCTGCGCACCAGGTGCGGCTGGCAGCCGGCGGCCTTGGCGGCCTCCAGGTCGCGCAGCGTGTCGCACACCATGGGCACGGTATGGAGCTCGACGCCGTAGCGCTCGCCGATGTCGTGCATCAGGCCGGGCGCGGGCTTGCGGCACTCGCACTGCTCGGTGGCCGCATGCGGGCAGAAGAACACCGCGTCGATGCGGCCGCCCTTCTCGGCCAGCAGCTTCATCATGTGCTGGTGCACGGCGTTGACGGACGTCATGTCGATCATGCCGCGGCCGATGCCCGACTGGTTGGTGGCCACCACCACGTGCCAGCCCGCGTGATTCAGTCGCGCGACGGCCTCCAGCGCGCCGGGAATGGGCTGCCACTCCTCGGGCGCCTTCACGTGGTCGGTGCGGAAGAAGTTCAGGATGCCGTCGCGGCCGGTGATCACGAGCTTGGGGGCTTGCATGGGCATCCTGGGACTCCTCGGATCGTGATCAGGCCGAAAGGCGGGACAGGTCGGCGACGCGGTTCATCACGCCGTGCAGCGTGGCCAGCAGGCCCAGCCGGTTGGCGCGCACCTTCGGGTCGTCGGCGTTGACCATCACGTCGTCGAAGAACTTGTCGACCGGCGCGCGCAGCGCGGCCAGCGCCTTCAGGCTGCTGGTGTAGTCGCCGGCCTCGAACAGGACGTCGGCCGAACGGCGCACGGTGCCGACGTCGGCCCAGAGCGCGCGCTCGGCGTCCTCGGAGAACAGCGCGGCATCGGCCTTGGCCTCGACCGGATCGGTGCTCTTCTTGAGGATGTTGGAGATGCGCTTGTTGGCGGCGGCCAGCGCCGCGGCCTCGGGCAGCGCGGCGAACGCGCGCACGGCCTCGAGGCGGCGCGGGATGTCGGCCAGGCGCTGCACGCCGAGCGCCAGCACGGCGTCGACCTCGTGCGCCGAGTAGCCCTGTTCGCGCAGGCCGCCCGCCAGCCGCTCGACGATGAACGTCGACACGGCCGCGCGCGGATCCGTGATCAGCGCGCCGAACGCCGGCGCGGCCAGCGCCAGCAGCGTGTCCAGGTCCAGCGGCAGCTTCGCCTCGATGAGCATGCGGATCACGCCCAGCGCGTGGCGACGCAGCGCGAACGGATCCTTGTCGCCCGTGGGCACCTGGCCGATGCCGAACAGGCCCACCAGCGTCTCGAGCTTGTCGGCCAGCGCCACGACCAGGCCGGCCTGGTTGCGCGGCAGCGCGTCGCCGGCAAAGCGCGGCTTGTAGTGGTCCTCGATCGCGTCGGCGATGACCTCGCCCAGGCCGTCGTGGCGCGCGTAGTAGCCGCCCATGATGCCCTGCAGCTCGGGGAACTCGCCCACCATGTCGGTGACCAGGTCGGCCTTGGCCAGGCGCGCGGCCGTGTCGGCCTGGTCGACGAGGCCATGGCCGCCGAGTTCGGCCGCGATCGCGCGCGCGATCTGGCGCACGCGCTCGACGCGCTCGCCCTGGCTGCCCAGCTTGCCGTGGTAGACGACCTTGCCCAGCGCCGGCACGCGCTCGGCGAGCGACTTCTTGCGATCCTGGTCGAAGAAGAACTTCGCGTCGGCCAGGCGCGGGCGCACGACGCGCTCGTTGCCCTGGATGACGGCGCCCGGATCGCTCGGGCTGATGTTGCTCACGACGAGGAAGCGGCTCGTCAGCTTGCCCGCGGCGTCCAGCAGCGGGAAGTACTTCTGGTTGGCCTTCATCGTGAGGATGAGGCACTCCTGCGGCACCGCGAGGAAGTCGTCCTCGAAGCGGCAGGTGAGCACGTTCGGGCGCTCGACCAGCGCGGTCACTTCGTCCAGCAGCGCGTCGTCCTCGATCGGCTTGAGGCCTTCCTTGGCCGCGGCGGCCGCGAGCTGGCGCACGATCTCGGCGCGGCGCTCGGCGAACGGCGCGATGACGGCGCCCTCGTCCTTGAGCTGCGCGGCGTGGCTGTCGGCGTCGCGCACGACGATCGTCGCGGCCTTGGCCTCGAAGCGATGGCCCTGCGTGACGCGGTCGGCGGCCAGGCCCAGCGCGTTGACGGGGACGACGTCGGCGCCGTGCAGCGCGACGAGGCGATGCGCGGGGCGCACGAACTTCACGTCGCTCCAGCCGTCGGCCAGCTGGTAGGTCATGACCTTGGGGATCGGCAGCTTGGCCAACGTCTCGTCGACGGCCTTCTGCAGGCCCTCGGCCAGCGTGGCGCCGGCCACGACGGAGTCGACGAACAGGCTCTCGGCCTTGCCGTCCGGCAGGCGCTTGAGCGAGGGCACGGCCTCGGCGCCGAAGCCCAGCGACGCGAGCTTCTTGAGCAGCGCGGGCGACGCGTTGCCGTCCTTGTCGAACGCGACGGCCGCGGGCATGAGCTTCTGCTGCAGCGCGCGGTCGGCGGCCTTGGCGCCCACGCCTTCGACGTGCACGCCCAGGCGGCGCGGCGACGCGAACGACTGCGCGCGCGCGTTCGCGCCGACGAGGCCTTGCGCATGCAGGCTCGCGACCAGCGTGGCCGCGAACGACTCGCCCAGCTTCTTGAGCGCCTTGGGCGGCAGTTCCTCGCAGACGAGTTCGACGAGGAGGTTGCGGGTGTCTTGCGCGCTCATGCTGCGGTCGCCTTCTTCTTTTCGATTTGCGCGATGACCTCGTCGGCCCAGGCTTTCGGCGCCATCGGGAACCCGAGGCGCGCGCGGCTCTCGAGATAGCTCTGCGCCACGGCGCGCGCCAGGTTGCGGATGCGGCCGATGTAGGCGGCGCGTTCGGTGACGCTGATCGCGCCGCGCGCGTCCAGCAGGTTGAACGTGTGGCCGGCCTTGAGCAGCTGCTCGTACGCGGGCAGCGCGAGCTGGTGTTCCATCAGGTGCTTGGACATCTTCTCGTACTCGCCGAACGCGTGCAGCAGGAACGTGACGTCGGAGTGCTCGAAGTTGTAGGTGCTCTGCTCCACCTCGTTCTGGTGGAACACGTCGCGGTAGGTGACGCCCGGCGTCCACTCGAGGTCGAAAAGGCTCTCCTTGCCCTGGATGTACATCGCCAGGCGCTCCAGGCCGTAGGTGATCTCGCCGGTGATGGGCTTGCAGTCGATGCCGCCCACCTGCTGGAAGTAGGTGAACTGCGTCACCTCCATGCCGTTGAGCCAGACCTCCCAGCCCAGGCCCCAGCAGCCCAGCGTCGGGTTCTCCCAGTCGTCCTCGACGAAGCGCACGTCGTTCTTCTTCAGGTCGAAGCCCAGCGCCTCCAGCGAGCCGAGGTACAGCTCGAGGATGTTGTCGGGCGCCGGCTTCAGGACGACCTGGTACTGGTAGTAGTGCTGCAGCCGGTTCGGGTTCTCGCCGTAGCGGCCGTCCTTGGGGCGGCGGCTGGGCTGCACGTAGGCGGCCTTCCAGGGCTCGGGACCGAGGGCGCGCAGGAAGGTGGCGGTGTGGCTGGTGCCGGCGCCGACCTCCATGTCGTAGGGCTGCAGCAGCGCGCAGCCCTGCTTGTCCCAGTAGTCCTGCAGGCGAAGAATGATTTGCTGGAAGGTCAGCATGGAGCGATCGGGTGGGGCCGCGGCGGCCGGGGACGACAGGCCGCGCACGAGGGTCGTGCGCGGTCGAACGGGCGATTTTACGTGCGGCGCGCCGGGACGCGGCTCACATCCATTCATCCGCGCAGCGCGGGTCGGACGGATAGGCACCCGGCTCGACCACCCTGCCCGTCGCCGCGCTGAACGGAACCTGGAAGACGATGCAGCGCAGCGGCGTCTCGAAGCCGTAGTTCCAGGTGAAGCCGGGCTCGGGGCGGTGGTAGATCGCCGTGAAGGACGGCGGCCCGATCAGCCGCAGCACCTCGGCCTGCGTCATGCCCGGCTGGATCGCGGCGAAGTGGCGCTCGTCGAGCACGTCCTCCCAGTGCGCCACGCGGCCCGCCGCGTCGAGGTCGATCATGTACGTGTGGCGGCCCAGCGGCATCCGGCTGTATTCGAGGCGCTCGTGCCCGTCGGGCATCGCGTAGGTGGCCGTGGGCGGGCCCATGATGCGCAGCACCTCCTCGCGCGGCGCGCCGGCGGGCACGCGCGTGGGCGCGAACGGGTGCGTGGCGCAGCCCGCGAGCGCCAGGGCGGCGAGGGCGAGGAGGCGGGCGCGGTTCGACATGCCGCAAGGATGCCAGACCAGGGCCTGGCGCGCTCAGCGGCGGCGCGGCATGAACGCGACGAACAGCAGCTGCGCGAGCGCCAGGCCCCACAGCGGCCACAACCGCATCTTGGCCACCCAGATGCCGTACGGCGTATCGCCGATGCGGCCCTCGACCTGGGCGTCGAGCTCGCCCTCGGTCTCGGCGGGCAGGCGCGCGGTGACGTGACCCTGCCAGTCGATCACGGCGGTCGCGCCGGTGTTGGTGGCGCGCACCTGTCCGCGCTGGAACTCGAGCGCGCGCATGCGCGAGAACTGCAGGTGCTGGTCCAGGATCATGCGCTTGCCGAACCAGGCGAGGTTGGTCGAGTTGGCCATCACGGTGGCCGCGTTCGGGCCCACCATGGACTTGGCGAAGTCCTCGCCGAACAGATCCTCGTAGCAGATCAGCGGCCGCACGCGCTGCGCGCCGACCTGGAACGACGCGGTGTCGACGCCCGCGGCCTGGTCGCCGATCGGGATCTTCATCATCGCGACGAACCAGTGGAAGCCCGGCGGCACGTACTCGCCGAACGGCAGCAGGTGCCGCTTGCCGTAGCGGTAGAACGTGCCGTCGGTCATGTGGTGCTTCGTGTCCAGGCCCACCAGGGAGTTGGTGTAGCCGTGGTCGTCGTCGCCCGTGAACACGCCCACCAGCGCCGAGCGGCCCGTCTTGTTGAACGGCTTCTCGTAGGCCTGCCAGACCTCGCGCGGGATCTGCACCGGCAGGATCGGCAGCGAGGATTCCGGCGTCACCACGAGCTGCCCCGGCGCCGCGGACAGCTTGGCCACGTGCCAGGCGAGCGCCTGCGCCACGTGCTGCTCCTCGAACTTGTCGTCCTGCGCCACGTTGGGCTGCAGCAGCGAGACGGTCAGCACGCCGGTCGAGCGCGTGAACGCCTGCGGCAGCGCCAGGCCGACCACGAGCGCCAGGGCGGGCACCAGCAGCGGGCTCAGCGTGAACAACGGCACGCGCGTCTGCGGCCCGCGCTGCTTGAGCAGCACCAGCGCCACGCCCGCCGACACGAACGCCGCCAGCGCGCCGATGCCGTAGACGCCCACGTACGGCGCCCACGCGGCCAGCGGGCCGGAGGTGTGCGCGTAGCCGCCGGCGATCCACGGGAAGCCGGTCAGGAACTGGCCGCGCGCCAGCTCGGCCATCAGCCAGACGGCCGAGAACAGCACGGCGTCGACCAGCGGCCGGTTGCGCCTGAGGCGCACCCAGGCCCAGCCGGCGATCGCGTAGTACAGCGACAGCAGCGCCGCCAGCACCGCCACGGCCAGCACCGACAGCCACGCCGGCAGGAGGCCGTAGACGTGCAGGCTGATGTACAGCCACCAGAACCCCGCGCCCAGCCAGCCGAAGCCGAAGGCCCACGCGCGCGCCGCGGCCGCGCGGGCGGGCGCGTCCGCGAGCAGCGCCACCAGGCCGCCGGTGGCAATCAGCTGCAGCCACCACAATTCGCTGGGCGCGAACGACAGCGCCTGCAGCGCGCCGGCCGCCAGCGCGAGCGCGAACGCCACCCAGCCGCTGACGAACGGCGCGGGCGGCCCCTTGCGCAGGAACGCGGTGCGGCTCACCCGCCGAGCTCTTCGGAGGCGGCGGGCACGCTGTCGAGTGCCGGGCGCGTCACCTTGAACCAGCGCACGGCCCCGCCGCGCGTGAGCATCACGGAGAACTGCAGGCCGCCCAGCTGGGTCGTCTCGCCCCGGCGCGGCACGTGGCCCAGCTCGTGGGCGACGATGCCGCCGATGGTGTCGAAGGCGTCCTCGGGCAGCGCGGCGTTGAGCGCATGGTTGACCTCGGCGATCGAGGCGTTGCCGGCCACGCGCAGGCTGCCGTCGGCCAGGGCGTAGACGCCGCTCTCGGCGTCGGCGTCGTCGAACTCGTCCTCGATCTCGCCGACGATCTCCTCGAGCACGTCCTCGATGGTGATCAGGCCGGCGGTGTTGCCGAACTCGTCGATGACGATGGCCAGGTGGTTGCGGTTGCTGCGGAATTCGCGCAGCAGCTCGTTCAGGTTCTTGGACTCCGGCACGAACACGGCCGGGCGCAGCAGCGTGCGCAGGTTCAGCTCCGGCGCGCGCTGCAGCTTGAGCAGGTCCTTGGCCATCAGCGTGCCGATGATGTTCTCGCGCTGGCCCTCGTAGACGGGAAAGCGCGAGTGGCCGGTGCCGATGACGGCGGCCAGGAGCTCGTCGTACGGGGCGTCGATGGCCAGCAGGTCCATGCGCGGCGCGGCCACCATGACGTCGCCGGCGGTCTTGTCGGCCATGCGCAGCACGCCTTCGAGCATGGCGCGCGACTCGGGCTCGATCAGCGAGCGCTGCTCGGCGTCGGCGAGGGTTTCGATGAGTTCGGCGCGCGAATCTGGCCCGGGAGACAGGAACTCGACCAGGCGTTCGAACAGGCTCGGCTTGTCGCCGTCGGCGCTCGCTCGCGCGGAGCGTCCGGGTCGACCAGGCTGGGGATCAGACACTGTGGCTGTGTCGGGAGTGGCAGAACCGCGAGAATACCGCATGAACGCGAACTCTTCTTGACAGCACCCCCCGCTTGAAAGAGAGTTCGCCGCCCCCATTTGCCTGTACCCGCGCCCGCGCAACACCTCCCGAGACACCATGGCCGACAAGCTCATCCCCGCCACCATCCTGACCGGCTTCCTCGGCTCGGGCAAGACCACCCTGCTCAAGCGCGTCCTCACGGAGGCGCACGGCCAGAAGATCGCCGTCATCGAGAACGAGTTCGGCGAGGAGAACATCGACAACGACATCCTGGTGAGCGATACCAAGGAGCAGATCATGCAGCTGTCCAACGGCTGCGTCTGCTGCACGATCCGGGAGGATCTGCGCGCCACCCTGTCGCTGCTGGCCGAGCGCCGCCGCAAGGGCGAGCTCGATTTCGAGCGCGTCGTCATCGAGACGACCGGCCTGGCCGACCCGGGCCCGGTCGCCCAGACCTTCTTCATGGACGACGAGGTCGCCGAGAGCTACCTGCTCGATTCCGTCCTGACCCTGGTCGACGCCAAGCACGCCAACGACCAGCTCGACGCCCGCCAGGAAGCGCGCATGCAGGTGGGCTTCGCCGACCAGATCTTCCTGAGCAAGACCGACCTGGTCGACGCGGCCACCGTCGACGCGCTGCAGCATCGCCTGCGCCACATGAACCCGCGCGCCCAGATCCAGAAGGTGCACTTCGGCGAGGTGCCGCTGGCCAAGGTGTTCGACCTGAAGGGCTTCAACCTGAACGCCACGCTGGAGATCGACCCGGAATTCCTGACCGTCCAGGGCCACGACCACGATCACCACCACCATCACGGCCACGAGGGCCACGACCACGCTCCGGGCGAGGCCTGCGACCACCCGCACCACCACGCCCACGACGACGACGTGAAATCCTTCGCGTTCAAGTCGGAACGCGCGTTCAATCCGACCAAGCTGGAAGACTTCCTCGGCGCTATCGTCCAGGTCTATGGACCCAAGATGCTGCGCTACAAGGGGGTGCTGTTCATGAAGGGCAGCGACAAGAAGGTGATCTTCCAGGGCGTGCACCAGATGATGGGCAGCGACCTGGGTCCGAAGTGGGCGCCTGGCGAGAAGAAGATCAGCAAGCTGGTCTTCATCGGCATCGACCTGCCCAAGGAGATCCTGCTCCAGGGGCTGGAGGGCTGTCTCGTTTAGGCATCCTTCTTGCCATGGCCGCGCCACCCGGGGCGAATTCGTTTCCGGGAGCGCGGTGCATCATGGCTACAATCGGCCCGCCTTTTTGCAAGGTCAGCCCCGCGTTAGAACAACTACCCACTGTTGCTCGCTGCGGGTATAACAGCCTTCCGAGCGACCCCTCGCGAGGAGACCGACCGTGACCAAGACTTCGGCCAAGACGCCGGCATCCAGCACCGCCACGGCAAACGGCGCAGCCGCTGCTGCGCCCAAGGCGCGCGCCCGGCCGGCCGCCAAGGTGTCCTCGCCCGCGGAAGACAGTCCCGCCGCGACTCCCTCTCTCAAGAAGCCTTCTGCAAAGGCCGACATAGCACCGATGAACGCCGCAAAATCCACTGCCTCCGACCCGAAGCTGGCGTCTGCCTGGAAATCCAAGGCGGGCAAGGACCTGTCCGAACCCGAGCTGCTGGCGATGCCGGACAGCGAATACATGGGCGAGAAGCAGCTGGAATTCTTCCGCGCCAAGCTCCAGGCCCTGAAGGACGACCTGCTGTCGAACGCCGGCGAGACCACCGAACACCTGCGCGAGGACACGTCGATCGTCCCCGATCCGGCCGACCGCGCCACCATCGAGGAAGAACACGCCCTCGAACTGCGCACCCGCGACCGCGAGCGCAAGCTGCTCAAGAAGATCTCGCAGTCGATCAGCCGCATCGACGCGGGCGACTACGGCTACTGCGACGAGACGGGCGAGCCGATCGGCCTGGGCCGTCTGCTGGCGCGTCCGACCGCCACGCTGTCGCTCGAGGCGCAGCAACGCCGCGAGATGAAGCAGAAGATGTTCGGAGACTGATCTGAGCCCGTCGACCTCCCTCTCCAGCCGCAGGGCGCACCGCGATGTCCGATAAAGACGAAGGCGGTGGCGGCGGCCTGTTCCGGCGCATGGCCCGCAAGGTCACGGCACCGGCGAGGGAGCTCGTGGGCATGCAGCCGCGCGAGACGGACATCCACGCGACGGAGCTCGACAAGGCCGAGATGAAGGCCATGATCGAGCGCAAGCGGCGCAACGACTACGTGCGCAAGCGCGAGCTCGACACCCTGCGCCGCATCCGGCGCGAAGGCCTGTCCGGCGACCAGGCCGCGGCGCTGACGATGCAGTCGTCGCGCATGGACGAGAGCGTGGAGGCGCGTTCGACGCAGTCCTCCGTGCAGAGCGTGGGCATCAAGGCCAAGATCGACGCGATCGAGCGCCAGATGGTGGGCGCCACGTCGCAG
>Ga0207427_100844_pt1 | contig 13690 bp, 12 predicted proteins | sample AraplaCL_Cvi_mMS_FD_184268 | JGI IMG/M metagenome (GOLD analysis project Ga0207427, IMG submission 184268) | Arabidopsis root microbial communities from the University of North Carolina, USA - plate scrape CL_Cvi_mMS (SPAdes) (version 2) | ecosystem: Host-associated > Plants > Roots > Endosphere ... | reverse complement strand
GGCGTCGCCAACGTCGACGTCGTGTCGACCAACGTCTACCGCAACGAGGCCAACGGCACCTGGCGCCTGGCCCTGCGATTCAAGCAACGCCAGTCCGACCAACCCGTCGAGTTGCGCGCGTTCCTGCAGCACGGCAAGGACATCCTGAGCGAAACATGGACACACGTCATACCTCCCCGATGAAGACTTCGCCCCGTTCCTCGACCATGCCGGCGATCGTGCGCAGCCCGATGCTGCCGCGCGCCTGGAGCGGCTTCTGGAACGGCGTGCTCGGACGCGCCGCGTACGAGCCCACGTCCGAGGCGGCCGCGCTCGCCGCGAAGCCGCTCGCGTGGGAAAGCGCAGTGCGCACGCGCCGCCGCGTGCTGGTCGCGCTGATCCTGGTGGCCACCGCGTTCGCCGCGATGGTGCTGGCCAGCGGCCAGCGCGAGCTGCAGCACCCGGTGCTGCAGGGCGCGCAGATCGCGCTGTTCGCGCTGCTGTTCGCGTGGGTGGCCGCCGGCTGCTTCACGGCGCTGATGGGCTTCTGGGTGCTCGTCAAGGGCGACAAGCACACGATCTCCGCGGCCGACGCCGGTGACGCGCCGCTGCCGGCCGATGGCCGCACCGCGCTGATCATGCCGATCTGCCACGAGGACGTCGCCACCGTGTTCGCCGGCCTGCGCGCCACGGCCGCGTCGCTGGAGCGCAGCGGCGCGCTGCACGCGTTCGACCTGTTCGTGCTGTCCGACAGCAAGGACGAGGCGGTGATCGCCGAGGAACGCGCGGCCTACGCCGACCTGCGCGACGCGCTGGCCGGCCGCGGCAACGTCTACTACCGCGTGCGCCGCGTGCGCACCAGGAAGAAGGCCGGCAACGTCGCCGACTTCTGCCGTCGCTGGGGCGCCAACTACAGGTACATGGTGGTGATGGACGCCGACAGCGTGATGAGCGGCGACTGCCTGCAGACGCTCGTGCGCCTGATGGAGAAGCACCCGACCGCCGGCATCCTGCAGACCGCGCCGCAGGCCGTGGGCCACGCCACGCTGCACGCCCGCGCGCAGCAGTTCGCGGCCCGCGTGACGGGCGCGCTGTTCACCACCGGCATGCAGTACTGGCAGCTGGGCGAGGCGCACTACTTCGGCCACAACGCGATCATCCGCGTCAAGCCGTTCATGGAACACTGCGGCCTCGCGCCGCTCGCGGGCACGGGCGCGTTCTCGGGCCACATCCTGTCGCACGACTTCGTCGAGGCCGCGCTGATGCGCCGTGCCGGCTACCACGTATGGCTGGTGGGCGACCTGGTCGGCAGCTACGAGCAGCAGCCGCCGCACCTGCTGGCCGAGCTGCAGCGCGACCGCCGCTGGTGCCAGGGCAACCTGCAGAATGCCCGCCTCATCGCCGAGCCCGGCCTGCACGCGGTGCACCGCGGCATGCTGGCCACCGGCGCGATGGCCTACGTCTCGGCGCCGCTGTGGCTGCTGTACGTGGTGCTGGGCGCGATGCTGTGGCTGATGGGCGGCAACGTGCTGTTCACGCCCGAGGGGGGCCTGGCGATCGGCATCCCGGGCCTGTGGGCCGGCACGCTGACGATGCTGGTGCTGCCGCGCCTGCTGGGCGTCGCGGCCGTGTTCATGCGCCGCGAGACCGGCCGCTTCGGCGGCGGTGCCAAGCTGGTGGCGAGCGCGCTGCTGGAGTTCACGCTCGCGATGCTGCTGGCGCCGCTGCGCATGGTGGCGCACACGCTGTTCGTCGTGGGCGCGATGACGGGCTGGAAGCTGGAATGGAAGTCGCCCCCGCGCGAAGCCAACGACGTGCGCTGGGCGGAGGCCACGCAGCGCTTCGCGCCGGTCAGCGTGATCGTCGCGGCCATCGGCGCGGCGCTGAGCCTGACGGGCTCGTCGGCGCTGCTGTGGATGGTGCCCGTGGGCCTGCCGCTGGTGCTGGCCGTGCCGTTCACGGTGCTGACCGGCAGCACGGCGCTGGGCGAGCGCGTGCGCCGCGCGCGCCTGCTGCTGGTGCCCGAAGAGGCCGCGTCGCCCACCGTGCTGCGCCAGGCCTGGAGCTTCGCCAAGATGAGCCCGGCCGCGCTGCGAAGGCTTGCTGCGGGCTGAACACTCGATCGGTTGTTTCCCGATCCCCGGTGGGGCAGGCGGGACTAGAGTCCTGCGCAAGGTCCAGCTCGTCGACGACGGGCGCCTTGAGCGGAGGGCTCGAACGTGTTTCACCTGTTGTGGATGTTGATCGTCGGCATCGTGGTCGGTGCCATCGCGCGCTGGATCATGCCGGGCGCGCAGGCCATGGGCCTGCTGATGACCGGCCTGGTCGGCATCGCCGGCTCGTTCATCGGGGGCTTCATCGCCCGCCTCTTCAGCAAGCCCGCGGACGGCGCCATCGTGCACCCGGCTGGCCTGATCCTGTCGGTGATCGGCGCGCTGATCCTGCTGTTCGTGATGCAGAAGGCCGGTTTCTGAGGGCGGCGCCACCCCGCGCTCCCGTAGAATCACGGCTGCGCCGGGCAATGCCCTGGCGCGCAGCGGGCCCGGGCATGCCTCGGGCCTTTTCATTCGCAGCCCCTGGATCTACACCATGAACCGCTGTGCCCAGCTCTCCCTCGCCGCGACCGTCGCGGCCACGCTCGCCGCGCTCGCGCCGGCGATGGCGTCGGCCCAGACCGTCCTGTCCGACGGCCAGGCCATCCAGCGCAACTTCCCCAAGGAAGCCCTGCGCGGCAGCATCGTCTTCTTCGCGCCGCCCGCCATCAAGCTCAACGGCACGAACACGCAGATGGCGCCCAGCTATCGCATCCACGGCACGGACAACCTGCTGATCGCGTCGGCGCAGTTGAACGGCCTGAAGGCCACCGTCGACTACACCGTCGACCTGCAGGGCGCGGTGCGCGAGGTCTGGATCCTCACGCCCGCCGAGGCCGCGAAGGCCTGGCCGACCACGGCCGCCCAGGCCGCTGCCTGGTCGTTCGACGCCATCGCGCAGACCTGGACGAAGCCCTGACCCGTCGCGTGCGCCGCGAGGGCGCACGCACCCAGGCATCCCCCGCATCGATCACAACGGCCTCGCGACGAGGCCCGCGCGCGTCGCAGCGCGCAGGAGAGTTCCATGAACAAGAAGGTCTTCATCCGCACGTTCGGCTGCCAGATGAACGAGTACGACTCGGACAAGATGGCCGACGTCCTGCAAGCCGCCGACGGCTACGAGAAGACGGACGACGTCGAGCAGGCCGACCTCGTCCTGTACAACAGCTGCTCGGTGCGCGAGAAGGCCGCCGAGAAGATGTTCTCCGACCTGGGCCGCATCAAGCACCTGAAGGCCAAGGGCGTGCTGATCGGCGTGGGCGGCTGCGTGGCGAGCCAGGAAGGCGCGGCCATCGTCGAGCGCGCGCCCTACGTCGACCTCGTGTTCGGCCCGCAGACGCTGCACCGCCTGCCCAAGATGATCAACGACCGGCGCGCGCTGTCGCGGCCGCAGGTGGACATCAGCTTCCCCGAGATCGAGAAGTTCGACCACCTGCCCCCCGCGCGCGTCGAAGGCGCGAGCGCCTTCGTCTCGGTGATGGAAGGCTGCTCCAAGTACTGCACGTACTGCGTGGTGCCGTACACGCGCGGCGAGGAAGTCTCGCGGCCGTTCGACGACGTGCTGACCGAGGTGGCCGGCCTCGCCGACCAGGGCCTCAAGGAAGTGACGCTGCTGGGCCAGAACGTCAACGCGTACCGCGGCAAGATGGGCGATACCGATGAATTCGCCGACTTCGCGCTGCTGCTCGAGACCATCGCCGAGTTCCCCAGCATCGAGCGCATCCGCTTCACGACCAGCCACCCCAAGGAATTCGGCCAGCGCCTGATCGACGCCTACGGCCGCGTGCCCAAGCTCGTCAACCACCTTCACCTGCCCGTGCAGCACGGCTCGGACCGCATCCTGTCCGCCATGAAGCGCGGCTACACGGCGCTCGAGTACAAGAGCACGATCCGCAAGCTGCGCGCGGTGCGCCCCGACATCCGCCTGTCCACCGACTTCATCGTCGGCTTCCCGGGCGAGGAGGACGAGGACTTCGACAAGCTGATGAAGCTGGTCGACGACGTCGGCTTCGACGCCTCGTTCTCGTTCATCTACAGCCCGCGCCCCGGCACGCCCGCGGCCAACCTGCTCGACCCGACGGCCTCGTCGGTCAAGCTCAAGCGCCTGCAGCACCTGCAGGCCGTGCTCGAGGCCAACGTGCTGCGATTCAGCGAGGCGATGGTCGGCCAGACGCACCGGATCCTGGTCGAGGGCCCCAGCCGCAAGAGCGCCGACGACCTGATGGGCCGCACCGAGTGCAACCGCATCGTCAACTTCCCGGGCGGCCCCAACGCGCAGCGCCTGGTGGGGCAGTTGATCGACGTGAACATCACGGCGGCCTACCCGCACTCGCTGCGGGCGGAAGTGGCGACCACCGATTCGCTGGCCGCGGCCTGAACCGCGCCGCACGCGGCGCCATTGAGTACGGCCACGGCGCGAGCCTAGGTAGTTCCCCCAGGAGCCGTGAAGAATCTCGCGCCGCGAGGCCGACGAGCGGCTTTCGGCCAGGTACTGAAGGTTTGCCTTCATGCACAGCGCACGCAAATTGCCCTATCCTGAGCCGGTTGGGTCTTGAATGGAGTTCGCAAGCATGAACGCCATCGTCCGCGTGCTCGCGGTCTATACGGGTCTGTCGTTGCTGCTGTGCGCGTTCACGCGCCTGGAGTGGTCGCCGCTCCAGCCGAACGGGTTCGGCCAGTGGGTCGCCCTGTTCCTCCTGATCTTCCCCGCCGCCGCGGCCGCCGAGTTCCTCGGCGAGCGCCTGTTCGGCCAGGGCACCCCGACGAAAGCCGAGGAGAGCATGACCCACAGCGACTGCTCGTGGGGTCGCATCATCACCGGCGTGGGCGTGCTGCTGGTCACCTTCGGCGTCGTGCTCGGCGCGGCGTGGTGGCTGTCGCATCCGGCGGCGTCGATCTGAACCGCGGCGGCGCGAGCGGCCGCCCACATGCCTTTCAGTTCCGGAAGCTTTCCTGCAGCAAGGGATACAGGCTTCGGAATCGCGCATAGCGCCGCAGCAGCGCCTCGCGGCGCGCGGGCTGCGTCTCGAAGGTCTCGACCACCGCCTGCTTGGCGCACACCGTCGCCAGGTCGCCGCCGTCGGCCAGCCAGCCCAGGCGCGCGGCGCCGAGCGCGCCGCCGGCCTCGCCGCCGTCGCGCTTGTGCAGCGGGCGCTCGAGCAAGGTGGCCAGCAGCCGGCCCCAGTACGCGCTGCGGGCGCCGCCGCCGACGATGTCGAGCGACGCCGCGAGCGCGCGCGTGCCCTCGTCCAGCGTGTGCCAGCCATCGAGCAGGCCGAAGGACACGCCCTCGACCACCGCGTGGCCGATGGCCGCGGGGCCGTGCTCGTGCGTCAGGCCGAACAGCACGCCCTGCGCCTGCGCGTCGTTGTGCGGCGTGCGCTCGCCGGCCAGGTAGGGCAGGAACAGCGGCGCCTGGTCCAGTGCGCGCTCATCGAGCGCCTCGACCTCGGCCAGCAATTCGGCTTCGTCGCGGCGGTCGGTCAGCCGCGTCACCCACGTCAGCGCACTTGCGGCCGACAGCATCACGCTCATCTGGTGCCAGGCCGCCGGCAGCGCGTGGCAGAACGCGTGCACGGCCGATTCGGGCCGCGGCAGGAAGCGATCGCTGCACAGGAAGATCACGCCCGAGGTGCCCAGCGAGACGAAGCCGTCGCCCGGCGCCGTCGCGCCCATGCCGACCGCGCTGGCCGCGTTGTCGCCGCCACCGCCGGCGATGACGATGCCCCGGCGCAGGCCGAAGCGTTCGGCGACGTCGGCGGCGAGCCGTCCCGCGGGCGCGCTGCCCTCGACCAGCGCCGGCATCTGCGCGCGCGTGAGTTCGCAGGCGACGAGCAGTTCGTCGGACCAGTCGCGCCTGGCGACGTCCAGCCACAGCGTGCCCGACGCGTCGGAGCAGTCGGTGAAGAACTCGCCGGAGAGCCTGAAGCGCAGCCAGTCCTTGGGCAGCAGCACCCTGGCCACGCGCGCGAAGACCTGCGGCTCGTGCTGGCGCACCCACAGCAGCTTGGGCGCCGTGAAGCCGGGCATCGCGAGGTTGCCGGCGATCTGCGCCAGGCGCGGCACGCGCCGCGCCAGCTCCGCGCATTGCGGCTCGCTGCGGCCGTCGTTCCACAGGATCGCGGGGCGCAGCACCTGGCCCGCGGCATCGAGCAGCACGGCGCCGTGCATCTGGCCCGAGAGCCCGATCGCACGCACCGCGCCCATCGCCTGCGGCCGCGCGCGCGCGAGCTCGCCCAGCGCCACGCCCAGCGCGCGCCACCAGTCGGCCGGCGCCTGCTCGCTCCACTGCGGCTGCGGGCGCGAGACCTCCAGCGCGGCGCTCTGCTGCGCGACGATGCGGCCGTCGTCGGCGAGCAGCAGCGCCTTGAGCGCCGAGGTGCCCAGGTCGATTCCGAGGTACATGGTCAGTGCGCTTCGATGCCGAAGCGCGAGGCCGACTGCCGCCGGAAGTCGGTCGGCGTCATGCCCTTGATCTCGAGGAAGCGGCGGTTGAAGTTGGCCACGTTGTTGAAGCCGACCTCGTAGCAGATCGTCGTCACGTAGCGGTCGGTGTCCATCAGCAGCTGGCAGGCCTTGCTGATGCGCATGCGGTTGACGAAGTCGGTGAACGTGTTGCCGGTGGCGCGGCGGAAGAAGCGCGAGAAGCGGCTCTCGGGCATGCGAAAGCGCGCGCTGACCTCGGCCATCGACAGCGGCTCCGCGCAGTGCTCGCTGATGTAGCCCACCACCGCGGCCACCTGGGCCATCGACTCGTCGTCGTCGGCGCACTGCAGCTGCACGCTGGACAGCAGGCGGAAGTCCTTGCAGCGCGCGAGCATGCCCATGAACTCGCAGAAGCCGGCGATGCGCGCCAGGCCGCGGCTGGTCGCGACGCGCTCGAAGTGCGCCTGCGCCATCTCCGAGACGCCGAAGAACTCGATGCCGTACTTGGCCTGCTCCAGCAGCGGCAGGATCTCCTTGAACTCGGGAAACAGCTCGCAGGCCTGCTCGATGGGCTCGTGCGCGAACTGGATGACGCGGTCGCGCAGCGCGACGCCGCCGGGCGGCGCGTCGCTGGAGATCCAGTTGTGCGGCACCCGCGGGCCGGTCAGCACGAGATGGCCGGGCTGGAAATGGCCGATGTAGTCGCCGACGAAGACCTTGCCCGAGGTCTGCATGATCAGGTGCAGCTCGTACTCGTCGTGGTGGTGCCAGCGCACCAGCGGCGACGGGATGCCGTGCGCCAGGCAGCGCAGGAAGCCGCCGGCCTCGGGCGGGTCGTAGCCGAGGATCGGGTCGCGCAGGTGATCGTGCTCGATCTCGGGAGCGCGGACGCGGGGAGTCGTGTGCATGGCGGCCTCGTCGGACTTCTTGCAATCCCAGCTTAGCTCATCGCGGCATCGCCGAGCAGGCCATGGAGATCCATGCGCGCGGCGGCGATCGCGTCCTTCAGCGCGGCGCTGCCGGCCAGCTCGTTCCACAGCGCGGCCTCGGCCACGAATGCGGCGAGCGGGTCGATCGCGTCGCAGATGGCGTGGGCGCGCTCGGGCACCATCGCCTGGTCCTGGTAGGCGAACGGCAGGCGGCCCTGGTGCCAGCGCTGCAGGAAGGTCAGGAACAGCGCCGGCAGCCGCGCCACGGACGCGATGCTCTCGCCGCGCTGCAGGCGCTCGCGGATCGTCGGCAGGATGAAGCCGGGGATCTTGGCGAAGCCGTCGGCGGCCACGCGCTGGTTGGTGTCGGCGATCGCGTCGTTGGAGAAGCGGTCGAGCACGACGTCGCGATAGGCCGGCAGGTCCACCGGGCTCGCCACGCCGGGGCGCGTCAGGCACGGGATCACGTCGTTGGTGACGTAGTCGGCCGCGATGTTGCGGATCACCGGCGTGCGCGTGCCCTCGTGGATGTAGGTCAGCCCGCTGAGCGTGCCGGCCCAGGCGATCGCGCTGTGGCTCGCGTTGAGGATGCGGATCTTGGCTTCCTCGTAGGGCTGCACGTCGCCGGTCATCTCCACGCCGACCTTCTCCCATTCGGGCCGGCCGTTGGCAAAGCGCTCCTCGACCACCCACTGGATGAACGACTCGGCCATCAGCGGCGCCTGGTCGTCCCAGCCGACCAGGCCGCGGATGCGCGCCATCACCTCGGGCGTGGGGCGCGGCGTAATGCGATCGACCATCGCGTTGGGGCACGTGGTGTTGCCGTCCACCCAGGCAAGGAACTCGGCGCCGTCGGCCCGCTCGACGAACGCGCGCAGGTTGGTGCGGAAGCGGTCGCCGTTGTGGCGCAGGTTGTCGCAGTTGAGCAGCGTCAGCTTGCCGGCGGCGGCCGCGCGGCGGCGGCGCAGGATGGCCGCGACCACGCCGTAGATCGAGCGCGGCGGCTTGCCGGCCAGATCGTTGACGACGTCCTCGTGGTCGAAGTCCAGCTGGCCCACGTGGTCGAGCGCGTAGCCCGCTTCGGTCACGGTGAACGAGACGATGCGCGTGGCCGGATCGGCGCCCAGCGCCATCACGCGCGCCAGGGTCGGCTCGAACGGCACGACCTCGGTGATGGACGTGATCTTCTCGAGGTGGCGCTCGCCTTGCGGCGACACCGTCTCCAGCGTGTACGCGCCGCCCTGGCGCTGCAGCGCGGCGATGGTGTCGGCCATGTCGGGCCGCAGGTTGGCGCCGGCGACCTGCCAGCGGGCATCGCCGGACTGCATCAGGCGGTGCATGTAGACCGCCTGGTGCGCGCGGTGGAAGGAGCCCAGGCCCAGGTGCAGCAGGCGCAGGCGGTCGTTGGTCGGGGACGACATGGTTTCAGTCTCTTGCGAATTCGGATGGGATCAGTGGCCGGCGGCGATCAGCTTGCCGCTCTGGTCGAACCAGTGCAGGTGGTCGAGCGAGACGTCGACGCCGACGTCGTCGCCCGCGGCAAGCGAGGTGCGCTCGTTCTGGCGCAGCACGATCTGCGCGCCGCGCGGCGTGTTCAGGTAGATGAGCGTCTCGGCGCCGAGCGCCTCGACCAGCTCCACCTTCGCGCCGATCTGGCCCTGGCCGGCGGGCTTGAGGTGCAGGTCCTCGGGACGGATGCCCACGAAGGCCGCGCCGACCACGCCGCCCGCGCCCGCGGGCAGCTCGCCGCGGTCGACGACGTTCATCTGCGGCGTGCCGATGAACTGCGCGACGAAGCGGTTGGCGGGCCGGTCGTACAGCGTCAGCGGCGAGCCTTCCTGCTCGATCGCGCCGTCGCGCAGCACGACGACCTTGTCGGCCAGCGTCATCGCCTCGACCTGGTCGTGCGTCACGTAGATCGTGGTGGCGCCGAGCTCGCGGTGCAGCTTGGCGATCTCCACGCGCGTCTGGCCGCGCAGCGCCGCATCGAGGTTGGACAGCGGCTCGTCGAACAGGAACACCTTGGGCTCGCGCACGATCGCGCGCCCGATGGCCACGCGCTGGCGCTGGCCGCCCGAGAGCTCGCGCGGCAGGCGGTGCAGGTACTGGCCGAGGTTGAGGATCTCGGCCGCGCGGTCGACCTTCTTCTTGATGACCGCGGGATCGGCCTTGGCCAGGCGCAGCGCGAAGCTCATGTTGTCGGCCACGCTCATGTGCGGATACAGCGCGTAGCTCTGGAACACCATCGCCAGGTCGCGCTGGGCCGAGGGCAGGCGCGTGATGTCGCGGCCGTCCAGGTGGATGCTGCCGGCCGTCAGCGTCTCCAGCCCCGCGATCAGCCGTAGCAGCGTGGACTTGCCGCAGCCCGACGGCCCCACGAACACGGTGAACTGGCCGCGCGCGATGGCCAGGTCCACGCCCTTGATCGTCTTGACGTCGCCGAACTGCTTCTCGACGCCCTTGAGTTCGAGGAATGACATGAGGTGATCCTTACTTGACGGCACCGAAGGTGAGGCCCTGCACGAGCTGCTTCTGGCTGAACCAGCCGAACACGACGATGGGCGCGATGGCCAGCACCGACGCGGCGGACAGCTTGGACCAGAACAGGCCCTCGGGACTGGAGTACGACGCGATCAGCGCGGCGAGCGTGCCCGCGTTGGCGGCCGTGAGGTTGAGCGACCAGAACGCCTCGTTCCACGCCAGCACCAGGCACAGCAGGCCGGTGGACGCGATGCCGCCCATGGCCAGCGGCAGGATGACGTGGCGGAACTCGGTCAGCAGCGAGGCGCCGTCCATGCGCGCGGCCTCGAGGATCTCCGGCGGGATGTCCTTGAAGTGCGAGTACAGCATCCACACCATCAGCGGCAGGTTGCTGAGCATGAACACGACGATCAGCGCGAAGGTGGTGTCGAGCACGTGCGCGGTCTGCGCGATCACGTACACGGGCACCAGCGCGCCGACGGCGGGCATCATCTTGGTGGACAGCATCCACATCAGGATGTCCTTGGTGCGCTTGCTCGGGAAGAACGCCATCGAGTACGCCGCGGGCGCCGCGATGACCAGGCCGACGATCGTCGACACCACGCTGGTGATCAGCGAGTTCTTCGCGTACAGCAGGTAATCGCTGCGTTCCTGCACGTGCGTGAAGTTGTCCAGCGTGGGCGTGAAGATCCAGATCGACGGCACCGCGATCGCCTGCAGCTCTGTCTTGAACGACGTCACCAGCATGAACAGGATCGGGAAGAAGATCAGCAGCGCGACGAGCCAGGCCGCGATCGTGCGGATCCACAGCAGGGCGCGTGCGCCGGTTTCGCTAGAAGTGTCCATGAGCGGTCCCATCGGAGGAACAGGTTGGCCAAGCGGCCGCCGCGGAACCGGCTCTGCCGGGCCGCTGGGGGCGCCCCCCGGGGGGAGGCGCCGAAGGCGCTTCGGGGGGAGTCATCTATCGGTCCATGTTCTTGCCGACGAGGCGGATGAGGAAGGCCGCGGCGATGTTGGCCAGCACGACCGCGAACAGCGCGCCGGCCGAGGCCACGCCCACGTCGAACCCGAGCAGCGCCTGCTTGAAGATCAGGTAGGCGATGTTGGTCGACGCGTCGCCGGGGCCGCCGCCGGTGGTCGTCGAGATCTCGGCGAACACCGACAACAGGAAGATCATCTCGATCATCACCACCACCGCGATCGAGCGACCCAGGTGCGGCAGCACGAGGAAGCGGAACTGCTGGAACCAGGTGGCGCCGTCCATGCGCGCGGCTTCCAGCTGTTCGCGGTTCATGCCCTGCAGCGACGTGATGAAGATCAGCACCGCGAACGGCAGCCATTGCCAGGCCACCATGATGATCACCGACAGCAGCGGCCAGTCGCTGAGCCAGTCGACCGGCGTGGCCCCGAACGCGTGCCAGACCTGCGCCAGCACGCCGTAGATCGGATTCATCATCATGTGCTTCCACAGCAGCGCGTTGACCGTGGGCATGACGAAGAACGGCGAGATCAGCAGCACGCGCACCACGCCCTGCCCCGGGAAGGGCTCGTTGACGAGCAGCGCGATCAGCACGCCCAGCACCACCGTGATGACGATGACGCTGCCGAGCAGCAGCAGCGTGTTGAGGATGGCCGTCCAGAACGACGGGTCGGTGACGAAGAACCGGAAGTTCTCGAGGCCGACGAACGGATGCTCGCCGGGCTCCATCAGGTTGTAGCGAATGACCGAGAAGTACAGGGTCATCACCAGCGGCACGATCATCCACAGGAAGAGCGAGCCGACGGCGGGCGCGAGCAGCAGCCGGGCGAGGGATCTCATGGCGGTCCTCGGAGCGAAGAAGGGAAGCCGGGAAAGGCGCGGCCGGCGGCGTGGGGCGCACGCCGCCAGTCGCGCGTCAGGCGCTCACTTCAGGCGGCCGCTCTTCTTGAGCTCGCGCTCGGCCGCGACCTGCGAGGCCTTGAGCGCCGCGTCGACCGATTCCTTGCCGGCGAGCGCCGCGCTCATCTGCTGGCCCACGGTCACGCCGATGGACTGGAACTCGGGGATCGCCGCGAACTGCACGCCCACGTACGGGCTCTTGGGCAGCGTCGAGTCGTTCGGGTTCGCGCTGGCGAGCGCCTTCTCCTCGGCCGGCGCGAACTTCGCGGCGGCGACGAACTGCGCGTTCGCGTAGGTCGACTTGCGGGTGCCGGTCGGGACGTGGGCCCAGCCCTCTTCCTTGGCGACGAGCTCGATGTACTGCTTGGAGGTCGCCCAGTTGACGAACTTCTGCGCCGCGGCGGTGTTCTTGGTGCTCACCGGGATGCCCAGCGCCCACGCCCACAGCCAGTTCGCGCCCTTGGCCGTCGCCTGCTGCGGCGCCTGCGCGAACGCGACCTTGTCGGCCACCTTGCTCTGCTTGGGGTCGGTGATGAACGAGGCGGCGATCGTCGCGTCCACCCACATGCCGCACTTGCCTTCGTTGTACAGCGCCAGGATCTCGTTGAAGCTGTTGGCCGACGAGCCGGGCGGGCCGTACTTCTTGAGCAGGTCGACGTAGAACGTGATCGCGTCATGCCAGGGCTTGGACTCGAGCTGCGGCTTCCACGACATGTCGAACCACTGGCCGCCGTACGAATTGACCAGCGTGGTGAGGAAGGCCATGTTGTCGCCCCAGCCCGGCTTGCCGCGCAGGCAGATGCCGTAGACACCGGCCCTGGGGTCGGTCATCTTGGCGGCGGCGTCGCGCACCTGGTCCCACGTGGGACGCTCGGCGAACGTGACGCCGGCCTTCTGCGCGAGGTCGCTGCGGTACATCAGCATGGAGCTCTCGCCGTAGAACGGGGCGGCGTACAGCTTGCCGTCGGACGACAGGCCGCTGCGGATGGCGGGCAGCAGGTCGTCGACGTCGTAGGCGGCGTCCGGCTTGATCTCCTGCAGCCAGCCCTTCTTGCCCCAGATCGGCGTCTCGTACATGCCGATCGTCATCACGTCGAACTGGCCGCCCTGCGTGGTGATGTCGGTGGTGACGCGCTGGCGCAGCACGCCTTCCTCCAGCGTCACCCACTTCACGTGGATGTCGGGGTTCGCCTGCTCGAAGAACTTCGTGAGCTTCTGCATCTCGATCATGTGGCCGTTGTTCACGGTGGCCACCACGAGGTCGGTTGCATGGGCAGCCAGCGGCGCGGCCATCGCCAGAGACACGGCCAAGGCCAGGTTGCCCAGGGCCGGAAGAGGTTTGCGCGTCATATGTCTCCTGTATTTTCGTGAAGCGCCGTCAATCGCGGCACGGGGCCAGTGTCGGCATTCCTGCCGGACCCGCGTGGTACTTCGTGCGCGAATGACGATACTTTCATGCACGCGACTTTGAGGGTTTTCCAGTAGCCCGCCGATACGCACCTCGGTTGCTGCGACGCAGCGAGCGATCGATTTGGCAACAAAGTATCGAGGCCGACCGGGCTTCGTGAATTCGTTCGCGGGCGGCCGGCCGGGGAAAACCCAGGCGCCCGCGTGCAAGACGGTATCGGGATCGGGCCCTGCAGTAGCAGCGTCGGCGCGCGCGTGTTCCTACGCTGGCGGCACCCGACGCGACGGCTTGGAGGCCGGCGTCCGGGTCCACCGACAACCAAAGGAGACACGAGCATGCCCTACCCCACCACGTATCGCCTCGCCACCTTCGCCGCCGCGTGCGGCGCGTTGATGTCCGCCGGCGCCGCCCACGCCGTCGACTGGACCGGCTACATGCGCGGTGGCCCCGCGGCGACCGATGTGTCTGGCAAGTCGCGCCAGTGCTACGGCCTGAA
>Ga0207427_100842_pt1 | contig 13706 bp, 13 predicted proteins | sample AraplaCL_Cvi_mMS_FD_184268 | JGI IMG/M metagenome (GOLD analysis project Ga0207427, IMG submission 184268) | Arabidopsis root microbial communities from the University of North Carolina, USA - plate scrape CL_Cvi_mMS (SPAdes) (version 2) | ecosystem: Host-associated > Plants > Roots > Endosphere ... | reverse complement strand
CAGCGTCGATTTCGCCGGGCGTCTCCATCTGCGACACGTGCTTCACGCACGAGGATCCACACGAGATCACTCTGGCGAGCCCCGTTCAGCGCGACCGGAGCACCTTCATTGTCATATCAGGATCCACCTTGGCCGGCCGCGCGGCTTCATGGCGGGGGTGGCGTGGATCCTGCGACTGCGCGCAGGATGACGGCCCGGTGGTTCGACAGACCTCGCAGAAAGAAAAAGGCCGCTCATCGAGCGGCCTTCGCATTGCAGCGTCGCGCAGCGACGCGCCGTGTTCAGCGCTCGCCGATCGGCTTGACCGTGCGCGGCGCGGCGCCCGAGAACAGCTGGCGCGGACGGCCGATCTTGTACTCGGGGTCGGCGATCATCTCGTTGAGCTGGGCGATCCAGCCCACGGTGCGGGCCAGCGCGAAGATGGCCGTGAACAGGCTGACCGGGATGCCGATCGCGCGTTGCACGATGCCCGAGTAGAAGTCGACGTTCGGGTAGAGCTTGCGGGCGACGAAGTAGTCGTCTTCCAGCGCGATCTTCTCGAGCGCCATCGCGAGCTTGAACAGCGGGTCGTTGTGCAGGCCCAGTTCGTTCAGCACTTCGTGGCAGGTCTCGCGCATCAGCTTGGCACGCGGGTCGTAGTTCTTGTACACGCGGTGGCCGAAGCCCATCAGCTTGATGCCGGAGTTCTTGTCCTTGACCTGCGAGATGAACTCGCCGATCTTCTCGACGCCGCCCTTGCGCTGGATGTCTTCCAGCATGTTGAGCGCGGCTTCGTTGGCGCCGCCGTGGGCCGGGCCCCACAGGCAGGCGACGCCGGCGGCGATGGCTGCGAACGGGTTGGTGCCCGACGAGCCGCACAGGCGCACCGTCGACGTCGACGCGTTCTGCTCGTGGTCGGCGTGCAGGATGAAGATGCGGTCGAGTGCGCGCTCGATGACCGGGCTCACCGTGAAGTCCTCGCACGGCGTGGCGAACATCATGCGCATGAAGTTGCCGGCGTAGCTCAGGTCGTTCTTCGGGTAGATGAACGGCTGGCCGACCGAGTACTTGTAGGCCATGGCCACGAGCGTGGGCATCTTGGCGATCAGGCGGATCGCGGCGATGTCGCGGTGCTCGGCGTTGTTGATGTCCGTCGAGTCGTGATAGAAGGCCGACAGCGCGCCGACCAGGCCCGTCATGACGGCCATCGGGTGCGCGTCGCGACGGAAGCCGCGCAGGAAGAAGTGCATCTGCTCGTTGACCATCGTGTGGTGCGTCACGCGGTTCACGAACGAGCTCTTCTGCTCGACGTTGGGCAGCTCTCCGTACAGCAGCAGGTGGCAGGTCTCGAGGAAGTCGCAGTTCACCGCGAGCTGCTCGATCGGGTAGCCGCGGTACAGCAGCTCGCCCTTGTCGCCGTCGATGTAGGTGATCGACGAGTTGCACGAGGCCGTGGACAGGAAGCCCGGGTCATACGTGAACTTGCCGGTCTGGCCGTACAGCTTGCGGATGTCGATCACCTCGGGGCCGATGGTGCCCTTGTAGATCGGCAGCTCCATGCTGGGGCTGCCATCGGAGAACGACAGGGTCGCTTTGACGTCGGACGGGGTCATTGGGTGTTCCCTTTCTTGAGAGCGGGGCGACGCATCAGCGCCAGTACTTCGTTGACTTCAGGGGTGGCGAGCGCGCCGTCGGGTTCGCGGCGCGCCAGCAGGAGGTCGAGCAGGTCGTTGTCGGACAGGTCCATCAGCGGCTGCAGGCCCGCCACGTGGCGGATCGTCAGGTTGCTGCCCTGCTCCTGGAAGAACCGCTCGATGAACAGGTCGTTCTCGAGCAGCCCGCGCTTGCACCGCCATTTGAGGCGGTTCAGTTCGGTCGGGTCGATCGCGGTGTCCATTGTGCGGAGGGTGGCGTGGTTTTATTAGAGGAGAGGGTCTGGCACTAGACGGCGCGACGCACCATCAGTTCCTTGATCTTGCCGATCGCCTTGGTCGGGTTCAGGCCCTTGGGGCAGACGTCGACGCAGTTCATGATCGTGTGGCAGCGGAACAGGCGGTACGGATCCTCGAGGTTGTCCAGGCGCTCGCCGGTGGCCTGGTCACGGCTGTCGGCGATGAAGCGGTAGGCCTGCAGCAGGCCGGCCGGTCCGACGAACTTGTCGGGGTTCCACCAGAAGCTCGGGCACGACGTCGAGCACGACGCGCACAGGATGCACTCGTACAGGCCGTTGAGTTCGTCGCGCTCCTCGGGCGACTGCAGGCGCTCCTTCTCGGGCGGCGGCGTGTCGTTGACCAGGTACGGCTTGATCGAGTGGTACTGGTTGAAGAACTGCGTCATGTCCACGATCAGGTCGCGGATGACGGGCAGGCCGGGCAGCGGCTTGAGGATGATCGTCTGCGGCAGCGACAGCATGTTCGTCAGGCACGCCAGGCCGTTCTTGCCGTTGATGTTCATCGCGTCGGAGCCGCACACGCCTTCGCGGCACGAGCGGCGGAACGAGATCGTCGGATCGATCGACTTGAGCTTGAGCAGGGCGTCCAGCAGCATGCGCTCGGAACCGTCGAGCTCGACCTCGATGGTCTGCATGTACGGCTTGTCGTCCTTGTCCGGGTCGTAGCGATAGAGTTGGAAGGTGCGCTTGGTCATGGCAGATCTTTCGTCTTCGCGTCAGAACGAACGGACGGCAAGGGGGATCGATTCGGTGGTCAGCGGCTTGAGCTTGACCGGCTTGTAGTCGAGGCGGCTGCCCTGGCTGTACCACAGCGTGTGCTTGAGCCACTCCTTGTCGTTGCGGCCCAGCGGGTTGTTGGGCGAATCGGCCGGTTCCTCGTAGTCGACCACCACGTGCGCGCCGCGGCATTCCTTGCGCGCGGCGGCCGACACGATGGTGGCCTGGGCGACCTCGATGAGGTTCTCCACCTCGAGGGCCTCGATGCGCGCCGTGTTGAACACCTTGGACTTGTCGCCCAGCGTGATGTTGCCCACGCGCTCGCGCAGCGCCGCGATCTGCGTCACGCCTTCGTCGAGCAGGGCCTGCGTGCGGAACACGCCGGCGTGCTTCTGCATCGACGAGCGGATGTCGTTGGCCACGTCCTGCGCATACTCGCCGCCGACGTTGGACTCCAGGCGCGCGATGCGCGCCAGCGTGCGGTCGGCCGCGTCGGCCGGCAGCGGCTTGTGCTCGCGCGCCTTGAGGTCGGCCGCGACGATGTGGTTGCCCGCGGCGCGGCCGAACACCACCAGGTCCAGCAGCGAGTTCGTGCCCAGGCGGTTCGCGCCGTGCACGCTCACGCAGGAGCATTCGCCCACCGCGTACAGGCCGTTGATCACGCTGTTGGGCTCGCCGTCCTTGGGCGCCACGACCTGGCCGTTGATGTTGGTCGGGATGCCGCCCATCTGGTAATGGATGGTCGGCACCACGGGGATCGGCTCCTTGGTGATGTCGACGTTGGCGAAGTTGTGGCCGATCTCGAACACCGAGGGCAGGCGCTTCATGATCGTCTCGACGCCCAGGTGGGTCATGTCCAGGTGGATGTAGTCCTTGTTCGGACCGCAGCCGCGACCTTCCTTGATCTCCTGGTCCATGCAGCGCGAGACGAAGTCGCGCGGCGCGAGGTCCTTGTAGTGCGGCGCGTAGCGCTCCATGAAGCGCTCGCCGTTGCTGTTGCGCAGGATCGCGCCTTCGCCGCGGCAGCCTTCGGTCAGCAGCACGCCGGCGCCGGCGACGCCGGTCGGGTGGAACTGCCAGAACTCCATGTCTTCCAGCGGGATGCCGGCGCGCGCCGCCATGCCCAGTCCGTCGCCGGTGTTGATGAACGCGTTGGTCGACGCCGCGTAGATGCGGCCGGCGCCGCCCGTGGCCAGCAGCACCACCTTGGCCTCGAGGATGTGCAGGTCGCCCGTCTCCATCTCGATGGCGGTGACGCCCACCACGTCGCCGTCGGCGTCGCGGATCAGGTCCTGCGCCATCCATTCGACGAAGAACTGCGTGCGGGCCTTCACGTTCTGCTGGTACAGCGTGTGCAGCAGCGCGTGGCCGGTGCGGTCGGCCGCGGCGCAGGCGCGCTGCACGGCCTTCTCGCCGTAGTTGGCGGTGTGGCCGCCGAACGGGCGCTGGTAGATGGTGCCGTCGGCGTTGCGGTCGAACGGCATGCCGAAGTGCTCGAGCTCGTAGACGACCTTGGGCGCTTCGCGGCACATGAACTCGATCGCGTCCTGGTCGCCGAGCCAGTCGGAGCCCTTGACGGTGTCGTAGAAGTGGAAGTGCCAGTTGTCCTCGCTCATGTTGCCCAGCGAGGCGCCGATGCCGCCCTGGGCGGCGACGGTGTGCGAGCGGGTCGGGAAGACCTTGGACAGCACGGCCACGTTCAGGCCGGCACGCGAGAGCTGCAGCGAGGCACGCATGCCCGAGCCGCCCGCGCCGACGATGACGACGTCGAACTTGCGCTTGGTGATGTTGGGGGCGACGGACATTCTCAGATTCTCCAGAGCACTTGCAGGGCCCAGCCGGCACAGCCGACGAGCCAGACGATGGCGGCGACCTGCAGCACGAGGCGTGCGGCCATCTGCTTGACATAGTCCATCAGCACGTCGCGCACGCCGACCCAGGCGTGCCACAGGATGGCGGCGATGGTGACGAAGGTGAGCACCTTCATCCACTGGTGCGCGAAGATCGCGCCCCACTTCAGGTAGCTCATCTCGCCGGGCGTCAGGCACTGCACGACCAGGACGATGGTGAACAGCGCCATGACGACGGCGGTGGCGCGCTGGACGAGCCAGTCGCGCAGGCCATAGTGGGCGCCGACGACGAGGCGCTTGGAACCGTAGTTGGTGGACATGTGGTGGGGTCCCGTCTCAGTAGCCGAAGAACAGCTTGTAGGCGAACGCGAGCGTGAGCACCACGGCCACGCCGATGGCCACCAGCGCGGACGTGCGGCCGAACTCCTTGTCGACCGTGTGCGTGAAGTCCATGTACAGGTGGCGCACGCCGGCGCAGAAGTGCTGCAGGAAGCCCCAGATCAGCGCGAGCGCCGCGAGCTTGACGATGAACGCCGGCACGAAGCCGATGCCGCCGACGAACGCGTTCCTGAACTGGTCGAACGAGACCTCGTCGGTGACGCTGGTGTCGAACATCCAGATCACGAACGGCATCAGGATGATCAGGACGAGGCCGCTGACGCGGTGCAGGATGGACACCCAGCCGGCCGGCGGCAGCCGGTACTGGGTCGCGTCGAGCAGGCCCATCTGCCCGGGTCGTTTCTTGATCGCCTTCGCGTCAGCCATGGTGATTCCTTGTCGTTGTCGTCTGGGCGGCGCCGCTGGCGCGCCACCTGGTGCGGGCTGCCGTCGCCGGATGGCGCCGGGGCCCGGTAAAACCCGCGAATTTTATGGCAACGCAACATGCGGTGCCCAAGTCGGGATTGGAGCGCGCCGAACGTCGCTTTTGCAACGAAACGCGGGCGCATCCCGGAGTCGTCGGACGGGTGTTCGGCGCCGTCATCTTCAATTCAGCGCGTTGCGGTAGTAGTGGCGGTCGGTGCGGTACAGGCCGCGCCGCAGCTCGACCGGCTTGTCGCCGTACGTGTACGACAGGCGCTCGACCGACAGCAGCGGCGTGCCCTCGGCCACCGCCAGCACCTCGGCGGTCGGCGCGTCGGCCGCGACGGCGCGGATCTTCTCCTCGGCGCGGATCATGCGCACCCCGAACTCGGCCTCGAACATCTCGTACATCGGGCCGACGTAGTCACGCAGGCGCTCGGCGGTCAGGCCCTTGAACGGGCCGGCGGGCAGCCAGATCTCGTCCAGCACCACGGGGATGTCGTCCTGCAGCAGCGTGCGCCGCACGAGGATCGCGCCCTCGGTGCCCTTGAGCTCAAGCGCGCGCGCGATCGGCGCCGGCGGGCGCATGCGCTTGCAGTCGATGAAGTGGCGCGCCATGCCCCTGGGCTTGGCGTCGTCGGGCGCCAGGCGCAGGAAGCGGTACTGGATCTGCTCTTCGGCGTGCGTGGCCACGAAGGTGCCCTTGCCCTGGCGGCGCACGACGAGGTTCTCGGTGGCGAGTTCGTCGATCGCCTTGCGCACGGTGCCCTGGCTGACGCGGTAGCGCGCGGCCAGGTCGGTCTCGGCCGGGATCGCCTCGCCGGGCTTCCATTCGCCTTCCTGCAGGCTGCGCGTGATCAGCAGCTTGATCTGCTGGTACAGCGGGCTGAAGGCGGGGCCGGACGGATCCGAGGACATGGGGCGCAGGCGGCGGAGGGCGGGCAGGGGACAGCCGTGGCGGACGCACGGCCGCCGCGATTGCAGCACAGCAGGCGGGGGGCGTCCACATTGCCCGGAGCATCCGACTGTCCTTGTCTTGTATAAGACATAAGATGATTGACCCTGTGCGGGTTTTTCCTCGGGACCGCAGTAAACTTCCGATTGCCGTTCCGCGCCCGGCCGCATGCCGGAAGCGCCCGCGCCAGTTCCCGGAGAGGTGACGACGTCACTGCTCCACCATCCGTCCTTCCTCTCGTCTCGGAGACCTTTCCATGAGCAAGACCCCCGTTCGCGTCGCCGTCACCGGCGCCGCTGGCCAGATCGGCTACGCCCTCCTGTTCCGCATCGCCTCGGGCGAGATGCTGGGCAAGGACCAGCCGGTGATCCTGCAACTGCTGGAGATCCCGGACGAGAAGGCCCAGAAGGCGCTCAAGGGCGTGATCATGGAACTGGACGACTGCGCGTTCCCGCTGCTGGCCGGCATCGAGGCGCACGGCGACCCGATGACCGCGTTCAAGGACACGGACTACGCCCTGCTCGTCGGCGCCCGCCCGCGCGGCCCCGGCATGGAGCGCGCCGACCTGCTGGCCGCCAACGCCCAGATCTTCACGGCGCAAGGCAAGGCGCTGGACAAGGTCGCCTCGCGCAACGTCAAGGTGCTGGTCGTCGGCAACCCCGCCAACACCAACGCCTACATCGCCATGAAGAGCGCGCCGAGCCTGCCGCGCGAGAACTTCACCGCCATGCTGCGCCTGGACCACAACCGCGCCGCCAGCCAGATCGCCGCCAAGACCGCCACCAAGGTCGCCGACATCGAGAAGCTGGCCGTGTGGGGCAACCACTCGCCCACCATGTACGCCGACTACCGCTTCGCCACCGTGAACGGCAAGAGCGTCAAGGACCTGATCAACGACCAGGTCTGGAACGCCGACACGTTCCTGCCGACCGTCGGCAAGCGCGGCGCCGCCATCATCGAGGCGCGCGGCGTCTCGTCGGCCGCCTCGGCCGCCAACGCCGCGATCGACCACATGCGCGACTGGGCGCTGGGCACTCAGGGCAAGTGGGTCACGATGGGCGTGCCGTCCAACGGCGAATACGGCATCCCCAAGGACGTCATGTTCGGCTTCCCGGTCACCACCGAGAACGGCAAGTACAAGATCGTCGAAGGCCTGGCCATCGACGAGTTCAGCCAGGAACGCATCAACAAGACGCTCAAGGAACTGCAGGACGAGCAGGCCGGCGTCGCCCACCTGCTGTGAACTGACGGCCCCAGTCCGCCGGATACGGCGGGCAGCCCCCGAGGGGCGTTCGGCCTGCTCCGGAGCGGCCGAGCGCGACGGCCGAACAGCTTGATGTTCCGGTCTCTTCGATGGGGCGTTATCCTGAACGCGCGGCTTCGTCCGCGCGTTTTTCATTCCTGCAGGAGCCTCCGGCGATGAGCACCGCCCCCCACCCGCGCGACGTCCTGTTCGACGACGGCGACCCGACCACCTCGCTGCCCGTCTGCGACCACTACTCCGGCGTCGAGGCGCGCATGCGCAAGAGCCTGGAGCTGCAGGGCGAGCTCGGGCCGGTGTTCGACGTCACGCTCGACGGCGAGGACGGCGCCAAGGCCGGCGGTGAGGAGGAGCACGCGCACCTGATCGCCGAACTTGTGCAGTCGACGGCCAACCGCTTCGACCGCGTCGGCGCGCGCATCGTGCCGCGGGGGCATCCGGCGTTCGAGAAGATGCTGCAGGTGCTGCTGCGCGACGCCGGCGAGCGCCTGGCCTATCTCATGATCCCCAAGCCGCTGGATGCGGCCGACTTCGAGGCCGCCGTGCACACGGTGGACGTCGTCGCGCGTTCGGTGGGCCTGGCGCGCGCGGTGCCGCTGCACGCGCTGGTGGAGACGCACGGCGCGCTGCGCGACGTCGAACTGCTGGCCGCGCATCCGCGCCTGGAGTCGCTGTCGTTCGGGCTGATGGACTTCGTCTCGGCGCACCGCGGCGCGATCCCGCAGTCGGCGATGACGGCCGAGGGCCAGTTCGCGCATCCGCTCGTGGTACGCGCCAAGCTCGCCATCGCCGCGGCCTGCCATGGCCACGCGAAGACGCCCTCGCACTGCGTGGTCACCGAGTTCAAGGACACGCGCCTGCTGCAGCGCGCCGCCGAGCGGGCGTGCCGCGAGTTCGCCTACACGCGCATGTGGAGCATCCACCCCGACCAGGTGCGCGTCATCGTCGACGCGTTCGCGCCGTCGGCGGCGGAGGTCGACCTCGCGGTGGAGGTGATCCTGGCCGCGCAGGCCGCCGACTGGGCGCCGATCCGCCTGCGCCACGGCGGCCGCGAGCACCTGCACGATCGCGCCAGCTACCGCTACTTCTGGCACGTGATCGAGCGCGCGCAGCGCACGTCGAGCGGCCACGAGTCGCAGCTGCCGGCGGAGGCGCGTGTCCGCTGGTTCGGGCCGTGAGCGCCGGTTTTCCGTGACGCAGTTGGCAGGCAACAATCCCGAAACAAGGCGTTGCACCTGAATGTGTAACACGCGGGGCGGCTTGGTCGACAATTCCGGCACCCCCCATCCCGGAGAGTCCTTCCGATGTCCCGCTCCCTGACCGCCGTCGCCGCCGCCCTGGCCGCGCTTTCCCTGACCGCCCTGTCCGCGCAGGCCCAGACTGCCGCCACGCCGGCCAAGAAGGCCGTTGCCGCCAAGAAGCCGGTCGCCAAGAAGGCCGAGCCCGTCTCGGCCACCAACGACAACCTGAACCCGGCCCAGCTCTCGATCGCCGACCGCGTGCTCACGGGCGTCGCCGAGTGCGAGTTCAAGGAGAAGGTCGAAGTCGAGAAGATCGCCGGCCACGGCGGCAACTTCAAGGTCACCTACAACAAGAAGTCGTACGTCATGGTGCCGGAAGAGACCACGACGGGCGCGATCCGCCTGGTCGACCTGTCGGGCGCCGTCGTCTGGATCCAGATCCCGATGAAGTCGATGCTGATGAACCAGAAGGAACACCATCGCCTGGTCGACGGTTGCCAGGAAGACGAGCAGCGCATCGCGGTGCAGGCCGCCAGGAACGCCGGCACGAACGCCGGCGCGCTGGCGCCCAACGTCGCGCCCCCGAGCACCATCGACACCAGCCCGGCCGCCGTCCACGCAGCGACCGTCAACACCGCGGCCCCGGGTTCGACCGTGACCACGACGACGACTACCACCACGGTCACGCCGCCGGCGCCGGTCAAGAACGGCGCTGCGGCGCCGACGACTGCGGCCTCGGGCATGTGGAAATAAGCCGCTTCGCGGTTTGCGGTAGGGCGGGTCATCGACCCGCGCCTCGCCCGACAAGAACGCCGCCCGGCATCGCTGCCGCGCGGCGTTTGTCATTGGCGTGACCCCGCGCGTCAACTGTTCGACGTCGCCCGCACTTCCTCGATGGTCGTGACCCCGGCGAGCACCTTCTCGATGCCGTCCTGGCGCAGCGTGCGCATGCCTTCGCCCATCGCGTGCTGCTGGATCTGCTCGGCGCGCGCGCCCTGCTGGATCAGGTGGCGCACGCCCTTGCTGACGGTCAGGAGCTCGTGCACGCCCGCGCGGCCCTTGACGCCCGTGTTGCCGCACTTGGCGCAGCCGGTGCCCTTGTAGAACATCAGGCGGCCGTCGACGGCGAAGCGCTTGGTCCAGTCGCCCAGCAGGTCGTCGCGCGTGGGCGCCTGCGCATGCTCGCCCCACACGTGCAGGCAGTCGCTGACCAGCTCCTCGACCTGTTCCGGCGTGGCCGGCGTCGCCGTCTTGCAGCCGCTGCAGATCCGGCGCACGAGGCGCTGCGCCAGCACCGCGAGCAGCGCGTCGGCGAAGTTGAACGGATCCATGCCCATGTCGAGCAGGCGGGTGATGGTCTCGGGTGCGCTGTTGGTGTGCAGCGTGGACAGCACCAGGTGGCCCGTGAGCGACGACTCGACGGCGATCTGCGCGGTCTCGTTGTCGCGGATTTCGCCCACCATGATCACGTCCGGGTCGGCGCGCAGGAACGCGCGCAGCGCCTTGGCGAAGGTCCAGTCGATCTTCGGATTGACCTGCACCTGGCGCAGGCCGGCCTGCGTGATTTCGACCGGATCCTCGGCCGTCCAGATCTTGCGCTCGGGCGTGTTGATGAAGCTCAGCGCCGAGTGCAGCGTGGTGGTCTTGCCCGAGCCGGTCGGGCCCACGCACAGCACCATGCCGTACGGGCGCTCGACGGCGCGCTTCAGGTGCGTCAGGTTGTGCGGCGACATGCCCAGCGAATCGAGCGGCAGCGGCTTGGCCGAGGCCAGGATGCGCAGCACCGCGTCCTCCAGGCCGTTGGCCGTGGGGATCATCGCCACGCGCAGCTCGATCGGGCACTGCGGCACGAAGCGCGCGAAGTTGATCTTGCCGTCCTGCGGGCGGCGACGCTCGGAGATGTCCAGGTCGCACATGATCTTCAGTCGCGCGACCAGCGCCTGGCGGTAGGTGTGCGGCAGCTCCAGGTAGGGCCGCAGCAGGCCGTCGACGCGGAAACGCACCTTGACCTTCTCCTTGCCGGGGCGCGTCTCGATGTGGATGTCCGACACGCCCTGGTTGTGCGCCTCGACGATCATCGAGTTGATCAGCCGCACCAGCGAGCTGTCGGACTGTTCGACGGCGCCTTCGTTCTCGTCGATGGGCAGGCCGGTCGTCGCGTCTGCCGGCAGCTCCAGGGCGGCCAGCAGCGAGTCGGTGCCCTGGTTCTCCTGGGCCGGCATGTTGAAGTCGAACGACATCTCCTCGAGGCCGCCGCGCGAGTACAGCAGCGGGATCTGCTCGGACAGGTTGTTGACCGACGGCAGCACCGGCACGACCTTGGCCTGCGTCAGGAACTCGGCCTCGTCGATGCGGTCGCGGCGCGAGGGATCCTCGGTCGCGACGATCACCTTGCCGTTCATCAGGCCCAGCGGCAGCATCTCCAGCCGCAGCGCGGCGGCCACCGGCAGCTTGCGCAGCGCCTCGATGTCGATCGGGAACACGGCCAGGTCGACCTGCGGATAACCCATCTTGCGGGCCAGTGCGGTCTGCAGGTTGGCGCGCGTGATCAGGCCTTGCGTGACCAGCAGCTCGCCCAGCGGCACCTTGCGGTCCTTGCCCTGGCTCGCGAGCGCCTCGGCCAGCTGCGTCTCGGTGATGTAGCCCAGCGCGATCAGCGCCTCGCCGATGCGCACCATGGGCATGCGGCCCTGCGCCTCGATCGCGGCGTGCAGCTGTGCGGGCGTGGTCACGAGGTCGCTCAGGATCACGTCGCCGGCGCGCGACGACTTCGCCGCGGGCGCGGGCGCGGGCGCGGGAGCCGGCGTGGGGAAGTTCAGCGGCGCGAGCTGCAGCGGCTCGGTCGTCTTCGAGGGCTCGGGCAGGTCCAGCAGCGGCATCGACGCCGTGCTCTGGAATTCGGGCGGGGTGTCGGGCGACGGCGAGTCGTCGGGCAGGCGCGAGCGCTTGGCCTCGAGCGCCTCGCGCAGTTCCTCGCGCGAGATCACGCCGTGGTTGACCAGCAGTTCGCCCAGCGGCAGGTTGCGGTTGCGCGTCTGGCTGCGCAGCGCCTGCGCGAGATCGTCGGGCGAGAGGATCTTCAGCGAGATCAGTCCCTCGCCCAGGCGCAGCATCGGCGTGCGCGACTGCAGCTCGAGCGCCTGCTGCAGCTGCGCCGGCGAGATCAGCTTGACGTCGACGAGGATCTCGCCGAGCTTGAGGTTGCGGATGCGCTGCTGCTCGCTGAGCGCGTCCTGCAGCTGCTGCAGGGACAGCGTGTGCTTGCTGACGAGCACGTCGCCCAGGCGCGGCCCGAAGTCGACGCGGCGGTAGGCGCCGCGTGGGTAGAAATGGCGCTGAACGAGGCCGGCATCGCCCACCGGCGGGAACAGGAACAGGCCCTGGTCGGTCTCGACATGGCTGATGGTGCGGCCCGTGTGCGACTTGCCGTTGGACAGCAGCACCTGGAATTCGGTGTCGCCCGGCGCGCGCTCGGCCCAGCCCGGCACGGCGTTGACGCCGTTGGTCGACGGCATCACCGGCTCGGTCAGCGTCAGGCGCTGGAACTGGCCGAAGCGCAGCTGCATCGGCGCGCGCGCAGGCGGCACGAAGACGGTGGCCGTGCCGGCCGACGCGTCGAACTGCGCCAGGCGCGCATTGAAGCTTTTGTCGTTCAGGCCCAGGATTGCGCACGGCTCGCTGGTGCCCAGCGGCCACGCGTCGCCCGCGTTGGCGGCCGGCGGCATGGCCCAGTGCGACGGCTCGGCCGCGGAGCGATCCACCGACCGGGCGCCCGGCGTGGCGTTCAGGGGAGGCTGCGAGAGATCGGACATGGCTTTGTCGGGTGCGGACGCACCTGTTTCCCAGCGAAGTCTGGGGGCCAGTCGATCCTAGGAGGCGTCAAGCCCGCCGAAAGCGGAAAAAGCGCCGCGATCGCGGGGCAGTTCGCCTGGGCGGGCGCTCAGGCGGCGGGGTCGTCGCGCTCGTCGTGCTCGGCGTACCGCTTCCACTGCGCCATGGCCCGGTTCATCAACTGGACCTGGCCCGTGAAGCGCGTGCACATCAGGCAGATGCGCAGGTGGAAACGCACCGCGATGCGCTCGACGAGCGTCAACGGTCGGTTCTCCCGCTCGAGCAGCAGGCGGGTGACTTCGCGGCAGTTGCGGTGGAACAGGCTCATCGTCTCGCTTTCGCCGTGGCCGGCGCGGGATGCGCGTCGAACCAGCCGGCCTGCAGGCAGTCGCGCAGGCGCAGCCGGGCGCGATGCAGCAGGACCCACAGGTTCGTCGTCGTGATTGCCAATTCCTTACACACCTCGTCCGAGGACAGCTCCAACCACTCCCGCATCATGAAAACACGGGCCTGGGTGGGCGGCAGGTGGTCGAGGCAGGCCTGCATGACGTCGAAGAACTGGCGCTGGCGCAGCACGTCGTCCGGGTTGCCCCAGTCGGCGGGCATCTCGCGCCAGTGGCCGTCGGGGGCGAACAGCAGGTCGTCCAGGTCCTCGCTGTCGTCGGTCGTCAGCACGGTGGCCTCGCGCTTGTGGCGGCGCAGCTGGTCGATCACCTTGTGCTTGAGGATGCCCACCAGCCAGGTCTTGAGCTGCGACAGGCCGGCAAAGGCCTGCGGCTTCTCGAGGGCGGCCAGGACGGTCTCGGAGACGGCGTCCTCGGCCCAGGCCTCGTTGCGCAGCTGGGTGCGCGCGAAGCGCAGCAGTTGCGGCTGGAGCGTCTCGAGCTGGGCGGAGAAGTCGTTGGACATGGGTGCGCGACGGGCGCGCCGGGCGGCGGCGCAGCGGGAGTATCGCCGACGCGGCTGTCGCCCGCGTTCAGCTCGGCCACCGTTCAGGCGGCGCGCGTCCCGCCGCCGCCGGTGATGGCCGTGAGCCGGCGCGGCGACCAGCCGCCGCGCTCGCGCTCGAGCCACGCGACGAGCTCGTCGGCGGGCAGGGCGCGCGTCCACAGGAAGCCCT
>Ga0207427_100840_pt1 | contig 13721 bp, 14 predicted proteins | sample AraplaCL_Cvi_mMS_FD_184268 | JGI IMG/M metagenome (GOLD analysis project Ga0207427, IMG submission 184268) | Arabidopsis root microbial communities from the University of North Carolina, USA - plate scrape CL_Cvi_mMS (SPAdes) (version 2) | ecosystem: Host-associated > Plants > Roots > Endosphere ... | reverse complement strand
TGTCAGGCCGCTACGACGACGTCGTCTACCGCTTCGACACCGCCAGCGGCGACGTGCAGCAGGTCAAGGTCGGCCAGGAGCCGCACGGCCTGACCGTGTGGCCGCAGCCGGGGCGCTACTCGCTCGGTCATACGGGCAACCTGCGCTGAGCTGGTGTGCTGTCCCGGAAATATGCACGCTGGCGAGGCGCGCCGGAAATGAGCCGGAGCTAGGCGCCAAGGCGAGTCGTACCGGGAGTTACGGCGAGCCTTTGCAACGACGCTTCGGCTCGTTTCCGGCCGTATCGCGCGTGCGCATTTCCGGGGCAGCACACTAGGATATGCTCGACGACGCCTGAGCCCGGCTCGACCGGGCAAGGCGGCATGCAGGACGCGCCCTTCACGGGCGCGCTCGCATGTCACACCATCAAGATTCCTGGGGAGGAATTCAATGAAGATGACTTCGTTCGTCACGAGGGTCGCCGCTGCCGCGGCTGCCGTGTTCGCCACCACCGGCGCCCTTGCCGAGGGCACGTTCACGCCCGAACTGGGCTGGGGCCAGATCAGCGGCGGCCGCGTCTTCCGCGTCGACGACAGCCACTCCACCTTGTCGTTCAACGCCGCGCTCGGCTATCGCTGGGACAACGGCCTGGGCGTGCGGGCGCTGTGGATCGGTGCCTTCGACATCATGAAGGACGCCAACCCGCCCACGTACAACGACTTCTACGGCGCGCAGGTCACGGGCCAGTTCCCGCTGGCCAGCAAGCTCGACCTGACCACCGGCCTCGGCCTGGGCCGCACCAACCTGGACGGCGGCATTCCCGGCAACCGCGAGGATTCCACCGAGGCCATCGTGTCGACCGGCCTGCAATGGCGGCCCTTCACGCACTTCGCGCTGGAACTGCACTTCGACTACCTCACGCACACGCACGAACGCAATCTCGTGCTGATGGCACAGGTCCCGTTCTGATGGCAACGCCCTCGACCCCGAGCCTCCGGCCTGCGGTCGAGGCCGACCTGCCCTTCCTGGTGGAGCTGCGCCTGGCCACGATGGCCCCGCACTTCGCCCGCCAGGGCCTGGTGGTCAGCGTGGGCATGCATTGCGAACGCGCGAAGTACCGGCTCGACGCCGCCACCATCATCGAGCTCGACGGCCACCCGGTGGGCGTGATCAAGGTGATCCAGGACACCAGCACCTGGACGATCGAGCAGTTCCAGATCGTCCCCGCCCACCAGGGCCGCGGGCTGGGCGAGACGGTGCTGCGCGCGCTGATCGCCGAGGCGCGGCACGCGGACGCGCTGCTGCACCTGAGCGTGCTCAAGCAGAACCCCGCCGCGCGGCTCTACGCGCGCATGGGCTTCCGCACGCTGCTCGAATCGACGCAGTCGTACAAGATGACCTTCATCGAGACCGAGGCGCCGGACGGGGTGTAGGCGGGCGTCGGCGAGGCCGATCCTGACGATCCTCGGCCGTCGCAGGAAGTCCGGGACAATCCTGCTGCGGGCCGCGGATGCGGCTGCCCATGCACGCCATCCCCCCACATCGCCATGTTCAATTTGCTGCGCACCACGATCGACCGCGCCCGGAAGGAGCGCCTGCCTCAAGTCGCCGGCAGCCTGACCTTCACGACGCTGCTGTCCGTCGTGCCGCTGCTCGCGGTCAGCCTCGCGCTGCTGTCCCGCTTCACGGTGCTCCACCGGTTCGAGCGTGCGATCGACGAGTACGTGGTGAAAGGCCTGCTGCCGGCGGACATCTCGCGCACCATCCTCGGCTACCTGGGCCTGTTCGCCGCGAACGCGCGCAGCCTCACGTGGGCGGGCGTGCTCTCGCTGCTGGTCACGGCCGTCGCGTTGCTGCTGACGGTGGAGAACGCGCTCAACCAGATGTGGCAGGTCAAGCGGAACCGGCCGTTCCTGAAAAGGGTCGGCATGTACCTGCTGGTGCTGGCCGCCGGCCCGCCCGTCCTGGGCCTGAGCCTGTGGGCCACGTCGACCGTGCTGGGCGTGTCGATGGGCATCGCCGGGCCGCTCCCGCCGTCGCTGTCATTCGTCCTGGGCATGGGGCCGCCGCTGCTCCACCTGGCGGCATTGACGGCGCTCTTCCACTTCGTGCCCAACGCCAAGGTGCCGTGGAGCCATGCCGTCGCCGGCGCACTGATCGCGACCGTCGCCCTCGAATTGGGCAAGCGCGGCTTCGCGGCCTACCTCGTCCAGTTGCCGACCTACCGGGCCGTCTACGGCACCTTCGCGGCATTTCCCCTCTTCCTGCTCTGGATGTACTTCTCGTGGCTCGTGACGCTGGTCGCGGCCATGATCGCGGCCAACCTGGGGCTCAAGCCGCGGCGCGCGGCCAGGAACGGGGCGGCGGCAGGCGCCGCGGCGCGACGACCAGCCGCCTGATGTCCCCGAAGCGCAAGCGCGGGTGACGCGCCGGCGCCCGGCCCGCGCTACGCCAGCAGCACGCTGCAGCCGGTCGTCTTGCGCGCCTCGAGGTCTCGGTGCGCCTGCGCGGCCTGCGCGAGCGGGTAGCGCTGGTCGATGCGGATCCTGACGGTGCCGTCGCGCACCACCGCGAACAGCTCGTCGGCCATCGCCTGCGTGCGCTCGCGCGTGGCCAGGTGCGTGAACAGCGTGGGGCGCGTCAGGTACAGCGAGCCCTTGGCGGCCAGCGTGTTCGGGGCGACCGGGGCGGCCGGGCCCGAGGCGTTGCCGAACACCACCATCAGGCCGAACGGGCGCAGGCACTCCAGCGAGCGGTCGAAGGTGTCCTTGCCCACCGAGTCGTAGACGACCTTCACGCCCTTGCCGCCGGTCAGTGCCCTGACGCGCTCGGCGAAGTTCTCGGTGCGGTAGTTGATCATGTGCGCCGCACCGTATTCCGTGGCCAACGCGCACTTCTCGTCGGACCCGGCGGTGCCGATCAACTCCAGGCCCAGTGCCTTGGCCCACTGGCAGGCGATCAGGCCGACGCCGCCGGCGGCCGCGTGGAACAGGATGGTGTCGCCGGGGGCCAGGCCTTCGACCGGCAGCGTGCGGCGGAGCAGGTATTCGACGGTCAGGCCCTTGAGCATCATCGCGGCGCCGGTCTCGAAGTCGATCTCGTCGGGCAGCCTGCACACGTGCGTCGCGTCGAGCACGCGCTGCTGGCAGTAGCCGCCTGGCCGGGGCGCGGCGTAGGCCACGCGGTCGCCCACGGCCAGGTGCGCGACGCCCTCGCCCACCGCCTCGACCAGCCCGGCGCCCTCGCCGCCCGGGATCAGCGGCAGCGGGTTCTGGTACAGGCCGGTGCGCTGGTAGACGTCGATGAAGTTGATGCCGCACGCGTGGTGGCGCACGCGCACCTGGCCGGGGCCGGGATCGCCCACCGTGACGTCGACGAGGCGCAGCACGTCGGGGCCGCCGAATTCGGTGATCTGGATGGCCTTGCTCACGGGAGTCTCCTGCGCGTCGGGATGGGAAGCGGCAAGTCTGGCACGGGCCGCTTGACCTTGGCCGGCGCTCGGGCGCCCGTCAGAAGCCGACGGCCTGGCCGTCGCGGCGCGAATCGCTGGCGGCCACGTAGCCGTCGGCCGGATCGTCCGACAGGCGCCAGATGAACTGGCCCGACCCGAAGTCCATGTAGGCGTCGGCCGTGGCCTCGGAGCGGTGGCCCAGCGCGTGCAGGCCGGCGACCAGGCCCGGCGCCATCGTGCGCTCGAAGTCGATCGCCAGCCCGGTGGCCACCTTCCAGCGCGGCGCGTCGCACGCGGCCTGCGGCTGCTGGCCGTGGCGCAGCAGGCGCATCAGCGTCTGCACGTGGCCCTGCGGCTGCATGTTGCCGCCCATCACGCCGAAGCTCATCCGCGGCCGCCCGTCCTGGCACAGGAAGCCCGGGATGATGGTGTGGAACGGGCGCTTGCCGCCGGCCACGACGTTCGGGTGCGCCGCGTCCAGCGTGAAGCCCTGGCCGCGGTTCTGCAGGCTCACGCCGGTGCCGGGCACCACGACGCCGCTGCCAAAGCCCATGTAGTTGGACTGGATCAGGCTGACCATGCGGCCCTGCGCGTCGGCGGCCGTCAGGTAGACCGTGCCGCCGGCCGGCGGCGTGCCGTGCGCGAAGTCCTGCGCGTTGTTCGGGTCGATCAGGCGCGCGCGTTCGCGCAGGTACGCGGGCGCGAGCAGGTGCGCGGCCGTGACCTCGGTCATCGCGCGCGGGTCGCCCACCCAGCGGTAGGTGTCGGCGAACGCGAGCTTCATCGCCTCGATCTGCAGGTGCTGCGACTCCACGCTGTCGACCGGGAAGCGCACGACGTCGAGCTGCTCGAGCATGCCCAGCGCCATGAGCGCGGCGATGCCCTGGCCGTTGGGCGGGATCTGGTGCACGGTGTGGCCGGCGAAGGGCATGGCGATGGGCTCGACCCACTCGGGCCGCCAGTCCGCGAGGTCGGCCGCGGTCATCGAGCCGCCGTTCGCGGCCGCGTGCGCGACCAGCGCCGCCGCGATCTCGCCGCGGTAGAACGCCTCGCCGCGGCTGGCCGCGATGGCGCGCAGCGTGCGGCCGGCCGCCTCGAACACGAAGCGCTCGCCGGGCTGCGGCGCGCGGCCGCGCGGCATGAAGGCCTCGGCAAAGCCCGGTTGCGACTGCGGCAACGGCACCTGCCGCGTCCACTTGTCGGCCACGATGCAGGCCACGCCATGGCCGCGCTCGGCCAGCTCGATGGCCGGCTCCAGCAGGTCGGCGAACGGCAGCTGGCCGCAGCGATCGGACAGCGTCACCCAGCCCGCCACCGCGCCGGGCACGGTGACCGAATCCCAGCCGCGCAGCGGCAGCGCGCCGCCGTGGCGCCGCTCGAAGTAGGCGCGGTCCCAGGCGGCCGGCGCGACGCCCGATGCGTTCAGTCCGCGCAGGTGCTCGCCGTCCCACAGGATCGCGAACAGGTCGCTGCCCAGGCCGTTGGACACGGGCTCGACGATGGTCAGCGCCGCCGCCGCCGCGATCGCCGCGTCGACCGCGTTGCCGCCCTTGAGCAGCATGCGCAGGCCCGCCTGCGAGGCCAGCGGATGCGAGGTCGAGACCACGTTGCGCGCAAACACGGGGCTGCGCACGGTGGCGTAGGGGTTGTGCCAGTCGAAGTTCATGGGAGGTCCTCGTGACCCCGCATTCTCACGTCTTCGGCTTGGATCGGGCCAGCAGCCAGATGCCCGACAGCACGCACAGCGTGCCGATCGCGATCCAGATGGTGAACGGCTCGCCCAGGATCACGATGCCCATCAGGATCGTGCTGACCGGCCCGACCATGCCCGTCTGCGCGGCCACGGTGGCGCCGACGCGCTCGATGGCCATCATCACCATCAGCACCGGCGCGACCGTGCACGCGGTGGCGTTGAGCACCGACAGCCACAGCACCTGCGGCGCGACGCCGGCGGCCGACAGCGGGCGCGTCAGCACGAACTGCAGCAGGCACAGGCCGCAGGCCACGGTGCTGGCCAGGCCGGTGAGCCGCAGCGAACCCAGGCGCTTGACCTCCTCGCCGCTGAACACCATGTACGTCGCGTAGCTGATCGCGCTGCCGAACACGAGCGCCACGCCCAGCGTGACGTTGCTGCCGCCCAGGTGGGCCTCGTGGCCGAACACCAGCAGCACGCCGGCATAGCTGGCCGCCAGCGCGAGCAGCTGCGCGCGCTGCACGCGGCGCTTGAACAATACGCGCCCGATCAGCAGCACCAGCGTCGGGTTGAGGTACAGCACCAGGCGCTCCAGGCCGGCGCTGATGTAGGCCAGGCCCGCGAAGTCCAGGAAGCTCGCGAGGTAGTAGCCCGAGAAGCCGAGCCCGGCAACGACGCGCCAGTCGCGCGCCGTGAGCCCCGGCTTGCCGCGTCCCGCCCACCACGCGATGGCCGCGAACAGCGGCAGCGCGAACAGCATGCGGTACATGATCAGCGTGACCGCGTCGACGCCGTAGCGATACGCGAGCTTGACGATGATCGCCTTGCCGGAGAAGGCGATCGAGCCGGCCGTCGCGAGCGCGAGCCCGGGCCACAGGCGTTGCGGGCGCGGCACCGGGGTGGTGGTGCTCAGCGAGGCAAGCGTTGGCGTCGTGGTGGATTCAGAGGCCATGCGGCCAGCATACGCGGGGCGGCGGGAACCGGTCATCGCGCGTGGGCAAGTGGCGGTTCCATTGCGACGTACCGTAGGGCGGGTTAGCCGAAGGCGTAACCCGCCATCGTCGCGATGGCTCGATTCGGTCGGAGTTCCAGCACGGGGTGTTGGGCGCCACCGAACGGCGGGTTTCGCCTACGGCCAACCCGCCCTACCGCTGAACCCACTGCGGCGTGCAGCGCAGCACCTCGTCCATCGTCGTCAGGCCCTCGGCCACCTTCATCAGGCCGGCCAGGCGCAGCGGGCGCATGCCTTCGACCATGGCCTGGCGCGTGAGCCGGGCCACGTCCAGCGTCGGATGGATCGCGTCCTTGAGCGGCTCGGTGATGGGCATCAGCTCGTACAGCGCCGCGCGGCCGCGGTAGCCGGTGTTGCGGCAGGCCGCGCAACCCACCGGCTTCATCGGCCGCAGGCGGCCGCCCAGCTTCCAGGGCTGCGCCAGCTCCTCGATCATCTTGACGGTGTCGGCCGACTCGTCGGCCACCTTGCACGTCGCGCAGAGCGTGCGCGCGAGGCGCTGCGCCAGCACGCCGATCACGGTGGCCGAGATCAGGTAGCCCGGCACGCCCAGGTCGACAAGGCGGGTGATGGCGGACGGCGCGTCGTTGGTGTGCAGCGTCGAGAACACGAGGTGGCCGGTGAGCGACGCCTGGATCGCCATCTCGGCGGTCTCCAGGTCGCGGATTTCGCCCACCATGATGATGTCCGGATCCTGGCGCATCAGCGAGCGCAGGCCGGCGGCGAAGTCCAGGTCCAGCGCGGGCTGCACCTGCGTCTGGTTGAAGGCCGCGTCGATCATTTCGATCGGATCCTCCACCGTGCAGACGTTGACCTCCTCGGTGGCCAGCTTCTTGAGCGTGGAATACAGCGTGGTCGTCTTGCCCGAGCCGGTGGGGCCGGTGACCAGGATGATGCCGTGCGCCTGCGTGGTCAGCGCCTGCCAGCGCTCGGCCTCGCTCGGGTTGAAGCCCAGCGCGTCGAAGGCCTTGTCGACGGTGCCCGGGTCGAAGATCCGCATCACCACCTTCTCGCCGAAGGCGGTGGGCAGCGTCGACAGGCGCATCTCCACCTCGGCGCCGGGCATGCCGCCGGCGCCGTCGGGGCGCTTGGTCTTGATGCGGCCGTCCTGCGGGCGGCGGCGCTCGATGACGTCCATCCGCGCCAGCAGCTTGATGCGCGCGGTCATCGCGTTCATCACCGCGGGCGGCACCTGGTGCGCCGTGTGCAGCACGCCGTCGATGCGCAGGCGGATCGCGCCCATGTCGCGGCGCGGCTCGAGGTGGATGTCGCTGGCGCGCTGCTCGAACGCGTACTGCCACAGCCAGTCCACCACCTGCACGACGCCCTGGTCGTTGGCGTCGAGCGATTCCTTGTTCTTGCCCAGCTCCACCAACTGCTCGAAGCTGTTGGCGGCCGACGCGCCCGTCGTCTTGTTGGCAAAGCGCACCGACGCGGCCAGCGAATAGAACTCGGGCGTGTAGCGCGTGATGTCCTCGGGATGCGCGAGCTGCAGCCGCACCGGGCGCTTCACGAGCGCCTCGATCTCGGGCACCCAGGCCACGTCGAACGGCTCGGCCGTGGCGATCACCACCTCCTTGGCATTGACCGTGACCGGCAGCGCGCGGCGCGACTCGGCATAGGCCACCGACATCACCTCGGCCACGCGCCCCACATCCACGCGCAGCGGGTCGATGCGGGCGTACGGCAGCTCGAAGCGGCCGGCGAGCCAGCGCGCCAGGGCGTCGGTGTCGAGCACGCGGTTGTCGCGGACGTCAACCAGGCTCGCGCCGCCCAGGCGCTGCAGCGGATGCAGGCCTGACGCGCTGGTGCCGAAGCGGCGCAGCAGCTTGTCGGCCTCGTCCTGCGCGAGGACGCCGTCGTCGCGCAGCCACTTGAGCAGCTGGCGCAGCTCCAGCCGCCCCCGCGGCGCGACATGGCGGGAGACGGGCGCGGACTTGACGGGCGGCGTTGCGGACATGATGGCTTTCTAGAGGGACAGCGGCCGCACCATGCGCAGCCACTTGCGCGCCGGCAGGCCGAAGCGCGATTCGATGTTATCCGCCCGCGCGACGAGCGTGTCGCGGTCGGGCACCGTGACGCCGCGGCCGGCGATGACGACTGTGTTGCCCTCGCGCGTGGGCCGCAGGCTCCAGACCTGGTCGCGGCCGAAGGCCGCCGCGATGCGCGCCGCGCTGGCCGCGAAGCTCGCGTCGCGGCCGAACAGGTTGACGGCCATCAGCCCGCCGTGCACGAGCACGCCGCGGCAGGCGGCGTAGAAGGCGTCGGAGTCGAGCACGGGCGCGGCGGCGTCGTGGTCGTAGAGGTCGACGCTGAGCACGTCGGCCACCTGCAGGTTCGCCGGGTCGCGCACCCAGGCGCCGGCGTCGGCCTCCAGCACGGTCAGCCGGGCGTCGTCGGCGGGCAGCTGGAACCACATCCGGCAGGCGCTGATGACGGTCGGGTTGAGCTCGACGGCCGTCGTGCGCATGCGCATCGCCTTGTGCGTGAAGCGCGTGATCGAGGCGGCGCCCAGGCCCAGCTGCACGGCGTGCCCCTGGTCGAGCTCGTCCTGCGGCCGCCACAGCATCCAGGCCATCATGCGCTGCACGTACTCCAGCTCGATCGCCTGGGGCTTGCGGATGCGCATCGCGCCCTGCACCCAGGGCGTGCCCAGGTGGAGGTAGCGCACGCCGTCCTGCTCGGACATGGTGGCGGGTTCGAGGGTCTGGCGCGGTCGGTTCACGGTGTCGGCAGGCAGGTCGGCAAGGGCGCCAGATCGTAGCGCGAGAAGACGTCGCGCCAGGCCGCCAGCTTGCGCTCGAAGCTCCAGGACGCGTTGGCGGGGCTGGTCGACGGCAGCGTGTGCACGTCCACGCCCAGCCGCTCGACGAGCCGGCGCGAGCGGGCCGATTCGCCGCCGTTGTGCGCGACCGCGCGCAGCCCGGGCGCCAGCGCGGTCAGGCGCGCGAGGTCGTTGGGCTCGGGGGTGCGGATCGCGCTGTCCAGGCTGCCCTCGCGCTCGCAGCGGCGATAGACGTCCCACAGGCCGACCCGATGGCGGCGCAGCGCGTCCAGGCGCCCGGGGTAGGCCAGGCCGACGAGATCCTCGTCCCACAGCGCCGACAGCAGCCGCCACAGCACGTTGCGCGGATGGCCGTAGTACTGCTGCGCGGCCAGCGAGGCGACGCCCGGGAAGCTGCCCAGGACGACCAGGCGCGTGTCGGCGTCGATGACGGGAGCGAGGCCTTCGAGCATCGCGCCCATTCTGCCCGCCCGCGTCCGCGGGCCGCGTGTAAAGGTCGTTTCCGTTCGACCTGGACGCCGGCACCGGCGCGCCATGGCCATCCGCAGTAGCATCGGGCGAACGGGACGCCGTCCCGACACCGAGGAACCCCCATGGTCCCAGCCCGGCGAGCCCTTGTTTCCTGGCTGCTGCTCGCCGCGGGCGCCACCGCGTCAGCGGCGGGGGATGCGCCGTTGCGCCACGTGGCCAAGGGGGCGACCTCCGAGGCGACGCCCGGCAACTCGTTCCTCGTGATCCGCAACACGGACGACCTGGCGGCGGCGCTGAACCAGACGGCCAACCGCGCCGCGCCCAAGGGCCCGGGCGACGTCCTCGACGCGGTCGACTTCGACAAGGAGATCGTCGTCGCCGTCCTGCTGTCGAACCGCCCCACGGGCTGCGCCGGCGTGGACATCACCTCGATCGCGCAGGACGGGATCGTCTCCGTGGTGCACTACCGCGAGTCCAGGCCGCGCAAGGGCGAAACCTGCCACGGCACGCCCTGGTCGCCGTTCGACTTCGTGGCGCTGGCCAAGTCCAACGCCCCGTTCCGCTTCACCCAGGACGTCGGACCCTGAATCACTTGGTGACGGCGTCCACGCCCTTGTGGATCGCGTGGCCCGTCGCCTTGACGCCCTCGTGCGCGGCGTGACCCGTCGCCCGGACGGCCTGGTGCACGGCGTGGCCGGTGGCCTTCACGCCCGTGTGCACCGCATGGCCCGTGGCCTTGACGCCCTCGTGGACGGCGTGGCCGGCCTTGTGGACGTCCTCGCGCACGCTGCTGTCGGCCACCTGCGTGTTCTGCGACCTGGCGTAGGCCGCGTCCATGCGCTCCTGGCGGGCGGAGTCCGTCTGCGCGAACGCGTGGACGGACAGGCACAGGGCGGCGGTGGCGAGGAGGGCGTGGAGCTTGTTCATGATGGGTTCCTTGCGAAGGCTGCCTGCTCGGGCAGCGATGCTGCTCGACAGCAAGCGGGATGCCCGCTACTTGAGCAGCGTGGCCTTGAAGTGCATCCAGACCAGCGTGCCGCCGTCGACTTCCGGCGCCGCCGGGCCCACGGCGCGTTCGGCCAGCCGATTGTCCGTCGCCGGGCCAGGAATGACATGCCCGCTGCCGTGCAGCACCACCTGCTGCGACAGGTGGCCGCCGGCGCAGTGCCCGCGCACGATGCGTTCGGCCCAGCGGTGGCGGCCGTCCTCGGACTGGTCGGTGATGGCCTCGCGCGCGACCGGCGCGGCGCAGCCGTCGCGGTCGGCCCAGAAGCGGAAGGTGTCGTCGGCCGAGCGCAGGCCGGCCTGGATCTCGCCCCGCCGCACCGTGCCTTCCACCTGCCCGCCGAAGGGCACGGAGGGATCCTCGGTGCCGTTGACGGCCAGCCAGGGCAACGGCCGCGGCGACTTGCAGTTGCGCGCCAGGGCATCGGGCATCGTCGACAGCAGGCTGGCGGCGGCGCGCAGCGTCTCGCCGGCGTCGCAGGCGAATCGCATGGTCATGAAGCCGCCGTGCGACGAGCCGACCATGAACACGGCCGACGGGTCGCCATGGTCCTGCGCCACCACTTCGGCGATCACCGCCTTGAGGAAGCGCACGTCGTCGACGGTGGCCGTCGGGTTGCGCTGGTCGTTCCAGTGGCGGGCCAGCGCCTCGGGGGCGACCACGAGGAAGCCCTCGCGCGCGCCCAGCGTGGGCAGGCTGGTCTCGCTCCAGATGTCGGCGGCCGCCTGCGTGCCGCCGTGCAGCAGTACCACCACCGGCAGCCGGCCGGCGCCGCGCGTGCCGGGCGCCGGCTGCACGAGGTAGCTGCGCTCGAGGCCGCCGACGACCAGGTGGCGCCGCTGCGCCGTGGCCAGGCTGCCGCGCTCGGGCACGTCGCCGGCGGCGGTGCGCGCCCGCGTCATCGACGAGGCCAGCAGCGCGTCGGAGGCCGCGGCGGCGGGCGTGGTCGCCCGGCCGGCCGACGAGGCGGGGATCGCCAGGGGCGACAGGCTGCCGTCCGGCCCCACCAGCGTGACCTGGCTCACGTCGACGATGGCCTGCGCCGGGTCCATCGCGAGCGCCAGCGCCCCGACGAATGCGGCCACGAGCGCCGTCAGCCCGCGGCGCGGCGGGCGGAAGGCGGTGGGCGGACGAGCGGAGGAGTCGGACATGTTTCTTGTTCTGTTCTCAGGTCTTGGTATCAGCAACGCGGGGCCGAGCTCGGCCGTTGACCGCACTGCCTGTGCCGTCACTGACCGCCCGCTGTCCAACGCCGCCCTGCCCGGGCGCGGCGCCCGGGGGTGGAGTCGACTCGACAGCGACAGTTCCACCGCCGCGCGAGCTTTGCGTTCGCTCACGTGGCGTGAAGCTGTGTGAAGCGGTCGCCAGCAAGGCGTGCCCTGAAACCGCCACTGTACCTAGGGAGAGGCGCTCCCTAGCTCGGGCCCGGGTCGGCCGTTGCCTCGCCGCAGCGCGCCGACGAGACTGCCCGCAGCCCGACGACCGGGCACACAACCTTTTGGAGGCACGCACTCATGATCCGCATCGACGACAAGATTTCCGCCCTGGCCCTGGCCTGCGCCGCCGCGACCGCCGCCTGCCCCGGCCCGGCGTCCGCCGCCGGCTCGCTCAAGGCCGCCTACGTGGAGGAGGTGATCCCCGCGCATACCTACACGGGGCACATGACGCTGCTGAACTCGACCAACTCGATCGGCCCGGGCACCGGCGTCCTGGGCATCAGCAGCATCACGCTGACCAACTTCGACAACACCGCGCAGCAGGTGTTCATCTTCATCCCGATCTACTCGGGTGCCGGCTGCGGCGCCGGCGGCAGCACGATCATCGGCGGCACCACGCCGCAGATGACGGTCTACGTCCAGCCGTACTCGACGCTGCACCTGCCCTACCCGACGCCGCTGGTGATCAACCCGTACGCGGGCAACACCTGCATCGCCGCCGAGGTCACGACGCTGCTGCACGGCGGCTCCGTGACGATGGACGTCAACGGCGTGGTCAACTGAGTCCGGAGGCCGCATGCACTTCCTTCGCACAGTCCTGGCCGGCGCCGCGCTGGCGCTCGCGGCGTCGCTGGCCGGCGCGGCGACGCTGGCGGGCAACCTCGGCGACAGCGGCAACGGCGCGCTCGTGGGCAGCGACCTCGGCGCACCCGGCTTCGGCGACGACAACGCCATCGCCAACAACGTGGCGCTGTACGCCTTCACGCTGGCGCACGGCGGCGCGGTCAGCATCGTGAGCACCGGCTTTGCCGGCGGTGGCGTCGACCCGTACTTCACGCTGCTGGCGGGCAGCGGCGCGCCGGCGACCTTCCTGGACTCGAACTGGACGCAGGCGACGTCGACCGGCGGCGACTTCACGTGGACGGGCACCCTGGGCGCGGGCACCTACGAGATCGCCCTGGGCGCCTTCGAGAACCTGTCGTTCGCCGAGAACCTGGGCTCAGGCACGCTGGGCGACGGCTTCATCGGTCTCGGCGACCCGAACTCGCTGGGCAACGGCAGCTACTCGCTGACCTTGACCACGCCGGTGCCCGAGCCGACCACGGCCTGGCTGCTGGCGATCGGGCTGGCGGCAGTGGGCACGCGCGCGTGGCGCGGGCGCCGCGGCTGATCGACCTCGACCCCCAACGAAAACGGCCCGCTTCGCGGGCCGTCGTCATGTGGAGAGCCGCAGGTCAGCCCATCGCCAGCGCGCCGCACACCTCGTCGAGCACCGCGGCTTCCTCCGGCGGCAGCTTGCCCGCGGCCAGCAGCGTGGCGCGCTGCACGCCGCGCAGGCGGAAGTACAGCTCGTCCTCCAGGGCCTCGACCTCGGCGGCGTCGATCGCGCCGAGCGACTCGACGCTCCACAGGCCGCTCTCGTTCCAGCCGTGGCGCAGGCGCAGGATCAGGAACTGCGCGAGCTCCAGTGCCCGCTTCATCGCGAGCAGGTTCGAGCGGCCGGCCACCGCGGCGACGTTGGTCTCCGCGGCACTGAGCACCTGGTCGAGCGCGGCCAGGCGCGCCTTGACGTCGGCCGGCTCCATCACGGAATGCTGCGGCGGCTGCGCGCTCGCGGCCTGCGTGACGCGGCCCATCCATTGCAGGTCGAACTCGCCCGGCACGGCGCGCAGCGCGACGCTGGCGCGCAGCAGCGTGTCGTACGGGCTGCGCACGGCACTGAGCGTGGCCTCGGTGACGGCCAGCAGCCGGCCCAGCGGCGAGAAGCGGTCGGCCTCGATGGCGTGCGGGTAGCCCGAGCCGTCCAGGCGTTCGTGATGCTCGGCCACCGCGCGCGCGAGCGAGGCCGGGTAGTTGGTCAGCTGCGAGATCAGCAGCGAGCCGACGA
>Ga0207427_100837_pt1 | contig 13730 bp, 9 predicted proteins | sample AraplaCL_Cvi_mMS_FD_184268 | JGI IMG/M metagenome (GOLD analysis project Ga0207427, IMG submission 184268) | Arabidopsis root microbial communities from the University of North Carolina, USA - plate scrape CL_Cvi_mMS (SPAdes) (version 2) | ecosystem: Host-associated > Plants > Roots > Endosphere ... | reverse complement strand
CAGGCCGCCCGACGTCGCGATACTCGGCATGGGCGAAGACGGCCACACCGCGTCTATCTTCGCCGATGCGCCTGAATGGGATCACGCCATCAGCACGACTGAGCGCTTCGTCGCCGTGCATCCCGGCAGCGCGCCGCATGCACGCGTGAGCTGGTCGCTCTCCGCGCTCAAGGAAGTGAAGCATCTGTTTTTGCTGATTGCCGGACCGCGCAAGATGGACGTGCTGAACGCCGCCGCATCTTCGCCACAAAAAAATGCCATCTCGCAGTTGGCGAACGACAAGGGAGTGAGACTCGATGTCTACTGGTGTGCAAACTAAGGCTGTTCCGGGCGCGGGCCAGCACGCCGATGGACCGAGGCTGCTGGCCGACATCGGCGGCACGAATGCGCGCTTTGCGCTGGAAACCGGACCGGGCGAGATCGGCTCGGTGCACGTCTACCCGTGCGCGGATTACCCCGGCGTCGCTGAAGTTATCAAGAAGTACCTGAAAGACACGAAGATCGGCCGCGTGAATCACGCGGCGATCGCGATTGCGAACCCGGTCGACGGCGATCAGGTCAGCATGACGAATCACGACTGGAGCTTTTCGATCGAAGCCACGCGCCGTGCGCTCGGCTTCGACACGCTGCTCGTCGTGAACGACTTCACCGCGCTCGCCATGGCCCTTCCCGGCCTGACGGACGCGCAACGCGTGCAGGTCGGCGGCGGCACGCGCCGTCCGAACAGCGTGATCGGCCTGCTCGGTCCGGGCACCGGCATGGGCGTGTCGGGCCTGATTCCTGCCGACGACCGCTGGATCGCGCTCGGCAGCGAAGGCGGTCACGCCACATTCGCGCCGGCCGACGAGCGCGAAGACATCGTGTTGCAGTACGCGCGCAAGAAATGGTCGCATGTGTCGTTCGAACGCGTGGCCGCGGGGCCCGGCATCGAAGTCATTTACCGTGCGCTGGCAGGCCGCGACAAGAAGCGCGTCGCGGCAAACGTCGATACCGTCGAGATCGTCAAACGTGCGTTGGAAGGCGAGCCGCTTGCGGCTGAATCCGTCGACGTGTTCTGCGGCATACTCGGCACGTTTGCGGGCAATATCGCGGTGACGCTCGGCGCGCTCGGCGGCATCTATATCGGCGGCGGCGTCGTCCCGCGGCTCGGCGAATTTTTCGCGCGCTCGTCGTTTCGCAAACGCTTCGAGGCGAAAGGCCGCTTCGAGGCATATTTGCAGAACGTGCCGACCTACGTGATCACCGCGGAATATCCGGCGTTTCTCGGCGTGTCCGCGATCCTCGCCGAGCAGTTGTCGAATCGCGCGGGCGGCAGTTCGTCGGCGGTATTCGAGCGGATCCGGCAAATGCGCGACGCGCTGACGCCGGCCGAGCGCCGCGTCGCCGATCTCGCGCTGAACCATCCGCGCTCGATCATCAACGACCCGATTGTCGACATCGCCCGCAAGGCCGACGTCAGCCAACCGACTGTGATCCGCTTCTGCCGCTCGCTCGGTTGTCAGGGTTTGTCGGACTTCAAGCTGAAGCTTGCGACGGGTTTGACCGGCACCATTCCGGTGAGCCACAGCCAGGTGCATCTCGGCGATACGGCGACGGACTTCGGCGCGAAGGTCCTCGACAACACCGTGTCGGCCATTCTGCAACTGCGCGAGCATTTGAACTTCGACCAGGTCGAACGTGCGATCGATCTGTTGAACGGCGCGCGGCGCATCGAGTTCTACGGACTCGGCAATTCGAACATCGTCGCGCAGGACGCGCACTATAAGTTCTTCCGCTTCGGCATTCCGACCATTGCGTATGGCGATCTGTACATGCAGGCTGCTTCGGCTGCGTTGCTCGGCAAGGGCGACGTGATTGTCGCCGTGTCGAAGTCGGGCCGCGCGCCCGAACTGCTGCGCGTGCTCGACGTCGCGATGCAGGCAGGCGCGAAGGTGATCGCGATCACGTCGAGCAACACGCCGCTTGCCAAGCGCGCGACGGTTGCGCTCGAAACCGATCACATTGAAATTCGCGAGTCGCAACTCTCGATGATTTCGCGAATTCTGCATCTGGTGATGATCGATATCCTCGCGGTCGGCGTGGCAATTCGCCGCGCAGTGCCGAGCGCGGACGTTGCGGAGACGGTGGCGAAAGCACGTCAAGGTGCCGACGACGACGCCACCGCAGTGCTCGACTGGCTCAGTCACGGCGCGGCTTCGTCGGCGCGCGATTGATGCACGATTGATGGTCGCATGAAGGCCGCGCCATGCCGTGGCCTTCGCCCAACTTCTGAAATCCGGACCGAAGCATTGCCTGTGCGAGTACGCGCTTCAATGGCGCGACTCGAACAACAAGCGATAATAGAAACTCCATCGCTCACGGCAAAGCACACCGATGATCATCCGTCCGCATCTCCATTGGTTCCGCATGTTGCTCGCCTGGCGCGGCTCGGTGCTTCCGCAGTTGCTTCCCCGGCTCTTCCTTATTTTCGCGATCTCGATCGTTGCGGTCGCGGCGCACGATCATCTGCTGCCCATCTCGCTGAACCTCAACACGACTGCGCCGTTCTCGCTCATCGGCATCGCTCTCGCGGTGTTTCTCGGCTTTCGAAACAACGCTAGTTATGACCGCTGGTGGGAAGCGCGCAAGCTCTGGGGCCAATTGCTGAACGACGCGCGTTCGCTCGCTCGCCAGGCGCTGACCTTGCGAACGACGCAGTTGCCGAAAGAAAACCTGGCCGAGTTTTTCGCCGCGTTGGGCGCGTTGCCGCACGCACTGCGCCATCAGCTTCGCAGGAGCGATCCGCGCGAGGACCTCGCCGCACGCCTGCCGCCTGCGCTGTTTGAACGCGTTATGACATCGCGCTACAAACCGGCAACGTTGATGCTGGTTCTTGGCGAATGGGTGCAGCGTGAGGCGCAAAAGGGCTCAATTGATCCGATGGCCGTACTTGCGTTCGACCGGAATCTGAATGGCTTGTCGGATGTGATCGGCGGGTGCGAGCGCATCGCGTCGACGCCGTTGCCGTTCGCCTACTCCGTGATGATTCACCGCACGGTGTACTTCTTCTGTGCGTCGTTGCCGTTTGGCCTCGTCGACAGCATCGGCATTTTTACGCCGGTGTTCGCGGTGTTCGTCGCGTACACGTTCATGGCGCACGAAGCGATCGCGTCGCAAATCGAGGAGCCGTTCGGCACCGACGACAACGACCTTGCGCTGAGTACCATGTCTCTCATCATTGAAGACGCACTGCGAGACATGCGCGGCGAGCCCGCGGTCGCGCTGCCCGACCCGCAAGCCGAAAGCTACGCGCTAACCTGAGCGTTCCGATGAGGCAGCGCCTGTCCGCTCGCAGGTCTAGTCGTTGCCGACTGTTTCCGACAAACGCTTGAGCGTCGCCACACGCGCACCGATGATGTCGATGCGGCCGCGTTCGTCGACGACCGGCGTCGTCGCGTTCAGATACGCGGTCCACGCCTTTTGTGCGCGCGTCAGCGTGGGACGCGAGCGCGCCGGCATCTTTGCTTGCAGACGGCGATAGTAGCGATTCAGGTCGAACATCGCGTGTTCGCAGCGCGCGTCCGCACGGCAAGCGCGCAGACGGCCGGGAGGATCGCCGCCACCCGCACTCGCTTTTGCGACCGCACTGCGCAGCGCGAGAGCCCGGTCACGCACCGGCTGCAATTGCATATCGGCTTCGGCAAGCACATACATCGTGCCGCGCGTGGTGGCGAATACCGCCGCGAGCAGTTGTGTTTCCGCATCGCGCGAAGCCTGCCAGCTTGCCTGACTCTTTTCCCACTGCTTGCGCCGCGCCGGCGGCAACTCCGGCTGCAACTGCTGCCATGCGTTGTCCATAGCGGTCTTCCAGCCGATGCGCGCAGTTTCCATGCACTGCACCTGCCCCATCGTCGACGACATATCGCTGCGTGCCAGACACGTGCGCATCGCCGCATCGATCGGATCGGCTGCGGCGACTTCCGCACGCGCGGCGAGCGGCGCGACGCCGAGCAGCAGCGCGCAGGTCAACGTGCGCATCAGCGCGCGCTGTGCCGCTCGCACCCAAGCCGGCGCACGCGACTCGCGTCGCCGGCTCCGGTCGCTTCGGAGGAACGTCATGAAGCGCATTGTCAGACGCGTACGCAATCGACGAAATATTCGATGCGTCCGTTGATCATCTCGCCGACGAGCCCGTGAATGTCCGTGTGGAAACCCGGGAAACGCTCGTTGAATTCACGCGCGAATCGCAGATAGTTGACGATGGTCTTGTTAAAGCGCTCGCCCGGAATCAGCAACGGAATGCCCGGCGGGTACGGCGTCAACAGAATCGACGTGACGCGGCCTTCGAGTTCGTCGATGGGTACGCGGTCGATCTCACGGTGCGCGAGCTTCGCGAACGCGTCGGACGGCTTCATCGCCGGCTCCATGCTCGACAGGTACATCTCGGTCGTGAGACGCGCAATGTCGTTCGCGCGGTAGACGCTGTGGATCTGCTGGCACAGGTCGCGCAAACCGACACGCTCATAAGTCGGATGCAGCGCGACGAAGTCCGGCAACACGCGCCATAGCGGCTGGTTGTTGTCGTAGTCGTCCTTGAACTGCTGGAGCTCGGTCACCATCGAATTCCAGCGGCCCTTCGTGATGCCGATCGTGAACATGATGAAGAACGAATACAGCCCGGTCTTCTCGACGATGATGCCGTGCTCGGCGAGGTACTTCGTCACGATCGCGGCCGGAATGCCCGTCTCACCGAAACCGCCGTCCATGTCCAGACCCGGCGTGACGATGGTCGCCTTGATCGGATCGAGCATGTTGAAGCCTTCGGCAAGCGGTCCGAAACCGTGCCACGAATCGTTCGGGCGAAGCATCCAGTCTTCGCGCGAACCGATGCCTTCGTCGGCGAACTGGTCCGGGCCCCAGACCTTGAAGAACCAGTCGTCGCCGTATTCCGTATCGACCTTGGTCATCGCGCGGCGGAAGTCCAGCGCTTCCGCAATCGACTCTTCGACCAAAGCGGTGCCGCCGGGCGCTTCCATCATGGCCGCAGCCACGTCGCACGACGCGATGATCGCGTATTGCGGGCTCGTCGACGTATGCATCAGATACGCCTCGTTGAAGCGGTGCTTGTCGAAGCGGCTGTTCTTCGAATCCTGCACGACGATCTGCGACGCCTGCGAAATGCCGGCCAGCAGCTTGTGCGTGGAGTGCGTGGCAAAGACCATTGCGCCGATGCGCGGGCGGCCCGCGCCGATCGCATGCATGTCCTGATAGAACTCATGGAACTCGGCATGCGGCAGCCACGCTTCGTCGAAGTGAAGCGTGTCCAGCCACTCGCCCAACATTTCCTTGATCATCTCGACGTTGTAAATCACGCCGTCATACGTGCTTTGCGTGATCGTCAGAATGCGCGGCTTGAGGTCGGGATTTTTCGCCAGCGCTTCGCGTGCGAACGGATTCGCCTCGATCTTTCTGCGGATGTTTTCCGGCTCGAATTCCGACCTCGGAATCGGGCCGATGATGCCGAAGTTGTTGCGCGTCGGCGTGAGGAAAACGGGAATCGCGCCGGTCATCGTGATCGCGTGAAGGATCGACTTGTGGCAGTTGCGGTCGACCAGCACGATGTCGCCCGGCGCGACCGTGCCGTGCCAGACGATCTTGTTCGAGGTCGACGTGCCGTTGGTCACGAAGAACACATGGTCCGCGCTGAAGATGCGCGCGGCGTTGCGCTCCGAAGCCGCAACGGGGCCGGTGTGATCGAGCAGTTGCCCGAGTTCGTCCACGGCGTTGCAGACGTCCGCGCGCAGCATGTTTTCGCCGAAGAACTGATGGAACATCTGACCGAGCGGGCTCTTCAGGAACGCGACGCCCCCCGAGTGGCCGGGACAGTGCCACGAATACGAGCCTTCGTCCGCGTACTGCACGAGTTCCTTGAAGAACGGCGGCGCGAGCGAGTCCAGATAAACCTTGGTCTCGCGGATGATATGGCGCGCGACGAACTCCGGCGTGTCCTCGAACATATGGATGAAGCCGTGCAGTTCGCGCAGGATGTCGTTCGGCAAGTGGCGGGACGTACGCGTTTCGCCGTACAGGAAGATCGGAATGTCCGCGTTTCGGCGGCGCACTTCCGTCACGAACGCGCGCAGCGCGACGATGGCGGCCGCCAGTTCCGGCGTTTCCCCTTCAACCACGACGTTTTCGACGTAGGGCAGCAACTCGTCGTCGTCGATCGAAAGGATGAAGCACGACGCGCGGCTCGACTGCTGCGCAAACGAAGTCAGATCGCCGTAGCTCGTCAACCCGAGCACTTCCGCGCCTTCTTTCTCGATTGCTTCGGCCAAAGCCCGGATGCCGGAACCCGAGATGTTCTCGGAGCGGAAATCTTCGTCGATGATGACGACGGGAAAACGGAACTTCATGGGCGATTCTCCAAAAAGAACGACCGCTGCACTGGATAGATTGCAGCGGTCACCCTGTGTACCTGGTGGGTCAATGCGCTGCCGACGTCACGTCTTCGGCAACGTGACCCCGTGCTGACCTTGATATTTGCCGCCGCGATCCGCGTACGACGTTTCACAAATCTCGTCGCTTTCGAAAAACAGCACTTGGGCGACGCCTTCGTTCGCGTAGATTTTCGCAGGCAAAGGTGTCGTATTCGAGAATTCGAGCGTGACGTGACCTTCCCATTCCGGCTCGAACGGCGTGACGTTCACGATGATGCCGCAGCGCGCGTAAGTGGACTTGCCGAGACACACGGTCAGCACCGAGCGCGGAATGCGGAAATACTCGACCGTGCGGGCGAGCGCGAACGAATTAGGCGGGATGATGCAGACGTCGCCTTTGAAGTCCACGAACGATTTCTCATCGAAATTTTTCGGATCGACAATGGTCGAGTTGATGTTCGTGAAGATCTTGAATTCGTCGGCGCAGCGAATGTCGTAGCCGTAGCTCGATGTGCCGTAACTGACGATCTTCCGGCCGTCTTCGGAGACGCGAACCTGATCGGGCACGAACGGCTCGATCATTTTGTGCGACTCGGCCATGCGCCGGATCCACTTGTCGGATTTGATGGTCATAGGTGAACGCTGCTCGACGTGAATAACAGGAGTGTGACGGATAACAACCCGGCGCGTGCCGGGCACGTTGCGGCCGGTTGTCCCACTTTCAGGGCCGGGTTTTGCCGGTGCGCTCCGCAAGAAGCTCCCCGGGGCCGCACTGGCGATGACGCCGGCCGGCCGCCGCGGCGAAAGGCGCTTATTTTACGCGATCACGAGGATGGTGCCGCACATACGCGCCACTGATAAGCGCGAGGTAGCCGCCCAGGTTTGCTTTGGGCCGCTTTCGTCCGCGTTCCGGCCGCTTCAGGCAGCCTGGCCACAGGCAGGAGCAACAAGGCGACCACGCGGTGATCCGTCATTGGCGGATCAAACCGCAAGCGAGTGCGGGACCCGCGCCATGTTGCGGATACGCGTAGGGATCGGTTGCGTCGTGATGGAGCAGCACCGCGCGTTGCAGGACCGAACGGATACCGTCGAGCGAGACGTCCGGGGCGACGATGAAGCCGGTTGCCACGCCGTTCGCGTCCGCATGAATGTTGCCGAGATCGCCTTCGACGCGCGCACCCGCCTTCAGACGCTCGGCAGCCGGCGAGAACACCTGACCCGCGCTGGAGCCGTCGGTTGCGTTGCAGTCGCCGCGCTCGTGAACCTGAAGCGCGTGATCGCTGTTAGGCGGCAAGCCCGCGAGATTGTAGGTAACCTGAACGCCGTCCGAGCGCTCGATGAACGTAACGAGGCCGCGCGCCTGATTGCCCACGGTGGGCAGCAACTGCGCGTCGGCGCGCTTTTCCTGTGGTCTCAGGAAAGCGCTGCACCCGCATAACAGCATACTGCTGGCAGTCAGGACGATGAAAGCATGCACCGCCTGCCAGTCGATTCGTTTTCCCATGCGATCCTCGTGCCGGCTGGCGGCCGCCCCTGCGGTTGCCGAGCCGAACCTGTGAAGTCGACATGATACCGCGAGACCAGGCGCGAATAGAGGCCCCCGGCCCCCTTTCGCCCGTCGTTTGAAGGGCTCGTCAGGTGTTCTGCACGACGATGTTGGGAAACTTGGACGTCATGTCGCGGGCGCGCTCGGCGATATGAACCGCGACCTTGCGCGCGATCGTGCGGTAAATCTCCGCAATGCGCCCTTGCGGATCGGCCACTACCGTCGGCCGGCCAGAGTCGGCCTGCTCGCGGATCGCAATGTCGAGCGGCAGGCTGCCGAGCACGTCGACGCCATATTCCTTGCCCATGCGCTCGCCGCCTCCCGAGCCGAAGATATGCTCCTCATGGCCGCAATTCGAGCAGATATGCATGGCCATATTCTCGACGATGCCGAGAATCGGAATGCCGACTTTCTCGAACATTTTCAGGCCCTTGCGGGCGTCGAGCAGCGCAATGTCCTGCGGCGTGGTGACGATCACCGCGCCGGTCACGGGCACGCGTTGCGAGAGCGTCAACTGGATGTCCCCGGTGCCCGGCGGCATATCGACGATCAGGTAATCGAGATCGCGCCAGTTGGTCTGCCGCAGCAGCTGTTCCAGCGCCGACGTAGCCATCGGGCCGCGCCACACCATCGGGTTGTCCTGCTCGATCAGAAAGCCGATGGAGTTGGCCTGCAGACCGTGGCCCGTCATCGGGTTCATGGTCTTCTCGTCCGGCGATTCGGGGCGCCCTTCGATGCCCAGCATCAGCGGCAGCGAGGGTCCGTAGATATCCGCGTCGAGTATGCCGACCGACGCGCCCTCGCTGGCCAGCGCCAGCGCGAGGTTAACGGCGGTCGTGCTCTTGCCGACGCCACCCTTGCCCGACGCCACGGCCACGATATTTTTAACATTCGGCAAGAGTTTCACGCCGCGCTGCACCGTATGCGCCGCGATTTCCTGCGACAACTGAATGTGCGTCTGCGCCACGCCCGGCACGGCCTGCAACGCGTCGGCGAACTGCTTGCGGATGGCCTCGAACTGGCGCATGGCCGGATAGCCGAGTACCACCGCGACGTTAACCGTGTCACCCTCCACGGCTACGTTCTTAATGTTCCTGGCTGCGGCATACGGCCGGCCGGTGTTGGGGTCAGTGACGGCTGCGAGGGCAGCGTCGACCAAAGCCCGATCGATACTCATTGACACTCCAAGGGAACACCTGCGGCGCGGCGCAATCGAAGCTTCGGCCACGCGCCGGAATTGCAAGAAATTGTTAGACAGCATTGCGAAAACCAGGCGTGCCGGGCACCCTTTGGGCCGGCGGACGCCGTGGGGCCGCATCGCTGCGTGCGCCAGGCTTTATTGTAGTGGCTCACGTCGAGCGCTGCCGGAAGACCCTTCTTCATTGTCGGACCGGGACTGAAGAACGCGTGGGGTTTTCCGCCTGGCTTGCGTGTCCCTTCGGTTGTTCGCACTGTCGAGCAGTCTGTTCTGGTGCCGTGACGTTCGCCACGCAGGCTCTAGCGCCACGGACGCTTCACCCGCGCGCGTTACTCGCGCGCTTTATTCGCGTCATTCGCTTTACTCGAAAGGAATCAAAAATGAATGCAAAAATCACGACTCGCCTGGCCATTCTCGCCGTTTCGGGCTCCCTGCTCGCAGGTTGCGCCAGCCAGCAGGGCACTAACACGGCAGTGGGTACGGGCGTAGGCGCCGGCACCGGCGCGGCGCTGGGCGCAATTTTCGGCGGCGGCAAGGGAGCGGCGATTGGCGCCGGCGTCGGCGCAGCGGTGGGCGGCATCACCGGCTACAACTGGCAATCCATTCACAACAAGCTGTCGGGCGCCACCAAGGGCACGGGCACGCAGATCACCGAGCAGCCGGACGGCTCGCTCAAGCTGAACATTCCGAGCTCCGTCACGTTCGACACCAACAGCTATGCGATCAAGCCGTCGTTCGCGCCGGTGCTGGATCAGCTGACGCAAACGCTGCAGCAGAATCCGGAAGTGATCGCCCAAGTGGTCGGCCACACCGACAGCACGGGTCAGCCGGCTTATAACCAGACACTGTCGGTCAATCGCGCGCAAAGCGTGACCGGCTATCTGGCGCAACGCGGCGTCGCGCCGCAGCGTTTGTCGGCACAAGGTATGGGCCAGAACCAGCCGATCGCCGACAACAACACTGAAGCCGGCCGTGCAGCAAACCGTCGCGTGGAAATCTATCTGCGCGCCACGGCTCAGCACACCACGCAATAACAGCAACGCACGATTGAGCAGGGGAATTGGGGCCGGAGATTCGCAGCACCGGGCTGACCGGCGTTGCCGATTCAGTTATCCGGTGGCCGGCAGCCTGATGCTGAGCCGGCTGTAAAAACGCCGTGCGGAAAATCTCTCGCGAGGACGAAAAAATTTCGAACTCTCCCGAAATTCCGCTGTCTGTCTTTACGGTACGTGGCTGGCGAAGCCGCCGCGTCACCATTCTCCTCTTGTCGTTGTTGCTCCGGGGTTAATCGCCCCGGTTTTTTTTAGGCGCTCGCTTTTCGCAGTGCCCGAGGCAGCGCGGCATCTGCGCGCCCGCGCGAGCCACGCCCGCAGGCGCCTGCCCTGCTAGAATCGACCTTTCGTCCCACCGCAGGCTCCCACCATCCTTATGTCAGCACCCGCAACCGATCTCACTGCAGGCGCGCCGTCGGCCCGCCGCCAGGTTCTCGTCACGTCGGCCCTTCCTTATGCGAACGGGCAAATCCATATTGGCCATCTGGTTGAATATATCCAGACGGACATCTGGGTCCGCACGCTGCGAATGCACGGGCACGAGGTCTATTACGTGGGCGCCGACGACACACACGGCACGCCGGTCATGCTGCGCGCGGAAAAGGAAGGTGTGACGCCGAAGCAGCTGATCGACCGCGTCTGGCAGGAGCACAAGCGCGACTTCGACAGCTTCGGGATCTCGTTCGACAACTATTACTCGACCGATTCCGAAGAGAACCGCGTCCTGAGTGAGAACGTGTATCTCGCGCTGAAGGAAGCGGGTTTGATCGACGCCCGCGATATCGAACAGGCGTACGACCCGGTCAAGGAAATGTTCCTGCCGGACCGCTTCATCAAGGGCGAATGCCCCAAGTGCGGCGCGAAAGACCAGTACGGCGACAGCTGCGAAGTGTGCGGCTCGACCTATCAGCCTACCGAGCTCGTCAATCCATACTCGGTGGTCTCGGGCGCCACGCCGATCCGCAAGACATCGACGCATTACTTCTTCCGCCTGTCCGATCCGCGCTGCGAGAATTTCCTGCGCGCGTGGGTGGGCGGCCTCGCCCAGCCGGAAGCGACCAACAAGATGCGCGAGTGGCTGGGCGACGCCGGTGAAGCGAAGCTCGCCGACTGGGATATTTCCCGCGACGCGCCGTATTTCGGCTTCGAAATTCCGGGCGCGCCGGGCAAATACTTTTACGTGTGGCTCGATGCGCCGGTCGGCTACTACGCGAGCTTCAAGAACCTCGCCCAGAAGCGCGGCCTGGACTTCGACGCGTGGGTTCGCCCGGGCTCGAAGGCCGAGCAGTATCACTTTATCGGCAAAGACATTCTGTATTTCCACACGTTGTTCTGGCCGGCCATGCTCGAATTTTCGGGCCACCGCACGCCGACCAACGTGTTCGCGCACGGCTTCCTGACCGTGGACGGCGCGAAAATGTCGAAGTCGCGCGGCACCTTCATCACCGCGCAAAGCGTGATCGACACCGGCCTGAACCCGGAATGGCTGCGCTACTACTTCGCGGCCAAGCTGAACAGCACGATGGAAGACCTCGACCTGAATCTCGACGACTTCCAGGCGCGCGTGAACAGCGATCTGGTCGGCAAGTACGTGAACATTGCGAGCCGCGCCGCCGGCTTCCTGATCAAGCGCTTCGACGGCCGCGTGCAGGACAGTGCGATGCAGCACCCGCTGCTCGCGTCGCTGCGCGCCGCCGTACCGCAGATCGCCGCGAACTACGAAGCTCGCGAGTACAACCGCGCGCTGCGCCAGACCATGGAACTGGCCGACGCGGTCAACGCCTACGTCGACACGGCGAAGCCCTGGGATCAGGCGAAAGACCCGGCCAACGCCGTCGCGCTGCACGAAACCTGCAGCGTGAGCATCGAGGCGTTCCGCCTGCTGTCGCTTGCGCTCAAGCCCGTGCTGCCGAAGCTCGCGGAAGCGGTTGAAGCGTTCCTCGGCATCGAGCCGCTCGTGTGGGCCGACGCTAATGTACCGCTCAGTTCGGCGCGCCCGATCAACGCGTACAAGCATTTGATGACGCGCGTCGACCCCAAGCAGATCGAAGCCTTGCTGGCGGCCAATCGCGACTCGCTGCAAGCCACGCCGGAAGCGGGTGCGCCGGCCGCGGACGCGAAGACGAAGTCGAAGGCCGCAAAGACTGCCGCTGCGGACAAGGACGACACGCCCGAAGTCATTTCCATCGACGACTTTGCGAAGATCGATCTGCGTGTCGCAAAGATCGTCGACTGCAAGGCGGTCGAAGGTTCGGACAAGCTGCTGCAACTCACGCTGGACGTCGGCGAGGAGAAAACGCGCAACGTATTTTCCGGCATCAAGTCCGCGTATCAGCCGGAGCAACTCATCGGCAAGCTAACGGTGATGGTCGCGAACCTCGCGCCGCGCAAGATGAAGTTTGGCCTGTCGGAAGGCATGGTGCTGGCGGCGTCGGCGACCGACGAGAAAGCCGAACCTGGCCTCTACGTGCTCGAGCCGCACAGCGGCGCCAAGCCGGGCATGCGTGTGAAGTAACGCGCAAGCGCATACGTACGCACACACCCGCAACACGGTTAGCTGCAACAAGCAAAACGGCACGCTGTAAAAGGCGTGCCGTTTTTTTTCGCCTGCACTTTCATGCGCGGCGCATTGCGCTCATCAGGACAGCAAGAGTGGCCAGAAGCAGATCACCACTTGATGCGGTCATAGCGCCGCGTGTATAGCAGCTCGATCCCGTCGAACGTGCCGCCATAGGCCGCGACGGACCAGTAGCGCGTCAGGTTGACGGTCGCCTTGACCGCGTTGCTTGCCGACTGCAGCCCCTGCTCATAGCCGATCACGAGCCATTCGTTGATCGCCTTCGACACCATCACGACCTGCGGGTCGGTCAATCCGACTTCGCTGCGGCCAATCGAAAACTCGTCCAGACCGAAAGTCTGCGCGATCCGCTTGCCGCTCGCACTGCCGAGCAACGCGAGCGCGGTCGTCATCGTGCTCTGCTGGCCGAGGTTGTTGCCCTGATCGGTGCCATGGCCAAAGAGCAGCCACGAGAGCTTTTCGTTATCGGGCACGTTCGGCTCTGACACGAGCTTCGCGACCGGGAAGTTCACGGTGCCCGTCACCGAGACGCCCGCTTCCACCTGCTGATTGCGGCGCATCGCCAGAATGTTGATGCCGGGGTTGGCGACCGGTCCGTTGAACGTGAAGAAGCCGTTCTCGATATTGAGCTTGCGGCCGAACGCGGTGTACGTGGAGCCTTGCGTCACGCGCACGTTGCCGACCGCGCGCAGCGGCAGGTTCGGCGCGCTCATCGCCGTGATGGTGCCGGTCAGGCCGAGGTCGGCCCCTTGTCCGCGAAACCGGAAGTTGTTGCCCAGGTTGATGTCGATGTTCGCACGCGGAGCAAATGGACCGACCGGCTTATTGCTGCCCGGCACCGGTCGTGGCCGCTCACCAGCCACCGTGCCGTCCGGGCGTACGACCACCACGTCGTCGCCGAGCTTGGGCGCGGATTGCTCCGGCAGGTCGAACAGCG
>Ga0207427_100835_pt1 | contig 13753 bp, 8 predicted proteins | sample AraplaCL_Cvi_mMS_FD_184268 | JGI IMG/M metagenome (GOLD analysis project Ga0207427, IMG submission 184268) | Arabidopsis root microbial communities from the University of North Carolina, USA - plate scrape CL_Cvi_mMS (SPAdes) (version 2) | ecosystem: Host-associated > Plants > Roots > Endosphere ... | reverse complement strand
CGGCGCCTGCAGCGCGGGCAGGCGATCCGCGCGCATGCGGCCTTGGGCGTCGACGGGCACGCGCAGCACGCGATTGCGGCCCAGGCCCAGCAGCCCCAGCGACTTCACCAGCGTCGGATGTGCCTCGTCGCCGATCACGACGGTGACCGGCGGCGCCCCGAACAGGCCGTCGGATTCGACGGACCAGCCGGCGCGTGCCAGCACGGCGTGGCGCGCCGCGGCAAGCGCGCTGAAGTTGGCCATCGTGGCGCCCGTCACGAACGCGCCGGCGCAGTGCGGCGGCAGGCCCAGCAGATCGAGCATCCAGCGCAGCGCCGTGGCCTCGAGCGCGGACACCGCGCGCGCCGGCTCGTGCAGCGCGGCGTTCTGGTCCCACGCGGTCGCGAGCCAGTTGCTCGCGAGCGCCACCGGCAGGGCACCGCCGATCACGAATCCGAAGAAGCGGCCGCCCGCGCTGGCCATCGTGGCGGGAGAAGCGATCTCGTCGAGCAGCCGCAGCGTCTGTGCGGGCGCGCACGCGACCTGCGGCAACGGTCCGTCGAGCTCGGCCAGGGCGGAGAGGGCGGCGGGCGGCGGGGCGATGCCGCGATCGTCCAGCCCCTCGAGGTAGCGGATCGCCCGCTGCGCCGCATCGACCAGCAATTCCTGCATGACAGCCGCCTCGTGGAAGTCGAGTCGGCATTATTCACTTGAGACGAGGCTAGCGCGGCGGCGGCTGCGGCGCGCCGGGTGCGTCGCCCGCGTCCGGTTCGCAGTGGGCGTCGAGCATGGCGCCGCCGACGGGCAGGTAGGCCCCGTAGCGCATGATGTACTCGCGCTGCACCGCGTAGGCCTCGAACTCCCAGTGCACGAACTGCCTGCACGACGGCGTGTCCTCGAACGCGGCGCCGCTGGCCAGCGACGCGTCGCCACGGGCCACGGCCTGCAGGTAGTGCACCATCTCGTGCACGACGATCGAGCTGGCGAACAGGTTGTTCTCGGGGTCCAGCGTCTCGTCGATGTAGAGCTTGCGGCCGCCCGCGTACCAGCCGAGCACCTTGCATTCGTGCTGATTGCAGGCGTTCTGCACGAAGAACGCATGCGGCACCGTCACCACCTCGGGCGTCTCGACCGGCACCGGGTAGCCCGACAGCGTGACGGCCCAGGACAGCAGCGTGGCGTAGAGATCGGACATGGGACACCTCGAAGTTCAGGCGTGACGGCTTTCATCGCCATGGAGCGCCCGTCACGGGGGCCTGGCGTCGACCGGTGTCCGGTCCCGCGACGCACGGTGATGGTGCCCGCGAGGTCATTCCTCAGTCTGACTGCTCGCGGCTAGCAAGCAATGTGCCCCGACGGGTGGACGATCGCACGAACCGCGCCCGGCCGGCAGCCCCCAAACGGGTCAGGTCGCGCTCGGTCGAAGGCGCGACAGGCGTCTCAGCGCTTCGCGCCGGTCGCGTCCAGCCCCTTGGCGTGGCCCAGGCCCGTCACGTCGCGCAGGACGGCATCGGTCAGGTCGGCCTCCGTGAAATCGGCGCCCGTCGCGTCGGCGCCGGTGAGGTCGGCCCCGACCAGCTTGACGCGAAAGAGGTTGGCGCCGCGCAGGTCGCTGCGGCGCAGGTCCGCGAACGACAGCAGCGAGCGGTTCAGATCCGCGCCCGACAGGTTCGCGCCGGACAGGTGCGCGCCGGTCATGTCGGTGCGCATCTGGCCCATGCCCTGGTTGCGGATCTCGACCCCGATGTGCGCGCCGTGCAGGTTCGCGCCGGCCAGGTCGGCGCCTGGCAGGTCGGCGATCATCTTCGTGCGCTGCAAGTCGGCATTGCGAAAGACGGGCATCGCCTTGACCGGGCCGCCCAGGATCACCACCGAGAGCAGGCTCGCACCCGCCAGGCGCGCGCCCGTGAAGTCCGCGCCCATCAGCCACGCGCCGTTGAGATTCGCGTCCTGCAGGTCGACGCCCGCGAAGTTGGACAAGACCAGGCGGCTCGCGAACAGGTTGGCGCCGTGCAGGCTGGCCGGCCGGAAGTCCAGCCGGCTGAGGTCCAGATCTGACAAGTCCTTGCCGTCGAAATTCGCCGGCTGGTCGGCGCTGGCCTGGGCGAGGGCGCGTGCGACCTGCTCCACAGTCAGGTCGGCCGCGCCCGCGCTCGCGCTCGCGACGCTCGCCAGCAGCAGCGCGCGCAGCGCCCGGTGCAGGCGAGGGCGCCGCGATCGCAGGCGAATCCGGCACGCCGTGCGTGAGGTCGGGGCGGGGGCGAAGTTCTGCGGCATGGGCTTCCCCCGGGGCGTCGTCGACGGGTCCGGCCGAGTATTCACCCAACGACCCTGGCGCGCAATCGACCGGTGACCGGCTTCGCACGCGCGCAAGGCGAAGCGGCTAGGATGCGCTGCCGATCGTCGAGTCGACGTCGGCGACTCGTTCACGGATGGTCTGCCCCAGGAGACACGCGATGGGAGTGATGACGACGATGGCGCGACCGGCGCGCCTGGCCTGGTTCGCGAGCGGCCTCGCGGCGCTGGCGTGCGGGCATGCCGCAGCTGCCGGATCGACGCCGGGCGTGGCCTATGTCAGCAACCAGAACGGCGACGTCGACGTCATCGACCTGGCCACGCTGGCCCCGAGCGGCACGGTGAGCGCGTACGGCAAGGAGCCGCGCGGCATCGGCGTCACCGCCGACGGCAAGCTGCTGGTGGTGGCCAATCGCGAGGGCGGCCGCATCGCCGTGATCGATCGCGCCAGCGGGCAGCTGCTGCGCCACGTGGCCGTCGGGACGAACCCCGAGTTCGTGCGTGTCCGCGGCCACCTGGCGTTCGTGACCTGCGAGCCTTCGGCCAGTGCCGGCCCGCCTGGCGCGTCCGCGACCGCAACTGCGTCTGCGCCTGCGCCGGCATCTGCAGCCTCCGGGGGCGCCGCCAAGGACGACGACGAGGCCAAGGAGCCGGCGCACATCGCCGTCGTCGACCTGGACAGCGGGCGCCTCGTGCGCTCCATCGTCGGCGGCCTGGAGACCGAGGGCATCGAGTTCTCGCCCGACGGACGGCGGCTGCTCGTGACCAACGAGGCCGACGACAACGTCTCGGTCCACGACATCGCCACCGGCCGGCTGCTGCACAAGATCGACCTGAAGGCGTGGGGAACGCGCCCACGCGGGATCAAGCTGGCGCCGGACCGCAAGCACTACGTGGTCACGCTCGAGTTCAGCAACGCCTTCGTCGTCATCGACGCGAGCTACCGGGTCGTCCGGTCGGTCAAGACGGGCGAGGCGCCTTACGGCGTCGCCTTCGACCGCGCCGGCAAGCGCCTGTTCGTCGCCGCCGCCAGGAGCAAGACGCTCCAGGTCTTCGACGCCACCACCTTCGCGCCGCTCAAGGAGGTCACCACCGGCGCCCGCTGCTGGCACTTCAGCTTCACCCCCGACGACCGCACCATCCTGGTCGCCTGCGGCCGCTCCAACGAGATCATCGCCATCGACGCCCAGTCGCTCGAACTCGTCAAGCGCATTCCGGACAGCCAGCTGCCTTGGGGCATCGTCACGTATCCGAAGGCGCCGGGGAGCGTGGATCAGGTGGAGTGAGGGGACTTGGTGGGTTCGGGCCTTGGGATCCTGGGTGTGGATGCGAGTTGACATAACGCACATTATGCGCAGTTGACTGAGGCGTTTGATGCGACGAACTCGGCGCCTGGTCGCCGTTCTTAAGCCTGCACGCGTTGCTCTACGCGAGCTTTGCACCTAGTCGGCTGCTCGCCAAGCTCAGGTCGGCGTTGCACCGATTGCGGAAGTTCGAATTGACGCCACCAATATGCAAGCCGTGCATCTATTTCGGCATGATCGTCTGCTTGTGGCAGGCCACCTGGGCCGAGAAGGCTTCGTGGATCTCCCACAGATCGATGTCTTCGTATCACCTTACCAACTGCGACGACTTCTAAGTTCGATTGGGACAAACTCCGACTGCGGGCTGGGCCGCGTGCATGCAAATCCCAGCGCACGGCGGCTACGACGTCTTTGACGTGAATGCGTTGATGATGCGATCCATGAACGCGAAGACAAGCTCAATGCCGTAGCCCGCGACGAAGGCGAGTGCCCAGATTGGCAGGTTTTTCCATTGAGCGCCTCCAACGACTTCTCCCGTCAGAAGCCATGTCGACGCCAAGCCGGCTAGCGCGCCCAGTCCCAAGCGCACGATGTGGTTGAACGCCGAGCCAGGCGCAAAGCTGCGCTCCGAGATGTCCTTGCTCATCTTTCGAAGGATGAACGCGTGCGCGCCCAACCAGCCCAACAGGATGGGCAAATAGACTTCGTTCAAGCGAGTGGCGATAGTACGAGCTACCTCGACCTTCGTGAGCATCTTGTCTCCATCCTTGGTTGCCGCTTCCAACAAGGGCTTGTCTGCCTTGGAGCAAAGCACCAAGTTGAAGATGAAGTTGGCCGTTTCCTTTTTCTTGCCGCCACCTATATCTTCGGTTGCGCACGGTAGCTTTGCCCAGTACTCGAGGCGAATGGGGATCGCCGCTTCCTCCAGCATTGCGGATTTCAGCGCTGAATCAGCGGTGGCTGACGCGACTGCAATGTCTTGCAGTGTCTTGGTCGCATTCAGGACGGCAGTCGCATCCGCTGATGGCTTCGCTTTGGCGGCCTCCAGCGCTTCCGCGCTGCTCCGGAGCAAACCTGCCTTAGTCAGCGCATCTTGCTGTAGTGTCAAAAGCTGCTGGCGCAACTCTTTGTCCCGATCAAGTGCAGTTGCACCTTGCTTGTAGTAGCTGACGGAGATGCAGGTTCCGATGAGCACCAGCACAAAGACGGAAAAATTGAAGAATCGCCCAAAAGACCAACGCTTGGCACTCCCCCACTCTCGCGGATTGCGAATCGTCGTCCATGTCGGAAGGATCGTCTGCGACGATTCCAATGTCTCCGCCGTGATGGGCGCCATAGCGACGGTGAGGCTTTCGTAGGCTTCTAGAAACGCTTGTTCCTGGGCCTCAGTCAGCGTCCTGTTGCCCACTGCCGTGTGAATCGTCACGAGAGAATTTCGAACAGCGGCGTCGACCTTCCGGCCGTTCGCGGCTGCGAAGTCCAAGAGCGAGCGCGCATTGTTCAATGACTGCCTGACGCGCCCCAGGCGATCACATAGGTCGTGGAGGCCATTGGCCGACACGCCAAGTGCGTTGGATGCATCTGCCAAGGCCTGCAGAAAGTCAGTCCGCGGCACGCCCGGTACTTCGAGTTGCAGTGCGATCGCGCGCGCGCCCCAGAGCACACTGTCTGCGTTGTTCGGAAGAACAACGTTGCGGCTCTTGGCGCAGGCGGCGAGCAACTCGCCGTCCTCGATGAGTCGTGGAATCACGGACATGGTCTCTCCTCCCGTCTTGCTTCAATCGAACTTGCTGGCGTGCAGGCGCGCGATCCTATTGAGCTAGCAAATCCGGAGGCAGATCTCTACCTCCTTTCAGCCAGGTGGCAAGGTTGGGCGGGGTGTATGCCCCGTAGCCAGCGAGGCGCTTCTGCACGCTTGGATGAAAGCGGGCGAACGCGGGAATTGCGCGCTCAACCGGTGGTCGAAGGCTGAATGGAAGGTCACGTTCCGGGTTGTGATGAGGGACGAAAGGATCCTGCAGCTTCAGGGACTGCGCGGTGAACCTGAGCCCCCGCGCCTTCAAGCCGTCGATCATCCAGGCGAGCGAGATGTCCGACAGGATCGCTTCAGCGTACCCACCCCCGACATCGGAATGCGTACCCGAGAACCAAACCTGTGTGACGCCATTGCGCTGCTCCCAAAGCGTCGGCTCAAAGTCGGCCCGGCACTCGTCAATTGAAATTGCATGCAATCCGACCTCGACACGCAGCGACAGTGCTCGATCGGCAAATTCAAAGACATCGGTGCGCTGAGCGTCGGTACCTGTGTATACGGGTATACCGAGGGCTCCAACTGTGTCCCAGACGGCGATGGTCGCGATCTTTTCGCAGCGCAGCAGTGAAGCAGGGTCGACGTTCTCAGAATGAAATTCTGCGAGGTAGCCAAGGAGCGGACTCGTCTTGCCGGCTGTTTTCCGATACTGAGTCCAGACCGATATGCCCATCTTGTAGGCTCTGTCGGCGTCCCAGTTAGCGCCGAATGCCCTCTTCCCGTCCAGCAATCCCATTGTCAGGATCATTCCGCCGAGTGCGCGTGCCGTATAGGCCCCGCGGCTGAAGCCGACCAGATGCACGCGGTCGCCGGCGATATAGTTGCGCGAAATGAAGGTGTATCCGCGGACGATGCGCTCGACGAAGCCCTCACCGAAGACGCCACCCAAGATCTTGATGATTCCATTTCTAGAGTCGCCCACACCATGCAGGTACTTGGCGATCTGAATGACGCTGCCGCCGCCGTCCGTCAGGAGCTTCTCCTGTTCATCGCGCAGACGAAGGGAGTCAGGTGTGACCTCACCAGATAGCCGGCTGAAGAGCTTCAGCACGTTCGTCGCATCCGGCGACAAGTCGGGACCGTCGTCTCGGCCAGGGCCGTTCCACGTGCCATCCGCGCAAAACACGATGTCCTTTGCCACTTGGAGTCTCCCTTCAGAGTCGCAAACTCGGACGATGACGTAGGCAACATCCGCGCCGGTTACGCGAGCCTTGGCTTTGATGAGAAGTTGGTCGTCCGTTCCGTGCGCTCGAGAAGTCGGAGGCCGTAATGATCAAGGCAAGGAACTGCCAGTTGATGTCGGACCACTTTTGACTCCCGCCTTCCTGCATTGGTCGCCGACGGCCCAATGCGCTTGCCCTGGCCCGCTTGCTTCATGACGCCCGAAAAGATTCGCCAAACCGAATCTGGAGGCAAGCGAGGAACGCGTCATCCACAAGGCGGATGAGGAGTGCGCCGAGCGGGAATCTCGGCCGATACGCGCATGCTTCCCATCCCTATTGAGAAATGTCGGGAACGGGCGGCATTTCCCGTTCGCGCGTGCGAGATGCGGAACCAAGGGCCTTCGCGGCCCTCGCGGGCGCGCTTTCGCGCACCCGCGGCCTGACCTACAGAGGCGGGCTGCGCAGCACGCTGCTCATGGGCGGCAGGCAGGCCGCCAGGCGGACGAGATCTTCCAGTCGGCTCGCGCCGAGCTTCTCGCGCAGCGAGTTCACCTGCGTCCGGAGCGTCGACAACATGACGCCGCGCTGGCCCGCGATGGCCTCGACGCGGTCGCCCGCCAGCAGGCCGACGAGGACGCGCTGCTCCGCGCTGGTCAGCTCATAGAGGCCGCCCAGCATCTCCACGGCGAGTTGCGGGGCGAGCTGGCGGCGGCCCAGCATCACGAGCGCCCAGGCGCTCGACTGCCCCAGTGGCATGACCGAGACCATCAGCCGCTCGTGGCCGTCGGACAGCGCGAGCATCTGGCGATGCCGCGTCACCGTGGCGGCATGCAGCGCGGAGCGCCACTTGGCCTGCGCCGCCTGCGCGCCTTCGGACAGCTGGAGCAAGCCGGAAGGCTGGACGGCCAGCAGCCGCCCACGCCGCAGCTCGGAGCGGGCCGCATTGTTGGCGAACTTGAGGCGGCCCTCCTGGTCGCAGACCATGACGCCGGTGTCCAGTTCCTCCAGGATCTCGGTGAACCCGGCGTCGTCCACGCAGCGCGCATCCACGTCGCACCAGTCGCGGCCGACGGTCGCGGCCGCTGCGGCCTGGCCCGGGCGGAAGTGGTGGTCCGCGTGGGTGGAAACGTCCCTGAGCGATATCGAGTCAAGCATGTCCTCTTCTCCTACGAGTTGTGCATGCAGTCTCGTCGGGCACGCACAAATAATCCTTAGGCGGTTGCTAAGGAAGCCCTAATCGCTGCTAAATGAAGCCAGGGAGTGAGCGCCATGAATGACGACGATGCGATTTCGACCCACTGGGACAGCCAGGCGAGCACGCCTCCGCCCGAGGCCTTCCACGTCGAACGCGTCGTCGACCCGTTCACCTTGAAGGAGGTCATCGGCATGGTGCGTCACCCGGGACGACCCTACGTCGTCCGGCGCGCCGATCCCCGCCTCACGCTCGAGGCCCAGTGCCGCAGCATCGCCCTGGCCTACCTGGACGCCCTTGCGCGCATCCTGCGGCTGCCGGCCGACCAGTGGATCCACCCCGACATCCGGGCCGCACTGGAAGCGCCGCGCCAACCCGATCAGCGCACGTTCGGCTTCCTGCCGATCACCTGGCCCGAGGCCGTCGGCACCGGCGCACGCCAGCGGCTCAGCTCGTTCTGGGCCAACCGCCAGGCCGACGGGCATCCGTCGACCACGCTGGTGCTGCTGGCCGGCTCCGTGTGCACCGAACGCCAGCTTCAAGGGGGCAGCGACATGGGGTTGCGCCTCGTCATCCACCTGCATGCCGACCACGTGCGCATCCATGGTGTCACGCTGGTGGGCCTGACCGACAGGCGCGCCCTGGACGCGGTTCCGGCCAAGCGTGCACGGGACAAGGACATCTTCGGCCTGGTCAGCGACGTGCGAGAGGTGGTGGGCCGTGCGCTCGACTGCCACCGGGATGTCTGGGTCTACAACCTCGAGAAGGCCTGCGGCCCCGAGGCGCCGCCCAACCACCTGTTCGCGACGGGCTATGCGTTGCGCAAGCCCAGGATGGAGGAAATCGCCTCCGTAGGCGCCGTCCAGGAGCCCCCTCGGGCGCGCACGTACGATTTTCGCGTCGAGCTCGCGGTCGAGCCGGGCGGCAACGTGCGGATGGTGCGGGTGCATCGCGACGTGTACATCGGCGCGGGCGCGGTGTCGCGCATCCTGCACAGCTTCGTCCAGGATCCGCAGTCCAACGACTCGCCGGGGCTGCCGAAACGCCTGGCGGAGCGCCGGTGCACGCTCGACGACGAGGAACTCGGCAAGTTCCGGGACGGCGTCGACGCCGAGCTGGCGAGCAACGGCGCGCTGCAGTTCAGCGACGGCGGCGTCAAGCTCTTCGAGATCCAGAAGGCCACCGAGATCATCAGTCACCGGCTGGGCGGCGTCACCGTGGCGTCCGACAGCGACGGTGTCGTCATCGCGGGCGTCCGCGCGTCCGCCGGCCAGGACGATGTCCCCGCGGTTCGATCCGACGGCCAGGCCGCGGTGGATGCCCATTTGCGGGCCGCCGAACTGTTCGGGCGCATGCTGGCCTACGGCCTGGACCCGGTGGCCTATTTCCGGTTCGCCAGGCTGCCGCTGGTGCAACGCGCGCGACCGGCGATGCGCTGGGCGCCGGACGGCGAACTGCCCGATGCGGAAGTGCGCCCCTTCCTGGGCGAGCGCGCGGCCGACGACAAGATCGGCAAGCCGAGCGACCCGCTGCAGCTCCTGGTGAACTACGGCTCGGCCGACCCCTTGCACCGCCACAAGCTGCCGCTGGTGGATGACAAGAAAGGCACGCAGCCCCTGCCCGCGCGCTTCAAGGCCCAGTACCTGAGCGTCGCGAGCGATCCGCGCTGGGCCTGGCACGAGTTCTGTCACGTGCTGAACTTCGCCAGCACGGGCGAACTGGAGTTCCCGTTCGCGCACAGCGCCGGCGACGCCCTCGCCGCCATCGTCGCCGATCCGATCTCCCGGCTCGCGCAGGGTGATCCCGAGGCCCCCATCCGCTTCGCCACCTACCCCTGGATCGAAGTCCCCGGGCGCAGCCACGGCCGCTCGGCGACACGCGGCTACGGCTGGTGCGGCGGCCGCAATCTGGCGCGGCTCGACTTCACGGCCTCGTTGGAGCGTTATCACCACACGTACGACGGCGAGCAGATCCTGTCGTCGTCCCTGTTCCGGCTCTATCGAAGCCTGGGCGGGGACACGCGCGAGCCGGATCAACCGTCCGCCGAGGACGAGCTGATCCGCCTCTCGGCATCAGACTATTGCGTCTACCTGATCATGCGCGGCATCTCGCTGCTGGGCCCCGACACCCTCGCCCCCGCGCGCACGCCCGACCAGTTCGTCAGCGCGCTGATCGACGCCGACCTGGGCACGGGCGAATGGATCATCGATGCCACCTGGCCATTCAACCGCACGCCTCGAGAGGGGGTACGGCGCCAGGGTGGTCGCGTCCACAAGGTGGTGCGCTGGGCCTTCGAGCAGCAGGGGCTGTACGCCACCCCCGACCCGCGCGAGACGGCCGAGGGGCCGGGGCTGCCGCCGCTCGTGGACGTGTACATCGCGGACCGCCGGCGCGGCGACGGCAAGCCTGGCGACGGCGGTTATGCCCCGGTGCCGCTGCGCCATGAGGACGACGACGAACCCTGGCATGCGCACCCCGACTGGCTCCGGCGCGAGGGTCGCCAGCTCAAGGTGACGGTCGCCAACCGCGGCCAGCAGGCGGCGGTCGCCACCGGATTGCGGGTCTGGGTGTCGCGGCGCGCCTCGAAAGATAAGGTGACATGGAAGGCCGTGCCGATCGCTGTCGAACGCCAGGACGTCGCCAGTGGCGGCAAGGTCGAATTCGTCCTGCAACTGCCGGTCGATGCCGGGACGCAGCCGCTCTGGTTCCTCGTCAGCGTCAACGCCGCGGCCGACCCTTCCAACCTGGCGGACGACGAGCCGCCTCCGGAGCCGTGGGACAAGGTGCTCGAACTCGTGGCGCACGACAACAACCTGGCACTGGCCCGGCTCTAGTCCCGATCGCCGTGCCCCAATGAAAGACGGGCCACGTCGTCGTGGCCCGTCTGGCGTCCCGTGCTGCTACATCACGGCCACTCGGCCTGCGCCCGCGCCAGGACCGTCTTGAGCGCGGGAACTGGAATGTTGTCGTCGAAGACGCACTGCTCCCAGACGAGGAAGGCCAGGCGGCGCCCGGCCGCACTGTCGCTCGGATAGTGGACGCCCAGCCGCTCGCGGCCCTTGGCGATGCGCCAGGCCATCCACAGGAGCGGCGAGCGCTGATCCACGCCGTAGGCCTCGGAGAGCATGTCGCCAATACGCGGCGCCCTGCCCACGTTCGCCACCGTCCTGTTGTTGTCCGTCTCGTAGATGCCGAAGCGTTGGGCGATGCCCTTCACCGACAGCAGCAGCAGCGCCGTCAGGTGGGCGACGGTGGAGTGGCCGCTGGGGAACGAGGGATGCTGCGGCGGCCCCCAGGGCGGCGTCAGGCCCGGGCACAGGAAGGACGCCCGGACGCGCCGGTAGTGCGACTTGTATTGCATCTTCACCAGGTTGCCCAGGCTGCTGGCGCAGTTCATCAGCTCCATGGTCCAGGGCTTGGTCGCCGGGTTCATGCCCATCAGGTGCACGAAATAGGGAACGATCTGGCCCGACTGCAGTGAAAGCTCTTCCAGGTAGCGCATGCGGTCGTCGCGCATCAGGTCGACCAGTTCGTCGAGTTCGCCGTTGATGACCGTGAAGGCGTCGTCGCGCTCGCGCTGCGTCGCGCCCTCCTGCGCACGCCATGTGAGCAGGTCGCCAGCGCCTTCGAACGCCACCTGCATCGGCGACCGCTTGTCCCCGGCCAGCCAGTAGTCGCTGCCATTGGCGAACTCGCGCGCCGCCATCACCGACGGCGCGGCGAGGTTCAGGTCCTGCAGCCACTCGGTGAGCTGAGGGTCGAACTTCAGGGACCAGAATCGCAGGCCGGGATCCCAGTCGCTGGCCTGCCACTCCACTGGCGTCTCCCCGGCGTAGGGATTGATGCGCAGCGCATAGGGAAAGGACGGCCAGCCGTCCCCTTCCGCGAAGTCCATCATCCACGGGATGGGCGCCAGCGCCGCCGGCGTGGCGTACTCGTAACGGGCCACCGGTCCGTAGCCGCCCAGGAAGCCCGTGCCGCTGGCGCCGCCCGCGCCGGTGTTGGTCGCCTGGACGACGGTGACCATCGGTGCGCCGCCTGCCGGCATGGCCGGCATGACGTACGAGGAGACATTGGCGGCGACATTCGGAGCCGCCTGGGCCGCGACGTTCGCGGCCACGTTGGGCGCGGCGGCCAGGGCGATGTGTGCCGGGACGTTGGCCGCGGCGTCGAGGGCGATGTGCGCCGGGACGTTGGACGCAAAGACGCTGTTCTGGGCATTCCAAACCATGGTGTCCTCCTGCTGGGGTTCAAGTTATTGGGCCCGTCAGCCGGGCAGGCCTGCCTGGCGCAAGGCCGAGAGCAGATCGTCGAGATGGGGCCGCTGCAGCGGCGAGAGCCGTCCGAAGGCCTCGACCGAGAAGTCCGGGCAGTCGACGAGCAGTTGCTCCGCGAGGGCGCGTGCCTCGGCCTGTTCGCCCGTGCGGACCAAGGCGGCGATCTGCAGCCGGCGCGCGCCGTTGAAGCCAGGGTTCAGCCGAAGCGCCTTGCCGAGCCAGCCCGCCGATTCGTCGTAGCGACCCGCGACGAAACTGGCCCCGCCGCAGATGGTCAGGTGCCAGAACATGTAGTGGTCGAAGGGGCTCAGGCGCATGGCCCGGTTCAGGCGCTCCAGGGCTTCCTCCGGGCGGCCGATGTAGAACAGCGTGGCCGCGCTGCGCGCCCAGGCCGCCGCGCAACTGGGGTTGAGCGCCAGGGCGCGGTCGAAGTGCTCCATCGCCTCGTCATGCCGCTTCTGCAGCGAGAACATGTAGCCGGCCACCGACAGCACCCAGGCATCGCGCGCGTCCAGCCGCGTCGACTGCAGGGCGTGGCCCAGGGCCAGGCGGCCCTCCTCGCCATCGGCCTTGGACAGGCCTTCGAACTGCCGCAGGCTGTACCACCAGGCCAGGTGGGCATGCGCCTGGGCGTAGCCCGGGTCGAGCTCGACGGCGCGCAGCAGCATGCGGCCCGCGGTGTCGAACTCGGGCGTGCCCACCTTGTTGACCATGCCGGCCAGCGCACGCAGCACGCAGTCATAGGCGTCGTAGTTGTCGGTGGGACGCTGGCGCGCCTGGGCGACCTCCTCGTCCTGCACCTGGGGGGCGGCCGTGGCGGCCACCTTCGCGGCGATCTCGGTCTGGAACGAGAACAGGTCCTCGACGACGCCGTCGAACGGTTGCTGCCAGAGCACGCGCTGGTCGGCGGCGTGGACCAGCGCGACATGGATGCGCATCTGGGACCCGGAGCGCCGCACGCGGCCCGTCACCAGGTAGCGCACGCCCAGCTCTGCGGCCACGCTGGACAGCTGCAGGTCGTTGCCGTGGTATCGCAACGTGGAGCTGTGCGCGATCACGAACAGCGCGCGGTTCAGCGACAGCGTGGCGATGATCTCCTCGGTCAGGCCATCGCCGAAGTAGGCTTCCTCGGGCAGCCCGTCGGTGGCGAACGGCAGCACCGCCAGCGACGCCACGCGCACGCCCACCGGGCGCAGCGCGGCCGCCCTGTCGCGTCGCGCGCCGGCGATCACGCGCAGCACATGCACCTGGCGCTGCGTCCGCTGCATCACCCGCTGGCCCATGGGCTCGAAGCTGACCGCGATCTTGTGCGCCACAAAATCGCTGACCTTCTGGGTGGTGAGAATTTCGTCGTGCACGGCGCTCAGTTGCAGGTCGGCGGCCACGTTCACGCCGTCGCCGACCAGTTTGCCGTCATCCACGATCACGTCATCCACTGCAATGCCGATGCGCAGGTGGAAAGCGCCGTTCTCTGCCGGGTCGACGGCCTGCCGGCGCTCCGCCAGCAGTTCCTGCAGTTCCACCGCCCAGGCCACGGCCTCCACGGCACTGGCGAACTCCAGCAGCAGGCGTTCGGCCGTCAGCTCGATGGCGCGCCCGCCGAACTGCGGCACCCGCCGCTCCACCAATTCCACGCGCACCCGCTTCCAGGTGGCCGCGGCCCGGGCGGGGTCGCGCTCCACCAGGCGTGACCAGCCCACGACTTCCGCCTGGACGATGACCGCCAGCCGCCG